>Ga0265338_10003992_pt1 | contig 20282 bp, 15 predicted proteins | sample 42126metaG_FD_193579 | JGI IMG/M metagenome (GOLD analysis project Ga0265338, IMG submission 193579) | Rhizosphere microbial communities from Carex aquatilis grown in University of Washington, Seatle, WA, United States - 4-21-26 metaG | ecosystem: Host-associated > Plants > Roots > Rhizosphere...
GGTGTCAATTTTGTTGAACACGATGACGGTCGGAATCTGGCGACCCTTCAGTTCGCGCAACATTTCCTCTTCAAATTCACCCCAGGTTCCGGCTTCGGCCGCCAACACGGCCAGATCCGTACGGCCCAGAACCTGTTTTGTCTTCTGCAGGCGCAACATCCCAAGTTCGCCGGTGTCGTCAATGCCCGCGGTATCAATGAACAACACCGGGCCGAGCGGCAGCAGCTCCATCGGCTTTTCCACCGGATCCGTGGTGGTACCGGCGACGGGCGAGACAATCGAGACCTGCTGGCGCGTGATGGCATTCAGCAAACTCGACTTGCCCACGTTGCGCCGCCCGAAGAAGGCAACGTGCAGCCGCAGACTTTTAGGTGCGGTGGTCATGACCATTCCTTTCCACAGGTTGAAAGGTAGGGCGCGTCACTCCGTGCGCGCCGTCGAACGCATTCGGACCAGCGGCGGGCAGAGGACTGCCCGCCCTACCATTTTCATTTTCAGCAATCTGTGGCGCTCGGTTCGGTGTCCCCAACCGGCACACCGCCTCAGGACTGATCAACACGTCAAATTCTTCGCCGGTCAGCCAGCCTTGCTCGTTGACGACCTCACGAATGCTTCGGGTCTGTTCTTTCGCCAGGCGCACCGCCGCGCAGGCCCGTTCGTAGCCCAGCGCCGGCAGCAAAGCGGTTGCGGCGGCGGTGGAATTCTCCACATGCCGGCGGCACCGCGCTTCATCGGCTTCCAATCCTTCGATGCAATGGCGACGCAGGATGTCATCCGCCCGCGCCAGTAAATCCATGCTTTCCAGCAGACAATTGGCCACCAGCGGCAGAAACGGATTCAGTTCCAGGTTGCCGGCGGCACAGGCCGTCGCAATGGTCGCGTCGTGGCCCATCACCAGCATCGCCACCTGGCTCACGGCCTCGGGGATCACCGGATTCACCTTGCCGGGCATGATGGAGGAACCCGCCTGTTTCGCGGGCAGCCTGATTTCACCAAAGCCCGCTTCCGGTCCCGACGCCAGCAACCGCAAATCCGAGCAGATTTTCAGCAACGACACCGCATGCGCCTTGAGGATGCCGGACACCTCGACGAACACATCCGCGTTTTGCGTGGCGTCCACCAGGTTCTCCGCGCGGGCGAAGCCGATACCGGTCAACTCGCGCAACTGGTCCACGACCTGGAAAATGAATTGTCTCGGCGCGGCCAAACCGGTGCCGATGGCGGTGCCGCCCAGGTTCACCACGCGCAGCCGCTCCTCGCATTTGTAAATGCGCCAGCGGTCGCGGTTGATGGCCTCGGCATAGGCGCTCATCTCGCGGCCAAGCGTGGTCAGCACTGCGTCCTGCAGTTGTGTGCGGCCAACCTTGACAACGTGGGCGAAACGCTTTTCCGCGTCCTGAAACGCCTCCTGCAACGCCACGACGTTTTGCTCCAACGTGTGAAGCAGGCGGATGGCGGCCAGCCGCAACGCCGTGGGATAGGTGTCGTTCGTGGACTGATGTAGATTCAAATCGTCCAGCGGTGAAACCAGATCGTAGGCGCCGCAGGTCTTCCCCATGATTTCCAGCGCCCGGTTGGCCAGCACCTCGTTCACGTTCATGTTCAGGCTGGTGCCGGCGCCGCCCTGCAATGCGTCCACCACAATGTGTTTGCCCAGCAAACCATCGTTGAGTTCGCGGCCGGCGCGTTCGATGGCATCGGCTTTGGCCAGCTCGTCCGCCCAAACGCCCAGCGAGCGGTTGGTCAGCGCACATGCAAGCTTGACGGCGCCGTAAGCGCGGACGAGTTCGGGATGGACCGGCCGGCGGGCAAGCGGGAAATTAGCCAGCGCCCGTTCCGTGTGAATGCCATGCAACGCCGCCATGGGCACCGGCAGTTCGCCCAGAAAATCCCGTTCGCTGCGGATCGCGTTGTTCATAAATTGGTAGGGCGCGTCACTCCGTGCGCGCCGTCAAACTCATTTGGACCAGCGGCAGGCAGAGGACTGCCCGCCCTGCCGTCGCGTTCCAATCGAGCGGCGCTTTCACAATCACCTCTTACACAAACACGTCGCGCTCGTGGTTGCGCACGCGACCGACCAGTTCGCGCGCCGTCCGCCCGATGGTTCCCGGCATTGTGGCCAGTTCGTGGTTTACCAGTTTCTCGCCCACGCGCTTGGTTTCCGGCTTCGCGTAGCCCATCAGGTATTCCATGCAGCTTGACAAGGCATTGGGGCTGCAGTGTTCCTTGATCAATCCGGGCTTGGCCAGGTCCATGAAATCCGCACCGGTGCGGCCCAGGCGATAACAGGCGGTGCAAAACGACGGAGTGTAGCCCAGCGCCGCCACGTCCCGCACCACTTCGTCCAATGGGCGATGATCGCCCAACTGGAACTGCTCTGCATTGTGGCCATCGCCGGTTTCGGCATAGCCGCCCGGATTGCTCCGGCTGCCGGCGGAAATCTGCGACACCCCCAGCGCAAACGTCGCGCGGCGGGTGTCGGCATTCTCGCGCGTGGACATGATGATGCCGGTGTACGGCACCGCCAGCCGCAGGATGGCGACAATCTTCTTGAAGTCCTTGTCGGCGACGGCGTGGGGAGGACGACCGGCGGTTTCCGAGCCGACGGCGGGTTCCAGGCGCGGCACGCTGATGGTGTGCGGCCCGACGCCGAATTTTTCCTCGAGATGCCGGATGTGCTGCTGCAGCGCGAGCATTTCAAATTTCCAGTCGTGCAGCCCGAACAGCACGCCGATGCCAACGTCATCAATGCCCGCCTCCATCGCCCGGTCCATGACGGTCAAGCGCCAGTCGAAGTTGCTTTTGGCGCCGAGCGTGTGGACTGCCGCGTAGGTGTCGCGATGGTAGGTCTCCTGGAAGAGTTGATACGTGCCGATGCCGGCGCCCTTGAGTTGTTTAAACTGTTCGACCGTGAGCGGTGCGATATTCACATTCACCCGGCGGATTTCTCCCCGGCCGCTTTTCGTGCCGTAAATTGTCTCGATGGCCTTGAGGACATAATTGAAGCCCTCCTTGGGATAGGATTCACCGGCCACCAGCAGCAGGCGTTTGTGGCCCTGCTCGATGAGGATTTTCACCTCGCTGGCAATTTCCGCCTGCGTCAACACCCGGCGGGTCAGCGCGGTGTTGCGAACGCGGAAGGCGCAATAGCTGCACTCGTTCTTGCAGAGGTTCGAGATGTAAAGCGGCGCAAACAGCACCAGCCGGTTGCCGTAAATCTCGTCCTTTACAAACCGCGCGGCGGCGAACATCTCCTCCTGCAACGCCAGGTCTTCGACGCCCATCAACACCGCCACGTCGTCGGCGTCCAGGCCCTCCATCTGCCGCGCCTTGGCCAGCACGTCGCGCACGGCGGATGGATCGGGCCGGCGGGTGGCCTCAAGGGTTTGTTCAATCTGCGCCTCGTCAATGAACGTGGCCGTTTTTTCGCATGCGGTGGCGATCATAATTGCCTTTCTTGTTTTTCTTTTAACTTCTGAAGCAGTTCCATTTTGGCGGCCTGGGCGGTACACCATTGGATTTTATGGCCGTCCACGCTCACGGTCGGACCGTGATCGCAATTCTCAAAACAAAACGAGGCGTTGATGTCCACCTGATCCTGAAGGTTTTCCTCCTCCACCTGGTGCAACAGCTCGTGCAGGATGTTCTGTGACCCTTTCACGAAACAATTGGTGCCGGCACACACATTCACCTTCATTTTTTCTGCGGTGAGCCCGTCGCCCAACCGGATGGTTTCTCCGGCAATGCGCCGGCGGTTCTGGTAATGCGTGTGCAGCAGACGATGCGCGTTCTTACCGCCAATTTCGCCCAGGTGTTTCTGGTAACATTCCGTGACAAAGTGATTTTCCTGCGACTTGTGCAGGTCGAGGTTCTTGTCCACGTCGTAAAGGCCCTTCGTGCGCAGCTTGCGAATGTCCGGGTCGCGCGACACCGGCTGGCCGGCGCCGCCGATGCAGCCGCCCGGGCAGGCCATCACTTCGATGATGTCCAGATCACATTTGCCGCGCCGGGCCTTCTCCGCCAGCGTCCGCGCATTTTTCAACCCGTGGACAATGCCGAGCTTCAAAACAATTCCGTCCACCGGAATCTCGACGATGCGCAGTCCGTCCTCGCCGCGGACCGCATGAAAATCAGGATTCACCAGCTTTTTGCCGGTGACCTTTTCGGCGGCGTAACGCAGCACCGCCTCGCTCACCCCGCCGGAATTTCCAAAAATCACGCCGGCGCCGGTCTTGAAACCCATCGGCATGTCGAACGATTCCGGTTGCAGTTTCGTGAACCGCAGGCCCGCTTCCTCGATCATCCGCGCCAGTTCCTGGGTGGTGAGAACGTGGTCCACCTCCGCGATGCCATCCTTTGCAAACTCCGGGCGCTTGGCCTCAAATTTCTTGGCCGTGCAAGGCATGATGGAAACCATCACGATGTTTTCCTTTTTCACGTTCAATTCCGCCGGCAACAGCTCCTTGCACAACGCGCCAAGCATCTGCTGCGGCGATTTGCAGGTGGACAGGTTCGGCAGCAGTTCAGGGAAATATTGTTCCGCAAACTTCACCCAACCCGGACAGCAACTCGTGAACAGCGGGAGCTTTCCGCTTTTGGTTTTGCGATTCAAAAATTCATTCGCCTCTTCGATCACCGTCAAGTCGGCGCTAAAGGCCGTGTCATAGACGCGATCAAAACCGAGCCGTTTCAACGCCGCGACCATCTGGCCGCGCGTGGATTCGCCCGGCGGCAGGCCGAACAGTTCGCCGATGGCGACGCGCACCGCCGGCGCGATTTGCACCACGACGGTTTTCGTCGGGTCGCCCAAAGCTTTCCAGACTTCGTCGGTTTCCTGCCTCGGCATGAGCGCGCCGGTCGGGCAGACGGCGGCGCACTGGCCGCAATTCACGCATTCGCCTTCGCCCAGGTCCTTGCCGAACGCCGGCAACACGGCGGCATCGTGGCCGCGATAGGCGAAATCAATCGCGCCGATGCCCTGGATCTCCGAGCAGAAGCGGACGCAGTCGCCACAGAGCACGCACTTGTTCGGGTCGCGCACCAGCGACAACGACGAACGATCCACCGGCCTCGGTTCATGCACGGCTTTGAATCGCACTTTCTGGATGCCCAGCTTGCGCGCCACGTCCTGCAACTGGCAGGCGGCGCTTTTCCCGCAGGTCGTGCATTCGCGCTCGTGGTTGGCGAGCAGCAGCTCAATGGAAATCTTGCGGATTTCGCGAATTTCCTCCGTCTGCGTGCGGATTTTCAATCCCGGCTCGGGCGGTGTCGAACACGCGCCCTGGATGCCGCGCCCGGCGATGTCCACCAGACACAACCGGCAGGCGCCATAAACGCTCAGGTCGGAATGATAACAAAAGGTCGGAAGGTCAATGTCGGCCTTGCGGATCAGTTCCAGCAGGTTCCGCTCGCCGTTGATCGGCACTTCCAGCCCGTCAATGTTCAAGGTTTTAATTGCGACAGTATTGCTCATGAATATTCCTCAAATTTATTTTTCATTACACCCCGACCACGGCCTCCAGCTTGCAGGTGTCGGCGCACGCGCCGCACACGATGCATTTGGTTTGGTCAATGACGTGGGGTTGTTTCCTTTCGCCGCTGATGGCGCCGACGGGGCATTTTTTCCCGCAGGCCATGCAGCCCTTGCACTTGGCCGGGTCGATGCTCGGTTTCGCAAGCGCCTTGCACTGGCCGGTCGGACAATGTTTGTGAAAAACGTGCGCGTCGTATTCGGCGCGAAAGTAGCGCAACGTCGAGAGCACCGGATTCGGTGCCGTCTTGCCGAGACCACACAACGAACCTTTCTGCACGGCCAACGCCAGCTTCTCCATCAACCCCAGCGTTTCGCCGATGGCGCGGCCTTCGATGATGTCATCGAGCATTGACAGCAACTGCCGGGTGCCCTCGCGGCACAACACACATTTGCCGCAGCTCTCGCGCTGGGTGAAATCCATGAAAAACCGGGCGATGCTGACCATGCACGTCTTCTCGTTCATGGCCACCAGTCCGCCGGAACCGACCATCGCGCCGACGCTGCGCAGTGAATCGTAGTCGAGCGGCAAATCGAGATGTTCCTGCGTCAGGCAGCCACCCGACGGCCCGCCGATTTGCACGGCCTTGAAACCGTTGGGCTTCACCTTGCCGCGCCGGTCGGTGATGCCGCCGCCGATGTTGAGCACGACTTCGCGCAACGTGGTGCCGAAAGGAACTTCGATCAACCCGGTGTTGGCCACGTGGCCGGTGAGCGCGAAAGTTTTGGTGCCGGGCGAAGCCGGCGAGCCGAGCTGGCGGAAAATATCCGCGCCCTGGTTGATGATACGGACGACATGCGCGAGCGTTTCGACGTTGTTGATGATGGTGGGCTTGCCCCACAGGCCGCTTTGCGCCGGAAACGGCGGTTTGGGCCGCGGCATGCCGCGTTGCCCTTCAATCGAGGCGATCATCGCGGTTTCCTCGCCGCAAACAAACGCTCCTGCTCCTTCCATCACTTCGCAATTCAGGCTCTGGCCCGAACCAAAGGCGTTGTCGCCGAGAAAGCCCATTTTCTGCGCATCTTCGACGGCGCGTTTCATGCGCGCGACGGCAAAAGGATATTCCGTGCGGACATAAATCAGTGTTTCATCGGCACCGATGGCCCGCGCGGCGATCATCAAACCCTCAAGCACGCTGTGCGGGTTGCCTTCCATCACGCTGCGGTTCATGAACGCTCCGGGATCGCCTTCGTCGGCGTTGCAGATGACATATTTCTTCGCACTCTTCTGCCCCCGCGCGGCTTCCCATTTGCGGCCGGTGGGGAATCCGCCGCCGCCGCGTCCGCGCAAACCGGATTTGGTGATTTCCTCGACGATCTGCACCGCCGTCATTTGAAGAAATGCCTTTTTCGCGGCCGCATAACCGCCGTGATGGATGTATTCGTGGATATCTTCCGGATCGATCATGCCGCATTCCTTCAGCACGAAGCGTTGTTGGCGTTGGTAAAACGGAATGTCATTGATGCCTTTGCAAGGTTTCTTGGTTGTGGGATCAACGTATAACAGCCGGTCCACCACCTTGCCACCGACCAGCGTCTGGCTGACGATCTCGGCGACGTCTTCAACTTTGACTTTGTTGTAAAGGATTTCGTCCGGGAGGATCGTGACCAGCGGGCCCATCTGGCAGAAACCCTGGCAACCACTTTTGTTAAGCCGCAAGTCGTGCTCATGGTCGTCGGCTTTAAATTCCGTGGTGACATTGATGCCGGCGGCCTTGATCTGTTCGGCAAAAGCCTCAACGACCTTGTAAGCGCCGTTGGCCACGCAACCGGTGCCGGCGCAAACCACCACGCGGCGCAAGGTTTTCGAACCATTCCCGGCCGCCGGATCCATGATGTGCAAAAAAGGGGTATTCATTACGATTGCTCCTTGGCGATGACTTCCTCAACCAGTTTCACGCCGCTTTCCGGTGTCATTTGTCCGTGTACCTGGTCATCCACCACCACGACCGGCGCGAGACCGCACGCCCCGAGACAGGCGACTGTCTCGACCGTGAACAACATGTCCGCCGTGGTCGTGCGCTTGCCTTCGAGCCCCAGCCGTTTGCGAATGGCGTCGAGAATCGGAACGGAATCCTTCACGTGGCACGCCGTGCCATCACACAAACGCACGAGGTGTTTGCCCTTGGGCTCAATGGCGAAATGCGAATAAAAGGTGGCCACGCCAAAAACCCGGGCCGGCGAGACGTCCAGCGCCGTGGCGACGTAGGTCAGGACCTCCCGGGGCAGATACCGGTATTCCTCCTGCACGGCCTGGAGAATGGAGACCAGCCGCGAAGGTTTACGTCCGTGTTTTTCAAGGATTGTGAAAACTTTCACAAACTTTCGCCCATGACAATCGGGCTTTGGTTGAGTGCGCATTGGGATGTTTCTTGGTTGTTGGTTAATGGGGGCGGGCTGCCGTCGCTGCCGCCCGGGGCTTCAGTCCCGACCCGGGATTGCCCGTCTGAAGGGACATGAAAAGTTTCTGTGACAGGGATGCGAGCGAGCAGTAAAGATCCTCGTTGTGAACAATGATGGTCTCCGGAACTCGGAGGCGGATCGGCGCAAAATTCCAGATGGCGCGGATGCCGCCCGAAACCATCAGATCGGCCACCGACTGGGCCTCCGGTGCCGGGACCGTGATGATGCCGAGCAGGACGTGCATCCGCCGGGCCAGGTCCGGCAGTTTGTTCAGCACCAGCACATGCTTGCCGTGGATGCGGCTCCCGATTTTGGAGGGATCCAAATCGAAGGCCGCCACGATTTTCAGCCCGCACTGTTCAAATTTGTGATAACCCAGCAGCGCCGAACCCATGCTGCCCGCCCCGACGAGAAACGCATCATTGATATTCTTCCAGCCGAGGAATTGTTCCAATCCCTCAGTCACATTGGCCAGGACATAGCCGATGCGTGGACGGCCCACGATGCCGACCGATTCCAAATCCTTCCGGATTTGAGTGGGGTCGAGGTCCAGATCGAACCCGATGTCCGTGCACGAGACGGTTTCCCGGCCGGTCGCCTCCCATTCCTTCAGGAACCGGTGGTACAGCGGCAACCGCTTCAAGGTCGGCTCCGAAACGGTCCGCGCCGGCGTCCCGTCCGTTCGTCCGCCCGGTTTTGTGATGTTCATATCGTGAACTTTATATCAATAAACTTTTCTCTATTTAAGCCCGATGTGCGGATTTGTCAACCGCCAGGCATCCGGAGACGTCAAGTATTAGCCGTCCCCGGGGAGGGCATAAGCAATCTTGTAAGAAGCGCTAAAATCCTTGATTTTAATCGTGATACCACAAGTTCAAGCCGCCCGCGCCCTTCCTCCAGGCCGTCTGCCGCAAGGTTTTCATTGGTGTCCAGTCGTTATGGTCGTATCGTTATTTAGGTACCGATATGGCCAATCCCAAGCGGTGGCGCACCCGAACAAAAGTGAAAATTGAACCGGCGGATCTTGCGGGGAAACTCTTCCCGGTGGCCGAGGGCGACCGCCAGGCCAGCCTGTCTTGTGTCAAACGGCTGCCTTCGTATCTGCAGCTGCTGCGGGTGCTACAGGCGGAGGGACATGAATGCGTGTCCGGCACCGTGCTGGCCGGGGTGCACAACCTGGAGCCGGTCATTGTACGAAAGGACCTCGCCATCACCGGCATTACGGGCACTCCCCGAATCGGTTTCCGCGTCACGGAGACCATCACCGCCATCGAACGGTTTCTGGGCTGGGACAGCCAGGCCCAAGCCATCCTGGTCGGGGTGGGCAATCTGGGCAGCGCCCTGCTGGGCTATCATGGTTTTGCGAATCTCGGGCTTCGGATCGTCGGCGCTTTCGACGACGATCCGCGGAAGATCGGGAAATGGGTCCACGGACGCAAGGTTCAGGCCGTCGAACAACTGGCCCGCTTTGTCCGGCGCGGTGAAATCAAGCTCGGCGTTCTGGCGGTCCCGGCCAAGGTGGCACAGGCGGCCGCCGACATCATGGTGGATGCCGGCATCCGGGGTATCTGGAATTTCACCCCGGTGAAACTGACCCTGCCGGATTCGGTGGTCACCCAGAAGGAAGATCTGGCGGAGGGGCTGGCCGTGCTGTCCCACCGTTTGCATCATCTGTTTCACCCGCTGCATCCGCCCGCGCGGCGATAACAATTTGCCGCCGGGCAATCGCGGTCCGGCTCGCCAAGCCACTCCAGTGTCTTACTTGCCTCAATTCAAGACAGGCGATTTGTTTTTACCCGGATAAATGTGGTTCTAATCCTTTAAACAACGTTTTCTAACTTTTGATTGCCGGGGGCATATCGGCTGCTTCGCAGGGGAGCGTGTTTGGCTGGATTAAAATTCCCCGGGCAGTTTGGCCGGTCGCTGTTGCTATCATTGCATCCGCGACCGACCCGCGGTTGTATGCGGATGACCCGGCGGATCTGAAACAACGGATGGACCTGTTGATGCAGCAAAACGCCGCCTTGCAGCAGCAGGTGCGGCAGCAGCAACAGTTGATTGAAGGCCTGAATCACCGGATTTCCGCCGTGGAACAAACCGCCGCCCAGCATGATGAATCCTCGGCCCGTCCGGAGGAAAAAGACGCCTCAAGTGATCCGCTGGCCGGCGGATTCAACCTGGGCAAGGTGAACCTCAGCGGCGAAGGCGGAGTGGGATTGTTCAGTTCGCAGGCGGACGGGAAGTATCCCAACTCGGAATTTCGCGTGAACGAAGCGCGGCTGTTTGCCGAAGCCCCGGTGTGGAACGACATCTATTTTTACGGGGAACTGGACCTGGCCACGCCGGAGAACGACGGAATCAACGCAGAACTCGGCGAACTCTATGTTGATTTCGAGGATGTCTCGCAACTCTGGGGGGTTGACCGGATGCTGAACGTGCGCGTCGGCAACCTGTACATCCCCTTCGGCGAGGAATATCTGGCCCGGAATGCCATTGATAATCCGCTCATCCTGAATTCCGTGTCGGACTTGTGGGGTCTGGACGCCGGGGTCGAGATTTATGGGACCATCGGCAAATTCTGCTACGCGACGGCCGTTCAGAATGGCGGCATCAACGTGCCGGATTTCAACTCGGACAAATCGGTGGCGGTCCGGCTGGGCTTTGACCCCGTCTCCTGGCTGCATGTGAGCGTGAGCGGCCTGCGCACCGGAGACCTGGATGCAAATGGCGATTTCCTGTCCGCCTTGTGGTTTGGCAACGGCTTTTTCCGGTCCATTGGCTCGACGAACACGACGACCTTTCATGCCGATCTGATTGAAGGCGATGTGATTGTCCATCTGCCGCACGGACAACTGCGGGCTTTCGGCGGTTATGCCCATTATGGCGACAATGACCCCGGCGTGAACAACGCCCGCGACATTTATTACTATTGCATCGAGGGCACGCAGAATCTGACGCACAAGGTGTATGCCGCGGCGCGCTACAGCCAGATTTTCGTCAACCGCGGTTATCCCATCCCCGCCGAGGGCAATTTCAACGATTATTTCGGCAGCCTGACCACCCAGATCTGGCGTTTGAGCCTGGGGCTGGGCTACCGCTTCAGCGACCGGCTTGTGGTCAAGGCGGAGTATGCCTTTGAACACGGCAAGCTGGCCACCGGCGACGGACGGAACGACGAAAATTTTGTCGGAACCGAAGTGGTCTTCAAATTTTAATCATGCAATCGACGTTCTGGAAAATTTTCCTGCCGATGGCCCTGTTAGCCTTCCACGCCGGCGCCGGCACCATCACCGGCACGGTCCAGGCGGAGGGCAAACCGGGCGCCAACAGCGGAATGACCGGCGGCGGCGCCTACGACAGCCGGAAATTCAAATTTGTCGAGCGCGTCAATTACGCGGACATGCGTGATTTTATCGTGTCCATCGAGGGGCCGGTCGGTGGGAAGCCGGTGGTTCCCGGAACGCCGGCCACGGTGGAATCGCACCATGTCGTCCAACAGGGCGCCGTCTTCACGCCACATGTATTGCCCATCGTGGTGGGAACCACGGTGGAATGGCCGAACAACGATGACATTTATCACAATGTCTTTTCCATGTCCGATCCCAAGCCGTTTGACCTGGGATTGTACAAGCATGGCGAGCCGGGCAAACGCGTGACCTTCGACAAACCGGGGCGGGTGGATGTGTTTTGTTCCATTCACGCCAACATGCACTGCATCATCCTGGTGCTGGAGAATCCTTATTTTGCCGCCACCGACGGCTCCGGCCATTATGCCATCACCAACGTGCCACCAGGGACGTACCGGCTCAAAGCCTGGCATGAGCGCCTGCCCCCCCAGATTAAAGAAATCACCGTTCCCGAGGACGGCGCGGTCAGGGCGGATTTTGTTTTAAGCATCACCAACCTCCCAACCTACTGAGCATGGAGCGCCTCAAGACAGCCTTCTTCCTGAGTTTTCGGGCGAAAGTCATCGTTCCGGTGATCGCCGTGATGATATTGCTGCTGGCCACTTCCATGTGGCTGGTGGACCGGCAGATTGTCCAGCAGCTCCAGGAAGACGCCGCGCAACTGCTGCTCACCGCCGACAGCCTGCTCAAAAAATGGCAGGAGACCCGGGCCAACGAATTTTCCCTGCGCTTTTACAATGTCGTCAAGGAGTCCCGGTTCCAGGCCGTCGTGAAAACGGAGGACCCGGCCACCTTCCGCCATCTGCTGGATGAGTTGATCGGGGAAAATGTCGCGGACGTCATGGTGATGTCATCCGTCAACGGCGGCCTGCCGCCCCAGGCCACCGCGCGCGACCCGCTGCTCAACCTCGAGGAATTCAAAAACCGCTCCGCCGTTACCGTCGCCGGGGCCGCCCGGGGCCAGTCCTCGGCGAACACGATCCGGTGCGGAAAGAAATTGTTCGACGTTGCCTCCATTCCCATCCGGGTGGATGATAATATCGTCGGAGTGCTGACCTTCGGCCTGGAAAATTCCATCGCCGGGGAATTCAAGCGCCTGACCCAGAGCGAACTGGTTTTGTTTTCCGACGGGCAGGTGGCCGCCTCCACGCTGGCCAAGTCCGACTCGGACGACCGGCTGATGGCCAAGATGTCGCAGCTGTCGGTCCTGCCGGACAGCGCCGGGTTCAATACCACCGAGGAGATCACCCTGAACGGCGAACATTTTCTTTGCCGGGCCGGAAACCTGAACGCGCAGGACCCGGCGCATCCCCTGAATTATCTCATCCTCTCCACTTATGAACGGCCCCTGCAGGCGCTGGATTCCATTCTGCAACGCATGCTGCTGGTCAGTGTGCTGGGAATCCTCCTGGGCGCGGCCGTGATCTGGCTGCTGGTGCGCAAGGTCACCACCCCGCTGCAGGAACTGCGCGACAGCGCCGAGGCCGTCGGGCGCGGCGATTTTTCACGGCGCGTCGTGGTCCATTCCCGCGACGAATGCGGCGAACTGGCGCTGGTGTTCAACCAGATGACGGAGAACCTGAAAAATTCCCGCGAACAGCTGGAGGCCACGGTGGAAACCCTTAAAACCACCCAGGCCCAGTTGGTCCAGAGCGAAAAGCTTTCCGGCATCGGCGAATTCGTGGCCGGCGTGGCGCATGAACTGAACAATCCGCTGACGACGGTGATGGGCTTCTCCGAATTGCTGAAGCAGGAGGACGGCGACCCTCAGCGCAGCCGTCATCTCGACATGATCTTCAAGAGCGCGCAGCGTTGTCAGAAGATCGTCCAGTCGCTGCTCAGCTTTGCCCGCCGTCATCGCCCGGAACGCAAGACGGTGTGCGTAAATTCCCTTGTAGAGGGGGCGGTGGAAATCCTCCAGTACCAGTTGCGCACCAGCAACATCGAGGTCATCACCCGGCTGGATCCCGACCTGCCCCAGGCCCTGGTGGACCCCCATCAGATCCAGCAGGTCTTTCTGAACATCATCAACAATGCCCGCCAGGCGATGGAGGCGCATCAGCCCAAGGGCTGGATTAAAATCATCTCGGAGACACGCTGGAACCATGTGTGCGTCATCATCCAGGACAACGGTCCGGGCATTTCTCCGGAAAATCTGTCGAAGATCTTCGATCCATTCTTTACGACCAAGGAGGTCGGCAAGGGCACCGGCCTGGGTTTGAGTCTTTGTTACGGCATCATCAAGGAGCATGGCGGCACCATCACCCCCCGCAGCCGGCCGGGCGAAGGCGCGACCTTTGTCATTGAACTGCCCATCGCCTATGGTGCCGCTGAGCCGGCCCCGGCGGAAACCGGTCCCGCGCCGGAACGGGAAAAAATTGATCCACAGGAAGGCTCGGGAAAAAAGGTGCTCGTGATCGATGATGAGGAACCGATTCTACAGATGGTGCGGGAGACGCTGACGCGGCGGGGTTATCAGGTGGACATCGCCGCTGATGGCGAGACCGGCCTGCGTCATCTGGACAAGGAAAAATACGACGTGACCCTGTGCGACTGGAAAATGCCCGGCTTGAACGGCCAGCAGGTCTATGAACGTCTCCGCGCCAAAAATCGTGCCCAGTCCGACCGGATTATTTTCATCACCGGCGACATGGTCAACGAGCGGACCAGCCGGTTTCTGGAGGAACAAAATCGCATCTGCCTGGCCAAGCCGTTCACCTTTGCCGAATTTCGCTCCGCCATCAGCCGGGTGACCGCGACCGGCTCCCAGTGACATCCGGGACCGGCCGAGGCCGGACCGGTCAAACAAGGAAGAAAATTGCCAAAATCCGGTTAGTCAGCCCCCGTTCCAGCCCGTTCTATTTATCCTGAGCGGTGATTTTTTAATCACCGTGAAAACGGGCCTGCCCGACGAATATTTCAAGCCCGGCAGCAAGCCTGTTTTGTTCAGATTGTGATGAAAGGTTACATGGACAAACTTTTTACACGGACTACACTGGCCGCGAATGGCCGGGTGTCATCGGAGAAAGGTCACCGGGATTTGTTCGTCAGGTCCGCAGGGGTTTGAACTTTTGGTTCGAACCCGGGGAAAAATGACACTCGACGTCGTTTATGGATATTTCTTCCACTACGTTACTCACCCTGGCCTTGCTGGGGTATGTCATCGGTGGGCTGGCGGGGCTGGCATTCTGCCGGCATGAAAAACTTGCCAATTTCTGCTCGTTCGGCTGCGCCACGCTAGGCGCCCTGTGCGGAACCGTCGCCTGCGTAATGTCCCTGGCGGCCGGGGCCACCACCACCGCGCCCGTGCAATTGCAACTGCTTCCCACTCTCATTCCGTATGTCCAGTTCACCATCAGCCTCGATCCGTTGTCGGCCTTTTTCGGGCTGATTGTATCGCTGCTGGCCTTCGCATTGTCGCTGTATTCGCTGGGTTATGCGCGCGGATTCTATGGCCGCAAAAACGTCGGCGTGCTGGGCGCGTTCTTCAACGTGATGTTGCTGGCAACGACCCTGGTGGTCATGGCAGATAATGCGTTTTTCTTCCTGATGGTCTGGGAAATCATGGCGCTGTCCGCCTACTGCCTCGTCAGTTTTGAACACGAGAAACCCGAGACGCGCAGTGCCGGCGTCCTTTACTTTGTCATGTCGCACATTGGCACCGGTTGCATCATGCTCGGCTTTCTGCTGCTGTTCCAGGCTTCCGGCAGCTATGACTTTGCCGGCTTTCACGCGCTGAGCGTAAAACCGGAATGGTTGGCCTCCGGTTCGCGCAATGCCGCTTTTCTTCTGTTCCTGACCGGTTTCGGCATCAAGGCCGGCATCGTGCCGTTGCACACCTGGCTGCCGGCGGCGCATCCGGTCGCACCCAGCAACGTCTCCGCCTTCATGTCCGGTGTGCTGATCAAGACCGGCATCTACGGCCTGACGCGCGTGTTTTTCTATTTTCTCGGCACCCCGCCGATGTGGTGGGGCGTGACCGTGCTGACCATCGGCACCGTCTCCGCCGTGCTGGGCGTGCTGTATGCCCTGATGCAACACGACCTGAAACGGTTGCTGGCCTATCACAGCATCGAAAACATCGGCATCATCCTGATGGGTTTTGGCGCGTCGCTGATGTTCCTAGCCACCGGCCATCCGTTGCTGGCCACGCTGGCGCTCATCGCCGGCCTGTATCACACCATCAATCACGCCGTGTTCAAGGGCCTCCTGTTCCTGGGCGCCGGCGCAGTGCTGCATGCCACGCACACCCGCGACATGGAGCAGATGGGCGGGCTGGCCAAACGGATGCCGCAGACGGCGTTTTGTTTTCTCGTCGGCGCCGTCGCCATCTCCGCGCTGCCGCCGCTCAACGGGTTTGTCAGCGAATGGCTCACCTACCAGTCGCTGCTTCAGGGATTCGGCACCACGGACAGTCTGTTGCGGCTGATGTTCCCGATTGGCGGCGCGTTGCTGGCGCTGACGGGTGCGCTGGCGGCGGCCTGTTTTGTGAAAGCATTCGGCATCACCTTTCTCGCGCAGCCGCGCAGCGAACCGGCGGCGCAGGCGCATGAAGTCCCGCTCACCATGTTGCTGGGCCAGGGCGTGCTCGTGGCGGCCTGCGTGTTTCTCGGGCTTTTCCCCACGGTTTTCCTCCGGGTCCTCGATCCGCTGACACAACAGCTCACCGGCCTGCAAATCAGTCCGCAACTGACCCTGGCGAACGGGTTGGTGCTGTCCGGTGTCAACCAGGCCGGCGGCACGGTCTCGACTCTGGGCATTGCGGTGCTGGGGATTGCCCTGATGCTCATTCCGTTTGGGTTATGGCTGGTCCTCGGGCAAAAGACGAAAACCCGCATCGGGCCGACGTGGGATTGCGGCCTGAAGGGTCTGACCCCGCGCATGGAATACACCGCCACCGGTTTTTCCAAACCCATCCGGATGATTTTCAAGGCGCTGTTCCGTCCGCGCCGCGAAGTGCAGCGGGAATACGACTTTTCGCCGTATTTCACCACGAGCATCCGCTTTGAGGCCCACGTCGAAGAGGTTTTTGAGACGCGGATATATCGTCCGCTGCAACGGCTGGTGTTGCGCCTGTCGCGGCGGATGCGCGCGTTGCAGGCCGGCAGCTTGCAGGCGTACCTCATTTACATCTTTATCACCTTGTTGTTGCTGTTGCTTTATGTGGTTTACAAATACAAATCTTAATCTCCCGGCCATCGTCATACAGACGGTGTTGCTGCTTGTGCTGGCGCCGCTGGTCACCGGCTGCATCCGGAACTGGAAGGCCCGGCTGCAAAACCGCCGCGGCCCGCGCGTCGTGCAGCCTTATTTCGACCTGTTGAAATTTCTGCGCAAGGACATGGTCATCTCCGAACACGCGTCGTGGGTGTTCTCGGCCGCGCCTTATGTCGTCTTTGTTACCGCGCTGTTGGCGGGATTGCTGGTGCCGATGGTGACCATCCAGGCGCCGCTGAGTTTGTTTGGCGGTGTGCTGGCGGTCGTCGGTCTGCTGGCGCTCGGACGATTTTTCATGGCGCTGGGCGGACTGGACCCGGCGAGCGCGTTCGGCGGCATGGGCAGCAGCCGCGAGATGACCATTGCCGCCATTGCCGAACCGGCTCTGATGCTGGCGATTTTTACCGTGGCCATCACCGTTGGGTCCACCGATTTCAGCCACATGGTCGCAGCCGAGCAACAATCGGGCTGGGACATGTTGAACCCGACGCATCTCATGGCGTTTGCCGCGCTGTTCATCGTGTTGCTGGCCGAGACGGGCCGGGTGCCCATTGACAATCCGGCGACGCATCTGGAGTTGACCATGATCCACGAGGCGATGTTGCTGGAATATTCGGGGCGTTATCTCGCCCTGATGGAATGGGGCGCGTCCATCAAACAACTGGTGCTCATGGCCATCTTGGTGAACGTCTTTCTGCCGGCGGGCCTGGCTGGCGATGGCTCGGTGGTCGCACTCGGGTTGGGGCTGGCGTTTTTCCTTGGCAAAATTTTTCTGCTGTCCGCCGCGGTGGTGCTGGTCGAGACCGTCAACGCCAAGCTGCGCCTGTTCCGCGTGCCGGACCTGTTGAGCGCCGCCTTCGTGCTCGCGGCCATGGCCCTGCTGTCCACGTTTCTCTTTCATTGATTTATGAACCCTGCCGTTTCAACCCCCATCCCGACCGAAATCGGCTCGCAGGTCATCATGCTGCTGGCGGCGTTGATGCTGGTGCTGCAACTGCTCCTGGTGGTGCAACGCATGTTGCTCACGAACATCCGCCTCTTCGCGCTGCAATCGCTCATGCTCTCTGCCGTCGCCGCGGTGATCGCCTGGTATTACAACGCGACGCACGTTTATATCGTCGCTGGGCTCACCCTCATCGGGAAGGTCATCTTCCTGCCCTGGCTGCTCAACCGGCTGGTGCGTCGCATCAACATCGTCCAGGAAATTGAGCCGCTGTTCAACGCGCCCACCTCGATGCTCATCTGCGGCGGCCTCACGTTGCTGGGTTATCTGGTGGCGCGCCCGTTCACGAATCTGCACAAGCTTGGCAACAACACGCTGGCCATCGCCATCGCCCTGTTGCTCACCGGTTTTTTCCTCATGATCAACCGCCGCAAGGCCATCTCCCAGGTGCTCGCGCTGCTGACGATCGAAAACGGCGTCATGCTTGCCGCCGTCGCGCTCACCACCTACGGCATGCCGCTGGTGGTCGAACTGGGCATTTTCTTCGACGTGATGGTGGCGGTGATGGTGCTGGGCATCCTGGTGTATCGCATCCGCGAATCGTTCGCCTCGATGGACACCGGCAAACTGGACCAGCTCAAAGGGTAAGGCTGAAGGCTGAACGCTAAAGTTATGAATGGAAAGCCGCAGGATTTGAAACCAAGAACGAAGGCGTTTGCGCTTCGGGTGATCCGCATGTACTCCAAACTGCCGAAGAATGATGCTATCGCGCAGGTTCTCGGTAAACAGGTGCTTCGGTCCGGAACGTCAGTCGGCGCAAACTATCGCGAGGCATCGCGCGGCCGGTCCAAATCTGAATTTATTTCCAAGATTGGAGACAGTCTCAAGGAAATCGAAGAAACCGAATATTGGCTCGAACTCCTCGTGGACAGCGGTTGCATTTCGGAAACAAAGATGGCCGAACTGCTCGATGAAACCCGTCAGCTCATTGCCATCTTCACAACGATTGATAAACGCTCAAAAGGAGACCTTTAGCCTTTAGAATATAGCCTTTAGCCTTTTTTATGTTGCTGACTCCCATCCTCCTGATCCCGCTGGCTGCTGCGTTGGCCTGCCTGCTGGTGCCATGGCGCCGGGTCATGGAATGGATCAACATCGTGGCGTTCGCCGCCACCCTGGCGCTGGGTGTCCAACTGCTCCACGAGGTGCTGGCCCATACCGTGGTGACGGAATGGGACCAGTTTTTCTACGCTGACGCGTTGAGCGCATGGATGGTGCTGTTGATTTCGGCGGTGTCCCTGGGCACGTCGCTCTACGCCGGACGTTATTTTCGCCGCGACCTGGCCGCCGGAGTGGTGACGCCCGGTCGCGTCAAGGAGTTTTCCGTGCTGACCCCGATGTTTGCGGCCGGCATGTTTCTGGTGGTGCTGGCGAACAACCTCGGCGTGATGTGGTTTGCGCTGGAAGCCACCGCCCTGTCGTCGGTGCTGCTGGTGGCATTGTACAACCGCAAGACATCGCTCGAAGCTGCGTGGAAATACATCATGCTCGGCGGCTTGGGACTGGCGCTGGCCCTGTTCGGGACGGTGATCACCTATGCTGCGGCGGTGGGTCAGGGCGGCGGCGGACGATTGCCGAGTTTCAACTGGTCGCATTTGATGACGGTGGCGGCCCAGTTCGATCCGCGGCTGATGCAACTGGCGTTTATCTTTGTCCTCATCGGTTATGGCACCAAGGCGGGTCTGGCGCCGATGCACACCTGGCTGCCCGATGCGCACAGCGAGGCGCCGTCACCGACCAGCGCCATGCTGTCCGGCGTGTCGCTCAAAGTCGCGATCTACGCTTTGCTCCGCTTTCATATCCTGACCACGCAATGCCTCGGCACCGGATACAGCCGCAACCTGCTGCTGGGCTTTGGCCTGTTCTCAATGTTCCTGGCAGCGCCGTTCATTCTGGTGCAGAGCAATCTCAAACGGATGCTCGCCTACTCCAGCCTCGAACATGTCGGCCTCATCTGCACCGCCGTCGGCTTGAACACGCCGGTGACCATTTTTGGCGCGTTGCTGCACATGGGTTATCATGCGCTGACCAAGCCGGTGCTGTTCTTCGCGGCCGGCAACATCCACCAGACGTTTCACACCCTGAAATTCCGGGTCATCGGGCCGGGCGTGGTGCAGGTGCTGCCGGTGACGGTGTTGTTCATGGGGCTGGCTGCGGTGGCGGCGATGGGCCTGCCGCCGTTTGGATTGTTTTACAGCGAGCTGACGGTGCTCAGCGGCGGGTTCGCCGCCGGCCGGACCGTTATCAGCATCCTGATTCTGGTGGCGCTGGTCGCGGCGTTTTGCGGCATTCTCACCCAGCTCACCCGCATCCTGCTGGGCGCGCGCAAGGCCGAACGTCCCAACGACGCCCGGACCTGGGACGGCGTGCCGGCGATGGGACTGCTGGTGGGCGGATTGCTGGTTTTCAGTGTGTGGTGCCCCGTGCCGTTGCTGCAATTGATTCACCAGGCGGCGGGAATCATTGGGGGGAAATCGTAATGCGAGGGCTGAAGGCTAAATGCTAAAGGCTAAAGAAATTGCAAGAAGGTGCGCCGACGAACGTCGGCGGCTACGATGAAAAGAGTCAAACGATGGAATTGATGCTGTTATTGCTGGTGCCGCCGGCGGCCGCCCTGCTTTGCTGCGCGACCAACTCGCGAGCGTGGTGGGAGCGGCTGAACCTCGGTGCCTTCGCGATCGTGGCGGGACTGGCGTTCAAGGTGGCCGGCGACGTGATCGCA
>Ga0265338_10003994_pt1 | contig 20275 bp, 17 predicted proteins | sample 42126metaG_FD_193579 | JGI IMG/M metagenome (GOLD analysis project Ga0265338, IMG submission 193579) | Rhizosphere microbial communities from Carex aquatilis grown in University of Washington, Seatle, WA, United States - 4-21-26 metaG | ecosystem: Host-associated > Plants > Roots > Rhizosphere...
CCGTGGCCTCGGGGGATACTTAAATGACGTTCTTGGTCATGATGTCAACTGCGCGCATCTCATTCTCCTGACGGTTACCATGTAATCGGCCCGGCGCTTGACGCTCATACGCCGTCAGCGAATTGCGAAATCACGGCGGGGTTTTCGACCGTTGAGGTGTCCTGCGAGATGACTTCGCCTTTTGCCACTGCGCGTAATAGACGACGCACGACCTTGCCCGAACGCGTCTTGGGCATGGCGTCGCCGAAGCGGACGTCCTTCGGCTTCGCGATCGGGCCGATCTCCTTACCGACCCAGGCGCGCAATTCGTCGGCCACGCGTTTCGCCTCCGGCCCGGTCGGCCGAGCCGCCTTGAGCACCACGAAGGCAACGATCGCTTCCCCGAATGTGTCGTCGGGACGCCCGACCACGGCCGCTTCGGCAACCAATGGATGGGCCGCCAGGGCCGATTCGATTTCCATGGTGCCCAGGCGGTGCCCCGAAACGTTCAGCACATCGTCGATGCGTCCGGTGATGGTGAAATAACCGGTATCGCGGTCGCGTATCGCGCCGTCACCGGCGAGGTACAGGTTGCCACCGAGTTCATCCGGGTAATAGCCGTGTCGAAAGCGCTCAGGATTGCCCCAGATGGTGCGGATCATCGACGGCCAGGGTCTGCGGATCACAAGCGTGCCGCCCTGCCCGTTCGGCACCTCACGGCCGGTCTCGTCGACGATCGCCGCGTCGATGCCCGGCATCGGTAACGTGCAGGACCCCGGCACCAGCGCGGTCGCACCTGGCAGCGGCGAGATCACATGACCGCCGGTTTCGGTCTGCCAGAACGTGTCGAGCACGGGGCAGCGGCCGCCGCCGACATGTTGCGCATACCATGTCCACGCACTCGGATTGATCGGCTCGCCGACCGTGCCTAGAATCCGTAGGCTGCTCAGATCGAAGCTGCGCGGATGCACCGCTTCATTGGCGTCGGCGGCCTTGATAAGCGAGCGGATGGCGGTAGGCGCGGTGTAGAAGATGCTGACCTTATGGCGCTGAATCATCTGCCAGAAGCGCGCAGCGTCCGGATAGGTGGGGACGCCTTCAAATATGATCTGAGTCGCGCCGACGGCAGTCGGTCCATAGCAAATGTAGGTGTGCCCCGTGATCCAGCCGATGTCGGCTGTGCACCAGAACACATCGGCGGGCTTGATGTCGAAGGTCCACTTCATCGTCACTGCGGCCCAAAGCAGGTAGCCGCCCGTGCTGTGCTGGACGCCCTTGGGCGCGCCGGTCGAACCCGACGTGTACAGCACGAACAGCGGATGTTCCGCGCCGACCCATTCCGGCTCGCAGGTATCAGGCTGATCGTGTTCGAGTTCGTGCAGCCATGCGTCGCGCCCCGCGAACCACGGAATTGCGCCACCGGTGCGGCGATAGATGACGACGGTTTTGACTGCCTCGGTGCCGCCCATCCCCAACGCTTCGTCGACGATGGTCTTCAGCGGCAGCGTCTTGCCCCCGCGTACCTGTTCGTCCGCGGTGATCACCGCCACCGCGCCCACGTTGACGAGCCGTTCATGCAAGGACTTGGCGGAAAAGCCGCCGAACACCACCGAGTGAGGTGCGCCGATGCGCGCGCACGCCAGCATCGCGACGATACCTTCGATCGACATCGGCATGTAGAGCACCACCCGGTCACCTTTGCCTACGCCGTGCGCGCGCAGCGCATTGGCGAGCCTGCAGACGCGATGATAGAGCGCTTGATAGGTGATGCGCGTGACCTTGCCGTCGTCTGCCTCGAACACGATGGCCGTTTTGTCGGCTAGTCCATTCGTCAGATTGCGATCAAGGCAGTTATATGAAGCGTTGAGTTCGCCGTCTTCGAACCATTGATAAAAGGGCGCATTGCTATCGTTGAGCACTTTCGTGAACGGCCGGCGCCATTCGAGATGCTCTCTGGCTAGACGCGCCCAGAACGCCTGATGGTCGCGTTCGGCTTCGGCCACGAGGTCACGGTAGGCCTGCATGCCGTCGATGGTCGCGTGCTCGATCGCGGCAATTTGCGGCGGTACGGCATTCTGGGGAATGGGTTCGATGGTAGACATACAGTGTCCTCACATAAAAGTCGGGGGAGCGACGACGCCTGAAACGCCTAGTCGCATGACAAACGCGACGAAGTCGATGTCACCATGCATCAACGTGGGTGTAAGGACACTATGAGCGCTTGACTGACGGCGTCGTTGATGCAAATCAAGCGACGCACTGATATAAGCGGCTGCTCCGGTTTGAAGATCGCCCCCCCCTGCGAGTTAGCCGGGGCGTGCACCAGCACTCGCGAAAATCATAAATAGAGATTATTATATTTAAATGATTCTTTTTTGGAGATGTTATGAGTTCGGTTTTGGATCTCGCTTCGCTCGAGATCTTCTGCGCCGTCGCAGCTGAACACAGCGTGACAAAAGCCGCCCGACGGCTCGAGCGCGTGCAGTCCAACGTCACCACGCGCGTCCAGCAGCTTGAGGAAGAACTGGACACCGCTTTGTTCCTGCGCGACGGCAAACGCATGACACTGACTCCGGACGGCGAGCGTCTGCTCGCTTACGCGGAACAACTACTGTCGCTGTCCGAAGAAGCGCGCCAGGCGATGCGCCCGCAGCGGCCGAGCGGCCGCTTGCGCATCGGTGCGATGGAAAGCACCGCGGCCACCCTTTTGCCGCAACTGTTCGCCCAATACCACTGCCGTTGGCCCGAGGTCGATCTGGCGATTTCCACGGGCACGACGGCCGCCTTGATCGACGCGGTGCTGGCCCGCACGCTCGATTGTGCATTGGTCGCCGACCCCGCCGCGACGGCATGCGACCGCGCCGATGCCCAACCGCTGGATGCCCAGTTGTACGGTGTCCCGGTGTTTTCCGAGCAATTGATGCTGGTGTTGCCTGGCGACCATCCGGTCGTGCACTCGCCTCAAGACTTGCAGATCACAACACTGGCAGGTTTTGCGCGTGGTTGCGCCTATCGCCAGATTGGCGAGAACTGGTTGAGCACAGTTGGGAAGAACGATGCGCGGCAGGTGAAGGTGCTTGAGGTCGGGTCATACCACGCGATACTCGCCTGTGTGGCGGCCGGATCGTGCATCGCGGTAATGCCTCGGTCGGTACTCGACCTGCAGCGCGCCGGACCCGACTTCACGACCTGTGAACTGATGAGCGTCGATACACTGCTGGTCAGCCGCAAGAGCTATGCGCCTGCCGCATTCGAGGCGTTCGCGCGAATGCTGCCACCTGCCACAATGCAGACCGCGGGGGCACGATGAACACCGTTGCCCTTCCTATTCCACGGCCGTCGCCGCTCGCGGCAACCCTGGCCGCAGCGTTGGTTCTCGCAGTCGGCATGGGCTTTGGCCGCTTTGCGTTTACCGGCATGTATCCGTTGATGGTGCGTCATGGCGCGGCGACGCCACCGGAAATCGTGGCCGGGAGGTTATGACTGAAAGGCGATGACTGAGAAAGCCACCGCGCTGAGAAGATCGCGTACGGCTGTGGCGTCAAGCGATCCGTCCTTGGCGGACCGATCGCCAGCCGTCACCCTACTGAACGCTTGTCACTAGGCGCCTTCCACAATCCGGAAATCGCGCTCTACGCCGTTACCCAGCGCCGCCAACGCTGCCTTATAGGCGTCGCCTTCATAGACCTGAATAGCGCGTTCGAGGCTGTCGAATTCGATTACGACCGCGCGTTCCACCACACCGGCGCCGTGCGCTTGCGCGGCCACCCCCCGCACAAGAAATCGGCCACCGCCCGCTTCCACCGCGTCCGTCGCCAATCCCGCATACGCCTTGAGTGCGTCAGGATTTGAAACCGATCGATAGCAGCTAATCCAATACCCTTTTTTCATACCGTTCTCCCTGAATGAATGATTACTGATCCAACGACGTGTCGACACGTACCAATACCTTACCGAAATTCTTGCCTTCAAGCATGCCTATGAAGGCGGCCGGTGCGTTTTCCAGGCCGTCGACAATATCTTCGCGATATTTGACCCGACCGTCTGCGATCCATCCGCCAACGTCGCGCAGGAACTCCGGACGTTGCGCCGCGAACTCATAGTTGATAAAACCGCGCAGCGTCAGGCTACGCGACAACACCTCGCGCATGGTCTTGGCGAATGGAGGGCCCGCTGCATCAGCGCTCTGATTATATTGCGCGACCAGCCCGCAAACCGGCACGCGTGCATAGGTATTGAGCAGCGGCAACACCGCGTCCCAGATCGGGCCGCCTACATTTTCGAAATACACATCGATGCCGCTCGGGCAAGCTTGCGCCAGTTGCGCGGCGAAATCCGCCGCACGGTGGTCAATTGCCGCGTCGAAGCCGAGTTCGTCGATAAGATATGCGCACTTCTGCGCGCCGCCGGCAATGCCGACTGCCCGAGCGCCGACGATGCGCGCGATCTGTCCGACCAGTGAGCCGACCGGTCCGCTCGCGGCGGCTACAACTACGGTCTCGCCCGGCTTCGGCTTGCCGATCGTCAACAAGCCCGTATAGGCCGTGAACCCCGGCATGCCGAGCACGCCGAGTGCCGTGGTGACCGGTGCAAACTCGGGGTCGAGCTTGCGCAGGTCCGCGCCATCCAAAACCGCGTGACTGCGCCAACCTGTTTGACCCAGCACAATGTCGCCGACAGACCAGTCCGGGTGATTCGACGCAAGGACGCTGGCCACGCCCTCGCCCATCATGACGGCGCCCAGTTCGATGGGTTTGGCGTACGATTTTCTGTCGTCCATGCGCCCCCGCATATAGGGGTCGAGCGAGAAATATTGCACTTTGACCAATACCTGGCCGGCCTGCGGGCGGCCGAGCTCGGTTTCTTCCAAACGGAAATCGTCTGGCGTGGGCTTGCCCTTGGGACGTGCGGCAAGTACGAATTGGCGAGCGTGTTGAGCGTTCATTGTGCCTCCTTGGCTGTGTCTTTGCACGGGTCGGCGCGGCCCGTGGCAATTCTTCTGTGCTCTGCGGGTACCGTGACGGCTTAAAACGCCTCCAGCGCCAGTGCAATGCCCTGCCCGCTGCCTATGCACAATGTCACGATACCGCGTTTAAGGCCGTCGCGACGCATCGAATGCATCAACCGCGTAGCCAGCACCGCGCCGGTGGCACCGATCGCGTGACCATGCGCAATGGCGCCTCCTTCGACGTTGACGATGTCCTCGGGAAAACCCAGTTGCCTCAATACGGCAAGCGGCACCGCGGCGAACGCTTCGTTGATTTCGATGCGCTGCACATCGCCGCGCTGCCAACCGGCACGCTTGAGCTTCTCGCGGATCGCTGCCGCGCCGGGATCGGTCGCCGGGGTGTCTTTCAGCGTACCGTTGTACGCTCCAATTGATGCATAATTCCCGATCTCGAAGCCCGCCCGGTAGGCAAGATCATGCGGGCGCACAAGACGTCTTCACCAAGCAGCGTCCCCATCTGGAAACGACATGTCCCCTACACCCGGCTATACGCCCATTACCCGCCTGCTCCACGCCGATCGCCTGGCCGCCACCGAGCACGGCGCGGTCCATAAACCCCTGCACGTCGCAGCAGCATTCGCGTACCCGTCGGCGCGCGAACTGGTGTCCGTGTTTCAAGGCGACAAGCCCGGTTTCATTTATGCGCGTCAGGGCAATCCGACTGGCGCGGCGCTCGAGGCGAAGTTATCGCTGTTGGAAGATGCGCGCGCCACGGCCTGCTTTTCGACCGGCATGGCCGCCATCGCCGCGCTGCTGGTCGCGTTGCTGCGCGCGGGCGACCACCTTGTCAGCAGCCAGTTTCTTTTCGGCAATACCAATAGCCTGTTGCAGACGCTGCAAGGCATGGGCGTCGAAGTCAGTTCTGTCGATGCGACCGACGCCAGTGCGGTCGAGGCCGCGCTGCGCCCGACCACACGCATGGTATTTGTCGAGACGATCGCTAATCCTCGCACCCAGGTGGCCGATCTGGCGGGCATCGGCGCCTTGTGCGCACAGCGCGGCTTGCTCTATGTCGTCGACAGCACGCTCACCACGCCGGTGTTGTTTCGTGCACGCGACGTGCAAGCCAGCCTGATCGTGCACTCGCTCACCAAAGGTATAGGCGGACATGGCAACGCCATGGGCGGAGCCATTTGCGACACGGGCTTGTTCGACTGGACCTCGTTCGAAAACATCGCACCGGTTTACCGCAAGGGCGACCCCGCTGGCTGGGGTATGTTGCAAATCCGCAAGAAAGGCCTGCGCGATTTCGGCGCCACGCTGCGCGCGGAGGATGCTCACCGTATCGCGATCGGCGCCGAAACCCTCGCCTTGCGGGTGGAACGAGCGTGCGACAACGCGCTACGCCTGGCGCAGTGGTTGGAGGCGCAGCCCCAAGTGGCGCGCGTGCACTACCCGGGTTTGCCCAGCCATGCGCAGCACGCACGCGCGGCGGCGCTGTTCGGCGGTGGATTCGGCGCGCTCGTGAGCTTCGAATTGCGCGCCTGTGCACCTTGTTTCGACTTTCTCGATGCATTGCGCTTGATTCCGCTTTCCAGCCACCTGTCGGATACGCGTACGCTTGCGATTCCGGTCGCTCACACGATCTTCTGGGAAATGGGCAGCGAAAAGCGGCTCGCTATGGGTATTGCCGACGATCTGATTCGCTTGTCGGTGGGCATCGAGGATATCGCCGATCTGCAGGGCGACCTCGAGCAGGCCTTGGGGCAATTTCCGCTGTAGCACGGCAGCACGGCCCGGGTTGCGGGCCGAGTACCCGCCTTCGGCTCCTGCGACGGCAACACGTCTGACTCGAGGCGATCATGCGAAATGCGCGCGAGACGGGCTGGCACGCACGGCCGCACAAGGCCGTTCGTACAAGCTCGTCGAAAAATCGCTAAAATAAGCCGCTCTTGAACATCGCGCCCATCATGCCTCGTACCAACGACCCCTTCATCGAAACCTACCATGTCCGCGTCACGGGTCGCGTGCAGGGCGTCGGCTACCGCTGGTCCGCGGTGCGCCATGCGCACATGATCGGCGTGCGCGGCTGGGTGCGCAATCTTGATGATGGCTCAGTCGAAGCCTTGGTTCAAGGGCCGCCCGACCAGGTCGACCGTATGCTCGAATGGATGCGTCAGGGCCCGCCTGGCGCCAAAGTGCTCGAATTGGCGAGCGAGCGGCAATTCAGCGACCGCCGCTTCGAGCGTTTCGAGCAACACTAGCTCGCAACCTATTTTCGCCAGGGCATAGGCCTGCCCACGTCTGCCGACATAACGTGGCCCTGCATGACGTCGGCTACAGAGGCTCGGTATCGTGGAATTTGGTGTAATCGACGTAGTTCATACCCTGCTCGTCCTGCTCGATGAGGTCGGGATAACGGTGGTTCCAGCGGATCAGTTCGGAACCGTAAATCTGCCGGCTGCGCATTGTTTGAGAAGTCGTCTCATCCACTCCGGCTAGCGACAGGATCAAGGTCGTCCCGCTTGCCGCCATCGTTTCGGCCGTTTCGTTATATAGCGGGCTCGACGCATCGATCACATGAGTCAAATTCCAGCCAAGCGTAAAGATCGGATGTTGGTCGCGCGTGAGAGTCAGATCGTATAGCTTGCGGTTTTGATAACCCTCCGTCGTAACATCCAGCCGCAAGAGTCGTAACCGTGCAGACGCTTCCGCGATGACGTTCTGACGTGCATTGGCCGCACGAATCATCAAGGTCGGGATACCGTCCAGGGGACGGATGATCGGGTGCCGCGCAAACAGGATTTTGGCGTGGGGGCGCGAAAAGCGGGTAAAGATCAGTCCGGTAAATACGGCCAACCCCGATAATCCGCTAAAAATCTCGATGGTCGCAATCACATGCCCGTAGACGGTTTGTGGATGCATATCGCCGTAGCCGACAGTCGCGAGGGTTTCGACGCTGAAGAAGAATGCGCCGAAAAAGCCGTCAGGCGCCTGGTTGGCGATCGGATGCTTGCCCAGCATGTACAAAAGCGCGAATGCGCTGTTACCCAGCAAAAACACGCCCGCGACCACCGCAAAAAACGTCGGCCAGCGGATCGTCAGAAATTGATGGTACAAGTCCTGCCAGATATGATCCGGCAAGCCCACTGCGACATATTTCTGGCTACCGACCTGCACGTGCCGTCCTCTGCCGGACAGGATGGACCTTCGAGCCGACGCTTCGTCGCGTTTCATTACAACTCCCATTTTCTCGATCAGCGAAATTTACCACTGCAGCAGGCCAAAAGGCAGCTGCGTTGTGAAGCTTAGCCCTCCAGCCGGTTTCCACGGCAAGCCGAACCATCAAGGCCTTGCAGTAGAGCGCATGGGTTATCGGAGCTGGCCGTTCGGCCAAGCGCGACGAAATGGACAAAAATCTTGCGATAATCCCCATCACACAGGCTTGTGCTGCCGTACTATCGAGAAAATTCGCCAATCCGGTTTGATTCGCGACAGCATCCCCGCGCTTTGTTTCGCTTCGTTCAATTTGTTTGCGTTGTGTTTATAGGCACCGGTATCAACCATCGTTTATGGCGGCTAATTTAGAAATGCCCCGCAGCGGGCAACCGAGCGATAACCTGCGAACGCGCCCCTCGTCGATAGAGCGGCGCGCGGCATGGCTCACGTTGCTGGCTTGTTTGCTGATCACGCTAACCGTATGGGCTACGTTACGCCATCAAGAGACCGAGGAGGTCGCGCGAGATTTCGAACGACGCTGCGCGACGGTCACCGCGGCGGCGAAGCGCGAGTTCAGCGCTTACGAGTTGGTGTTGCGCAGCACCGCCAGCATGGTCGCCGCGGCTCAAAGCGGGCCGCTCGGCATGGACGCGCTCTCGCAACCGCTCTGGCACGACTACGCTGCGCATCTGGATAGCACACGCACGGCGCCCGGCATCGACGCGCTCGGGTTCGCGCAGCCGCTGGCATTGCCTTCGGTTCCCGCGAGCGCCGCCGAGCATCCGGTGTCCAGCATGCCGCCGCGCGTCGCCGACTCGGCCGTGATAACCCGCTTCATCGATCCGCTTAACAGCGTCAATCGCATCCTGCTCGGTTACGACCAGGCGGCCAACCCTGCGCGCAAGGCTGCGCTCGAGCAGGCTCGCGATACCGGCGGCATCGCGCTGACGGCCAACCCGGTGCCCGGCGCGGCAGGCGTCGACGCCATATTTCCCGTGTATCGCAGCGGTCCGCGACCCGATTCCGTGGCCACGCGCCGAGCGGCGCTCATCGGCTACGTCTTCGCGTGGATCGATGCACGCCGCACGCTTGAGGCGCTCGCCACGCAAAATCTGCAGGATGTGCGGGTGGCGGCGTATCTGGATACCGTCTCGCATCAGACTCTGGTTTTTGGCGATCAATCGGCGGCACAGGGCGCGGGGGACGACGGACCTGTCCAGACCGACACGGTCCGGGTCGGCAACAACGCGCTGGTTCTCCAGTACGACGGCACGCAAAGCAGCGTGCCGCGCCGGGTGTCGCGGACCGCTTTGACGATGGGGCTGATCATCAGCTTTATCGTATTCGTGGCGATGCGTGTGAGCGGTAGCAAACGGCACCACTTGGATCGCGCCAGGCAGAATGCGCAACTGCGGGTCAGCCAAAATGAAGCCCGCATGCAGGCGATCGTGCGCGCGGCAGTCGAGGCCATCATTACGATAGACGAAGACCAGAACATCGTTATTTTCAACCCGATGGCGGAACACGTGTTCCGCTGTCCGGCAGCGGAGGCGATCGGTGCGCCGCTGCACCGTTTCATCCCTGAGCGCTACCGTCAGGCCCATGCCGGGCATGTGGCGCGGTTTGGCGTCACCACGGTTTCGGAGCGCGTAATGGGCGGACAGCGCGCGCTGTCGGGCTTGCGCGCGGACGGCGAGGAATTCCCCATCGAAGCATCGATTTCACAAATCCATGAGGCGGGCCGCAAGCTGTTTACGGTGATGCTGCGAGACATCACCGAGCGGCTGCGCGCCGAAGCCGCGCTCGAAGCATCGCGCAACGAGCTACGACAACTATCGGGCAACATCCAGAATGTGCGCGAACAGGAAAAAACCCGCATCGCCCGCGAATTGCACGACGACTTGGGGCAGCAACTGACGGCATTGAAAATGGACTTGTCGATACTCGAATCCGACCTCAGGAAACTGCCGAAACCCCGGGATCACGCCGCCAGCGAGGACGCAAGGCTGACTGCAACGCCAAACCCCGCAACGCTGGACCCAGCCGCATTGCTCTCGCAGACCCGCAATATGCACGCGCTACTCAATTCAACCGTGGCGTCGGTGCGTCGCATTGCCGCTGACCTGCGTCCCGTCATGCTCGACGACCTCGGCTTGGCCCCGGCCATCGAGTGGCTGGTCAACGATTTCGAAGCCCGATACGGTATCGCGGTGCAGCTCGAAATGAATATCGACCAGTTTGAATTCGACAGCGCCAGCGCCACGGCCATCTTTCGCATCGTCCAGGAAGGGTTCACAAACATTGCGCGGCACGCCCAAGCGAGTAAAGTCGCCCTGTCGCTCAAGCGCAATGCCATGGGCTGTGTCGTCCAGATCACGGACAACGGCCGAGGCGCCGACTTGAGCGCGGCCCAAGCCGGTAAGTCGTTCGGCTTGCTCGGGATCCGTGAGCGCGTGCATCTGCTTGGTGGCCAGGTCGAATTGACCAGTTTTCCCGGCAAGGGTTTGACGCTACGTGTGACCTTACCTGATGCTGCATTCCAAACCGCAAGGACTACCGCATGATCCGCGTCTTGATCGCCGATGACCACACTTTGGTTCGCGATGGCCTGCGTCACATTCTCGAAAGCGCACATGGTTTCGAGGTGACTGGCGAAGCCGCGGACAGTGCCGGTGCGCTAGCGCTGGTGCGCACCCACGACGCCGAAGTGATCTTGCTGGATTTATCGATGCCCGGACGCAGCGGCCTCGATATGATCAAGCAGATCAAGGACGAAAAGCCGGCTTTGCGCATTCTGGTGCTGACCATGCATGCAGAAGAGCAATATGCGGTGCGGGCTTTCAAGTCCGGCGCTTCCGGCTATCTGACCAAGGAAAGCGCGGCTGCGGAGTTAGTCGCCGCCGTAACAAAGATAGCGGTGGGCGGGGTCTACGTCAGTTTGACGATGGCCGAGAAATTCGCCCTGAATCTGAACGCACCGCTAACCGCATTACCGCATCAACAACTGTCGGATCGTGAATTCGACGTATTCAAACGCCTCGTCGCCGGCGTCAGCATCTCTGAAATCGCGAATCAGCTTTGCGTGAGCAGCAAAACCGTCAGCACTTACAAAACCCGGGTCATGGAAAAATTGCAGATTTCCACCGAGGCCGCACTGATTCGATACGCGATCAAGCATCGCCTGTTCGAAGACGAGCCTGATCTGTAAGCGCCCTGATCCATAGACTGCCGTATGTAGAAGCTGCCTGACCTGGAAGCTGCCAGACCTGGAAGCTGCCAGACCTGGAAGCTGCGCAGTGTAGGCCAATTCCTACAAAGCTTCCGGCGCACCTACATCATTTACGGCGCACGACTATCGTTTTTCCCAGTGCCTTCCGCGATACTGGGTTCATGAACTCCTCACACTTCCATTCTCCTTTGCGGATCTACCTGGTCGAAGACTCGGCGCTGATCCGGCAACGCTTGACGATGTTGCTCAGCAACTTGGCAGGGGTCGAAGTCGTGGGATGGGCAGAGGATCCGCACAGCGCATTGACGGGCATCGCAGCGACGCAGGCGGACCTGCTGGTCATTGACTTGATGCTGGTACGCGGCAGCGGTCTGACGGTTTTACGCGAGTTGTCGGCTAAACCCGGTGCACCCGTGTCGATCGTGCTGACGAACTACGCGATCGCTGAGTTCAGGCATGAGTCGATCCTTGCCGGGGCACATTACTTTTTTGACAAAACGAATGAATTCAACCTGGTGCTCGATACCGTACAAACCATTGCGGATCGACGGACAAGCCACGCGGCAGTGCGGCCTTCGCCAGTCACATCGGAAGGCCCTCACTAATCTTGGAGCAAACGATCATGTCCTTATCCTCCACTGGCAATATTGCTGCCGTTGAATCGTCCAGCGCGCTGTCCCTGCGCAGCCCGACGCATATCGGCGTGCGAACGCAGCGCGCGCTAAAGCCCGCTACACCAGCCGCCTTGCGCTGTTCGACGTGCTCGCTGCGCACGCTGTGCATGCCCGCCGGCCTGACACACGAAGATTTCGACAAGATCGATTCCATGATCTGCAGCACCCAGATGGTCAAGCGCGGCGAGGTGCTGTATGGCGTGGACGCGCCGTTCAAGAATATCTACGCGATACGTACCGGCTCGTTCAAAACCGTGGTGACCCACCCGACCGGACGCGAACAGGTGACCGGATTCCAGATCGCCGGAGAGCTGCTTGGCCTGGACGGCATCTACGCGGGTGCGCACACCGGCACCACGATCGCGCTGGAAGATAGTTCGGTCTGCGTGATACCGTTCCATGTGCTCGAAGTGTTGTGTCGTGAAATCAGCGCGATCCAACATCACGTGCACAAGTTGATGAGCGGGGAAATCGTGCGTGAATCCACGCTGGTGATGATGCTCGGCAACATGCGCGCCGAAGAGCGCGTGGCGGCCTTCCTGCTGAACCTGTCCAAGCGGTTGAGCGCGCGCGGCTACTCGTCGACCGAGTTTCATTTGCGGATGACACGCGATGAAATGGGCAGCTACCTTGGCATGAAACTGGAGACCGTCAGCCGGATGTTTTCCAAGTTCCAGCGTGAGGGATTGATTTCCGTGCAGGGTAAGCAGATTCGCTTTCTCGATCTCGAAGGCTTGCGTGCCGTGTAGAGCGAGCGCCAGGCGCCGGATATCGACAAAAAAGCCCGGGTAGCGCTTCGACGCTCCCGGGCTTTGTCTTGTCGCTTGATCCAGCGCTTGATCCCGCGCGGGATCCAGCGCTTGATGCTGCGCCTGATGCAGCACTCACCGCAGCAGCACTTAGTGCCTGAATAGATCGATGATTTGCTGGCGTTCCTGATCAGTTTGCACAGGCGGCGCCGGCGGCGCTTGCGGCAATTCGGCGCCGCTAGGCAGGCCGCTGGCATCGACCGGCACGCCAAGCGTATCCTGGCCTACCCCGATATTGGTCACGAATCCATTGCCCGGCGTGAAATTGTTATAGTAGATTTCGCCGCCGATGGTAGCGATGCCTTCAGGTACCGGTTGCTGATATTGCGGCACGCTTTTCAACGCGTGGCCCATATAGTCGACCCAGATCGGCAGCGCCAATTGCGCGCCGAATTCACGCGTGCCCAAGCTCTTGGGCTGGTCGTAACCCATCCAGGCAACCGCGACCAGCGTGTGCTGGTAGCCGGCAAACCAGCCGTCGCGCGCTTCGTTGGTGGTGCCGGTCTTGCCGGACAAGTCGGTCCGATGCAGGACATTGGTGCCGGCTCCAGTGCCCCCTTGCGCAACCGACTTCAGCAAACTCGTCATGATGTAGCTGTTGCGCTCGTCGATCGAGCGCGGCGCGCTCGACGCGGCGACCAACGGCTGCGCCTTGGAAAGCACGTCGCCGCGCGAATCGGTGACATCGTTGATCAAATACGGATTAACGCGGAAACCACCATTGGCAAATACCGAATACGCGCTTGCCAGTTGCAACGGCGTGACCTGCCCGGCGCCCAGTGCGAGCGGCAGGTACGGCGGCGTCTTATCCGGATCGAAACCGAAGTGCTGGGTGACGAATTGCTGTGCGTAAGTGACGCCTATGAAATTAAGAATCCGGATCGACACCAGGTTCTTCGATTTCTGCAGCGCCGTACGCATCGTCATCGGACCGTCTGGCTGATCGTCATCCTTGGGCGACCACGATTCGCCACCCGGCGTGCTCGGCGGGAAATACAGCGGTGCGTCGTTGATGATCGAAGCCGGAGCCAAGCCCTTTTCCAGCGAAGCCGAATAAATGAACGGCTTGAAGCTCGATCCCGGCTGACGCCATGCCTGCGTAACGTGGTTGAATTTATTCTTGTTGAAGTCAAAACCGCCCACCATCGCGCGTATCGCGCCATCTTGCGGCGTCAACGAAACCAGCGCGCCCTCTACTTGCGGCAGCTGGATGATGTTCCAGTTATTCTTCTGGTCCGGTATGAGCCGCACCACCGAACCCGGACGAATCCGCTCGGCGTCCTTGGCCCGCGGGCTCAGCCCGTTGGCCACGAACTTCAGGCCGTCGGGATTGATCGTGAGCTGGTCGCCATCGAGATCCTGCACCACCACTTGCTTGGGGGTCGCGCTCAACACCACCGCGGAAATAATATCGCCGTCGTCGGGATGGTCGGTCAGCACGTCGTCGATCGCCTGGTCGCGGTCATCCGTATCGTTGGGCAGCTGGATATAGGCTTCCGGTCCACGATAACCGTGGCGCCGATCGTAATCGAGCACGCCCTTGCGCAAGGCTTGATAGGCGTTTTCCTGATCGCCCGAATCGATGGTGGTCGTCACGACCAGGCCGCGCGTATACGTATCTTCCTTGTACTGCGCATACATGATCTGCCGCACCATTTCGGCAACATACTCGGCGTGCACGCTGAACTCGGTGCCGGCCGTGCGGGTGCGCAGCTCTTCGTGAATCGCCTGGTCGTATTGCGGCTGCGTGATGTAGTTCAGTTCGAGCATGCGCTTCAGGATGTATTCCTGGCGTATCTTGGCGCGCTTGGGATTGACGATCGGATTGTAGGCCGATGGCGCCTTGGGCAAGCCGGCCAACATCGCCGCTTCCGCCAGCGTGACATTTTTCAGATCGACGCCGAAGTACACGCGTGCCGCGGCCGCGAAGCCGTAGGAACGCTGCCCCAGGTAAATCTGATTCATGTACAGCTCGAGAATCTGGTCCTTGCTAAGCGCGGATTCGATCTTGTAGGCCAACAACATCTCGTAGACCTTGCGCGTAATCGTCTTCTCGCTGGACAAGAAGAAGTTGCGCGCGACCTGCATCGTGATCGTACTGGCCCCTTGGCTCGGACCGTGCATCAAGTCCACCAGCCCGGCGCGCAGGATGCCGATAAAGTCGACCCCGCCATGCTCGTAGAAGCGGTAATCCTCGATCGCCAGGACGGCTTTTTTCATCACGTCCGGAATATCCTGGAAACGCGCGAGATTGCGCCGTTCGTCGCCGAACTCGCCGATCAGGACGTGATCCGAGGTGTAGACGCGCAACGGCACCTTGGGCCGGTAGTCGGTCAGCGCCTGCAAGGAAGGCAGATTGGGTTCCATGACGATCAGTGCGTAACCGACCAGCAGTGCGCCGATGACGCCCAGTGCGGCCCCCGTACCCAACACGCCGAGCAGGAATTTGGCCAGGAACGAACGTCTGCGCGGCTCGTTGCGACGTTCTGGATCACGCGGTGAATTCGAAGGTGTGTGTGGTGTGGGCATGAATTATGGTGAAAGGGATACGCCGGGCATGATAAACCCTATGCCCCGGCCACGAACCGCAACAGCGATTCGGGCGACCCTAGGCCGGCACCGCAGCGAAACGCCGCGGGTTCGTGGAAAAGTCGGTCAGCTATGACAGACTCGCATTTTAATGAAACATGCGGGCCGATATAACTTTTTTTGCGCCTGCCGACCCGATTTGGCTCGAAGGCATCTGCCCCCTTGCCCGCGCGCGATGCCTCGCGGTGCGTCTGGGCATAGGTTCGCCGGCTGCGCCATGCGATACGCACCATCGACGGCGGCTGCCGCAGCGCTCGTGGCCTACCGCGCCGGGTATACGCAAAGTTATCCCCGTTTTTTGTTGATAGGCTTGTTGATAACCTTTAGCAAAGTCATCCAAGTCTTTGAAAAATATAAACTTATAACCACCGCCCGCGAACCGTGCAATGTGGCGCACGAACTGGAACATGAACTTGGCGCCGCATGCACGGCATATCAACGTCGAAATGTCGAATCGCGCGAGGCCCCAAGCCGCAGGGCCCGTCGAGCGCGAGCAACACGGCTGCAGCCCAGCCATCCGACAGAAAAATCGCATTGGACATCGCGCATTGCACATCGCGCATTGCACATCGCTTTAACTCCCACACTTTGGCCCTGCCGCTTTGGCCCTGGCGCCTTAACGCGGCCGCCTTAACGCTCATTTAAGCTTCGGTGTTCAGGCTGATAGTCGCAATAGGGACAGGTTATGCTGCGACAATGCGTGGTGTAGACTCGATGAAGGTCCGGGAGTTGCATACCGCTCTCGCGAGCAGCACAAATTATTGTGGTGGCGCCACTTGGTTTTGTTTCACCTCGCTACCATCTTGAGTGTGGCAGACGCCCGCGTCTCATTGCAGCCAGAGGCCCGGTGCGATGTATCAGCCGAGCTGCTTTTTAATTTAGGGGATTTCATGTCACTCTTGAATACCGTTACGCGAACCTTGAAGGGCCTACTTAACGATGCCGCCGATTCGGTGCAGGATCCTTCGCGCGATGCGCGCCAGATCGTTCGCGAACTCGATGACAGCATCGGACGCGCCGAGAACTCGCTGATCGAGATCGAGGCACAGGTCAGCACGCAACAAAGCAAGCGCGATATGGCCGACCAAAAGGCCCGCAAGTATCAGGATGGCGCAAAGCGCGCGCTGCAAAGCGGCGACGAAGCGCTGGCACGCGAAGCGTTGGCTGCCCAGTCCACCGCCGAAGCCGAGCGCGATGCGCTGAGCCAGGAATTGAATACCTTGGTGCCGTCCGTCGATCATTTGAAAGAACAGATCAACGAAATGCGCTCGCGCCGCAACGAACTCAATTCGCGTTCGAACATCCTCCAGGCCAAGCAGCAAATCGCCCAGGCCAAAGACACTGCGGCCACTGCGTTAGGCGGGATCGGCGGGAAGAACCTGGCCGAAGATTTCAACAAATTGGAAGACAAGGTCAATCTGTCGAACGCACGCAGCGACGCCAGACTGAACTCCGCCGACCAGAAAAGCGGCAAGGCGCTCGACGACAAGCTTGCCGATCTGAGCCGCGGGCCGTCTATCGACGAACGTCTGGCGGCGATGAAAAAAGAGATCGGCGGCAGCTGAGTGCCGAGTGCGGCCACGAGGTTAGACTGCGGCGCGGCTCAGCGCCGCGCGTCGGCAGTAATCGAGGCGGTGGCAATCTGAACTTGCCCAACGTCACGCTGTGCAGCACGGCTTCGTATCGTACCTGTCGGACTTTTTTTAAGCGTCGCGCTCCTTTACCGCGCGCGCCAACTCTACGGAAACCGGACGGCGCCCCCGTTCGGCTGTTGCCATGAAAAAGCTTTTCTCGCGGATTTTTGTCAGTGCTGCCCTGCTTGGCCTGCTTGGCGTCGCGCCGTTGGCTCAGGCCGCGCCGCCGACCCTCAAGCAAGTCGAGACCACGCTGAACCAGGGCGATTACGGGCGGGCGCAGCAAATGCTGGCCGAGGTGGTACAAGCCTATCCGCGCGATGCGCGCGCCCGCTATCTCTATGCGCAGGTGCTGGATCGCAATGGGCAGCCCGTTGACGGTTTGCAGCAGCTTTCACAGGCGCAGCAACTCGATCCTGCCTTGAAGTTCGCACAGCCGGGCCGTTTCGCGGAGGTCCAGCGCAAGATCGGCGCCGATGCGCAGCGCGCGTCCAATTCCGGCATCACGCCGCGTGCGGATGTCGCCTCGGTGGCGCCGGCCGTGGCTCCGCTGGCCGCCGCCGGTGCGACTGAGCATCATGGCGCAGGCTTCGGCATGATCTTGCTCGTGCTGGTGTTGGCCGCGGTCGGGGCCCTGATGGTGTGGGGGGTACGGCGCGCGCGCCGCAACGAGGAAAACCGCGCTACCGTGAGTCGTCGCGAGCAACTGCGCCAAGCCACCGACTTGCTCAATGGCGTGCGCGCACTCAAGCTCGATATCCGCTTGTCGACGCAGGAGGGCCACGAGTTATTTGCGGCCGAAGCGCAAACGCTGGAAAGCCAGTTGCTCAAGGTCATCGAAGGTCTCGGCGACGGTTCAGGCGCCCCGGCGAACCCCTCCGACTTGCCCGCGTTCGAGCAACTCGGTTCGCTGTCGCGTCAATTCGAAAGCCTGAAGGCGCGCGTGGAAGGCCGGCCCGACCCCTATCCGCCGCAGCCGGCAGGCAGCGGACAATTTGCCAATGAGGCCGACCGCTTCAGCCAGGCTCGCGAGGCTGCGCCGCAGACCGTCGTCGTACAGCAGCCGGGCGGTGGCATGGGCATGGGCGGTGGTTTGCTGACCGGCGTGTTGCTGGGAGAAATGCTCGGTGGCGGCCGTGACCGCGTCGTCGAACGCGACGTGCTCGTTGACGACCCACGTCAGCGTCCGTCCGACCCCGGTGTCGATTTCGGGCAAGGTGGTAACGACTGGAACGACGGCGGCGGCAATTTCGATGTCGGCAGCGACGATTCGGGCGGTTGGTCCGATAATAGTTAGACTCGTATTTGGGCTCTAGCTAAACGCGCAGCGAGACCCGCCGCTGGAGTCGCAACTAGGCTCGCCGCCTCTAGCCCGCGGCTACTCTCGCAATTTAAGCCCGCGCCGCCGCGCGTTGAGCGCGGCGCAGGGCTTTGGAAATTATGTGGGTCTGTGGCGGCCGGCCGCTGCCGTTGAGCCGGCGAATGCTGTCCCGAAAGAACGCCACCGTTTCATTGGCGACGATTTCGCGCTCGTTATCCATCGTGATGATGTGGTAACAATCATCGAGCAATATCTTGCGTTTGACCCGCGAGCTGATCGTGTCGTAAACGTGCAGCGTGTTGCGCGGGCTGGTGGTGTCGTCGTCCACACCGTGGATCAACAGGCAGTCGTTACGTATCTGCGCAAGCCGCGCACTCACATGCCGCGTGAGCAAGTTGGCCTGATGAATATGGTCGATCGACGTCGAGGCTTCGCCAACTTCCGACTGCGCGTGCTGCTTCATGGCCTTGGCCACGCGTGCGCGCAGCGCCTCGTTTTTCAGGCCGTAGGGCTCGCGCTCGAAAAATGCATACTTGTTGCGCCACGGCGTCAGGTACCACAGCTTTAACAAAACGCGATACCAGGGGATAGCCCAGCCGTCCCACTTCAGGGTCACCGCGTACAGCGCCAGCGAATTAATGCTCGGCTCTTCCACGGCCAGCGCCAGCGCCAGGGCTCCCCCGATGCATAGCCCCCCGACCGATACCGTCTCGTGTGTCTTGCGCAATTCCGTGTAGTGCTCGCGCAAAGCGGCCACCCACGCTTTCCAGTTCGTGGCGCGGCTGCCCATCGTATAACCGGGAATGACCGGGACCGAAACCGTGTAACCCTCGTTGACCAGCGCTCGGGCGATAAACCGCATCTCACGCGGCGTACCCACCAGCCCCGGAATCAACAAGACGGCATGCTGCTTGCCTTGATAAAAAATTGTTTCGTCAGCCATTCAACTGGATCCTATAGTGCGCGCTTCGTGCAACGTGTGTGAGGGTGGAGCCCGAATGCACCGCCCGCCATGATCCGGTTCAGACCGTGTAGCGCATGCTCGATAGCGGCCATTATAAAGAGATCGTACGCGCAGTCCCGGAAGCTGGACCAAATGCCGCCGGCACCGCCCCGGGGCTCATGCGCACGGGGGGGCCATGGCAATCCTCGCGGGACGACCGGCAGTCAGGCCGTATAGGCCAGCCGCAAGCCGCCCCAATGACGCCCTGCGACCATGATGGGAGCAGAAACGTCTTTCATCACCGTGTGTTGGCCGCCGCCCATGTCACGCCGGTAGGTCTGCAACAGAAATGGCTTTTGATGGGTGGCGGCCGCCAGCCCGGTCCTATCGTTGAAAATCCGCCGATTACGGCAATTCCCTGCGTTCCACGCCGGGTCGTCACTCTGAGGATGGGCGAATTTCTTGTTATGAGTCGGTAAATAGCCTTGTTGATCGACCGCCGCACAAAACACCACGCGCGGATCCAATGCGAGCGCCGGTTCGATGATCGCCGGCAACAGCCGATCCGTCAGGCCGACATAACGCGTCGTGAACTGTTGCGGGTCGGTGCGGGGGATCGGCTGGTAGTGCCGATCGAACAGATCCTCGAGCGAGACTTCGCGGCGCGCCACCGCCTGTTCGAACGCCGCACCGATCTTGCTCGCCGCAGCGATTGCCGCCTTGATAAACCGCGTATCCGGGGTTTCAATGCCAGTTGCCGCCGTCAATTCGATCAGCGTTTCCGAAACGCCCAGCAGATTGCCCAATTGGTCGCGCGCCTGCATGAAATTGGCGTTGCACTGCTCGACGCCGACGACCATTTCCTGCACTTGCGATTCCAGGTCGCTGCATTGCCGTTCGATCTGATCGGTTTGCAGCGCAATTTGTCCG
>Ga0265338_10003995_pt1 | contig 20275 bp, 18 predicted proteins | sample 42126metaG_FD_193579 | JGI IMG/M metagenome (GOLD analysis project Ga0265338, IMG submission 193579) | Rhizosphere microbial communities from Carex aquatilis grown in University of Washington, Seatle, WA, United States - 4-21-26 metaG | ecosystem: Host-associated > Plants > Roots > Rhizosphere...
GCGCGCTTCACCGAATGGCTCCGGCGCCGGCGCGCATCGGGGTAGCTGATATCGACTATCGGATACTTGACTGTACTTGTCTATACAGCTTAGACTTTGTCTTCATCAGTGAGCGAACCCGCGATGTCCAAGCCCAGCCTGGCGATGCAACCGCTGTACCTGCAGGTGAAGCAGCACATCCGTACCAACATCGATTCCGGGCGCTGGGGCACCTCGGCACGCGTGCCCTCCGAAAACGAGATCGTGCGGGAATTCGGCGTATCGCGCATGACCGCCAATCGCGCCCTGCGGGAACTGTCGGATGAAGGCGTGCTGGTCCGCATCGCCGGCGTCGGCAGCTTCGTCGCCAATCGCCAGCCCACGACTCATCCGCTGGAGATTCGCGACATCGCGGAGGAAATCCGCGCGCGCGGGCACGTGCATCGGGCCGAGCTCGTCACGCTCGAGCGTGTGCGCGCCGTTGCGGACCTGGCGCGCGACTTTGGCGTCGCCGCGAAGACCGAGCTGTTCTACTCATCCATCGTGCATTTCGAAAATGACATGCCCATCCTGCTCGAGGACCGGCATGTGCTGCCGCGCGTGGGCCCCGACTATCTCAAGCTCGATTTCAGCGTAACGACCGCGCACGATTACCTGATGAAAGTCGCGCCGCTGCAGGCCGCCGAGCATGTGCTGCGCGCGGCCATGCCCGATGAGCGCACCCGCAGGCTTCTCAGGATGAAACAGCGCGAGCCCTGCCTGCTGGTGATTCGCCGCACCTGGACCGCCGGGCTCATCGCCTCGGTGGCGCGCCTGAACTATCCCGGTTCCCGTTACGAAATGTCGGGCCGGGCCTCACCCGGAGGTTCCACCCATGCTTAGTCCCGTGCCATCGAGGACCATCCGCGCCGCACGCGGCAACACTCTCAGCGCGCGTCACTGGACCACCGAGGCGCCGCTGCGCATGCTCATGAACAATCTCGATCCGGAAGTGGCAGAGAACCCGAGCGAGCTGGTGGTCTACGGAGGCATCGGCCGCGCTGCACGCGACTGGAATTGCTTCGATCGCATCGTCGAGACGCTCAAGCGCCTGGAACTGGATGAGACGCTGCTGATCCAATCGGGCAAGCCGGTCGGCGTGTTCAAGACGCACGCGGACGCACCCCGCGTGCTCATCGCAAACTCCAATCTTGTGCCTCACTGGGCCACCTGGGAGCATTTCAACCAACTCGACCAGCGTGGCCTGGCGATGTATGGACAGATGACCGCCGGCTCCTGGATATACATCGGCAGCCAGGGCATCGTCCAGGGCACCTACGAGACTTTTGCCGAGATGGGCCGGCGACACTTCAACGACCGCCTGGGCGACAAATGGATTCTCACCGCCGGGCTCGGCGGCATGGGCGGGGCGCAACCGCTGGCCGCCACCATGGCCGGCGCCAGCATGCTCGCCGTGGAGTGTCGCCAAAGCAGCATCACCAAGCGACTGGATACCGGCTACGTCGATGTGCAGGCGCCGACACTGGATGCGGCGCTGGAGACGCTGGCACGGGCGCGCACCGCGCAAAAGCCCATATCGGTGGCGCTACTGGCCAATATCAACGATGTGCTGGATGCCCTGCTCGCGCGCGGTATCCGGCCCGATGCCCTCACCGATCAGACCTCGGCGCATGATCCGGTGAATGGCTACCTGCCACAGGGCTGGACCGTCGAGCAATGGGATGATCGCCGCGTCAGCGATCCGGCTGGCACCACGGTGGCTTCAAGCCGCTCGATGGCACATCACGTCCAATGCCTGTTGCGCTTCAAGGATATGGGCATCCCGGTGTTCGACTACGGCAACAACATCCGCCAGGTGGCGCGCGAGCAGGGCGTTGCGCGTGCGTTCGATATTCCCGGTTTCGTACCCGAGTACATCCGCCCGCTGTTCTGCCGCGGTATCGGACCATTCCGCTGGGCGGCTCTCTCGGGCGATGCGGCCGACATCGCCAAAACCGATGCCAAGGTCAAGGAGCTGATTCCTGACGATGCCCATCTGCACCACTGGCTGGACATGGCGCACGCGCGCATCCAGTACCAGGGCCTGCCGGCGCGCATCTGCTGGGTGGGTCTCGGACAGCGTCATCGGCTCGGACTCGCTTTCAACGAAATGGTGGCCAGTGGCGAACTGTCCGCTCCCATCGTCATTGGTCGCGACCACCTGGATTCCGGATCGGTGGCCAGCCCGAATCGCGAGACCGAGGCGATGCGCGACGGATCGGACGCTGTATCGGACTGGCCGCTGCTCAATGCGCTGCTCAACACGGCCAGCGGCGCCACCTGGGTGTCGATACATCACGGCGGCGGCGTCGGCATGGGCTTCTCGCAGCATGCCGGCGTGGTCATTGTCTGCGACGGCACGCCGGCCGCGGCCAGGCGGATTGCGCGTGTGCTCTGGAATGATCCAGCCACGGGAGTGATGCGGCATGCGGATGCCGGTTACGACAGCGCCATCGAGTGCGCGCGCGCCAACCGGCTCGACCTGCCGATGCTGAACGTGCGTTGACATCATGACAGTCGCCATGGAGCTCAGCGCCGGTCAGCTCTCGCTGGCAGCGCTGCGCCAGATATATGCCGAGCCGGTGGCGATCTCGATCTCCCGCGCCGATCGCGAACGGGTCGGCGCCGCAGCCGCGCTCGTCGACACCATCGTCGGGCGCGGTCAGGCCGCCTACGGCATCAACACGGGCTTCGGACTGCTGGCGCAGACGCGGATCCCGGGCGACCAGCTCGATCTCCTGCAGCGCAATCTGCTGCTCTCGCATGCCGCGGGCGTCGGCGAGGCGCTGCCCGATGCCGTGGTGCGATTGATCCTGGCGCTGAAGATCAACTCGCTGGCCCGCGGCTACTCGGGCATCAGCCTTACCGTCATCGAGGCGCTGCAGACACTGCTGGCCCGGGAGATTTATCCGGTCATCCCCGGGCAGGGTTCGGTAGGGGCTTCGGGCGATCTTGCGCCGCTGGCGCACTTGAGCGCCGTGCTGCTCGGTGTGGGTGATGTGCGCATCCAGGGGCAGCGACTGTCCGCCGCCGAGGGGCTGCGACGGGCAGGTCTTGCGCCCATCCGGCTGCGCCCGAAGGAAGGCCTGGCGCTCATCAATGGCACGCAGGTTTCCACGGCGTTGGCGCTGGCGGGACTCTTCGGCGCCGAAGATCTCTGGGCCGCGGCCGTGCTCGCCGGCGCCATGTCGGTCGATGCGCTCAAGGGCAGCGACGTGCCGTTCGATGACCGTATCCATCAGACCCGCGGCCAGCCCGGCCAGATCGAGGTGGCACGTCTCTACCGCACGCTGCTTGCCGGCAGTGCCATCCGTGCCTCGCACCTGGACTGCTCGCGTGTTCAGGATCCGTATTCATTCCGCTGTCAGCCCCAGGTAATGGGCGCCTGCCTGGATCTGATCCGTCAGTGCGCAGTCACTATCGCAATCGAGGCCAACGCGGTTACCGACAATCCGCTGCTGTTCGTCGAACAGGGCGAGGTGCTCTCCGGCGGCAACTTTCACGCCGAACCGATGGCGTTCGCAGCCGACACGCTCGCGCTCTCGATCGCCGAGATCGGCAGTCTCTCGGAGCGTCGCATGGCCGTACTGGTGGATCCGAAGATGAGCGGCCTGCCTGCATTCCTGGTCGAGAACAGCGGCCTGAACTCGGGATTCATGCTCGCGCAGGTCACGGCGGCGGCGCTGGTATCCGAGAACAAGGCCCTGGCCGCGCCCTGCAGCGTCGATTCGATCCCCACCTCCGCCAATCAGGAGGACCACGTCAGCATGGCCACCCATGCGGCGCGGCGGCTGCTGCGCATGCTGGACAACGGTGCCGCGGTTGTCGGAGTGGAACTGCTGGCGGCGGCACAAGGCATCGATTTTCATCGCCCGTTCCGCTCCTCAGCCATGCTCGAGAGCGCGCATTCGGCAATTCGGGCCGAAGTGCCCTTCTATGAAGTCGATCGCTATTTCTCGCCCGATATCCTGCGCGCGCAAAGCTGGGTGCGTGCGGGACAGCTCGCCGCCGATGTTGCGCGCGATCTGCCCTCGCGAGCTGCGGCGTGACATCGCGACTATTTGAGCAACGCCACGGTTCGCTGCCGATCCTGATCAGCTTCCCGCATTCCGGGACCGTGCTGCCGGATTCGCTTCGCGAACGCTTCACGGCTGCGGGCCGTGCCCTGCCCGATACCGACTGGTTTGTTCCCGAACTCTACCGGCGATGCCTGGATCGTCTGGATGTCAGCACTCTCATCGCGACCCACTCGCGCTACGTCGTGGACCTGAACCGGCCGGCGGATGGTTCGGCGCTCTACCCGGGACGCATCGAGTCGGCCGTGTGTCCCACCGGGACGTTCGAGGGCGAGGCGATCTATGCAGCCGGTCAGGAGCTTTCGAACGAGGAGATTCCCGGGCGCATCGAGCGGTATTGGCGCCCCTATCATTTGGCCCTGGCCGCAGAACGGGATCGCATCGTTACGACTCACGGACGCTGCCTGATCTGGGATGCCCACTCGATCCGGTCGCACTCGCCGCGCCTGTTCGAGGGCGAATTGCCGGAGCTGAATCTGGGCACCTACAGTGGCCACAGCGCCGCCGCCCCATTCGTGGGGCGCGTGGTCGACCGGCTGCGCGCGCAGCAGCGCTTCTCGCATGTCGTGGACGGTCGGTTCAAGGGCGGGCACATCACCCGCCACTTTGGCGCCCCCGCGAGCAACGTTCACGCCATGCAGCTCGAGATTGCGCAGCGCGCCTACATGTCGGAAGGGGGGACGCCGCAGTTCGATTCGCAGCGGGCGGCACCGTTGTCGGAACTCATCGAGCAGATTCTCGCCGCGCTCGCACAGACACATGGCTGAGCAGAGACGCTGGGCGGGCCTCAGTGTGCGTCATGGGCCCGCAGCGCGCGCTCCAGATCCGGCAACCGCTCGCGCCGCACCCGCGCCAGGTATCGCAGGCTCGCCTGGCTCTTGCGAACATCGAGGCGCTTGCCCGGCGGAATATGCGCTTTGGCAAAGGCGTCCAGCGGCGCGATGAGCGTGGCGTCGGAACTGTTCTTCAGCAGTCGCGGGGCGAAGCGTATCTGGTAGTCGGGCTCGATCGTGGCCGAGAGTTGCTGCCAGTGAGCCGCGGTGAATTCAAAGGCCAGCCGTGGGTGCAGCTCCGCTGCCGCCTGGAGGATATGGGGGACCACCGTCGGCGGCGGCTCGCCCGAGAGCGTGAGGTCGAGCGCCTCGCGCACCAGCCGCTCATCCTCCGTGTAAGCCAGCAGCTGGTAGAGATCGAGACGGTCAATCTCGGAGGGAGTGGATCGAGCCAACACATGAAGCTGGTCCCACACGGACTGGTCCGCGTGTACGGCGGCAGTATCGAGAGTCAACTTCCGCACCGCGGCATCCAGACGCGCGGGCTCAGCAATGTAGAGGGCAAAGCGCCGCCTGCCTTCCGCGACCACGGCTGGATCATCCATCTGCCCCAGCGCTCCGATAAGCGCGGTGCGCAGAAGCGCGACGTTATCGGCCTCGCCTTCTGCAGGGTCCCATCCGATATGGTCGAAGAAACGGTTCAACACGCCGCGCGCATACACTCGAAATTGCGCCCGCATGGGCAGCCCTTCGCACAGAAGATCCAGATTCCCGAGCGCCGCGGCCAGCGCGATCACGATTTCAGGCGCCGCATCGAGCGGCACGCTGTCGGCAATCGCCACCAGCGCAGCCATGGGCTCTGCGCCGCTGTAGGCAAGGCTCTGTGTATCGTCCAGCAGGCCCAGCTGATCGATCGATGTCAGTTGCGCCAGCTGCGCCGTCAGTTGCGACAACGCTGCCGGGGTATAGCGGCTGCGGAAATACGCGGTCTGGCCCACGTTGATCACCGCCGGGGCGCAACCGGCAACACGCACCGCGGTCGGCTTGGGTCCGGAGATCACGGTGTAGGTCGCCGGAGCACCGATACCCGCCACAGCGACGGGCACATGCCAGAGATGCGCCGCGCTCGAATCGGCATCGATGACATAGCGACCCTGCGACAGCTTCAGCGTTGTCGATTCGCCCACGCACTGCGATGACACCTCGTTGATCATTGGCACGCCTGCCTGCAGCGTCAGATCGTGCGCAATCCGGGTGATGGGTCGTTCGGCGCCGCGGTCCATCTGCCGCCACAGGTCATCGGTAACGGCATTGCCGTACGCACGCTCGCGAATGTACCGGCGCACGCCGTCGCGAAATGGCTCTTCCCCCAGATAGGATTCCAGCGTGCGGATGACCGCGGAACCTTTCTCGTAGGCGATTTCGTCGAACCCCTGGCCGGCCTGCAGCGAATCGACGATCGGGGTGATGATGGGGTGAGTGCCCTCGCGGGCATCAAGCGCCATGGCCTGCTGGCGATATTCGAGCTGCTGCAGCCAGATATGCCATTCCGGGTGAAAATGATCGGTGACCTTGTTCTCCATCCACGAGGCGAAGCCCTCATTGAGCCACAGGTCGTCCCACCACTGCATGGTGACCAGGTCGCCGAACCATTGATGCGCCATCTCGTGCGCGGCGACGACGTAAGCACGCTGACGGTCGCCTTCGCTGGCGATGCGCGGGTCCACCAGCATCTCGGACTCCCAGGAAAAAATCGCGCCCCAGTTCTCCATGGCGCCAAAAGTCACGCTGGATCCCGGACCTGCGATCAGGTCGAGTTTAGGCAATGGAAACGGCGTGCCGAAGTAGTCGTTGTAGTAGTGCAGGATATCGGCGGCGGCATCGAGCACGAAGTTCGCCTGCGAAAGATCACCGCGCTTGACCACCACACCGAGGTCCACGCCGTCGACGCTGCGATGGCTGCGCTCGAGGTCGCCCGCACCAAAGAACAACAGGTACGAGGACATGCGGGGTGTGGGTGCAAAGCGCACGTGTTGCAGATTGCCAGGCAACGCCTCGGACTCGGACACGGGCATGTTCGACAACGCCATGAAGTTGGCTGGCACGGTGGCCGATAGCTCGAAGATCGCCTTGCGGCCGGGCTCGTCCCAGCAGGGCACGAAACGGCGCGCATCGGCATCCTCGAACTGCGTAAACATTGCGCGCGCCTTTCCCTGCGGCACCGCATAGTCGACCGCGAAGAAACCGGAGCCCTGCAGGTAGATCCTGCCGTGATACGACAGCGTCAGGGTGTGGGCACCGGGTTTGATCCTCTGCGCCAATGCCAGCGTTATCCTTCCGAGATGTTCGTCGTAGCTCACTGATGGCGCAGCAGCGATGCCTCCGACCGCCGCACTGTCGATGACGAGATCGGCGCCATTGAGAACGATGCGGTCAACAGTGCTGTGGACGGTAACATCGATCTGCACAGTACCCTTGAAGGTCAACGCCTCGGCATCGGGCACGATATCGATACGGTAGCGCTCGGGGGTCACGGTGTCGGGCAATACCACGCGTGCGGGTGCCGCGAGTGCCTCGGGAGCGAGCAGGGCAATGGCAATGATGCATAAACAGAAGCAGCCAGGGGCAGGTGCGCGACGATTCATGGTTTCCAGGGGAACACCCACAAAAGCAGACGCGGCACACTAGGCTCATGAGGCTCCAAATTCAATGACTCCACTGGCCGAACTCGTCGGCGTCTCGCAGCGCGTGGGCGCCACTACCGCCCGCACGGCCAAAGTGCGCGAACTCTCGGATTTCCTGCGTACTCTGCCCGCAGCGGAGCTCGGCATCGCCGTCCACTACCTCTCAGGCGAAACGCCGCAGGGGCGCAGCGGCATAGGCTATGCCCTGTTGCAGCGTGCGGCCGCAGGTGAGGCGGCTGGCAATCCCTCGCTGACGCTCCCGGAGGTGGACCGCGTGCTCCGCGAGATCGTTACTCTGCGCGGATCCGGCTCTGCCGCGCAGCGCGCGCAGGCGCTGGGAAGCCTTTTCCAGCGCGCCACTGCCGCCGAAAGGCAATTCCTGATGCCGCTACTGGCCGGAGAGCTGCGACAGGGCGCGCTCGCCGGTGTCATGACCGATGCGATTGCGGCCGCTGCGGATCTGCGGCCGGACCAGGTACGTCATGCCGCGATGTATGCCCAGGATCTCGGAGCAGTAGCCACCGCAGCACTGACCGGGGGCGCGGCCGCACTGAAGCAATTCCATTTTGAGTTGTTTTCGCCGGTGGCCCCGATGCTCGCGCAGACAGCAGCGGATGTCGCCGAGGCACTGCAGACTTTACCAGGCGAGTTGGCCTTCGAGTGGAAGATGGATGGCGCGCGCATTCAGGTTCACAAGGGCGGCGATGAGGTGCGGATCTTCACTCGCACGCTCAATGAGGTCACAGCGGCACTGCCGGAGATCGTCGATGCCGTGCGCGGCTTCGCCGCCGAGTCGGCGGTGCTGGACGGCGAAGCCATCGCGCTCGACAGTAATCGGCGGCCTCTGCCATTCCAGATCACGATGCGGCGTTTTGGCCGTCGGCTCAACGTCGAGCAGATGCGCCGGGAATTGCCCATGAGCGCATTCTTCTTCGACTGCCTGTACCTGGACGGACGCAGTATCGCCGATTGCCCCACCTCTGAACGCGCCGCGGCGCTGTCACAGGCCGTGCCCGTGGGATTGCGAATACCGAGATTGCTCACGGCATCGCCGGCCGCGGCACAATCGTTCTATGAAGCGGCGCTGGCGGCCGGACATGAAGGCGTGATGGCGAAGGCGCTCGAGGCGCCCTATCAGGCAGGAAACCGCGATGCGCGCTGGCTCAAGATCAAACGCGCACACACGCTGGACCTGGTCGTGCTTGCCGCTGAGTGGGGTCACGGCCGGCGTGCCGGCAAATTATCGAATCTGCACCTGGGGGCAGTCGATCCCGCCACTGGCGAGTACGTGATGCTCGGCAAGACGTTCAAGGGACTCACCGATGCGATGCTCGGCTGGCAGACCCAGGCATTTCTGGAGCGCGAGACGCATCGGGATCGAGGGACCGTTTATGTGCGGCCCGAGCTCGTCGTCGAGATCGCCTTCAGCGATCTGCAGGCGAGTCCGCGCTATCCCGGCGGCGTGGCATTGCGTCTTGCGCGCGTGAAGCGCTATCGGCAGGACAAACCTGCCGCCGAAGCCGACACCATGGAATCCGTGCGGCGGCTGTACGCGGCGCAGTCCGGAACCACCGATGCGTAGGGCTATGACCTAGACCTGCTTCAGATCGTGCCGCATCATCGGACGATGTGGCACGCGCCTGGCAATTACTTTGAAGCCGGCGCGCCTGAACGTGGACGCCTTGCCGGTATAGATGCTGGTGGTGCTCTTCTTCTCGGCGGTGTCTACCGGATAGGCCTCGAGTGCTGCCGCGCCTGCGCGCCTGGCTGCCTTGAGCGCCGCCGTGATCAACGCTGCAGTCACGCCCTGATGTCGATAGCCGCGTCGCACGTAGAAGCACGAAATCGACCATACCGGCATCTCATCTACGCGCGCGAGCAGCCGCGCGCGCTCGAGCGCGGGCAACTGATCGCGTGGTGTCAGCTGACACCAGCCAACCGCTAATTTGCCGTTGAAGGCCAGCAGGCCGGGCGGCGGCCCGCGAAGGACGACCGAGCGAAAATTCGCCTTGTTGGTTTCACGTGGATTCTTTTGATAGGCACTGCCGATGCGCCAGTACATGCACCAGCAGCCGCCGCAGGCGCCGCCGGGCCCGAAGAGGTCTTCGAACTGCGGCCATAGCGCTGGTGTCAGAGGACGGATCCTTAGCGTCATTTGGACTTTCGCTTCCCGCGTGCCACGGGCCCCGATTTCATCGCCGCTGCGCGCTCCGAAGCTGCCATTACAAGCGCTGCGAGGACGGCGGCGATCCCCGGTGAGCGTTCGGTACCGCTGCGAACTGCGGCATAGATGTGACGGCTGGGCCGTGATGAGCCCATGACGGGCCGCACGGCAACATCACGCAACTGGCTGGGATCGAGCGCCAGTTGCGGGACCAGCGCCACACCGCAACCGGCGGCCACGAGGCGGACCAGCGCACTCCAGTCGTTCATTCTGTGATCCACATTGGGATTGAATCCCGACGCGGCGCAGGCGGTCAGGGCAGCTTCGAGGCACGGTCCCTGGGATGCACCGACATTCCAGCGCTCATGCGCCAGGTCGGCCAGATCAATGGCGTCCTTGCGAGCCAGCCTATGCCGGCGCGGCAGCACCACCCAGAGGGGATCATCGAGCAGTTCGGTGCGGTGATAGCGGGCATCTCCACGATGAGGGCCGGCGCGGTAATCGACTGTGATGAGTAGGTCCAGATCGCCCTGATCCAGTCGCGTGAAGCACTCGGGAGCTTCGATCTCCTCGATCAGCATGCGGATGCCCGGGTGGTCTTCCTGCAGATGCGTCAGCGCTGCAGCAACGACGCCCGATACGACGGTTGCAAACGCTCCCACGACCACGCGCGCGATCGCGCCACTTTCCATCGCCGCAAGGTCGGCACGTGCGCGCTCAAGTTGCGCGTCGACCAGGGAGGCGTGCTGGAGCAGCAGCTCGGCCTGAGGCGTCAGTCGTACGCCGCGACCGTGCGGCCTCAGCAATGGTACGCCGAGATCACGACTCAAGGCTGAGATCTGCTGTGAGATGGCCGAGGGCGTCAGGTGCAACGCGCGTGCCGTCGCCACGATGGTCGAGCGAGACTTGAACTCCCGCAGCAGGCGCAGTCGCCTCACATCGATCGTTAAGTTCCTCCTGAATGAATTCATGCAAACATTGTAGATGGACGTGATTCGTGGTTCCACGGCACATTGAGCGCCGGGCAATCATGTCTTCTGGAAAGCACCCATGCAGCGACAGCACAGCGCCATCATCGGTCTGGTAGGTGACCGCAACCCGACTAACCGAGTACACCTGGCGACCGAGGAGGCGCTCACCGACGGCCCGGACGCTCCGGCCATCGAGTGGCTCGCGACCGAGCGCCTGTGCGAGCCGGCTGGAACTGATTTCACGCGCTATGCAGGGTTCCTGATCACACCTGGCAGTCCCTATCGCAGCATGGACGGCGCGCTGGCGGCCATACGCCACGCCCGGGAACATCAGGTGCCGCTGCTGGGTACCTGCGGGGGATTTCAACATCTGATCCTGGAATTCGCCCGACACGTTCTGGGTCGCGCGGATGCCAGCCATGAAGAGACCCATCCGGGCGCGCCCGACCTGGCCGTGACCGCACTGGCCTGCTCGCTAGCCGGTCAGACCCATCCGGTGCGACTCGTTGCAGGAACGCGCGCCGCGGCCATATATGGCGTAGATGAAGCTCTCGAGCCCTTCTTTTGCAGCTACGGTCTCAATTCGGCTTATAGACCGCCGCTCGAGTCGCGCGGCCTGGTCATCAGCGGCATCGACCGCCTCGGCGAAGTGCGCATCGTCGAACTACCGGCGCATCCGTTCTTCCTCGGCACGTTATTCGTGCCACAGGTGCGGCACAGTCGCGCCAAACCCCACCCATTGATCAGTGCCTTCATCGCCGCGGCCCAGGATCATCTACCGGAGGCGAGCCGCCGTACCGCGCAGCGGGGAACGCAAATCGGCCTTTCCGACGATTCTCCCTGACGATTCTCCCTGCGGATAACGAGCTTGGGGCCCGACCAGATGTCATCGACTGCGCAAACCTTGATGTCGACCAGGCCCATTGGCAGCGCGACTGCTCGAATCACATCCTCTGTCACAGCCAGCGGTGTGCCCTAATAGCCGGCCACGGGTCACGTCGCCGGACATGTGTCTGTGAATGTGGGAAATGGATCGCGCGGTATGGCGTCGGGGGCCGCGAACGGCTGCCGGAAAGTGAAGGCATCCGCAGTGGGCCCTTTGGAGCGCAGTATCTCCAGCTTCTCGATCGCCTCTGCGACCGTCGGCCGATGGCCCTTCGGAACCCACCAGAGCACGAGAAATGCCTGATCCATGCGCTCGAACCACTCACGCCGCCGACGCATGATCTGCACGTGTGCGGACCTGTAGACGTAGGCACTGAGCGAGTCGATGTCCTGCCAGACCGACATGTTGATGAGCATGTTGTCGTTATCGAACGGCCGTATCGCCGTAGCATCGCCGTCGCCAGTCTGCAGGCGCCATACAAATCCAGGGGTACTCTCGGCCAGCGCATTGAGGCGTTCAAGGTTGGCGGCAAACTCGGCCATGACCGGCGAGTCCATCGGTCCTCTGATGACGCCGATGTTCAACTGGGCGAGCTCGTGGGTAGACATGGCGGCTCCTTGACTGGAACCCGGCGATTCTGCTCGCGGGCCAGGTCGGGCTGCAACTGGCGCTCAGGCGGGCTGCGGCTCGCCCCGCGGCCATATCGAATTCCTCTGCTCATTCCGATTCCGCCGCAGGGTCCGGGAGCGATGCCGCAGCCTTGGCGATGATGGCCGGTGTCAGTTCAATCCCGAACTTTGTGACCTCGAAGAAGGTTGAGTGCCTTGCCGTCTGCGTGCTGCGAACAGCACACTTGCCAATGCCCATGCAGCGACGGCGCCTGCGAGCTGCGCGGCAATGAAGGCCGGTACATCGGTGGGTCGAATGCCAGAGAACGTGTCGCTCAGCGAACGCGCGACGGTGATGGCCGGATTGGCGAAGGAGGTCGAGGCGGTGAACCAATAGGCAGCACCGATCCACGCCGCGACCATCCACGGCGCGTCCCGTGGCCGCCGATGGCCAAGCACGATCAGCAGCAAGCCGAAGGTCGCGACAAACTCCGCGAGCCATTGAGCGCCGCCAGCACGCACATGCGCGGAGCTTTGTAGCAGCGGCAGTTCGAACATCGCGTGTGCCAGCACCGCACCCGCACAGCAGCCGAGGACTTGTACGGCCACATACGCCAATGCCTCAGGCCACGGCAGCCGACGTTTCAATGCCATGACCAGACTGACGGCCGGGTTGAAATGCGCACCACTGATCGGACCGAAGAGCGCGATCAACGCGGCCAGTACTGCGACGGTGGCGCCGGTATTGCCCAGCAGCGCCACAGCGGCATTCCCCGCCGCCAGGCGATCCGCCATGATGCCAGAGCCGATCACGGTTGCCGCGAGCAGTAGTGAGCCGAGAGCTTCGGCGGCCAGCTGGCGGCGCATGCCCATCAGCGCGGTGAGTGGGCGCCGGCCTCGCCGATCTCGGCGAGTCGCTGCCGAAGCGTCATCCCTTCCAGCTTCGCAATCGGCAGGCACGCAAAGAGCTTGATGCGGGCTTCCAGGGTTCGGAACGCGTCCCGGAACGCTTGTTCCTTTTCAGAGGCGCTGCCTTCGACAGCGGCCGGATCCGGCACGCCCCAGTGCGCCGTCATTGGATGACCAGGCCAGTACGGGCAGGTTTCTCCTGCCGCGTTGTCGCAGACGGTGAAGATGAAATCCATTTCAGGCGCGCCGGGGACGGCGAACTCGTCCCAGCTTTTGCTGCGAGCACTCTCTAATGGAATGCCGACGCTGTCGAGCAGCGCCAGCGCGTAAGGGTTGACTGTGCCGCTGGGATGACTGCCCGCGCTGAAGGCACGGAATCTCCCTTGTCCCCATCGATTCATGAGCGCTTCGGCGAGGATGCTGCGAGCTGAGTTACCCGTGCACAGGAACAACACGTTATAAACGCGGTCAGCCACGGCTGAGACTCTTGGCCATGCATACCGCAGAGTCCGGACAGAGTGAGCGAAATTCCGCGCTCTGCTGCAGCTGCTGCGGTGCCAGACTGCGTTCGATTACCCGATAGCCAAGTTGGCTGAAAAAGCCTCGTGCGGTTTCAGTCAGCAGCACCAGCTGCTGCACGCCCTCGGCACGCGCATCGCTTTCGACGCGAGCAACGAGCGAATGGCCGAGCCCACGCCGTTGATGACCGGGAGCCACGACCAGTGAGCGCAACAGGCGAGCTCCGGACCCTGCGCCCTCGAGTGCAATGGCACCGGCCAGGTCATGCTCGACTTCCAGCACCCAAGTCTGCAGGTCCGGCGCGCCGGTCAGGTCATCGGTCGGGAGTTTCGCCCGCTGCAACAGAGCCAGCACGGCTTCGAAGTCGCAAGGGCGGCCGCGCCTGACAGCAGCGTTGCTCACGGCGTGCAGCAACCCGATGATCCGGCCTGCGGCACGCAGCAGGCGCCCTTGGATGCAGCTGCGGTCGGGACGATGGATGTTCCATGATCGAACACCGGCGTGTCCTCTCCGTACACCGGGATGCGGCCGAGAGTGTGGAAGGTCTCCCAGGCAATCCCGGTCGGGTCGGTGATCCAGTACTTGTCCGAGCGGGCGTAGCAGCAAGCCTGCTCGTCCTCCTGAACCAGACGAGCATCGGCCGCCAGCAGCTGAGATTGCAGGGCGCGCAATTCCTCGCCTGAATCGACCTGGAATCCGAGATGATTAACACCCACAGGCTGACCGTGCTTCGAAATGGCGAAGTTGATGCGTGGGTCCTCGAGCATCCACTTGGCATAATCTGCCTCCACTACACAGGGCTCGGCCCCGAACACCGTTGAATAGAAGCGGATGCTTTTGGCGATATCTTTGACCGATACGTGGATGTGAAAGCGCTTCATGCTGCCCTCCGGGTCTTGCGCGATCTGTTGGGGACGCTGGCCGGCGGACAGCTCGGCGAGCAGGCGGTCGCCTCACCGCAACAATTCTCGGTGAGATAGCCGACCAAGGCGTTCATCGTGGAGTAGTCGGCGGCGTAGAAAAGCTGGCGGCTGAGGCGGCGTTGCGTGATCAGACCCGCCCGCTGCAGCGCCTGCACGTGAAAGGTCAGTGACGAGGGGACCAGACCGATGCGTTCGGCGATGGCGCCGGCCGATAGCCCTTCAGGACCGCGTTCAACCAACAGGCGATAGATGCCGAGTCGATGCTCGTGCGCAAGCGCCCCGAGGGCTGCGATTACGTTGGCCGCCTTCATGGCGCAACGATATTACGAGTAATCTCGAAATGTCAATGCGATCGTAATCCTGGGCCCGGTAGGATTCGAACCTACGACCAAGGGATTATGAGTCCCCTGCACTAACCGCTGTGCTACAGGCCCGTCGTCGTGCAGCGGCAGTTTAACTCATCGACCCGCGGCAGCCACGGTCTGGGTCTGCGGGCTGGCAGCGGGCACGCCGCCGAGTGCTTTGTACACCGCAACGGCGCCGGTGTTGACGGCGGTTTCGGCCTGCGCGACATCATCTTCGGCCTGAAGCTCGGTGCGTTGCGCATCGAGCAGCACCAGGAAGTTGATCTGCCCTTCCCGATACTGGATCTCGGCCATCTTGGCAGCGCGGCGCGAGGCCTCGGCTTGCTCGACGACATTCGACAGCCGCTCTATCTGCCGGCTGTAGTTGAAGCAGGCATTCTCGAAATCCTCGAGCGCACCGAGCACCGCCTTCTGATACTCATCCAGCGCGCCCGCGGATTCGGCCCTGGCGGCGCGCAGCCGCGCATGTGCCGATCCGAAATCCAGCGCCGGCCAGGTCAGGGTGGGACTGACGGCCCACGCACGACTGGAGGCCGAACCGAGCTGCGCGCCATCGCCGGTCAGGAAGCCGACGAAGCCCGTGACGGTCACGCGCGGGAAGAGATCCGCGGTGGCAACGCCGACTTGCGCCGTTGCGGCCGCCAGATTGCGCTCGGCGATGCGTACGTCCGGCCGCCGTCGCAGCAGATCGGAGACATCGCCGACGGGCAGTGGATCGGTCCATGGCGCGATCGAGACTGGGGCCAGTTCTGCATCCAGCTCACCGGGCATCGCAGCCAGCAGCACCGCCAGCCGGTAACCCGCACGTTTCTCGGCGCCCTCGAGCAGCGGCACGGTGGCCTCGGTCGCCTTCAGGCGAGAGAGTGCACTGTCGACGTCGAGTTCGGTGACACGGCCGGCCTCATACCTGATCTGCGTCAGGCGCAGCGCCTCACGCTGGTTGTCGATGTTTTCGCGCGCGACGATGAGCTGACGTTGCGAACCGCGCAGCTCGAAGTAGTTGCGCGCCACTTCCGCCGTGACACTGACCTGCGTGTCAGCCAGCGTCGCCTGCTGCACGCCCAGCCGTGCACCGGCGGCCTGGGCGCTGCGCCGCACGTGCCCGAACAGGTCCAGTTCCCAGCTGGCATCGAAGCCGGTGGTGTAGCTCGCAATATCAATGCGGTCGGTGGTAAACCCCGGCTGCTGCTCCTTGCTGCGCGCGTACTGTGCCTCGAGCGGCACGTGCGGCGCATAGTCGAGATTGGCCTCGGTAAAGGCCGCGCGCGCCGCGCGCACGTGCGCGACTGCAATGGCCACATCGAGATTGGCCGCCAGCGCGCGCTCCTCGAGTCTGCCGAGCAGCGGGTCCGGAAACTGCTGCCACCAGCCTGAAGGCGGAAGCGCCGCGGCAAAATGTGCCGCATCGAGATTGCGCGCCGTCACATCCGCCGCCGGTGCCGGACGATAGTCCGGACCGACGGCGCAGGCCGTCAGCGCCGCCGCAAGAATCAGCGCCAGCGGCAGGGTCCTCGGTGCTCCTACCATGGCAGGGTCTTTCCCATATGCGTAAAAGTTCCGCTCGGGCCGTCTGCACCCAGCGTGGCCAGTGCAACGCTGCTCCTGGCGCCATCGACGATTCCCATTGGGGCGTGCGCACCGCCCATGTCCGTCTGCACATGGCCAGGATGTACCGCGTTGACCTTGATCGGCGAATCGCGCAGCTCGTTGGCGAGACTGAGGGTCCAGGCGTTGATGGCAGTCTTCGAGGCGTCGTAGGCCGCGCTTTTCGAATGATAGACGCGCGATGTCGGATCAGCGCGCAATGCCAGCGAGCCCAGCAGGCTCGACAGATTCACAATGCGCCCCGCCGGCGCTGCGCGCAGCAGCGGCAGGAACGCCTGGGTCACCGCGATGACTCCAAAGACATTGGCATCGAAGGTGCGCTGCCAGACATCCAGCGATTGGCCGGATGGCGGCTTGGAGTCATCATCGAGCAGTACGCCGGCATTGTTGATGAGCGCATCGAGCGCCTGATATTTGCGTGATACTTCGGCGGCGGCCGCCGTGATGCTCGCGGGCACGGTGACATCGATGAGCAGCGCATCCGCGGCAATCCCCTCCTGGCGCAGCTTCGCCGCGGCGGCCTCGCCGGCCTTCGCATCGCGCGCGCCAATCAGTACATGAAAACCCTGCCGCCCGAGCTGGCGGGCCGTCTCCAGTCCGATTCCCTTGTTGGCGCCAGTGATCAGTGCGAGCTTGCTCATGAGACTTCTCCGTGAATTGTCAGCAGTGCCGGCGTACGTGCGCGGCGCCGCTGCGCGAATTTGCGCACCAGCAGATAGAACACCGGCGTCAGCAGCAAACCGAAGAAGGTGACGCCAAGCATCCCCGAGAACACGGCAACTCCCATGGCCTTGCGCATTTCCGCGCCCGCGCCGTGCGACAGCACCAGCGGCACCACGCCCATGACGAAGGCAAGCGAGGTCATGAGAATCGGCCGCAGCCGCAACCGGCAGGCATCGAGCACGGCCTGCCAGAGGCTCTCGCCCGCCGCCTCGCGGTCCTTGGCGAACTCGACGATCAGGATCGCGTTCTTGCAGGCCAGGCCCACGAGCACGATCAGGCCGATCTGCGTGAAAATATTGTTGTCCCCGCCGGCGACCTGCACTCCCAGGATGGCGCTGAATAGGCACATCGGCACGATCAGGATCACGACCAGCGGCAGGCTCAGCGATTCATACAGTGCCGCCAGCACGATGAACACCAGCAGCACCACCAGCGGGAACACGTACACCATCGTGTTACCCGCCAGGATCTGCTGGTAAGTGAGCTCGGTCCACTCGTATTTCATGCCGTTCGGCAGTTCCTGCTGCGCAATCTCCTGCATCGCCTTCTGCGCCTGGCCGGTGCTGTACCCCGGCGCGGGTCCGCCATTGATGTCGGCGGAAGTGTACCCGTTGTAATGCATCACACGATCGGGTCCTGATGATTCGCGCACGGTCACAAAGCTGCCGAGCGGAATCATGTCGCCGTGCGCGTTACGCGTCTTGAGCCGGCCGATGTCTTCCAACTGCAGCCGGAAAGCCGGCTCCGCCTGGGCATTGACCTGGTAGGTGCGGCCGAAGCGGTTGAAGTCATTGACGTAGAGCGCGCCCAGGTACACCTGCATCGTGTCGTAGAGATCCTGCAGCGAAACGCCGTCGACCTTGGCTTTCTCCCGGTCCACGTCCACCTGGATCTGGGGCACGTTGACCTGGTATCCGGAGAACACGCCGGCGAGTTCGGGCCGCTGGCGCGCCTTGGCAATCAGGTTCTGCGTTTGCTTGTAGAGTTCATCGGGCCCGAGATTGCCCCGGTCCTCGATTTCCAGCTTGAAGCCGCCGATGGTGCCCAGGCCCTGCACGGGCGGCGGCGGGAATACCGCGATGTAGGCATCCTGGATCTGCGCGTATTTCGCCCGCAGCGCCTGCGCGATGGCGCCGGCCGACAGCGCGGGCTTCTCGCGCTCCTCGAATGGCTTGAGCGGCGTGAAGGCAATCCCGGAGTTGGGAGCGTTGGTGAAGCCATTGATCGAAAGCCCCGGGAAGGCAGGCACCGACTCCACGCCGGGGGTCGCCAGCGCCTCACGGCTCATGCGACCGATCACCGCCTAGGTGCGATCCAGGGTGGCCGCATCGGGCAACTGCGCGTAGGCAACCAGGTACTGCTTGTCCTGCGCCGGCACGAAGCCTGTGGGCGTGTGCGCAAATCCCGCCCAGGTGAGCGCGATCAGGCCGCCATAAACGAATAGCGCGATCGAGCTGGCGCGCAACACTCGCGCGACCACGCCAACGTAGCCGTCGCTCGCGCGAGCGAACGCGCGGTTGAAGGGTCGGAACAACCAGCCCAGCGTGCGATTCAGGAAGCGTGTCACGGCATCGGGCGGCGCATCGTGCGGCCTTAGCAGCAACGCGGACAGCGCCGGCGACAGGCTCAACGAGTTGAACGCGGAGATCACCGTACTGATGGCGATGGTCAGCGCAAATTGCTTGAAGAACTGTCCCGACAGCCCGCTGATGAAGGCCGTGGGAACGAACACCGCACACAGCACCAGCGCGGTGGCAACGATGGGACCGGTGACTTCCTTCATGGCCTGGCGCGTGGCCGCCATGGGCGCAAGACCGTTACTGATGTTGCGCTCGACGTTTTCCACCACCACGATCGCATCGTCGACCACGATGCCGATCGCCAGCACCAGGCCGAACAGCGACAGCGCGTTCAGCCCAAAGCCGAACAGGTACATGACGCCGAACGTGCCGATCAGCGACACCGGCACGGCCAGTAGCGGGATGATCGAGGCGCGCCAGGTCTGCAAAAAGAGAATCACCACGATGACGACCAGCGCAATGGCCTCGAGCAGCGTGTGCGCGACGGCCTTGATCGAGCTGCGCACGAACACCGTCGGGTCATAGGCAACGTTGTAGTCGATGCCCTCTGGGAAGCTCTTCTTCAGCTCGGCCATCCTGGCGCGCACCGCATCGGAAATCGCGATGGCGTTGCTGCCCGGGCGCTGGAATATCGGGATGGCGACGGCGGTGCGATTATCGAGCATGGCGCGCAGCGCGTAGTTATCCGAACCCAGCTCGACACGCGCGACATCACGCAGGTGCACCACCGCCCCGCCATCGCCGGTCTTGACGATGATGTTCTCGAAATCGCTTTCATCGACCAGTCGGCCCTTGGTGTTGATGGCCAGCTGGAAATTGGCCGCATTGGCTACCGGAGGCGCACCGAGCTGGCCTGCCGCGACCTGAACGTTCTGTTCGCGGATGGCGGCCACGACATCGCCGGCCGTCATGCCGCGGGCAGCTATCTTCTCGGGATCGAGCCACACGCGCATCGAGTAATCGCCGCCGCCGAAGCGCTGCACGTCCCCGACACCGTCCAGCCGCGAGAGCTCATCCTTGATGCGCAGGGCGACGAAATTGGCCAGATACGTCTGGTCGTAACGCCCATCAGGCGAATACACGAACACCGCCAGCGTGATATCGGGTGAGGCCTTGTTGGTCGTGACACCCAGGCGCTGCACTTCCTGCGGCAACTTGGGCAACGCCTGCGACACGCGGTTCTGCACCTGCACCTGTGCCTTATCGACGTCGGTGCCGAGCTTGAAGGTGATCGTCAGCGTCATGGCGCCGTCGGAGGTCGCCTGCGAGTACTGATACAGCATGTCCTCGACGCCGGTGATCGCCTGTTCCAGCGGCGATGCCACGGTTTCGGCGATGGTGCCCGGGCTGGCGCCCGGGTAGCTGGCATGCACCACTACCGTGGGTGGCACCACCTCCGGGTATTCGCTGATGGGCAGTCGCGGCAATGCGAGCAGACCGGCCAGCAGAATGATGGTCGACAGCATTGCGG
>Ga0265338_10003996_pt1 | contig 20274 bp, 17 predicted proteins | sample 42126metaG_FD_193579 | JGI IMG/M metagenome (GOLD analysis project Ga0265338, IMG submission 193579) | Rhizosphere microbial communities from Carex aquatilis grown in University of Washington, Seatle, WA, United States - 4-21-26 metaG | ecosystem: Host-associated > Plants > Roots > Rhizosphere...
CCTTTTTCGACGATGTCCGCGAACAGGCGCAGTTCATCAGCCTCATATTCCTTGTTCAGGGTGAGATACGGATTTTCCCAGTCACCGAAAACTCCGAGGCGTTTGAACTGGACGCGCTGAAGATCAATGTATTTGCGGGCATAGGCATCGCAGGCTTTGCGGATGGTGGCGGCGTCGGCACTCGTATCCCCAGCCTTGCGCATTTCCTGGGAAACCTTGAATTCAATGGGCAGACCGTGACAATCCCAGCCGGGAATATAGGGCGCGCTGAATCCTCGGAGGGTTTTATATTTTACGATGATGTCCTTGAGAATCTTGTTGAGGGCGGTGCCGATATGCACATCGCCGTTGGCAAAGGGCGGGCCGTCATGGAGGACAAATTTTTCCGCCTGGGCGCGCGCGGCCTGAATTTTTGAGTAGAGGCCGGCCTCCTGCCATCTTTGGAGCCGTTCCGGTTCCCGGGTGACAAGGTCGGCTTTCATGGGAAAACCGGTTTGTGGCAGGTTGAGCGTATTTTTATAGTCCGTGGCCATTTTAGAAGCGCAAACGGTAACAGCCGGAAAATGCGCTGTCAACGAAGGCACAAGGCAGGCAAATACCGGCTGCGGCGCAGATCTGCCGGCAAAACACCGGCTGAAAAAGAAAAAACCGGGTCAATCAGTCAGAGGGTGACCGAGAGACCCGGGGAATTTCGAATGAGTACAACTAGTAGGCTCATGAAGAACTCTCGAAAACGGGCTTGTACCGCACCCGAAACGAAAATTTAAATTCAAAGAACACCTTGTAACTGCTCCCCACCTCCACCTTGCTGCTGCTATTAAATCATGGAAGCTAATTATTGTCAAACCATACTGTCAAAGTATAAGAAAATATAAACACCATGAGCCCTCCGATTAGAGTCAAGTCTCAGGCCATTGATTTCATTGGCTTTATCTCAATCCAGGCGGGAAGACGAAAATTCCTGTTTACAGTGTGGTTGAGGGTGTTAAATTCTTCGAGGACGAAATCGACACAGGGAAACACCACATGAAAAAAATCGAGGCCATCATCAAGCCGTTTAAACTTGAGGAAGTCAAATCTGCCTTGGCTGCGCTGGGGGTCCAGGGAATGACCGTGGCGGAGGTAAAAGGTTTCGGCCGGCAAAAGGGACACACGGAAATTTATCGTGGCAGTGAATACACAGTGGACTTTTTGCCCAAGATAAAGATTGAGGTGGTATTGGCCGACACCCAGGCCGCCGCTGCCGTGGATGCGATTGTGAAGGCGGCCAAGACGGGCAAGATCGGAGATGGAAAAATCTTTGTGAGCGCCGTCGAAAGCATCGTTCGCATTCGAACCGGTGAGACGGGTGAACAAGCCGTCTAAGGGTATAGATCAGAAAACAAAACCCTCAAAAGAACCCCAATTTACGCCTGTGAATAACTCGTGAACAAAAGTTAATATGTTATCCTAGAAACTTTTTGGCCAATGACATAAAACGCTCACGTAAATTCAAGTTGTTTGGGGCGTTTTATCATTTTCACCAGACAAATGGCGGTGCCGTGAATTCTGTTGTTTGTAAGTTGTTGATAGTGAGATGGTTGTTCTCTTTTAAAATGAAGCTTTTGGTAAACAAAGACAAATGGAGTGCTGCTCTATTGAGGCAGTTGCTTCTGGCCAAGGCAAAAATCAGTTGGAAGCCGGCGCCCAATCTCGAGTTGGAGGCCAGGTGAATAAACCGCTTAATTAACGGGCTTTTTGACAAGACGCAAATGCAACTTTCGGCTGAAAAGATTTGGAATTCTGCTCGGGAACACCTTCGTTCCAAGCTGAACAACGACACCTACAACATGTGGTTCGCCCCGCTGCGAGCCTGTGTGATCGATGGCAACTTTGTCACCCTCGAGGCGGCAAATGAATTTTGCGGCGTGTGGCTCAAGGACAATTATCTGAGCCTGTTGCAGGATGCCTTCGCGACGGCCTCGGGCCGCCAGCTGCAGGTAAAATTTAAAATTGCCGCCGGAGGTGCTCCGGTTTCCGTCGCTCCGGTGGCGGCTACAGTCAAAACCACCAGAATGGTCGAACCCGCCCATGAGCGCCCGGCCAGCAACGACCTGCATTTCAACCCCAAAAATACCTTCGAATCATTCGTCGTTGGCAATAACAACAACTTCGCCTACGCCGCCGCCCTGGCGGTGGCCCAGGCCCCCGGCAAATCTTACAACCCACTTTTCCTGTACGGCGGAGTCGGGCTGGGCAAAACGCATCTGCTGCACGCCATCGGCCAGCATGTCGCCGGCAGCAAGAAGGGGGCACGCGTGGCCTATGTTTCATCGGAAAAGTTCACCAATGAATACATTGATGCCATCCAAAACAATCTACTGGTCAAGTTCCGGAAGAAATATCGTTCGACGGACGTGCTGTTGATTGACGACATTCAATTCCTGGCCGGGAAAGAACGCATTCAGGAGGAGTTTTTCCACACCTTCAACGCCTTGCACGAGGCGCACAAGCAAATCGTGCTGACCTGTGACCGTCCGGCCAGTGAAATCCAGGGCCTCGAACATCGCCTCGTTTCCCGTTTCGAGTGGGGACTGGTCACCGACCTGCAGCCGCCCGACGTTGAAATGCGTCTCGCCATTCTCAACAAGAAGGCGCAGATCATGGGCGTCACGTTGCCGGACGAAGTCGTGAATTTTCTGGCCAATCGCATTCGCACCAATGTGCGCCGCCTGGAAGGCGCGCTCATCCGCGTGGCCTCCTATGCCTCCCTGACCGGCAAGAAACTGACCATTGAAGTTGTCGAAGGGCTGCTGCGTGAAATTCTTCACGAGGAAGGCCGCTTATCGATCAGCATTGAGGTCATTCAGAAAAAAGTCGCTGAGCACTTTGACATCCGGCTGGCGGACATGACCAGCAAGCGCCGCCCGGAAAACATCGCGTTTCCGCGTCAGGTGGCCATGTATCTCTCCCGACAGATGACCGAAAGTTCGCTCAATACCATTGGCGAGGCTTTTGGTGGACGTGACCACGGCACGGTGTTGCATGCCTGTCGCCTCGTCAAAGATCGCATGGAAGTGGACGCCAATGTCCGGCAGGTGGTTCACTATCTCGAGAAGCAGCTCATGCGATAGTTTTCGGCGCTCGACAGCCAGGCTTTGACCTTCGACACTTGGACATGGCGGTGATTGAAGTCAATGGTCTGACCAAGACCTTTCGCACCTATAAAAAGCAACCCGGTTTCGCCGGCGCGATACGGGGTCTCTTTCACCGCCAGTATGAGCAACTCGTTGCCGTCAACGACGTCAGTTTCAAGATTGAACCCGGCGAACTGGTGGGTTTTCTCGGCCCCAACGGTGCCGGCAAGACCACCACGCTCAAAATGCTCGCCGGTTTGCTGTATCCCACGGGCGGTTCGGCCCGTGTGCTCGGTCATGTTCCCTGGGAACGCGCCGATGGATATCGTCGTCAATTCGCGCTCGTGCTGGGCCAGAAAAACCAGCTCTGGTGGGACCTCCCGGCCCGCGAATCGCTCGAACTGAACGCCAAAATCTACGGCATTCCCGCCGACCGCTTTGAACATACCGTCGCCGAAATGAGTGAGATGCTCAACGTGCGCGACAAACTCAACGTCAGCGTGCGCGAGCTTTCCCTGGGTGAACGCATGAAAATGGAGTTGATCGCCTCGCTGCTCCACCAGCCCAAAGTGCTGTTTCTCGACGAACCGACCATCGGCCTGGACGTCGTGTCTCAGAAGGTCGTCCGCGAATTCATCCGCCGCCACAACGCGGAGCAGCAAACCACGATTCTGCTGACTAGCCATTACATGGCCGACATCCAGGCGCTTTGCGACCGGGTCATCATCATCGACCACGGTAAAACCTTCTTCGACGGCCGGTTGAGCGAAATCGTGGATCGTTTTGCGGATTTCAAACTCATTACGATTCAGTATGAGAAGGCCAATGACCATCCGGCGGATCAGCTGGCGCGTTACGGTGAAGTCGTCGAAAGGAACGCCGGCTCGATCCGGTTCAAGGTCAAACGCGACCGGGTCATTCCGGTCTGCAAATTGTTGCTCGACGACTTGGCGGTCACCGACATTGATATTCAGGAAGTGCCCATCGAGGACGTGATCCGGCAGATTTTTGCGCGTTAAAATTCCACGAAATGTTTTACCGGATGAACGATGGTCGGATTTTGGGGGAGTGTTTCCCAATTTTGCCAGCTGATTTGGTCATTGGGCGGGCTGAAGCCGCACGGAGTGTAACCGCATCTGCTCGCGGCGGTGGCAAAGCGCAGTTCCCCGTTTCCCACGTTCAAGGGGTTTTCCAACAGCATGTTGCAGGTGGCTTTCAGTGCCGCTTCGGAAAGCAGGCATAAAAAAGGAACCATACCAATCATAAACGGTTTGTAAGCTCCCGGAATTTTTTCTGCTTTGGAAAACCAGCTCCACTCCGGTTCCCGATGAATCAGGCGGACACTGGACGCAACAAACGGAAAGTTCCAGACCGGGCGATAGTAATCCCGGACCGACATGTTGCAAAAAGTGTCCCATTCCACGATCCACCATTTGTCGCAAATCTCCCGTCGTTGGGCGAACCAGGAACACACGAGCCGGTCACTCGAACGTTGCCGGAAGGCGGAGTGAAGCCATTTCAATGCCCGGGTACGTTTAATCGTGTAACCGCCCGGCAACGGCGTGCCGGCGCTCATGGTCGCCACCACGGCGTCGGGATTGTGCAATTGAATGTTGCGCAGGTGGTTCGTCACCACGCGGTCAATATGGTGATGCAAAAAAAGGATTCCCAGCCGGTCGTTCATGGTGACTGCCGCAAACTCGTTGTGAGTTTTATGTCATCCTGTCTGTTCCGCCGCCCATTGACAATTATGTTCTCCGTTGCAATCCGAAGTTGCCAGCGCCGCCGGAAAAACTTCTCTTTACCATTCGAAAACCATAAAACAGGGCATGGATATTTTTCTTCAAGCCGCGATCGAAGAAGCCAGGAAAGGGCTGGCAGTGGGAGGCATTCCCATCGGCTCGGTACTCGTGCACGATGGTAAAATTATTGGATGTGGCCACAACCAGCGGGTGCAACAGGGCAGCGTGATTCATCACGCGGAAATGAACTGCCTTGAAAATGCCGGGCGACAAACCGCGTCCGTGTACCAACGCTGCGTGCTTTACTCGACACTTTCGCCGTGTCCGATGTGCAGCGGTGCGATATTGCTCTACAAAATCCCGCGAGTTGTCGTGGGCGAAAACGTTACCTTCCAAGGGCCGGAGGAATACGTCCGTTCGCAAGGGGTCAACGTGGAAATTCTGAACGACCCGACGTGCATCCAGCTCATGCGCGATTTCATTGCCGCCCGGCCCGAATTGTGGAACGAAGACATCGGGGTGTAATTAAGAGCGTAAATTGTAATTGGTTCGTTGGAAATGTTTGGCTAATCTCCCGATCATGAGAGCTCAAACCATTGCCAAATTAGTCGGTGTAGCCATTATCATCTTTGTCGTCATCATTGCCATTTCCACGAGCAGTTTCGTGGTGCAGCCGGGGGATCGCGGTGTGGAGGTCACCCTCGGCAAGGTGTCACCCGTATTCAAGCCGGAAGGGTTCGGTTATAAAACACCGTTCATAGCCACCATCGTGCCGGTGACGATCCGGCAGCAGACCCGGGAGGTCCAGGCCGCGTGTTACTCCTCGGATTTGCAGCAGGTGAACATGGATTTGCGCGTGCTGTACCGGATCCCGGAGGCCTCCGTGGTGCAAATTTACCAGGGTTACGCTGGCGATCCATTCGATAGTTTGATTGCCCCGCGCGTGCAGGAAGCGATGAAAGAGGTGACGGCCCTGGAAAGTGCGGAGCAAATCGTCAAGAACCGCGAAGTCATCAAAACCAAGGCGCTGGCCGCCGCCCGCGAGAAAATCGGTGCGCTTTTGTATGTGGAGGATGTCGTCATCCAGAACATCGACCTTTCGAAGGAACTGGAGACGGCCATTGAAGCCAAAATGGTGCAGGAACAGGAAGCGGCGAAGGCAAAATTCACCCAGCAGAAGGCCCAGATCGAAGCCGATACCGTGGTTATCAAGGCCAAGGGCGACGCCGAATCAATCCGGATCCGCGGCGAAGCGCTCAAGCAGACGCCGGCCTTCATTGATTTGCAGATCGTGGAAAAGTGGGATGGCAAGGCTCCCTTGGTGGTGGGGGGCAACATGGGTGGCGGCGTGAACATGCTCCTGCCGCTGGCCGACCTGCAAAAACAACGCGCGCAATCGTCCGCCCCGTAGGTTGTCCATGAATCCGCGCTGGGTCTTTTTTTTCAAGCTCTGCGGTCTGGCGATCGTGGTGATCGCATTGATCCTGCTTTTCCCGCCGGTGCTGGAGTTTGTGGAAATGGGCGCCCGCGAATTGCGTTACTTATGGTGGCTGATTCTGTTGCTGGCGCTGGCGGTCTGGCTGATTTGGGGGCTGGGAAAAAAGAAACAATGATGCCTGCGGTTACGCCGCTTCTTGATCCTGCTTGCGCCGCACGATTGGCTTGCTTTCCCCCAGCACGACGGGCCGGTTGATTTTGATGTGGATGATGCTGCCGTTGTCCGGCGCTTCATACATCAAATCGAGCATCAGCTTTTCAATTAATCCACGGAGGGCGCGCGCGCCGGTGCCCTTTTTCAGCGCCTGGGCCGCCAGTTCATGGAGGGCATCGGGCGTAAATTCCAGTGCCGCGCCTTCCATGGCCATCAGCTTGGCATATTGTTTCGTCAACGCGTTTTTCGGTTCGCTGAGAATGGAAACCAGTTGCGCTTCGGTCAACTCCGCCAGGGTTGTTACCACCGGCAACCGGCCCACAAATTCGGGAATGAATCCGTAATTGAGCAGGTCTTCCGGCTCAACATGCTGTAAAATTTCATCGCGGGCTCCATGGGCGCTTTGCCTGCTTTCGGCCAAAGCGCCAAAACCCATCGTATGCCTGCCCAGCCGCCGTTGGATGACCTTTTCCAGGCCGACAAAGGCCCCGCCGCAAATGAACAGGATATCGGTCGTGTTCACGCGGATGTATTCCTGCTGCGGGTGTTTGCGGCCGCCCTGCGGCGGCACGTTGCAGACCGTGCCTTCCAGGATTTTCAAGAGCGCCTGCTGGACCCCTTCGCCGGAAACATCGCGGGTAATGGACGGGCCATCCGCCTTGCGTGCGATTTTGTCGATTTCGTCAATGTAAACAATGCCACGCTGGGCACGCTTCACGTCGTAATCCGCATTTTGGAGCAACCGCAAAATGATGTTTTCCACGTCTTCTCCGACGTAGCCGGCCTCGGTGAGGGTGGTTGCGTCCGCAATGGCAAACGGCACGTCGAGCACTTTCGCCAGCGTGCGGGCCAGAAGGGTTTTGCCGGAACCGGTTGGCCCGATCATCAAAATGTTGCTCTTCTCAATTTCAACATCCGCGTGCTGCGAGGGCGGGGTCTTGCTGCCGTCCTCGTTTTTCAACGGCGGTTCCGGCTGGATGCGCTTGTAATGATTATGCACCGCCACGGCCAATGTTTTTTTTGCGTGGTCCTGGCCGACACAATATTGGTCGAGCTGGCGCTTGATGACCGCCGGCTTGGGCACGGCGAACTTCGGTTGCTGTTTTTGATTCTGAAGCTGCAATTCCCGGTCCAGGACGTTTTTGCAGAGAATGATGCAGTTGTCGCAAATGTAAACGTCCGGGCCGGCGATGAGCTTGCGCACTTCCGCATGCGTTTTGCCGCAGAAACTGCACATTGTAATGTTGGTCGGTCGCGCCATGGCGGAATTTACGGCAGCATGATGTCGGCCAGAATCAGGCCGCGGCCGAAGGTTTGTCTGTCAATCCCGGGATTTCCTTCCGCGATTGCACCACCAGGTCCACCAGGCCGTATTTCTTGGCTTCTTCGGCGGACATGAAATTGTCGCGGTCGGTGTCTTTACCGATGCTTTCGAAGGTCTTGCCGGTGTGCTTGGCGAGGATTTCGTTGAGGCGGTCCTTGAGCCGCAAAATTTCCTTGGCCTGGATGCTGATGTCGGTGGCCTGGCCCTGCACACCGCCCCACGGTTGATGAATCATGATACGCGCGTTTGGCAGGGCATAGCGTTTGCCCTTCGTGCCCGCGGCGAGCAGGACCGCGCCCATGCTGGCCGCCTGCCCGACGCAATAGGTGTTCACGTCGCAGGTGAGATATTGCATCGTGTCGTAAATCGCCAGGCCCGCCGTGACGCTGCCGCCGGGTGAGTTGATGTAGAGGTGGATGTCTTTTTTGGGATCGGACATTTGCAGGAACAACAGCTGCGCGATGACGACGTTCGAAACCATGTCATCCACCGGCGTGCCGAGGAAAAGGATGCGGTCCACGAGCAGACGCGAGTAAATGTCCCAACTGCGCTCACCGCGGCCGGTCTGCTCCACCACAATCGGAACCAGAAAATTGTTTGATTCGTTCATGCGAACATTACTACCCCATTTCTGCCGCAAGTAAAGGCGTGAAACTCAACTTTGTGCCCGGGGCGCGAAAAATAATTTCCAAACCAGCCGGAAGGCGCTGGCGAAGTCCCCTGGTTTTTCCTCGATCCAGCGGGTGACCTTTTCCGGCGTGAACCAGCCGCCGTGCTCGATTTCATCGGGGTTGAGCGTAAACGGCCCTTCGCTATGGCAGCGATAGACCCAGCAGAATTCCCAGCCCGTTTCCGCGCACGCGTCAATTTTAAAAAGCCGTTCAGGGGTCCGGGCGAGCTGCAACCCGATTTCCTCGCGCAATTCGCGCACGGCACAGGCCTCGTAATCCTCACCGGCATCCACGTGGCCGGACGACGACGAGTCCCATTTGCCTTTCGCGGTGTCCTTTTTCAGGGAACGCTTCTGGAGGAAAACTTCTTCGCGGGTATTGAAAACCAGGATATGCACGGCGCGATGTTTCAAACCCAGCCGGTGTACCTCGGCCCGCGGTCGGCGGTCGATCGCCTCGTCCTTTTCATTGACGACATCGAAAATTTCCTCGCTCATTTTTGGTTGGTGAGAATTTGGGTGACGGCCACAAATTGTTCCAGACTTAATTTTTCTGCACGTTCCTGTCGGGAAATGTTCAGCTCGGCAAATATCCCCTCCAGTTTTTCCGCCGGCCAGTCTTGCTTCAGCAGTTTCAGCATCATCTTTCGCCGTTGCGAAAAGGAGCGTTTGACTATTTTTCCGAACGCTCCGCGGCTTGCTTCCGGCAGCAGCGGCATGGGGCGCCGTTTCAGGACCACACAGGCCGAGTCCACGTCGGGAGCGGGAAAAAAACAACCCGTCGGAATCTTGAACCACTCGCACGGCTCAAAATTCAGCTGAACGAGCAGCGTAAGCACCCCGTAGTCGTCGTCGTCGGCCCGGGCCATCAGCCGCCGGGCGACTTCAAGTTGGAGCGTTGCCACCATGCGTTCCGGCCGTTGGGACGATTGTGCCAGTTCGACGAGAAGCGGCGAGGCCACGGAATAGGGCAGGTTCGCCACGAGTTTCCAATCGCTCCAATCGTGAGGTTCACGCTTCAGAAATTCCAGCGCGTCGTCGTGGAGGAGGGTAAATTTCGGAGGGGCGAGCGCTGCGAGTCCCTGATCTTTCGTGCTTGCAGAGTTGGGGGCTCGTGGAACTCGCCCCTCCGAATTACAATTGAACCGTTCGCGCAACACTGCCACCAGCCGGGCGTCCTTTTCAATCGCCAGCACTTCACCGGCTTTCTCCAGAAGCAATTCGGTCAATGGTCCCAGTCCCGGCCCGATTTCCAAAACCTTGTCCGTTTTGGTCAATTCGGCGGCGGCAACAATGCGATGGAGCTGGTTGGCGTCATGCAGAAAATTCTGGCCGAGGGACTTCGTCAGTTGAATCCCGCGTGTGGCCAGCAGATCCCGCATTTCGGTGAGCTTCATCGGGGAAAATTAAACCACGGATGGACACGGATGGACACGGATTTCTTGGTGGGGTGCGTCACTCCGTGCGCGCCGACGTGGTGAAAGTGAATGCCTTGACTGGTAATCGGCGGCGGGCAGAGGACTGCCCGCCCTACCTCGATATCGTTACGCTACATCGATGTTCATTTGTGGCCATCCGCGGCCAAAACTTCAGCCAGGGTTTTAACCGTTTTTGCCAGTTGCGCCCGGGTGATGGTCAGGGGCGGGGTGAAGCTGATGATGTTGCTGTGTTCGCCCTCGGGCAAAAGAATATAACCCCGGCGCAACATGGTTTTGATGATCCGCATGACCGCGGCGGTGGCCGGTTTGCCATCTGCCAGACGCAATTCCACCCCCACCATCAAACCCAGGCCGCGCACGTCGATTTGAAATTTACCCTGCGGAATTTTCGACTTTAACTCGTTGAGGAGAAACCGGCCGAGTTCCGCGCTGCATTCAGGCAGATCCAATTTCCCGATTTCCTTGATTTGTTCCAGGGCCATCGCGCAGCCGACGGGGTGGCCAAGGAACGTGCTGGTATGCATGGCTTCGCCCTTCGAGGCGGGCCACGCCGCATCCATGATGTCGGAGCGGCCGACACAGGCCGAAAGCGGAAAACCGCCGGTGAGCGCCTTGCCCAGGCAGATGAGATCGGGTGTGACACCGCTGTGTTCGCCGGCGAACCATTTCCCGGTGCGGCCAAAGCCGGTGTAGATTTCGTCGAGGATCAGGAGTGCGCCCTGCTCGTCGCAGATTCGGCGCAACCTCGGCAGGAATTCGTGGGGCGGGACATGGCAACCGCCCCGACCCTGTACCGGCTCAACGAGAATTGCCCCAATCCATTCGCGGTGAAAGAGCCGCCGGATGTTCCACTCCATGTTGGTGATATCCCCGGGTCGCGAGGGAAACGGGACGAAATGGCCGAACTCGCGGAGCTGGGTATGAAACGGACCGCGAAAAAAATCGCGGTGGGTGGCGTTGAGCGCGCCATAGCCCAGACCGTGATAGGCACCGGTGAAGGCGATGATGCCGCGCTTGCCGGTGGCGAGCATGGAGGTTTTGAGCGCGGATTCGACGGCTTCAAATCCCGAATTGCCGAAGATGACCTTCCCTGATTTTTTGCCGTTGCTCCAGCGTTCGAAGGTGATGCGGCTCAATTTGCGGGCCAGCTCGGCCTTGCGCGCCGACGGATGCACGTCCCCCATGGCGTGCAGCAGCCGGGACATTTGTCTTTGACCGGCCTTGACGACCTGGGGATTGGCATGGCCGGCGGCAGCGACGCCAAAGGCGGCCGTCAGATCCAGATATTTTTTGCCGTTGGCATCCCAAACGTTCACCGCCCGGGCGCGTTCCCAGACAATCGGCCATGAGCCGTCGGGCTCCCGGAACACGATGTTGCGTGATTCGTAATCGCGAAGTACGTCAAGAATTTGACGGGTCTTGTTCACTAAACTCCTCGTTGTTCCGGCGGCCAGATGATTTTGTGCATTTGCACCTGGAACCGAACCGGCATTGCATCGGCCATGATTTTTTCAACCAATTCGCGCCGGGATACCGGGGTTTGTCCCGGAGGGACCCTTTTCAACGACTTATTTTGTTGTTCCGGTTCTAGCGGATGTACCCACGAAAAAAGCAAGGGACATACCACATCCAGACGGTGTTTGACGATTTGCTGCCGCGCCCATTCATAATCCTCAAGGGTGCCAATGACGAATTTGATTTCATCGCTGCGTTTCAGGTGCGCGAGGTTTTCCCAACGGTTGCGTTCGACCTCGCCGCTGCTCGGACATTTCAAATCCATGATGCGCCGGACTCGCGGATCAACGGGGGCAAGGTCATGCGCGCCACCCGTCTCCAGCAACACGGTGAATCCGTCGTCGCAGAGGGATTTCATGAGGGGCAGGCAATTTTTTTGGAGCAGGGGCTCGCCGCCCGTGAGTTCGATCAGCGGAAGCCGGGGGTTGCCTGCCGGGGATTGGGCCTTTGAAAATGGTTCGGCCAGCCGCATGATTTCGGCCCGAATTTTTTCCAGCGGCATCTTTTTGCCTTCGGTGAAGGCATAGGCTGTGTCGCAATACGAACAGCGCAAATCGCAGCCCGTGAGCCGGATGAAAATACAGGGCAACCCGGCGAAGGTGCTTTCCCCCTGCAAACTCAGGTAGATTTCGTTGATGACCAGTGTGTCCGACATCCGCGGCAGTGTAGCGGCCCGGGGCCAAAAGGAAATCGCGATTGCCAGCCGCGCGGGAAAGGACGAGCATGACGACTTGATTTTAAATCCATGATCCGGCAAGCAACTTTTGTCGTAACGGCGATGATTCTGGCTTTCAGCCCCGAACCGGTTTCAGCCAACGAGGAAACCTTTCCGGTCGCCATCCGGGTCCATGTGGACAGGCCGGTGGGAGAATGGATACCGATCTGGCGCTTTTTTGGAGCCGACGAGCCAAACTACGCCACCCTGCCCGACGGACGTAAATTAATGGCCGAGCTCGGCCAACTGCAAACGAATGGGGTTTTCTTCCGCACCCACAATTTGTTGACCAGCGGCGATGGCACCCCGGCGTTGAAGTGGGGGTCAACCGGTGCTTACAGTGAAGACGCGCAGGGAAATCCGGTATACCAGTGGGAGATTTTGGACCGGATTTTCGACACTTATCGCGAGTGCGGCGTCAGGCCGTACGTGGAAATGGGTTTCATGCCGGAGGCCTTGTCGGTCAAGCCCGAACCGTATCAGCATCATTGGATGCCCCAGGCCAGGTACAACAAGATTTTCACCGGCTGGGCTTACCCGCCGAAAGATTATGCGAAATGGTCGGAACTGATTTTTCAATGGACGCAGCACGATGTGGAAAGGTACGGGCGGAACGAGGTGGCCGGCTGGTACTGGGAAACGTGGAACGAGGCAAACATCGGCTACTGGCAAGGCCGGCCGGAAGAATTTTTCCGATTGCATGATTGCGCGGTGGATGCCGTGCGACGGGCGCTGCCCGAGGCGAAGGTTGGCGGGCCGGACTCCGCCGGCGGCGGCACTAAATTCCTCCAGGAATTTTTGGAACACTGTGTTCAAGGAACCAATTTCGCCACGGGCCGGATGGGTACGCCGATTGATTTCATCTCGTTTCACGCGAAGGGGGCGCCGGTTTTCACGAACGATCATGTGCGGATGGGCATCGCCAGCCAGTTGCGCGACATGGATTCCGCCTTCAAAATCGTGGCGTCGTTTCCCGAACTGAAGAACAAGCCCATCATCATTGGCGAATCCGATCCGGACGGCTGTGCTGCCTGCCAGGGTGACCAACTGGGTTACCGCAACGGCTCGATTTACGCCAGTTACACGGCGGCGAGCATTGCGCGCGAATTTCAACTGGCTGCCCGCCGGGGTGTAAATCTCGAAGGCGCGCTGACCTGGGCGTTTGAATTCGAAGGCCAGCCGCTGTTCGCGGGGTTTCGGGTGCTGGCCAGTGGCGGCGTGGATCTGCCGGTGCTCAACGTCTTTCGCATGCTGGGCAAAATGAACGGTCAACAGCTCGCGGTTGAGAGCGATGGAGAAGTGCCATTGGACGACATGCTGAAACGTGGCGTGCGTTTGCGGCCTGATGTTTCGGCGCTGGCGAGCCGGGACAATAATCATCTGTGCGTCCTCGTGTGGCATTATCACGATGATGATTTGCCGGGAGCAGATGCGGAGGTGGGACTGGCTTTGGAGGGTTTGCCGGCGAAGATTCGTCAGGCACATTTTGAGCAGTTCCGCATCGATGCAAGTCACAGCAACGCTTTTGCGGCCTGGAAGTCCATGGGCTCGCCATTGCAACCGACGGCGGAACAATTGGCCCAACTGGAAAAGGCCGGCCAGCTCTCGGAATTGAAATCACCGGAAGATCTCTGTGTCACGAACGGGCTAACCAGGTTGAAACTGGACCTGCCACGCCAGTCCGTGGCGTTGGTGGTGGTCGGTTGGGACGCGCGCCGGTAAAGATTCGCGCGTTCAGGCAAAAGGTCCGAGCGCGAAATGTTTTCCGATGCGATAACTGTGGGCGATGGCGGCGGTGACCTGGCGTTTGCCGATTTTAACCGCCGACGGCAGATCGTGCCCGGAGGCCAGCGCCGCTGCAATGGCCGCCGAATACGTGCAACCTGTACCGTGGGTTGAAACGCCCCTGACAAACGGCGCGGTCAAGAGCAATTCCAGCCGCCCGTCAAAAAAAATGTCCACGGCATCGCGCAGGCCGCGCAAATGTCCGCCTTTGACCAGCACGGCGCACCCGGAACGAGCATGAATTTCCCTGGCTGCCAGGCGCATGGCTTCAACGGAAATGATTTTGCATCCAGTGAAAACTTCGGTTTCATCGAGATTGGGCGTGACCAGGGTGGCCAGCGGCAACAATTGTTCGCGCAACACTTTTATGGCCGACGGTTCCAACAAGGCTGCGCCGCGGGTTGAAATCATGACCGGATCCACGACCAATGGCAGGTTCCCTTTCCGTTTTAAAAAATCGGCAACCGTACGAATGATTTCCGCCGAAAACAGCATTCCCGTTTTCACTGCGGCGGGCCTCAGCTCTTCAAAGACCGCCTTGAGTTGTTGTTGCACCATTCTGGCCGAACACGGTTCTATCGCGAGAACCTGTCGGGGGTTTTGCGCGGTGAGACAGGTGATGACACTCGTCCCGTGAACGCGGAGGGCGGCGAAAGTTTTCAAATCGGCCTGAATCCCTGCACCGCCGCCGCTGTCGGAGCCGGCAATGGAAAGCGCGATAGGTCGCTTTACGATCCGTGACATGAGTCGGAATATACGGTAACGGCGCAAAGAGACACGGAAAAAGGCCGGCTGGGAACAGTTCAGGAGTGTTTTTTGGCCGAGGCGGTGATCCGGTGAAGCAACTCGTTCAGTTCCTGCACGTGCGGGGGTTTGCCGACCACGGCATCCACTTCCGGAGCATTTTCACCATCTTCCTTCATGATGGTCCCCCAGCCGGTCATCATGATCACCGGGGTGCCCGGTGACTCGGTTTTAATCGTCCGGGCCACATGATGGCCATCGATGTCCGGCATGCCCAAATCCGTGATGACAACATCGTAAGGATGTTTTTTTAGCGCGGCGGTGCGGAACAATTCCACGCCATCCTTTCCGCCAGAAGCGACCATCACCTCATGGTTGAAATGCGTCAGGCAATCGTTTAACAACTGTCGGACCTGTGCGTCGTCATCGATGCAGAGGATGTGCAGGGACCGTTTGTGCGTGGCTTTGGGCAGGGTGCCCCGGCTGTTTTGCGCGGTATTTTCCCGGATCGGAAAGGTGAGCCGGATGCAGGTGCCGCAACCGGGAGTGCTGTCGATTTCGATGGTGCCATCGTGGCGTTGGGCCATGCCGTAAACCATGGCCAGCCCAAGGCCGGTGCCACCGCGCTGCGCCTTGGTGGAAAAGAACGGTTCCAGGCAGCGTTGGCGGGTTTTCTCATCCATGCCGACCCCATTGTCCTGAACTTCCACCTGAATCTGCGGTTCGGCGTTTCCATTTTCTCCTGAGGCCGCATGATTGAGTGACCGGGTAACGAGGGTGATGATGCCGCCCTGGGGCAGGGCGTCCACGGCATTAAAGACCAGATTGATCATGGCCTCCCGGAGTTCGGCGGGGTCGCTCAAGAGTGGCGGAAGATCCGGTTCCAGTTCACGCTGAATCTGAATGGTGATTCCTTCACGTTGCGGCAGGTCGCGCCAGCGCGGGCGGGTCAGTTCGATGACTTCCTCAACGGTTTGGTTGATATTGACCTCGGTCAATTGCTCCATATCGGAGCGTCGGCGATAGAATTCCCGCATGCGGGCCACGATCTGTGCAATGTCGCCGCCGGCCTGATTGATGGTTTGCAGGTAATGCCGGGAAACTTCCGGCAAATCCGGCAGCGTGCTGAGCAACAGCTCCGAATAGGCGATCACGGGTGAAAGCGCATTGTTGACGTCGTGAGCGACGCCGCTGGCCATCTGGCCGAGAGCCCGAAGGCGTTCCTGCTGCACCACCAGTTGCTGGGTCCGGCGGAGTTCTTCGTAAGCTTTTTGCAGCCCCTCAGTGAGACGGACCTGGTCGTAAAGGCTGCGGCATTGTTCCTCCGTAGTGATGACTTTGACCTGCAAGGCCTCTTTTTCGGAACGGACGGCGGCAATTTCGGCCAGCACCTGTTCGTTCTTGTAACGCACCTCCTCCAGGACCAGCACAATCATGCTGACGGCGATAAAAAGCTGGAGCACCGCGGCCACGAAGAAACCGGCGCTGTAAAGGTGTTCATCCTGCCGGGACAAGGGGTAGCTGCCGAGGTAAATGCCCCAGAGCAGAAAGCCCAACGACAGCATGCCTGCGCCGACGAACGGCATTTTCTTCCGCAACCGGAAGAAACAAACCCCGGCAAACACGCTGCCCAAGCCGAGCAGCATGAAAACAGGCACCTGCATCTCCAGCAATCTGATCTTGGGCGCCAGAGCGGAGGAGAGGAAATACGGGCCGACGAAAGTCCAGACCATCAGGAAGAGCATGAACAGGCCAAACAATCTCTGCGGGACCGGGATGCTCAGAAAACGCAGGCTGCCCCACAAAAGAAAAACCGCTGAAACCGCCACACAACATTGCTTCAGCTTGAAGACAACGCTGTCCGCATTTTCGACGGCCACGTCCTGGACATTGAAACCGAGCGTCAGCCACAACGCGTAAAACAGCCAGGCGGCGGTCCAGACGGTGAAATATTCCCGTTTGGTGTAGTGGTTGAGATAACAGAAAAGCCCGACGAGCAGCCACACGCTCAACAGCGACACCATCAGCGCCGCCCGCAGGTATTCCTTCGAGAAATCTGAAAAATCCATGCCAAAGAGACTCATTTTTCCGTTTCCAGTTATACGTCGGTTAGCGTGAAAATTCGCTTATTGTTTTCAAGCCATTATCATGACTCCCCTCGCACAGCCTTTAACACAGCTAATCACGAGGACTGGTCATGTCAATCTTTCTGACTTGCTACCGTTGAAAGCAGCACTTTTTAGGCCGCAAACAGACTTTTATGTTTGCTGCGTTTCTATTTTGAACCTGTTTTAAACGTCTATATATTCAAAGCGCATGGATAAAAGCCAGGTCGCGGAAATATTGAATGAAATCGGGACATTGCTGGAATTGAAGGGTGAAAATCCCTTCAAGACCCGGGCGTACGCGAACGCGGCCCGGATTTTGGAAAATCTCGATGAACCGCTCGCAATAGTTGTGGCGGAAAAGCGGCTCGGCAAAATCAAGGGAATCGGCGAGGCCCTGGAGCAAAAGATCACCGCGCTGGTGGAAACCGGCAAGCTGGCGTATTACGACGAACTTAAAGCTTCGCTTCCGCCCGGGTTGATTGAGATGCTCAAAATTCCGGGGTTGGGCCCCAAAAAAATCCAGGTCCTCAACCAAAAACTCGGGGTGGACTCGGTGGAGAAACTCGAGGCTGCCTGCCAGGGCGGAAAGGTTGCGGAACTGGATGGTTTCGGGGTAAAGACGCAGACGAACCTGCTCGAAGGCATCGAACGCCGGCGGACCTATGCTTCAAAGCATTTGCTGAGTGCTGCGTTGAATCTGGCTGAACCGTTGCTCGACGGTTTGCGCGAACATCCGCAGGTGCTGCGATGCAGTGCGGCCGGCAGTCTGCGGCGCTTCAAGGAAATCATCGGCGACATCGATTTGCTCGCGTCCTCGAAAAAACCGTTGGAAGTGATCGAGCACTTTGTCGGACAGCCACGCATCCTTAAAATCACCGCCCAGGGAGAGACCAAAGCGAGCGTGATCCTGGAGGGAGGCATCCAATGCGATTTGCGCGTGGTGAGCGACAAGGAGTTTCCTTTCGCCCTGGCGTATTTCACCGGCGGCAAGGAACACAACATCGTCATGCGCCAGCGCGCGATCCAACGCGGCCTGCGACTCAACGAATACGGCCTGTTCAAGTCAAAGACGGAAACGCGGGATCCCAGGTTGCTGGTGCCCTGCCAGGATGAGGCGGAGATTTTTGCCAAACTGGATTTGCCGTATATTCCGCCCGAATTGCGCGAAGATCGGGGTGAATTCGGGTCGGCTGAAAAAAACGATCTGCCGCGGCTGGTCGAATGGACGGCCTTGAAAGGGGCTCTGCACAATCATTCGACCTGGAGCGATGGGCACAACCAGTTGGAGGAAATTGCCGAATACATGGACGGACTCGGCCTCGATTATTGGGCCGTCACCGACCATTCAAAATCTTCATTTCAGGCGAACGGCCTTGATGCCAAACGCGTCCGGCAACAAATCAAGGAAATCCAGAAGCTCAATGAACGCGTTGCCGGGCGCGACGGTGATTTTCGGCTTTTGACGGGGACCGAGGTGGACATTTTGCGCGACCGGCTGGATTTCGACGATGAGTTGCTTGCCGAACTGGACGTGGTGGTGGCGAGCCTGCACGTGCCGACCGACAGCGAAGCAGAGAATACGAAGCGTTTGGTTCGGGCGGCGGAAAACAAGTATGTCCACATCCTCGGCCACCTAACGGGCCGCCTGCTTTTGGAGCGCGAACCTTACCCGGTCAATGTGCAGGCGGTGATTGATGCCTGCGCCGACACGGGAACCTGGATCGAATTGAACTGCAATCCGCACCGTTTCGATTTGGACTGGCGGTCATGGCCTTATGCCAAAAGCAAAGGCGTGAAGTGCGTTATCAACCCGGACGCGCACCGGAACGAACACGCCGGGTTCCTCCGGCTGGGCGCGGGTATTGCGCGCAAGGGCTGGCTGGAACAAACCGACATTATCAATACTCTCAACTTAAAGTCATTGGAAGTGGAATTGGGCCGAAAACGGGGCAGAAAGGGCTGATTAGATGGGGTTTTTAAGGGCTTTTTGCAAGGTCCAGATATGCAAAAAATTGCTTTGACTGTGTTGATAATATGTGGATAACTTTGTGTCAATCGTTTTAAATTCTTTGATGGTTGTAGTTAAACGTTGTTCTGAAATTGAACGTTCGAAAATTTGGCTGGTCTAATTGACGGTCCAACTTTAAACTGGTGCGCATATCATTATGAAGAAGTTTTTTACTTCTGTGGGTCTCATAACTGCTGGAACCGTTGGCTTGCACGCGGCGTACGCCCCGGGCTTGGATTCCATGTCCGCTTCAAAAATCTGGAGTGTTTCAGGAACTCTTCGTGGGTTTTATGATGACAACTACAATACGGCGCCAGCAGGCCCCAACCGCCACGGCAGCTTGGGTTTTGAGGTTTCTCCCGAAGTGGACCTGAACGTGGCATTGCAGCAGACGGAACTGGGCCTACGGTACACCTATGGAATGTATTATTATCAGGACCGGGAAAATCGGAGCGAAAATCCGGTTGACCAGACCCATCAGTTTGATTTGTGGGTGGATCATGCTTTTACCGAACGCTGGCAGGGCAAGGTGATGGATTCTTTTGTGATCGGTCAGGAGCCGGAATTGATCGATCCCGGCACTGCTTTTCCTAAGCGGGTTAACGGAAACAATATTCGCAACACCGGCACGATTGATTTGAACACGAGTTGGACGCGGCTGTTCAGCACCAAACTCGCGTATCAAAACACGTTTTTCGATTATCAGAACAGCGGCACCACACAGGCTGAAATCTTTCCTGGTTTACAATCTCCCAGCCTCGCCGGCACATTGAACCGCATTGAACAGCTCATCTCACTGGATTTACAATGGGCCGTTGCACCTGAGACCGTTGCTTTTGTTGGCGGCGCATTCGGCTGGGTTGGTTATACGGGTGACGAGCCGATTGCTTTTAACAATAGCACTAGCAATTATATTTTCAGCGATGCTCGCAACAGCCGGTCCTACTTTGGGTATGTTGGCGCTCAACACAACCTGCTCGCGAATTTGAGCTTTACCGGCAAGGCGGGTGTTCAATACAGCGACAACTATAACAATCCTTCCGGCAGTTCAACGTCAGTCAATCCGTATGCAGATCTTTCGTTGATTTACACGTATCTGCCGGGCAGCTATGCGCAGCTTGGCTTTACCCAGACGGAGAATGCGACAGAAAATCTTGGCCAGCAAGCCGGGACCGGTAATATCGCGTTGTTCACGGAAAGTTCCACGGTCTATGCTTCCGTCAATCAAAAGTTGACCCCGAAAATGATGGGCACGGTCATCGGGCGCTGGCAGCACTCGGTTTATAATGGCGGTACCTTCAATAATCAGGCCGACGATTACTACAGTTTCGGCGCGAACCTTTCGTATGCTTTCAATCAGCATTTTTCCGCTGAAGCCGGCTACAACCTTGATTATCTTCAGTCTCAAATTCCTGGAAACCAATACTCGCGCAACCGGGTTTATCTTGGGGTTTCCG
>Ga0265338_10003997_pt1 | contig 20271 bp, 13 predicted proteins | sample 42126metaG_FD_193579 | JGI IMG/M metagenome (GOLD analysis project Ga0265338, IMG submission 193579) | Rhizosphere microbial communities from Carex aquatilis grown in University of Washington, Seatle, WA, United States - 4-21-26 metaG | ecosystem: Host-associated > Plants > Roots > Rhizosphere...
TCCTGCGCGTGGCGGTCCTGGGCGGCGGCTGCTCCGGGTTGCAATACAAGATGGATTTGCAGGACGCACCGGCCAGCCGGGACATCCTGGTCGAATCCGGCGGCGTCCGCGTGGTGGTGGATCCCAAAAGCGCGTTGTACGTCACCGGCAGCGAATTGGATTATCTCGACGCGCTCGATGGCGGGTTCAAGGTGAAAAATCCGAATGCCGCGACCACCTGCTCCTGCGGCGAGAGCTTCAGCGCGTGACCGATTACTTCGTTCTGTTCAACGAACCACGCCGCCCGTGGCTGGAACCGGAAGCTTTGAAAGCAACATTTTTGGCGCTGGCGGCGGAGGCGCATCCCGACAAACAACCGGCGGCGGACCCGGCGGAGAAACTCAAGGCCAGTCGCCGTTATGCCGATTTGAATGCCGCGTACCATTGCCTCACCGAACCCAAATTGCGGTTGTTGCATTTGCTGGAGCTGGAGCTCGGCGCCAAACCCAAAGATGTCCAATCCATCCCGCCCAACCTGGCCGGGTTGTTTACGGACGTGGCGGCCATGTGCCGGAGCGCCGGGGATTTTCTTGTTGAAAAAGGCAAGGTTGCTTCGCCACTCTTGCAGGTTCAATGGTTTGAACGGGCCCAGGCCTGGGTTGAGCAGTTGCGCACATTACAAACCAGGCTGGCCGGGTTGTACGACCAGTTGGTGGAAGAATTGAAATCGCTCGACCGGTTGTGGACCTCGAAAACCCAACCCGGCGGGCAAACCGCCTTGTTGAGACGGCTGGAGGAGCTTTACCGTTTGTTCAGCTATTTTAACCGCTGGAACAGCCAGGTTCAGGAACTCGTCGTGCAGTTGTCATTATGAAGACCGCAAGCCTTCTGGTGGTGGGTGCGTGGCTGACCGCCGCGGGCGCGAGCGCGCCAGCCCAGGAAACCTGGCAGGACGCGTTGAGCCGGATGCCGCTGGGTGCCGGCGCCACGGAGTTGAACCGGACAAATTGTGTGCCGTTGATGTTAAATTCGTTTCAGTCAAACGCCGTCATCAAGGCGCTGATTTTCATGCCGGGCGCAACCGACGAGCTGTATTTTTTCCGCCGGGCAACCGCGAAGCTGGCCAACGCCCATCCATCGTTGCTGGATGCGGTCGCGGCGTTGACCAATCAAACCTACCTTCAAGCCACGTTTCAGCCGCCGCTGCTGCTGTTGCACACCACGGAAGATCCGCTGGATGTCCTGGTGATCATTAAAAATCATTCCACCGCGGCAAAGCTACACCGTAAAACCATTCCGGAGCGGACCGTCTTCATTGACGCCGGCTGGGATGAGGTGCGGGGGGTGTTGAATAAAAAAATGAGCATCGGGTTGCGCCCCTTTTCGAACGCGCCGGATTCGTGGCATTTTTTTCGCCACAATTTCGCGGCGTGCGGCGTCACCGAATGGGAAATGCTCGAAGCCATGGCCCTGACGGACAAAACGAAAATTACCGTGCATTGGCTGACGGCGGGCTTTGAACTGGATCAGCGCAACGGGGTCGTGCCGGGAATCAACCAGCTCCGCGCGCCCTAGGCGCGAGGCTGAAAAACCAAAACACTCAAGGGCGGCAGGCGGAATTCCGCCGAGCAGGACTGATTGTGGCAGGGAATATTTTCCGCCACGACGACGCCAAGATTTCCCTGGTTGCTGCCACCGTAGATGGCCGCGTCGCTGTTCAGGCTTTCGCGCCAGTTGCCGGCGCGGGGCAACCCGACGCGATATTTTTCCCGCAGCACCGGTGTCAGATTCATGATGACGGCCAGCGGGTGGGAGCCATCGGCCGTCTGGCGGACGAAGGAAAGCACGCTGTTATCGCGATCCGTGCAATCAATCCAGAAGAAGCCGCCAGGGTCGTAATCGGATTGCCAAAGCCCGGGCGCAGCCAGGTAAAGCTTGTTCAAATCCGCGACAAACTGCTGCAAACCGCGATGATACGGACCGGCGTCGAGCAGCCACCAGTCGAGCTGGCTGTTTTCATTCCATTCGGCGCGCTGGCCGAATTCGCCGCCCATGAACAGGAGTTTTTTGCCAGGAAACAGCCATTGATACGCGAGCAGAGCCCGAAGATTGGCGAATTTCTGCCAGTCATCACCCGGCATCCGGCCAATCAGGGAACCTTTGCCATGCACGACCTCATCGTGTGACAAAGGCAGGATGAAGTTCTCGTTATGATGATACAGCATCGCGAAGGTGAGATCGTTTTGATGATATTTCCGGTGTATCGGTTCGCGGCTGAAATAGCCCAGGGTGTCGTGCATCCAGCCCATGTTCCATTTGAAGGAGAAACCGAGACCGCCCAGATACGGCGGCCGGGTGACGAGCGGCCAGGCGGTGGATTCCTCGGCAATGGTCATCAGCCCGGGAAATTCCGTGTGGGCAATGTGATTGAATTTTTTCAGAAATTCGATCGCCTCAATGTTTTCGCGCCCGCCGAATTGATTGGGAATCCATTCACCCGCCTTGCGCGAGTAATCGAGATACAGCATGGAGGCCACGGCGTCCACGCGCAGGCCGTCCACGTGAAAGCGGTGGCACCAGAACAGCGCGTTGGCGACCAGAAAATTGTTCACCTCATGGCGGCCGTAATTAAAAATCAGCGTGCCCCAATCCTGATGCGCGCCCTTGCGCGGATCCTCGTGCTCATAGAGCGCCGTGCCGTCGAACCTCGCCAGCGCCCAGTCGTCGCGCGGAAAATGCGCCGGCACCCAGTCAATGATGATGCCGATGCCGGATTCGTGCAGGGCGTTGACGAGAAACTGAAAATCGTCCGGGGTGCCATAACGACCGGTCGGCGCGTAAAAGCCGGTCACCTGGTAACCCCAGGATGGATAAAAAGCGTGTTCCGCCGGCGGCAGCAATTCGACGTGGGTAAATCCCATGCGCTGGACGTATTCCACCAGGGGCGCGGCGAGTTCGCGGTAGCTGAACGATTCACCGATGCCCTTTTTCCGCCAGGAACCGGGATGCATTTCATAAATGCTCACCGGCGAGCGGAGTCCCGCATCGCGGGATTCACGGCGGCGTTCCATCCAGACATCGTCCGTCCACTTGAATTTTTCGTTGTTCCAGACGATGGCGGCGTTTTTCGGGGGCACCTCGAAGAAAAATCCGTAGGGATCGGTTTTAAGCGAAATCTTCCCATGGGCGTCGCGGATTTCAAATTTATAATGGGCGCCTTCACCCACCCCGGGAACGAATATTTCCCAGACGCCGGACGCACCGAGCAACCGCATGGGATGAAAGCGTCCGTCCCAATGATTAAAATCACCGACGACGCTGAGGCGTTGCGCATTCGGCGCCCAGACGGCAAAGCTGACACCGGGAATCCCGTCGAGCGTACGTAATTGCGCACCGAGCTTCTCATAAATACGCCGCTCGTCGCCCTTGCCAAACAGGAACAGGTCCGATTCCCCCAAAGTCGGCAGAAAGGAAAACGCGTCGCGCGTCCGGCGTGTGCGCCCCTGATGGGTGGTGACGACCAGATCGTAGGCATAAACCTTGTTTACCGTTCGCGTAACGCCCTCAAAAAGACCGGCGGGGTGAACCCGTTTCAATTCAAGCTTCGGCCGGCCCTTTTCGTGGACGGGCTGGATTTCGACGCCGGCGGCATCGGGCAAAAATGCGCGGACAACCAATCCCGAACCATCGCCGAGCGGGTGCATGCCGAGCAGGGTATGCGGCGACTGGTGGGTCAATTCAACCAGGCTGTGCAATTCGTCGGGCGTGAGAATCATGCCGGCCCAACCTAACAGAACCCGGCGGCAAAAGGAAATGTTCTTCCGATCGGGCAGCTAGCCTGACGCCAGGATTCGTTCGATCTGTTGCGCGTGGACTTCCAGCAAGCCGTCGGTCCAGACGACGAAATCAGCGGGGGCGATTTTTTGCTCGATCGGCCATTGGGCGGCGATGCGTTGTTGGATCTGGTCAATGGTCCAGCCACGTTCCAAAAGCCGGTGGTGCTGATGGGCCGCCGAACAGGCGACGCAAACGGTCTGGTCGAAGTGCGATTCAGCTTTCGTTTCGAACAGCAACGGAATCACGACCACGGCCAGCGCGTGGTTTTCCGTGCGCCACGATTCAACCTGGGCGAGCCAGCCTTCGCGAATGCGCGGATGGAGAATGCTTTCCAGTTCCCGGCGGGCGGCGGGGTCGGTGAAGACAATTTGCGCCAATGCCTCGCGTCGCAATTGGCCGCCAGGGGCAACCACATTTTTGCCAAACAGCTCCTGGATTTCCGCCAGCGCGGGCCGGCCCGGTTCCACCAGCTGGCGCGCCAGTTCGTCCGTGTCCACGACCTGTGCGCCGCGCTTACGGAGTAATTGGGCGGCCATGGTTTTGCCCATGCCAATGCCGCCAGTCAGTCCGAAGACTTTCATCGGCCAGGAGCAACCCATTATGGCCCGATCCGGCCACGATAGAACCGGTAGGGAATACCCGGAACAGAGTTCGTGAAGGTGAAGGAACCGATATTGGTGTAGAGCGGGAACCAGTTCACGAGGTTCGTTGACCACTGAATCACGTTGGTCTGGCCGGGCTGACTGGCAATCGAGAGTTTGAACGTTTGATTGTTGCCGTTGTAGGTGCCGGCGGACAGTTTGGTATTCTGGCTGGCAAATCCCGGCACATAAATCAAATGACCGCCAAATTGTCCATTCAAGGCCGCCGGGTTCACGCTGGAGCCACCAAAGTAAATTGTCAGGTTGGGGCTGATGCTGGCCAGCAAACCGTCCAAAAAGTTATAATTGGTCAATTTGGAAAGGTCGAGGTAACCAACATAAAGTCCGTTGGACGCGCCGGTGCCGCTGAAGGTGAATTGCGGTTCTTGAAAGGAAGTCCCATTTCCCCCAGCCACCAAAACCAGACTCCCGATGGCGGCATTATTGGAAAAGCCCGCCAACGTCGGCCCTAAATCCTGGCCGGCCCAGGTATGGGTCACACTCGCCCGGGCGGCAGCAGTGGTTTGGAAAGTCGTTCCCAGCAAATCACCGTTCGCCGGCTTGACGAGCAAATTGAATCCATTGAGACAACTGAAAACATTCGCGATGCCATTGTCGGTCAGCGAATTGCTCACTGACAAATTCAGCGCGGCGGACGAAATGAGCGAAGATTGATTCACTTGCAGCGAACTGGCAAAAAGTCGAATGCCGCCGGCCGACAAGACCGTGGCACTGGCCAGCTTGCCCGTTTGCATGATAGCCGTAAAATCACCAACCAAATCCTGGTTGGTCCCGTACAATTCAAGATCGGCACTGTTAATGGTTTGATTGCCGGCTGTGATAATGCCGTGATTGACAAAAGCAGCATAGTTCGTGGCCGTGTCGTCCCCAAAATGCGCGTTGTTGGGAATGAAAAGATTGCCGTAATTGGTGAAGTAACGAAGGGTTGGAGCATTGCTGCCACCCCAGTTCTGGATGGCCCCGGAAAGGAAAATTTCTCCCACCAGCGTAAAACTCTGAGCATCCAGCAGGAGCGACTGATCCACATTCATAAAATCGCCGATGGTCACATTGGTGCTATGCAAAATCAAATCCTGAACCGTCACCGGCACCTGCGCGGAAATTCCACTCGGTCCACCCACTCCGCTCGCATCCACGACCAGGATCGAAAAGCCGATTGAATTTGTGATGGTATTGGTGCCGGAGACCATCACCTCGGAATTGGTCCAAAGGGCACTCCAGGCGTTAATTGTTCCGCGCAGCCGGGAAACGTCCAGCTTGGCCAGATTGGTGAAATTTAAATAGCCGTTGGTCGAACCGAGATTAAAGCTCAAGTTTTGGCAATCCAGGCCGGCACCGGCGCTGCTGACCAGATTGCTGGCCTGGATCGAGATATCTCCCTGGGCCCCGATAAACGCCCGGGTGAGATCCAGATTATTCGCGTTAATCTGTATTCTGCCCGGCAGGTTGGTCACCGCCGCACCCGATGGATTCCCTGCCAGATCATCAACAAAGATGGAATAGGCGCTGTAGCTATTGGATACAATTACGGTCGGTAATTGCAAGTTTGCAGCATCAAAAAAGTTGGCCGCGGGCGCCCCAAGGCCGTTCGACCCGGAACCGAACGCCAACAGGCCGGTCTGGGGCAAAAAGGGATCCGAACGGGACACGATATAATTGGCCGGCTGGAAAACGGGACCGCTGCAAAGATAGAATGGATTAAAAGTGCCATTCACCAGCAACCCGCGATTGGTCTCCGAGCCCAAGGCATCCGTCAGATAAATTGTATTGGTCGTCAACGCCAGGGTAAACGCATTGGTCAACACGGCCGTCAGACGCACCGCCGCCGTCTGGAAGAGATTCGTCGAGTTTGAACTGGGCGTGAAATGGATCGCGGGAATCACGGCAAGACTATTGGTATTACACACCACAAAAACGGCCTGCCGGACCTCATTCGACGGGCCGATGCTGTCCAACGAGGCGGACAGGGTCGGCATAAATGCCAGTGCCGGGCCAAACAAAAAGCTGGACCCGCAGTTGTTTTGCACTCCGTAAGCGGGCGTAACGACGTTGGTACCGTTCCATAGTGCCGAGCTATCCATGAGCGGGAGATTGATTCCGATTGGCAGATTAACCGGCACATTGGTTTGCGCCCAGGTTTCAGCATAAAGACCCGTAGCCAGTGTGAAATTCGTTCCGGAAACAGTGCCGCCATCCTGCGGGAGGCTGGGGACCGTCAGTTGGCTGAGGGCCAGACTTACATTTCCGCCGTTTAACGCCATTTCACCATTGGGGCCGACCACCAGTGTCCCCTTGTTGACGATATTCGTGGCGGATATCAGCAAATAGCTCGCCTGCAGGGCGTAATAGGGCAGGCTGGTAATTACGCCATCATTGGCTTGAATGGTTCCCGGACTGTCATTAAAAAAGCTGGCTGACCAGCTGCGCGGGCCGCCGCTGGTGGACGGTCCGAAATCAAATTCCCAGCCCACCATACCGGTCATCGCGTTCACATTGGTGTAGTTCAAGGTATTGGCGGTTTGATAAGCGGCCGTGGTGGATATGTTCCAGGTGCCGGAATTGTAAAAATTTGTGGCATCCACATTGGGGGGAACGCCGTTGATGGTGCCGGTGTTGATGTAAATGGAATCCGTGGCCATCCCCACCAGGGGATATGCGACCAAACTCGCCATCAGCAGCAAAGCGGTCGCCCGCAAGCGCCGGTCTAATCTGGAAAAATCTGGCTTCATGTGATGCTCGCCCACTAGTTAACCGTTACCGAATAAGCCGTATCCAACACATTGGGTGATGGAAAGCTGGAATCCGTCAATCGAACTATAATATTAACAAAAGTTCCACGTTGGGTCGGCGTGCCGGAGATAACGCCACCGGAGGACAAATTCAAACCGGTCGGCAATCCCGCCGATCCCGGCGCCAACGTCCAGGCATAAGGCGGCTGGCCGCCAGCGGCCGTAAAGGTGACATTATAAACCACGTTACTGGTGCCGTTGGGCAAAAGCGGGGGCGCCGGAGCTATCTGAATAAAGGCCTCAGCCGCCAGATTGGCGATGCTGGTGCCGTTGGGATACACCACCGGAGTATTGGTGGTGCCATCAAAGGATGCCCAGGCAAAGTAATCCCTAATGGCCGGCGTACCCGGTCCGGTCAGGGAGAACGGAGAAGGACTGTTCCGATAAACCGGGCCTACCGTGTTGAAGGTGATGACAACGTTTGTTCCCCCGCCGCCATAGTCAATAGTTCCGGGACCGGCATGCCCGGCAGCTACAAGGGTGGTGTTAAAGCTGGGCGTACTTAGCGCGATCGCCGGATTATGAAGGATGGTATCATTACCGCCCCCATCCAAGGTCATCCCGTCAAAGACAAAATCCGGCGCCGTGACCACGCGCTGGAAGGTCCGGGTTATCAGCAGACCGTTGGTGATTTGAACCATCGTGTATTGATTGGTAATCGGCTGGGTGAAAATCCCATTCTGGTAATCATAACTCTTATCCGCCACGCGCACAAACTGCATTTTGCCAATGCCCTGGTAATCAGCAACCGCGTTGCTCGCCAGCGTACAGGGGTGGATTGAAAAGGTGTAATTGGTAAAATAGGAAATCAGGTTTTGTACAAAAAACGTGCCGTTCGCATTTGTCACTCCGATGGTGGTGTTGGTAACCACATTCAGAGTGATCTGGTTTGTTTGGACAATATCAGGTCCACAGGCGCCGTTCGTAAGGATGAAGTAATCCCCGGAAACCACATTGGATTGGAACACCGCGGAAGTATTCGTTACGAGCACAAACTGGCCACCCGACGGCTGGCCAATCTGCGGCCCAAACGTAATGGTTTGGATGGCAAACGACGTTTTGGAATACACTTTGTTGGTGACCACATTGCCGAAGGTGAACTGGTAAATCAGCACCAAATTGGTTGTATAATTGGTCACGGCGGCGATGATGCCCCCGGGATAGCCGATGGGAAAATTGGTAACGAACGACACGCCCCCAATTGAAACAATATTCGTATAATAGCTGGGAACGGAAGTGACCAGCAACCCCGGGAAGAGCAACTGGAGCGCGGTAGCATCATTGGTCGACGCCGCCGACACCAAGGCGTTGTAATTGGACGTGTACAGTAATGGGAGCGCGTTGAAATTGGTGCTGAAAAGAAGGCTCCCCGTTTCCGGCGCTTCCTTATAACCCGCACCGGGTGCAAAAAGAGTGTTGTTGGTACTGATGAGATAGCGCAGCCCGGCCACGTCATCCCGCGTCAATCCGGTAAAAAAATTACCATAGGTGCTGAAGTTATAAAGCAAACCAAACTCACCAATACCGGAAGATACCGGCGGATTGCTGTGAAATGGATCAGCAGGAATTTCAAGCGCATCCGCCGTCGGCGGCGATGCCCCGGGAGCATCGCAGTCGTCAAAAATGAAATAAGAATAAAGTTCACCGTTAACGTAGGGCGAATATTGAAGCACATTAAGCGGGCTGGCGATAATGTCATAATTCCTCGGAACGGTTGCGTAGTCGTACCCAAGACTGGGTCCGCCCACGGGGCAGGTAGACCCAGTGGGGTTGTCACGATCAAACAGCGCCCAGGTGTAACGGACTGAATCGGCCAACCCCAACTCTTGCAACAGGATGGACAGGGTCACCGATTTCAAATCATTCAACTGCAAGGCTTGTGCCTGGTAATTGATGCTCTGCGCGTTCAAAGGAAATTCGGATAAACCCGGACTGTAACTGTCCACATTGGACACGTTGTTCAATATATCAAACGCCTGTTGCACGGCCGCCTCGCCGTTTGAGCCAAACCAGCCGTTGAAGCCGCCAGTGAACGTGTAGAAAAGCACCGGCGTATTGGGGCGGTAGCCATCCCCGAGATTTTTGGGTCCAGCACTCAGCGAATCGAGAATAAACGGCGGCGCGCCTCCTGAAGTCAGGGGGTTAAAACCAATCTCCTGCACCTGGTAGGTATCATCGCCGTTGGCTTCCGGCCCCAACAAAGAAAAGGCCCAGGCAGATTGGAAACTGAAAGTCAGACAGCCAAGCCACAAAAAAACTTTAATTAATTGCCTCATACGTATTTCACTGGCGCAAAAGTAAAACGCGGTAATAGCCGGCGGAACTGCCACCGACAAAAATGGAATCACTGGCACCCGCCGCGAACCGCGGCGCGCCCACATTGCTCCAAGCCCCAAAGTTCGTCGACATCTGCACCTGATAGGTGAAGCCCGGCTGGGTGTTCCAACTGAGAAACAAGCCTTCCGGCGTGTTGCTTAAGGCGCTCCGCAGCCACGTGCTGGAATCGAGCGGACTGCCGCCGCTCAAGAACACTTGAAGCAGGCTCACCCCGCCCGATGCCAGGGGCGTGTTTACATTGGTTGGCCAGTTGGCAAAATTGTAACCGTAATATTTTTCCATCCATTCAAATGGGATGCCGTAATAATTGGCGCCGCTCCACGTCGTACCGCCGGACGGCAGCGACAAGGGCGAGTGGCGGCCATCTGTCGTCACATAATCCACCTGGAAATAATTGCTGCTGCTGCCGGTCAACCCATTGGCCGATGTCATGGCCCATACATTGCTCGAGGTCAGCGCGGTCGGCGTTACCGCGCCGTTCGCGTAAACTTCATAGGTGGAAACCGAAAGGCCCGCCACCGGCGGCCAGGACACGAGCAATTGCGGCTGATAAACGTTGTTGCTCAACACAAAGGGCACATAGACAAATGGCGCCGGCATGGATTCCAACGGCTGCTGGGCGTTGACAAAACGTTGCGCAAACAGATCAAAACTATACGCCAAGCCGGTAAAACTGCTCCACACCGCCAAAAACTGGCTGACACCATCCGACGTGATCACTGGCTGCATTTGTGAATTGATCGTTGTGGTGTTCACGCGAAACTCGCCGCCGACTCTCGAACCCGTGCCTTGGAGAAATTGCCCATAAACGCCTGCCCCCGAACCGTCCTGCGCCAGGCTCGTCCACACAATTAAATAATCCGTCCCCAACGAACTGACGCGTGGCGCATATTGGTCGCCATAAAGGTATGAGTTCACCCGCATCACCGTCCCGGCCACATCGGCGCTGGAATAAGACCGGGCGTAAACATCCAAACTATTGGCATATGCGCTGGTCATGTCCCGGGCGTCCCAAGCCACCACGAAACCACCGTCTGATCCGGCGGCCACATCGGGATGGGCACAGGGGTTTGAATCCGCATTCACGAGAAACTCACTCCCAAGAGCGTTCGCGTTGCCATCGTAAAGCCGGGCGTAAACATCCACGCTGGGGTAAGACATTTGACTGGCCAGCTGCGGACTGGGACTGGCGGCGGCAACCGAGCGTTCCTGTTCAGAAACCCACGCCACCACGAATCCGCCGCTGGCCAGCGCGGCCACCGTGGGTGTGCGCTGGTTGTAAGAGGTAAACTGATTGACGAGAAATTCGCCGGTAACCGGCGCGCCGGTCGGCGAAAATATCCGGCCATAGACATCCTGCAAGCTGGGGGAGCCACTGGGAGTATTGGTTTCATCAAAGCTCGCCCAAATCACCACGACATTTCCGTTGGTCAGGATGGCCACGTCGGGATTTTGTTGAAAATTATTGGTGAACGTGTTGACCATCACATCGTTGGTCGTCAGCCAGGTGCCGCCGGAGGATAGAAACCGCGCGTAGATGTGCTGGTTCAAACCTTCCACACCGCCCTGCCAGGCGAAGACCGCGCCGCCGCCCGGCAGCAGGGCGACCCGCGGATTTTCCTGATCGCCGGCGCCTTGCACATTGACCCGGAAGGAACTGCCCGAACCCGAAAGGGTGCCGTTCAACCGCATCGCGCTTACGCCCCAACCGCTGCCATCGGTAATATTATCCTGCCAGACCACAAAACCGCCATTCGTGTTTATCGCCACAGCGGGAAGGACCTGATCGCCCGGCAACGAACCGACAATGGCGTATTCGGTCCCATTGGTGGCGTAATAATTCGTCTGCCCAAAACTCAGAGTGGGAATTCCGGCGAACAAAGCGCCCAAGCACACGATTTTGCGAACGAACGACGACAGCATAATTGGTTTGTCCGAGTGTACCCGTTTCATCGTGCTTTGTCCAAAATTAGTTTGGCCCAAACGCGCCGGGCCGTTGGCCGCAAACAATAATTGCTTCCATCTGACAAATTCATTTTTCTAAATCAAAGCCGCCTGGCACTCGCGCGCGGGCTCCGCCAACGCCGCCAACAGCGACTTGAAGCCCCAGCGCCGGTACAGTTCACGCAGCCGGCCGGCATCCGCCGGCTTTTCCACCAGTTCATCCGGTGAAAATTCGCAGGGCAAATCTTCACGCAGCCGCACCAGGTCGCGGTTGCGCCGCATGATGGGTTCGGCCGCACGCAAATTCGCACGCAGTTTTTCCGATCGCACCTCGTCCAGCCGCTGATACAAGCCGCTGATTGAGCCAAACCGGTTCAGCAATTCAGACGCGGTTTTGGGACCGACCCCCGGCACGCCGGGAATATTATCCACGCTGTCGCCGGTCAGGCTCAACCAATCCACGATTTGCGATGGATCCACACCGGCTTTCGCCCGAACCTGTTCGTCCGTCCAAATGGTTTCGGTCTTGTCATTCGCGTTCAACAATCCAATCCGCTTTGACACGAGCTGCATGAAATCCTTGTCGGAACTGGCAATGACCACCGACATGCCGGCCTCCGCCGCCCGGCGCGCCAGGCAGGCGATATAGTCATCAGCCTCCACCCCTTCGCGGCAAAACGAGGCCACCCCCGCCGCCTTCAAATAACCGGTCATTTCATCAAGCTGTGGTTTCAAATCGTCCGGCATCTCCGGACGTTGCGCCTTGTATTCCGGCAGCAGCGCCATGCGCTCCGCGCTCAACCCGCCGTCCCAGACCACCATCAAATGCGTCGGCTCGAGCCGCGTGCGCATCTTCCCCAGCATTTTAACGAAGCCGTATATTGCATTGGTGGGCCGACCCTCCGGCGAACGCAGACTGCGTATGGCGTGAAACGCACGATACGCGTAAGCGTGCCCGTCAACGATCAGCAGTCGATCCATAAATTCGCGCGGGACTGAATATTCACTCCTGTCTCTGCGATTGCTCGGCGAACGGATGGCACGGCTTTAAAATGGTTATTGGGGAGGCAGCGTCACCGTTTTGTCGGACTCCGTCGCGTGGCCGGCCCCCGGCGGTTGTGGCGGGATGGCGCCTTGTGCGAACGGCAGCTCATCCTCCGAATGAACGCGGTTGCCGGCCGGATCCACAATCGTCGCGGTGACAAAAATCATCAGATTCTTTTTAACGGTGGTCTTGGTCTGGCTTTGGAACAAACGGCCAAGGATCGGCAAATCCCCAATCACCGGCACCTTGTCCTTTTCGGTCGAAGCCGTGGAATTAATCAATCCACCCAGAACCACCGTCTGACCATCCCAGACGTTCACCGTGGTGATGACCTGCCGCACGGTGAAAGCCGGCAGAACCGTGGGCAACTGCACCACATTGAGGCCACCCACGCTACCCGTGACGGAGGCAACGGCCGGCGGAGTTTGATAATTGGCGAATTCGGTCAGTGACGGAATCAGCGTCAAGTTGACCGTATACCCATCGGCCAGAACATACGGCACGACGTCCAGAATCGGACCGGTTTCGATGGCTTGGGTCACCGGCGTAATGGCGGAAGGTCCGGCGGTAACGGTATTGATCTGCGCCCTTGCCACGCCAACGCTGCCGACAGCAGCCAGAACTCCCAGCGCCAGTTTGAAAATTTGATCCTTACGATGCGTTTTCATTTGTTTTGTTGCTCGAAAATATGCTTACGGCGTACTGCTGCTGGACGTCGTAGCCCCGGCGCCCTGGCCTTGCTGGAAATTAAAGCCCGTGATGATGGTGATGATCTCCGTTGCCCGCATTTCGGTCTGCCGGCCACTGGTGGTGGTGACCTCCGGTTCGGCCAGTTCCTCAACGCCCTGGCGCTGTTCCAAGGCATGGAGCACGACGCGGAAGTTGGGATTGGTCAGGATGCCGGTGAGGGTACCGATGGCGGGAAGCGCTGAATTATTGAGACCGCTGGTTACTTGCTGGTCTGTGAACGAAGAGGGAATTTGATTGGCCGCGGTCGGGCCGGGGAAGGGCACAACGGTGCCTCCCGGACCGGGGACATTGAGCGACGGCGCACTGCCGCCCTGGGCGGAAACGGAATTGCCAATGTTAAACTGTCCCAGATACCAGTCAAAACCCAGGCCGGCGTTATCGTCCTGTTCCACCTGAATGAACCGTGACTTGATGTGAACCTGGGGCGGCACCTGATTCAACGCCTGAATGGCACTCTCAATGGTGTCCAGATCCTGCATCGTTGCCCGGACAAACAGCACCCCCAAACGGTCATTGAAGAAAATGCTTTTCGGCGGGAATAAATTCACTCCCAACGTGGTGAAGAAATCTCGAGCCGACACGCTGACGTCCACCGTGTTGTTTGTGACCGTCACGAATTGCAATCCACCGTTGCCAGTTTGACCGCCCCCACCACCACCACCGCCGCCGCCGCCGCCGCCACCGCCGCCACCACCGCTGCCACTGCTGCGATTACCCCCTTCACCCGGCGCGGCATTAACAATGGCCAGAAGGCCCACACTGGTGTTTTGGCCACCACCACTGCTGCCCCCACCACCACTACTGCCACCGCCACCACCGGAACCGCTGGAGCCGCTGCTGTTGTTGTTAACAAAAACCAGCGAACCAACACTTTGCAAGCCTTGTACGAAAGTGTTGGGATCCACTCTGAACGTCCGCGAAAAAAGTTGCGGCGAATGCGGCCCTTTAACCGAGAAGACAACGGCGTAATCACTGACGGAATATTCAATGGGATGGTCCGCCACCTGCACAATCGCATCCAGCGCGTCGGCCATGCGCACGTCGTTAAGCGCCGGATTGATCCGGACAATGACCGAATTGATATCCACGGATTCTCCGCCGACGGTCGGGGTTGTGCCGACGGGCAAACCCGTGGTGGGATCAATTTGCTGACCGCCACCGGCACCACCCGGAAGTCCCCCTGCACCAGGACCACCAAACGCGGCACCCGGAGCCGTCGTGGGGGTGACGGTGGCGACGGACGCGGAATTGTCGGCGTTGGGATTAATCAAAAAATTGATGCCCACTTTGTCCGGGTCGCGCACCTTGGCTTGTTCACTCAGGTTGCGAACCACCTCGCTTAACGGCAGGCCATCGTAAAACACCTGATCCAGCCGGATGCGGTTCAGTTTGCTCATGATGGCTTCACGTCCGGGACCGGTGTGGACCAGCTCATTGGTGGCATACGGATTGGGGACGGGCAGCTGCGCATTGTTTCTGTTGGGCGATTCCCAGGCCGTGGTCACTTCCACGATGCGGGTTTGATTGTCCGTCGTGTGCCTCCGCTCCTCGCGGGCATCGACACCCTGTTTGACCAGGGTCAAATAATAATAGGCACCCTCGTTCATCGGGTCCAGCTTCAGCGCCTGTTGCAATTTGGCTTCGGCCTCTTCAAATTTGCCCATCTCGTAAAACAGCTTGCCGTCACGCACCAACGTGTTTGCCTGCGTTTTGTCGTTGACGATCGGCTGCACCTGCTGGAGGGTCGCATCGTCCGGAACCTTGCCACGCAGCGAGGCGATCATCCGATCATTTTGTTTCTTGAATGCCAGCGCGGCGGGATTTTGGGGGTCCACTTTCAAGACGCGGTTGATCTGCGTGTCGGCCTCCCGAAAGTCATCCTGACGCTGCGCTTCCCGGGCCAATTCAAGTCTCACGGACACCAGCCCTGAAACGGTCTGGGTCGACTCGGCGTCAATGCCGGAACCGATGTTTTGCACGAGCTGGTAGGCATCCTCGTACAATTTGGAAGCGAGCACCAAATCGTTGTGTGCGGCGGCGTCCTGGGCTTGCACCAGTTTCTGGCGCAGAACCACGGTATTGGCCTGCCGCAACACGGCTTCGCTGACGGCCATGTCGCCGGGGCTGTTGGTTTGGGCCGGCAACATAAAGGCGCCTGCCAATATCAGAATGAAACCGAGTGGGACAGAAACTGCTTTTGTCATGGCTGAATTCAGGTTTTCGGTGTCAGTGTCGCTGGACGCCGGGATCGTTGCCGGTAGACGTCATTTGGAATTGTAAGTTAACGTGGTTTTTTTCTGGTTCGATGCAGCGGATAATACCACCTGGCTCTGGTTGATGGCAACGATAATGTAATCGTCGCCCGCAAATTTTAAGTCGTCACCCACCCGTTGGCCGTCCCAGCTTTTCCCCTCGGGCCGATATTTTAAATCCGCCATGAACGCATCCGCGCGGTGAAACGGTTTGCTCCGGGATATGGTCGCCGTCTCGCCCGAATCGGTTAATTGTAACATGAGCTGCGTGGGGTCGGCCGGCGGCCCCTGCACATCCGTAATGGTAAAGGCTTCGTTTTTCTCACCGACGGAAGCATAGTGCTGTCGTTTGGCCCGCTGCCACGCCACCGGCGCGGATTGGCGCTCGACGCCAATGATGTAGCGCACGCCGAATTCATTGGTTTGCACCGAATCCAGCGTCAGAGTGAAGTACAACGGCAGGATACGGGCGATGGTAACGGCCGCCGGTCCCACTTCATTGCCACTGGCGATCTTGATGAGGGTTCCGTCCACCGCCCTTTCCCATTCGACGGGATTAAAAAGCTTGTTGGTGGTCTCCAGGTCGAGTTGGTAGGGCAATTGCAGGCGCTGGGCGGCATTGCTCTGATCAATCAAATCCAACGGTGGAAGCGGTTTGACGGGATGTGAAATGATCCCCTCGCGGGTTTCCTCCAGCATGGTGCGGTCGTGCAAAATCATGAAAGGCAAAAATACCATGGCCCCCACCAGGCCCAGCAAGACCACACCGAGCAAGATCTTTTCGTAATGTTTTTTGAGGAAATCCATGCGCTTAATTCCCCGGCAACAATTTAACGATTTCAACATCCAGGGTGATGCTCAACAACTGCTCGTCGAGCACGGTTTGCAACCCGCCCCGGCCGATGGGCGCGGCCGGCAGGCGGGCTGGGGTGAACGGCGGTTGCCCGAACCCACCCGCATCTCCCCCGGGGTTGGAAGTGGCTGACGAAGCCGCCACCCCGGCCGCCGGTTGCACGTTGATGTCTTTCACGATGAATCCATGGGACGATGAAGCAAAACTCGACAGCACGCCGGCCAGGTCCTGGCTGAAACAGCGAAAAGTCACCTGGTACGGCGTAAATATGGCCAGATCATTGGTCGTGATCATCTGATCGACATAATCCGACTGCGGCCCGCTGACGTCATCGTTCGACACCCGTACGCGCCGGACGCCATCCAGCGAATTGATTCGGGTGGCATAAAGAATTTCGCAAATCACCTTCACCTCGCCGAGTTGCCGGGCCAGGGCATCCAGGCTGCCGGGTGAAAATTTTACCAGCGTTCGCTCCGCTTCAAACGAGAAGCCGTATTGAGGCGGCACGATGACACTGGCGCCGGCGGCTTCCGCCTGCAATTGACTCAGGGTGTGGTCACGCGCGCCGGCAAATCTGGCATCCGTTATCTCTCCGCTGGCGGGATCGGGTATGGATGGAATCGGCTGAAAGTATTGCTCCGTTCCCTGGATCCATTGGCGCAACCGCTGTGCCTGGTCGCCGGCGGCTTTGATGTTGTCAATCTTGTCGTTGCCGGGCGATGGATTTTGACTGTAAAGGCTCTGTAATTTGACGTACGCCTGATTCAACGCGTCCAACGCCGCATTGTTGCGCTGCCAATTTTTAAAGTCGTAAACGCCGGCGGCGGCCAGCAATCCCATGGCAATCACCGCGCCAACGACAAAAAACAAATTTCTCTTAATCCAAACCATGCTAAAAATTCAATGGGTTTTTAAGCACGGCCGAAATCCCGAAGGTAAAGGTGCCCGAGGCGTCCTCCGCATTAATTTGGCCGGTAAGTTGCGTTGCTTTAGGATCAAAAAGCGGGCTGGCTTGCAATTCATTCTCCAGGGTGTAGGCAATGTCGCTGTTCGCCGCTGAATCCACCTTGGACAAACTCACCGCCCGACACATCATGGTGATCGCGCCGCTGGGGGTGGCCTGCGAGGCCTGGGTTTGTGTCGGGTTCATCTGGTTTCCTGGCGCTCCACCCGGCAATCCATTGTTATAGTTTGCCGGCGCCCCTGCGGCATTGGGAACAAACCCCGCAGGTGCCGTGGTGGTCAGTTGTTCGATCCAGATGCCGGCCTGCACGCCGGCTCTCTGGGCGGCTAATTTCTTCTGAACGCCGCTCTCGGCACGCATCAACACCCGCCGCAATTCGGCCAGCACGTCCCCCCAATAATACCGATCACTCATCCAGGCCGCGATTTGATCGGCTTCCTTCCGGGTGGAGCCCACTTTCGTATAAATCCGGTTAAACGCATCCGCCCGGTCCTGTAGTTGCTGCACTTCCGGCTGGAGTTTTTCCAGTTCCGTCTCTTTCGAGATGGCGAGTTTTTCAAAGAGGAATCCGACCGCAAACGCCACCGCCACGAGACTGAAAACGGTTGCTATGAAATACGGTTTCTTCTCATTGAAGGTGCGCCAGCGCAACGTGCTTTCCGGCATCAAATTCATCTCCACCGGACAATTCGCCAGATTACGCAGGCCCAGGCCGACGACCTCGCCCAAACCATGCGCCACGCGGGCCAGCTCTTCCAGGTTCACCGACGGATCAATCTGCACATTGCGGAACGGATTGAAATATTCCACCGGCGCGTTGAGTTTCTCGGCGAAGAATTGCGCGGTGTAAGGCATGATGGCGGCGCCGCCGGCCAGAAAAAGCCGCTGGGGCGCCGCCCCCCCCATTTGACCGCGGTAAAATTGGATCGTCTGGTTGACTTGAATGTGCAGTTTCGTCATGAACTGCCGGGCGATCTTGGAAATGGCCGCCTGATTGGGATTCTCCGGCTCTTCATACGCGCCGCCCAGGCTCACGAAACCCTCGGCGACTTTGATCTGCTCGGCGACTTCAAATTTCAACTTCGCCTCGTTGGCAAAATCCTGCGTGATGGAATTGGCGCCGAGGCTGATGCTGCGGGAAAAAACCTTGCCCTTTTCAAAAAACAGCAGGTTGCTGGTCTTGGCCCCGATATCCAGCAACATCGTGCAATCCTCCAAATCCCCGTAATTGTAGCGAAAGGCATTGCACAGGGCGGCGGGCGAAACGTCGCACAATTGCAGCCGCAACTTCGCCTCCTCCGCAATGCGGAACAATCCCTCGACAATCTCCGACTTGATCGCCACCAGCAACACCTCCAGCTCGCCCGTCGAACTGGAACCGAGAATTTGATAGTCCCACACCACTTCGGCCAGCGGGAACGGCACGTTTTGCTGCGCTTCGTACTGGATGATTTGCGTCACCTTGCCCGCGTCCACCGGCGGGAGTTTGACGAATTTGGAAAAGACCTGAAAACCCGGCGCGCAGACGTTGATGTTCCGCGCCGCCACACCGGTTTCCGCGAGCGTCTCGCGCAACACTTTGAGCAGGACGGTTTCGCGCGTGGTTTCCACCGCGCCTTCCGGTCCCAGCGGTTTCAAGGTAAAACCTTTCAGGCATAAACCGCCGACTTCATTGATTTCAAAGGTCGCCAACTTGAGGCTGCCCGCCCCAAAATCAACCGCCAAAAATGACTTTCCATTCAGCATTGCCGTGTGTGCGCCGTGCGCTGCGGACCCCAGACGCGTGAACTCTGATCATTCTTACAGGTGCAGCCCGTGTTGCTTACTGTAAATTTTCTGGACGGTCAAATACAAAACTTGGAAAAATCTCTCTGGTAAATCTTGCAATAAAATATTGCGCCGCGCCGCCAGCTTTGGCTTTATCCCATCGTGTCTGGACCGGCAGTGGCGGACACACCCGGCATGAAGCGGTGTCGCATGCACATTTTTTACTCAGGCCACGTGCAAGGTGTCGGGTTTCGTTATACGACGAAAACCGTGGCCACCGGATTTGAAGTGACCGGCACGGTGCGCAACCTGCCGGACGGTCGCGTGGAATTGATCGCCGAAGGCGCGCGCACAGAACTGGAAGCCTTTCGCCTGGCCATCCGTGACGCGGGACTTTCCGGATTGATCCGCGACGAACAGGTCGCGTGGAGCGACGGGCAAAACGCATTACATGGATTTGAAATTGTTCGATAGACGCAAATGAAATTCGCCATCATCGCTGATATTCACGGCAACCTGGAGGCGTTCCGCACCATCCTGGCGGACGCCGAACAACAGAAGCCCACGCATTACGTCTGCCTCGGCGACGTCGTCGGTTACAACGCGAATCCGAAGGAATGCCTCGAGATCGTCCGCCAGATGGAAATTCCCTGCGTCAAGGGCAACCACGATGAATATTGCTCCACCGACGACCATCTGGAAGGCTTCAATCCCAATGCCGCCGAAGCCGTCCGCTGGACCCGCGCCCAGCTCTCCACCGAGGAACGCCAATGGCTGCGCGATTTGAAATACACCAAACTGGTCCACAACTTCACCATCGTCCACGCCACGCTCGACGCGCCCCAGCGTTGGGGCTACGTCTTTGACAAGCTCGCCGCCGCCGCCAGTTTCCCGTACCAGAACACCCAGCTCTGTTTCTTCGGCCACACGCATGTGCCCGTGGCCTTCATGCGCGACACCGTCGTGCGCGGCGGCACCTATTCCAAATTCAAAATTGATCCGGCCAAAAAATATTTCATCAACGTGGGCGCCGTCGGCCAGCCGCGCGACAACAATCCCAAGGCGGCCTACGTCATCTATGACGCGGACGCC
>Ga0265338_10003999_pt1 | contig 20260 bp, 18 predicted proteins | sample 42126metaG_FD_193579 | JGI IMG/M metagenome (GOLD analysis project Ga0265338, IMG submission 193579) | Rhizosphere microbial communities from Carex aquatilis grown in University of Washington, Seatle, WA, United States - 4-21-26 metaG | ecosystem: Host-associated > Plants > Roots > Rhizosphere...
CTGACCTGCCCCTTCTGTGGCGCCGATCCGCCCCTGGCCGTGCGCCGCGCCGGCCGCTTCCTGGTGGGCTGCGAAGCCGAAGACTGCCCCGCCAATCCACAGGTCTCTGCCGCCACGCTTGAGGACGCTTGGGCGGGCTGGAACAGACGGGCGTGAATTCCTTGCCATTATGGGCAGCGCTGGTTATTGCTCCCCCTTCCAAGGCGCCGGAATAGCTCAGCGGTAGAGCAGCGGTTTTGTAAACCGAAGGTCGGGGGTTCAATCCCCTCTTCCGGCACCATTCATTTCCGCGCGGCACTGCCTTGAGCGTGGCTCATGCCGGAATGGCTTGATGGGACCTGAGAACCCGCCCACAGTTCTATCGCTGGATGTCGGATCGGGCAGCATTGTGATCCACGCCGAACAGAAAACCGCCGAAGGGATCGCAACTCTCTGTGACGCAGAAGAAGCCGATATCGCTCCGATCATCGACTATTGGTATTCCAGCACCGAGGACTATCTGGCCGACATGGGTGTGGATCGGGCACGGCTGGGAACGCCGGAACAGGCCCGCCTGCGGTATAGGCGGGCGCTGAGGAACGGCGATCCGGCCCAAAGCAGCATTCTGTTCGCAATCAAAATGGATGGAAAATTTGCAGGCTTCACGCTGCTGAATCAGTATGAGCCCCAGACCAACTACTCGCATTGGCACATCGCGGATTCCGCCAGGCGTCGCGGCGGCATTTCCACCGCCCTCTATCCGCACAGAATAAAGATGTATTTCGACACGACCCGCATGGAAAGGCTGATTCATCAAACCCGGCCACGAAACGCCGGCGTCAATCGCATGCTGGACAAGTATGTCGCCATCGCGGAGACGAGCTTTGTGGAAAAGCCGGACGGGGTGGCCGCGCCCGGCACATTCAACATGCGATATGTCTATCGGCGCGACATTGCGCGGCTTTTCGAGATCGCGGGGCGCCTGGCACCGCCTTGATCCCGCAGAATCCCATCATCGGTTTGGAAGGGCAGAAATATGCGCGGTAAATGTCATTGTGGTGCGGTCCAATTCGAGGTCGAGCTCAGCGACGGCTTCAACACTATCCGGCGATGCACCTGCTCCTATTGCCGGATGCGCGGCGCTGTCGCGGTGTCCGCTGCCTTGGGCAGCCTGCATATTGTTCAGGGCGAGGACAAGCTGACCAGCTACCGGTTCAATACCGGGCAAGCCCAGCATTTCTTTTGCTCGCAATGCGGCATCTACACCCATCACCAGCGCCGTTCGAATCCGCACCAGTACGGCGTCAACGTTGCATGCCTGGAAGGCGTCAGCCCCTTCGACTTCGCCCAGGTACCGGTCATGGACGGCATGCAACACCCGAAGGATAACGCCGGCGAACTCAGGCGCGCCGGGACTTTGCGATACGAGCGCTGGGAGGCGTAGTTTCGGCCGGGAAGAATGAACGCCAGAACTTACCGCGCCGGCAGCAGATACTTCAGCCCATGCGTGAATCCACGCGGCGCCACGGAAAGATGATCCTCATCGTTCAGGACCTCTGACTTCAGAACCAGGTTCGGATATTTCCGCTTCTTCAGTCTCTCCTCAAGCTCGCGGTTGTCGGCAACAAGGTCATCCACCGGATTACGTGGTTTTCCCTCATACTCTCCGACATACATATAGACCTTCGCAGGCAGATCATGGTGACGCGCGGCATACGCCGCCTCCATATCGAAGATGTGATGCTTGTCGTACCAGAGTGACGGGCTGCCCAGGATGTAACCGCTGAACATGCCGGGATCCGTAAAAAGGATTTGCGCGCCGAGCAGGCCACCATAGGAATGGCCCAAGAACAGGGACCGGCGCGGATCGGTGCGGTAACGCTGTGCGATGAACGGCATCACATGATCACGCAAATAGGCCTGATACGCCGGGCCGTGCCCCAGGACTGCACCGGCCGGCGTGTCGTGTGGACCATTGGGGGTTGGGGTATAGTCGCGGTCCCGGCTCAGCGTGCCATCTTCCCCGTTGCCATAGGACAGGCCGACCAGGAGGAAATCCTGGATCCGGACACGCTCGACATTCAGGCGGCGGCTGATCTGGCTGATGACGGGAAACCCGTACATGGCGTCCGTGACAAAGAGGACGGGATAGCGCCGGGACGGCTCTTTCTGGTACGACGCCGGCAAGCTGACAAAGACTTGATAGCCCCTGTGGGATACCGGATCCGGCACATCCCAAACCTCGGTGCCGATCAATGTGTAAGGGCTGCCTCCACCCGTCTGAACTTTCATGGATTGCACCTGAGCCTGCGAAATATCGGTACGACTCACCAGGCCAGCGGTCATGATGATGGCGCACACGACGTTAGCACACTTTATAGTCAAGCTTCCCTCGGGAATGGCGTCTTGACCAATCCGCTTGCGTGGTCCGGGCCGAATGTAGTTAAGCGGCCATGTTTCGACCAGTGGCGGAACGGCCGACCGATTGACCGGTCACAAGTCAGGCATAAGATCGCCGCCAAACAGGGGGCAATCATGCGTCTTTCTATTTCACTGGGCGTTGCCCTGCTCTGCGGTCTCACCGGGATCACCCTGGCGGATGATCTGTCCTTGCCGGCCCGCACGCTCCCTGCTCCCACGAGCGAGGATATCAGCCCGCAGATGCAGGCGATCATCGCCGCTAAGCCAAATCCCAACGCCAATCCGCTCTGGAAGACCGGCGAGGAGGCGCGCGCCACTGCCGATGCCGCGGCGGCAACGGCAAAACAACGCATTCCCGGCCTGCTGGCGCGCCTGAACCTGACCATGACGACCCAGACCATGGGCGGCGTGCGGGTCCATGTCGTCACGCCCAGGACGCTGCCTTCCGCCAACCGTGACCGCGTGCTGATGCATGTGCATGGCGGCTGTTATGTCTTGTCCCCGGGCGAGGCGGGCACCATCGAGGCCATCCTGATGGCCGGAATTGGTCACTACAAAGTGATTTCCGTCGATTACCGCATGCCGCCGGAGGCCTATTTTCCCGCCGCCCTGGACGATGCCGTCACGGTATATCGCGAGATGACCAAGACAATCAGTCCCAAGCGGATCGCTGTGTTCGGCACATCCGCCGGTGGCGCCCTGACTCTGGAGACCATACTGAAGCTGAAGGACCTGAAATTGCCCCTGCCCGGCGCGATCGGCGTTGGCACGCCCATGGCGGATGCGACCAAGACCGGCGACAGCTTCTATACCAATGAAGGGATCGACAATGTGCTGGTGTCCCGCGACGGTTTCTGCGACGCGGCGACAAAGGTCTATGCGCATGGCCATGACCTAAGGGACCCGCTGATCTCGCCTATTTATGGCGACATGCATGGCTTTCCGCCCGCCATCCTGACCACCGGCACGCGCGACCTGCTCCTGAGCAATACGGTGCGTACGCACCGCAAGCTGCGCCGCGCCGGTGTGGAGGCCGATCTGAACGTCTATGAAGGTCAGAGCCATGCGCAGTATGGGCGCAATGATGATATTCCCGAGACCCGCGAAGCCTTCGGCGAAATTGCCGCCTTTTTTGCAAGGCATCTTGCCAAGTAGGTTGCCCGAACCACTTCTTCCCCTTGAAGGTCTACCACCATGACGTCTGTGTTCGAGATTCTGGACGAACGGTTTGAGCGGCTCTTTAGCTCTACCGCCCATTTACATCGTCTCTATACCGGCTGCCGTTGGGCGGAAGGGCCGGCTTATTTCCCCGCCGGGCGGTATCTTGTGTGGTCGGACATTCCCAACAACCGGATGCTGCGCTACGACGAATGCAATGGCGAAACATCTGTTTTCAGAAATCCATCCGGCCATTCCAATGGCAACACGGTCGACCGGCAAGGCCGGCTTGTGACATGCGAACATGGCGGCCGGCGCGTCAGCCGCACCGAGCATGACGGAAGCATCACCTGCATTGCGGACCGCCACGAGGGCAAGCGGCTCAACAGCCCCAACGACGTCATCGTGAAATCGGATGGTTCGATCTGGTTCACCGACCCGACCTATGGGATCGATTCGGACTATGAAGGCGTGCGGGCGGAAAGCGAGATCGGCGCCTCCCATGTCTATCGCGTGGATGCGAAGACCGGGGTCCTGCGCGTCGTGGCCGGCGATTTTGTCAAACCCAATGGCCTGGCCTTCTCGCCCGACGAGAAGAAGCTCTATATCGCCGACACCGGGCGGAGCCACGGAAAGGACTTTCCGGCGCATATCCGGGTTTTTGAGGTGGCAGCAGACGGCAGCCTGGGCAAAAGCCGGGTGTTTGCGGACAGCACCGCAGGCTTGTTTGACGGTTTTCGTGTCGACGAGACGGGCCGGCTTTGGACGAGCTGCGCGGAAGGTGTTCACTGCTTTGATCCGGATGGAACGCTGATCGGCAAGATTCTTGTTCCGGAAATCGTGTCCAACATCTGCTTCGGCGGCCGCAAGCGGCATCAGCTTTTCATCTGTGGCACAACAAGCCTCTATACGGTCCATCTCCATGTGAATGGCGCGGTCACGTTTTGACGGGCATCGGCAGTTCGCACGCGCCGGGACAGCATTTCGGCCGCGCTCGTTCGAGAATCGCAGCCGGTCCGAAGATCAGAAGCGTGGCCTCAGCACTGCCAAGCTTTGTGGACGGTTGATTGCTCGTAATTCATGTGCTCGTCCGATTGGCAGTTGGCCCAAGGCGCAGGCAGGCAGCCGTTGCATGACGACAACTTTCTGAGAAATCGAACATTCTGGCGCAATTGTCACCCGCAGAAGTCCCGCTGCGGGATTGAGATTTTCGTATCGAGATCAAAAGGTCACCTCGGGGTTGGTGCCATTGGGGCACGTGGGCCGGCTGATACGAGGGAAATCCAAATGAAGCATTTGATGAAGTCATTACTTGGGGCGTCAGGACTTGTGGCGATCCTGGCAGGAAGCGCCAGCGCACAGGATGCGGCCGCTCCTGCCGCCGCACCTGCGCCTGCACCGGTGCCCATGCCCGCCATGTCCGGGCCCCTTACCAACAATCCGGCGCCATTCAGCCTCGACGCTGTTCCCGGCGTCTCAGACATATTGGGCAAGGTTTATGTCAGTGGTGCGATCTCGGGCATGGTGATGGGCCAGACCAATGCGCACAATATTCCGGGCGACCGCGACGGCTATGTCGATCTGACCAACGGCATGGTCGTGCTGCAGAAAACCGACGGCTGGTTCCAATGGTATGTCCAGGCCGGCGCCTATTCTTACCCAACCCTTGGCGTGCCTTATACCAATGCCTCGACCAACACCGGAGCCAGCTTCGGGGCCGTGCCGCAGGCCTGGGGCAAGGTGGTTCTCAGCGACTCCTTTAATGTGATTGCGGGTGAATTGCCCACTCTGATCGGCGACGAATATGCATTCACCTATGAGAACATGAATGTCGAGCGCGGTCTGCTCTGGGCACAAGAACCCCTGGTCAGCCGTGGCGTGCAGGCGAACTACACCAGCGGCGCCTTCAGCCTCTCAGTTTCCTGGAACGACGGCTTTTATTCCAACAAGTACAACACCATCTCCGGCCTGATCTCGTATGGCTTCAATGGCGGGGCCGACACGCTGGCATTTGCGGGTGAAGGCAGTCTCGGCCACACCTATTATGGCAATGCCGGCAGCACGCTGTTCCAGAACAATGGCGAGATCTTCAACCTGATCTACACGCACACGTCCGGTGCCTGGACGATCAGCCCATATCTCCAATACACCGAGAACTTTGCGTTCCCCGGCTCAGGCAAAACCACGACATCCTCGACCAGCGGCGCCTTGCTGGTCACCTACGCCTTCAATGATTTCTGGAAATTGTCCGGCCGCTTCGAATATGTCGACACGTCGGGCCCGCTCAATATCCTCTACGGTGCGGGCAGCAACGCCTTCTCTCTCACACTCACCCCGACCTGGCAGTACAAGCGGTTCTTCATCCGGCCGGAAGTCTCCTACGTCTCGGCCGGCAACACCTCGCCTTTCTCGGCCCTGGGACCGCTGGGAAGCAACACCGATCAATTCCGTGGCTTGATCGAAACTGGAATTCTGTTCTAGGCGCGAATAAGTCCCGCGGGCTTTCAGGCTCGCGGGACTTGTCATCTCAGACGCGAACCTGGCTCGCGAGGTGTAGTGACCTCGAGAGATGAAGTTGCGTTTTCGAAATCCCAACTACACAGCAAGCACATTCACGCTCGCCTGTGAGCGCTCGGCGTTCGTCATTTCTACAAGGGCATAACATTAAAAAAATCGAATATTGTCGGCGATGCCGTTTCAAATTTAACTTTTCACATGACCAAAGAAGAGATGGCGGCACTGTTGGTTGGATTCCGAAACCAGTTCTCCTGGCTGATGGCGCAGGCGGCGGAATATGAATCCGGCAGACCTGGCGCAGTCGTAGAGAACGGGATTTATGGGGCTCACATATGCGCAGAGACGGCGATGAAGTTTCGCCGGCAGGCCGATAATCTGGCGGTGATCATTTCCGCCTATGAGAAAGCGAATGAAGAGCTTCCTCACAAGCAGGGAGATCTCGTTGGCTAGAAGGGCCCGCAGGCACCGTCACCTCTCTGATTTTGAGGGCGTCATCGTGGCCAACCTGCGGGAACAAGCAAGACTGAAAGCCGAGCTGGCGCGGATGCAGCGTATCAATACCGCCAGCGAAAAACTCATGTTAGCGCCGCGCGTGGACCAGCTCAGGGCCGACCTGGTTGCACTGGGGCTCGCGATAAATCTGCATCGCCGGCAGAAAAGTCGCGACGGCTGAGCGAGCCGCCGGCAACCAATCCGACGGTGCTATCCTAAATTTTCTGGCAGCCGCGCGAATAACGGCACATGAAGTAATGGTGTCGACGCTATCGGACTAACTAGCTCGCTTGCACCCGCCTCACCTAGTTTTTTGGCGATGACGGCAATGGCAGGGTCCAAATGGCCACCACACCTAGTGTCGTGACAACGGGCTTGCCGTTCATTTCTCCTGCTTTCCAACGATAGCGGGTTTTGATGATTTCGAGCGCCCTGTCATCGAGATCGGGAAAACTGCTTGGGAGATTGACGCTATATGTCGGCGCAGAACCGTCTGCCGGGAGCGTAATGACGATTGTAGTATAGCCCTGCTCTTTGCGGTCCATGGCGCCGGGCGGGTAGTCCGATGGAGCCATATGCAATTCAGTATATTTGATTGTGTCTGGAGGGGGCGCGTCGTGGAGAGCCCAAGACACCAACACGCCTGTTTCCACCTTGACCGGGGCACAATCCGGTCCCAATGGGGGCAACCATCTCCAATTGGCCTTGATATGGGCAGCGGCCGCGCTGTCGAGCCGGACCGATCCGCTGGACGTCTCCACAATGACGCTGGTCGGTATACCGTCGGGGCCGATCGAGACCCTCATCAACGTCTTGCCTTCCTCCTCCATATTTGTCGCCGCGGTTGGATATCGCGGCTGTGTATGTGTGGCCATGATGGGGCGCAAGGTAGGCGGACCTTGGTGCGGAACACATGGCGCCTCCTGGGCGAGGGCCTGTGCATGAGGGAAAAATATCACCGAAAAAGCGATCGCGTACCACTTCATGGGGCGGCCGCGCGTGCTTGTTGCCTCATATGCCATGCACGCCAGGCGCTCTCATTCAAGCCAACATAGGCTTGTTCCAAAGCCGCAATGATTCCCGCCAATTGCTCCGCAGAGATCCTGCCGGCATCAGCATCGGCTGCCGCCTGTTTGCAAGTGGTCAAAAGCGTTTCCAAAATGAGCTTGTCGCGTCTGTGCGTTGCTGACGCGAGTTCTTTTTCCACCGTCGCGCGACAGTCCCAATATGCGATGTTGGTTTTCAACTCGGCACGCCGGTCATAGCATGACCGCAGCGATTGGGCATATCTTCTTCGTGTCGCTAGAGCCGCACTCAGATCCCATGGTGGCGAAGTGACATCTTCCGCTGCCGTGTCGTGGGCTGCGAAATAGGTATTGTCAAAACTATTCAGGTACGATCTCGCCACCACGCGATAATGCTTGGCAAGATAGGCATCGCCGGCGGCTGTATAGGCGCTATTGAAGAAGCTCGAAAGCGCGTCGTAGACAGCATCCCTCTGCCATTTTGTCAGCCGCCCGGCATCGGTGTCCGCGGCGACGCCGCGCATGCCGGAAATGAAGATTTCGAGCAATTTCGCGTCCCGCAGCTTAATTGCCTCCGCGAACTTCCGATAAATTGGGATGTAGCATTCCAGGTTGGCGGCCTCTGGAGCTGACGCTTTATACTGCGCTTGGCATTTGAACCCGGCTTCACGCTGGTCACGGTCCGCCTGGTCCAGCGCGCCGCTATCATAGGGCATCACGGTGTCGTTGAGGCTAGCGCCAGCCACGGCGACATATGCAGCTGACAGGCGGATCGCATAGCCTTCGGCAATGGGCTCTGCCACCAGGGCGTGGTATTCCGATTGTTGCTGGCTGATGCGCTCTGAGTATGCGTCACTGAGCCAGGCCGCCACGGTATCGAATTGGGCAGGGGTCAGCCGCTTTGCCTCAACATCCGCGACGGCGGCACGAAGCGCGGCTTCAAATGCGTTATACCAGGCACGATCACGCAACTTCACGGCGTCGGCGTATTTCTTCTCGGCCGCCAGAACACAATCTGCATAGGGCTTTGTTTGAGGTGGTTTTTTAGAATCTTCACAAGTTTCGAGCGCTTTGGTTAGTGCAGTGGCTGCTGGCTTTTCGGCATTGTCGTCCAATGGCGGCTGGCCCTCATGCGGTGCGACCGCCGAATTGCCAAAAGACTTGATGAAACGACCCTTGTATTCGGAGCCCAGGCGCGCATCGCGCAGAAAGTCATAGGACATGGCCAGTTCGCCAAAAAGCCGGTCATACACTTTTTCCAACTCGTCATAGATATCAAGCGCCTGGTAGCCCGTGAGCCTGCCCGAGTCAGTGTCGATGGCAACCTGACCAAATGTGCTGGCTATTGCCTCGACGGGAACCAAGTCCCTTAAGCCAATGGCAGTCGCAAAACTGCGTCGCGCCGCAATCAAACAGTCGGCATAGAGTGCTTCTGTTTTGAACCCGGATCTCCCGTCCTTGCAAAGCGCCACCTGCCGAACATGCTCCTCATTGGCCTTCTGAAGAGCACTGATGTCAAAGGGAGGTACATCGGAGCTGACGGGGCGGTTTGGCGCGTTCAGCAACGCCCTTTGAAACATCACCAGGTATTGGGCGAGGACACGGGTCTTGCCCTGTTCTTCAATATTAATCGCGGGGTCGGCCGGAATGGCACTCGCCTGACGGCAGAGCATGCCTGAAAGCCAAATGCTGATGAGAACTGCATAAACAGCCCGCACCACGTTCCCCTTATTAGCCCCCAAAAAATTTAGCCGAGTAGGCATACCTCGTCAAAGCTGCTTTCAACAGCTATTTTGCCTAGTCACGCTTGGGCCCGTTCGTGGACGGGCATACTCGGCTATTCGGTTGGAGCTTCAGATGGAAGCCGTTATTAGTTAGGTTTCGTTCATGCATTCGGCAATCAATCCCCAACTTGCGATAGCGTTGCAGCAGGCTTCCGCGTCAGCAGCCAGGGGCCAGTTTTCAGAGGCAGAACGTCACTATCGCTGGGCGCTGACAATGGCGCCGGACGATCCCCGTATCACTATGTCCCTGGGTCTTGTGTTGCGCCAAATGCAACGGCCCGCCGAAGCCAAGGCGCTGTTCTCTGGTGTCATTCAACGCCATCCCACCCTGGCGGACGCGCATTATGGTTTGGGATTGGCCTGCCAGGACATGATGGAGGTGGCGGGCGCGGAAGCCGCCTATCGCGCCGCCCTGACGCACAATCGCGGGTTTTTGCCTGCTGCTCTGGGTCTGGCCTCGGTTTGCAATTTTGCCGGCCGGCCCGATGAGGCGCTGGATTTGCTGAAGCAGGCAGCCACGCCTGACCCCCGGCTCGGCGCGGCGATCGAACACCTGCGCGGAAATGCAGAGCAGCTGAAAGAGCAGCACGAAGCGGCGCTGGCGCATTTCGAGCGCGCCCTCGCGCTGGAGCCGCAACTTGCCGGGGCGGCGCAGTCGCGCGCCACCGCCTTGCAAAGCCTCGGCCGCGACGAGGAAGCGCTGGCTGCTTTGCGCAAAGTGCTGAAGGACAACCCTGCCGACCTTATGGCGCACGACACGCTGAACCGGATGCTATATCGCCTGAAGCGGGACGACGAATTCTTGCGTTCCTATGACGAAGCAGCAGCGAAGTTTCCCCCTACCCCGCATTTCGCACTCGCCAAAGCCGCCCATCTGGTGCGCAGCGAACGGCACGCCGAGGCGCTGGAACTGTATGACTACGCCTTAAAGCTGGCGCCCGGCGAGCCCGTGGTGCTGCAAGGCCGGGCCATGGCGCAGCTGGGTTTAAAGCAAGTAGAGGCCGCCATCGCGAGCTACGAAGAAGGGCTGAAGCGTGCCCCTGATGACATCAATATGCTGACAAGTGCGGCCGCCGCCTATTTGACGGGCCGCGCACCCAAGAAAGCCGAAGCCGCCGCACTGCGGGCGCTGAATCTGGCGCCGGCCGCCCAGAGCGGGCTGGCCCTTCTCGGCACCGCCTGGCGGCTGCTGGACGACGCGCGGGAGCATGATCTTCATCGCTATGATGAATTCATCCAGGTGTTCGATCTGGAACCGCCCGCGGGTTTCAGCGACATGACAGCGTTCTGCGGCGAACTGGATGGCTGGCTGGACACGCAACATAGCGACAAGCGTGAGCATATCGACCAGACCTTGCGTGGCGGCACGCAGACGATGGGTAATTTTCTTAGCCCCGGCCGCCATCCATTGCTCGACGGCTTGAGGCAGCGGATCGAAGAGGCGGTCGGACGCTATATCGCCAGCCTGCCGCAGGATGCGCATCATCCATTCCTGCGGTGGCGCGCGCCGGATTTCCGGTTTGCGGGGTCCTGGTCCTCACGCCTGAAAGATCGGGGATTTCACGTCAATCATTTGCACTCTGAGGGCTGGATCAGTTCGGCCTTCTATGTCGCTGTGCCGGAGACGGTTGACGACATCACCGCCAGGCAAGGTTGGATCAAGTTCGGCGAACCCAGCTTCGCTATCGGCCTCGCCGATCCGGTGCGCCGTGCCGTGCAGCCGCGGGTAGGACGGCTGGTGCTGTTTCCGTCTTATACATGGCATGGGACGGTGCCGTTTCACGCCCCCCAAAATCGCACGACCATTGCTTTCGACGCCGTTCCAGCAAATTATCCGTTCGCGCGCGTCTAGCGTCTGGCGATTTGGGAATAGAGGTCCGGATTTCAGCTCGTCACGGGACCGTTGAGCGCGACACTTTGATGTGCTCGCAAACCCGGCGGCGGTTCTCCATGCGCGACTTGAAGATGTCCCCAGGGCGTAGTGCCTCACCGCATATGGGACATCGCGGTCCAATAAAGTCGTCAGCAAGTTCGGCGGTCCAATCCAACCGGCGGATTTTGCCGCCAGCGTGATCGGTATTCGGGATGTTTTTCTGCTTTCCCCAAAGCCAGCCCATTTACTAAGCCTATCCCCTCCCTTCAGGCCGAATCAACGCATGACAGCCAGCGTGGTTAACGCTTGGGCTGGTGGCGAGTGCAATTGGGAAAGCACGAATGCCCTCAAGGAATTCCGCCGGCATCTTCGATCGCAGTTCACCGACGCCTGCGGCTGACAAATAGTCAACGGTCCAGCTTTTCGAACCTCTGATGGAAGGGAAGCACCAGTAACCTTGAAACGGGATTATGGGCCAATTTCATCAAATATCCTGCCTTTAATCCCGCCGTGTTTCTGCCGCCTGCTGGGAAAGCCGCGGCTATCCAAAATTACAAACGATCGCCAAGTTGATTGAGGGGCGCGACGTGGAAAAACTTGCCGACTTATTCGATGGCCTTGAAGAACAAAGCCCCCAGAGGGTCACTGCGAAGCAACTCTCCCGGCTTGCAGCTCCAGCTGTCGATAAAGCACCAACCCTTTTGTTCACCTTGGCTGCAGCCATACTGATCGCTACTTTGACGTACGGGGCCTATATCAGTCTCGCCATAATGAGCCTTAAGACTGATGGCGCCCAGATCTCAAGAACGATAGCGGAAGGTTTTGCGGCCGGAGCCCTGACACTGGATGACTATCCCGAAGACACGGCTCACACGCCCAATCAATTCAACGATTGCCTGGTTCTGTTTGAAGCTGCAAGCAGGGGCGCATCAACCTTCAAGCTCGCCATCAGCCCGCTGAGGGCCGACACCTCTCGGAACCAATGCAAAACGCTGCATGACGCAGTGACAAACCCCAACAGCCACACGCCCGCCGTTTTCTATCATCACTATATTTCCGGCCAGACAGTGTTTGCGCGATTGCTGCTCGCGATCATGCCGCTCAAGCGAGCGGAGCGCTTCTGGACGCTGGCAATAGTATCATTGCTCTTCCTGGGTATCGCGGCATGCATGACGGACATAGTCATAGGCTCGGATAAGCCGGGCGCGGTTGCGTTTCTAATTGTCCTTTTCGTCTTCGCCGGTTGGTACGGCCTGGGAAGTTACGGTCATTCGATCGCCCATGCGCCATCGGATCTGGTGCTGATCGGCTTCGTGGTGTTTTTGGCGCTCGCCCATCTCAACGGCGGACTTCAGCCAAAAGCCGCCATCCTGGCATGCGCGGGCTTCGGTGCGCTGAGCTTGATTGTTGAACTTCTCACCGGCGGCCTTCCTCTCGGGCTGTGCGCAACAATTAGCCTGGTCCCGCTCGCACTCAGAGAGGATAACCCGGCCTCGCTGCGTCGCTCCGCAGCGCATGCAGGGCTGAGCTTCATTTCAGGCGCCATGACATGTGTCGTCTTGAAGATTGTGCTTGTTGGTCTTGTTTTCGGCGGCCAGCCGTTAAGCAGCATGGAACATGGATTGGGTGTTCGAATAGGACTGGCGAAATCACTCACCGATGCAAGCCCCTCCAGCCTGTTCGCAGTTGTTAAATCGATCACAGACAACATGGGGGTCCTGTACGCTGGCCAACGGGAGATGGCCCTTGCCTTGCTCGTGATAGTGGTCATGGCTGGCGCCTGGGCGCTATATTCGGCGCGTACACGCCACGCTCAGCGCTCAAGAACAGTTATTTATCTTTTGGGCGCATCCAACCTGGTGCTGGTTGCCTGGGTCGCGGCCTTTTCCGAGCATATCTTTGTGCATGCATTTTTCATGGACCGCATCTTCACGTGGGCAGCGGCAAGCGGGCTCGCCATGTTCGCGCTCGCTTCGTTTACAGATAGGCCGCGTTTGGGATACGCCACCCAATAACAACCCGCCATCCCAATGTCCGCTATTGGCCTGAAGCGGACACTGGGACCCAACGCTTGCTGCTTATGTTTCGCAAATATGCGAAACTCCGGGGGGAGAGGCTTTCTCACACCGGCTGGGCTTTTTCCGACCTTTTTGTAACCTTCTCCCTGTCGCCAGAAAACGTCCGTCCCAATGGCGCAAACTAGGCCGCCAAACAGACGCCCGACCCTGGCGGTACTAGGGGAAAGGCGCTCGCCGTCTGTCTCAATAGTATAAACAGGCCGCCTAACGGGGGTCGGGCCAAAACACCATGGGGGAAAGTAACATGTCTCATGCATCGGACGGCCTGAACCGCCGCAATCTCTTGACCCGCGGCACGATGCTGGCGGGCGCCGGCATCGCACTGTCAGCCGCCGGCCAGGCCGCAACCGCCGCGCCCGAAGAAACGCCCAACCTCAACCCGCCCGTGGTTCAGGTCCGGGCCGGAAAGCTTCGCGGCTTCAGGGATGGCCCCACCCTCACCTTTCTGGGCGTGCCTTATGCCCAAGCCGAGCGCTTTGGCGCGCCCCAGCCCGTGGCCCCATGGGCCGACATCAAGGGCGCGCAGACCTTCGGGCCGGTCTGCCCCATTCCGCAGCAAACCAGCGTGGGCATCGACGACTTCGTCTTTCCCCACCGCTACTGGGTGGAAAACGAAAATTGCCAGGTGCTGAATGTCTGGACCCAGAATCTGACGCCGGCGGTCAGAAAGCCGGTCATGGTGTGGATGCATGGCGGCGGGTTCACCAATGGCTCGGCGATGGAATCCTATGCCTATGACGGCAAGACGCTGTCGGAATTCGGCGATGTCGTCGTCGTCAGCGTCAATCACCGGCTGAACATCATCGGCACGCTCGATCTGTCGGCTTACGGCGCTGCATATGCGGATTCCCGCAACACGGGGATGGCCGACCTGGTGGCCGCGCTGCAATGGGTTCACGACAATATCGAGACCTTCGGCGGCGATCCCGGCAATGTCACGATTTTCGGCCAGTCGGGCGGTGGCGGCAAGGTCACGCGGCTGATGTACATGCCGTCGGCGCAAGGGCTGTTCCACAAGGTGATCTGTCAAAGCAGCTCTTTGGTGGACTATCGCGGCACCGATCCGGCGAAAGTCATTCAGGACCAGCAGGCGGTGGCCGCCGAGACCCTGGCGAATCTAAAACTGACCGGCGCCGACATCGACAAGATCAAGACCGTCCCCTATCGCGACCTGCTGGCTGCCGGACAGGCCGCGCTCAAGACCGTGGGCACCCGCCTGGGCCATCCCATGGGCTGGGAGCCGATTGCCGACGACCGCAATGTGATGCGCGAACTCTGCGATTGGGCGCATGGGATCCCCTACATCGCCGGCAATGTGCTGAGCGAGTTCAACAGCAATCTGCGGGACATAAATGCCCAGAAGAATGACTGGAGCGCCAGTGAGGTCGACCAGCGGCTGACCACCGCGCTCGGCGCCAAGAAGGATGACGCGGTCGCCGAATTCCGCAAGCTGCAGCCGCGCAAGAAAATTCAGGATATTCTTTTCACCGATAACCGTTTCCGGCGCTCCACCAAGATCATGCTGGCGCAGAAACTGGAAAAGGCGAAAGCCCCGGTCTACTCGTACATGTTTTCCTACGAATATCCGGTCAATGGCGGCGTAACGCCGTTTCACACCGCCGAGATCGCCTTCGCCTTCCATGCCCTGGGGGAGCCGCACGTCCGGATCGCCACGGGCGGCGCCCCTGCCGGGCTTGCCTTGCAGGATCTGGTCTCGACCGCCTGGCTCAATTTTGCGCGCACCGGAAATCCGTCGCAAGCTAGCCTTGCCTGGCAGCCCTATTCCGTGCCCGGCAGGGAGACGATGGTTTTCGATGTGACAAGCGCCATGCGGCCCTATAATGACGACAGGCTGGAAGAGCTGCTGCAGCCGGCCACACCGCCGGCGCGGCCGATCTAATTCCGCTTAAACAGGCGAAGGAAGAGACGATGGAAAGTCTTGCAAAGAGCAAGGCAGCCGCGGTGCTGATATTGGGCTCTGTCCTGCTATTGCCCGGCGCGGCCGATGCGGCGGGTGCCGGCAAGCGCTATACGGTCAAGACCATCGGCGACATCGTCCAACTGCACGACAACAAGACCGACGCGACGGTCTCGGTGCTGACCGGCAACAGCAATGCCTATGAGTTCGTGGTGCACGGCAAGAACGTGATCAGCATGAACATCCCCTCGACCACCGCCTTGCGCAACAACCCGGGCCTGAACGGCGTGCCGTTCCTGGGCCCCTTCGCCAACCGGCTGGACGAGATGGCTTTCTATGCCAATGGCAAGAAATACAGTTTCGATCCGGGGCTGGGCAATGTGCGATCTCCCATTCCCCAGCAGGGCTTCCTGAACAGCACCCATGACTGGAAGCTGGTCAGCGCCAAGGCCGATGCCAATGGCGCCACCGTCGTCAGCAAACTCGATTTCTATCGCCATCCCGACTGGATGAAGCAGTTTCCCTTCGCCCAGACCTACACCATGACCATCCGGTTGAAGGATGGCGCGCTGGAGGTGAATACCAAGATCGACAATCTCAGTACCGACCCGCTGCCGGTATCGATCGGCTATCACCCCTATTTCGCCCTGCCGGAGAGCGACCGCAATCACTGGTCGCTCGACTTCGGCGCGCAAACGCACTGGCTGGAAACCGACGCCCATCTGCCGACCGGCGAGAAAGAAAGCGCCGACACGTTCTTTGGCGGCGACCACCACAATGTTCCGCTCAGCCGTTTTGCGGACAAGCGCTTCGACGAGGTGTTCAGCGATCTTGACCGTGATGCCAACGGCCACGCCAAGGTCGTGATCAAGGGCGATACGACATCGATCGAGGTAAGCGCCGGCCCCAAGATCAAGACCTTCCTGCTCTATTCGGAAGTCCTGCCGCTTCCTGGCGCCGCTCCCAGAGCACCGGCAGGCGGCGGACCGAACGGTCCGCGCCCGGCGCAAGTACCATTCCCCTATGACGGACCGGTCGTTCCGCTGACCGCGCCGAACGATGTGCCGCGCAGCACCCGCGGCTTCATCGCCATCGAACCCATGGTCGGCATCACCGACTCGATGAACATGGCCCAGAAGGGCCAGTACAACGAACTGCAATACGTCGCACCGGGCAGCTCCTGGAACGAAAGCATCTGGATCACCCCTCGCGGCTACTGATTAAAAGCGCGAGCCGCTTTGGCGGAGAGAAACCGACCAGGCGAGAGAAGAAAAATAACCAGCAATATCAATTGCTAAGGCCTAGAAACAAATCGAAACATGTCAGCAATCTGGCGGACTATTGGTTCGTCCATTGTGCTCGCTTTGAGGGGTTGTGTCGAACCGACGAATTTTCCGTCGCGGCACAATGGGATGGGCCATGTTGCTTTGGAACCGGAACGCGTCCGGCGAGATTGCAAATACAAAACTCGTGGAAACGGAGCACGCAAGCGCGCCCCGTCCGCATCCCCGCACCTTGGGCTGGGTCGGCACGACCGCCCTTGCGATGGGCGGCAGCAACCAAAGCCTGTTCCTGCTCTCGGCTCTTCTGATCGGCCAGGATGGCATTCCCGGTCACGGCAGCGACGCGATCCTGCTGTTGATACTCGGGCTTCTTCTCAGTCTTGCGGCCGCTCCCGGCTGGACTGAGCTCGTCTTACTCTATCCCAACCGTGTTGGCGGTATTGCCGCGGCGTGTTCGGAAGCGTTCGGGCGCTACAGTCCGATCCTCGCCAGTCTTGCGGGCGTCAGCTACTGGTGGGCCTGGGTGCCCAGCTGCGGCGTGCCTGCCCTTCTGTTCGCCACAGTGATCCATCAATGGTATCTGCCGGGTGTACCAATTCCCCTGATGGGCGCAACCTTTGTGCTGCTCCTCGCCGGGGTCAATCTCTGCGGACTGAATACGGTCCGTAAGTTGATCATACCGGTTGCGATTGTATCCTCGCTGTTGGCCTTCCTGTCCGGCCTGCTGCCGGTCATCTTTGGAACCGTGGACTGGCATCGCGCCACGACGTTCCAATTGACGACACCTTTTCCCGGATGGTTCGGTTCGCTCACCAGCTTGATGGCAGGCCTTTATCTGGTCGGTTTCGCCGCCCCCTCTTTCGAAGCCGCGACATCGCATGTCGGCGAGACGGTGGATCCGGTGCGCAATGTCCCGCGCGCGGTTCTTGCCAACGCCCTGATGTCGGTTCTCTATTTCGCCATATTGCCGGTTGTGTGGCTGGGGGCACTTGGTGTGGGGCCGCTCAGTGGTGAGTTGGCGATCGTCCTGGGGCCGACCTTCGCGCCGCTTCTGGGCAGCGCGGGCAAAGCCGCGGCTATCGGCTTCATGATGCTCACCATGCTGCACGGTACGATACAGCCCCTGGCTGGTGCCGTCCGCACCGTGGCACAGCTTGCTGAAGACGGTTTGGTTCCCGAATTTCTCGCACGCCGCTCGCCGAATGACACGCCGTGGGTTGCCACCCTGATGATGGCGGCTATGGGCATCATCACCATCCTGCTCGGCGAACCGATATGGTTGATCGCATCGGCCAATTTCACTTATCTGATTTCGATCTGCCTGCCTTCCATAGCGGTGTGGTTGTTGCGGCGCGACCGCCCTGAACTGAAGCGGCCTTACCGGGCGCCGCGCGGAACCATTCTTTTGGGTTTGATGGCGGTGGGCGGCTGGGCGCTGTCGGCAACGCTCGGATTCGAACAGTTCGGCCTGCCCACGGTCCTGATGGGGCTCATATTCGCTTATTCCGGCGCGGCGCTTTACGCCTGGCGGAAATTCGTGGATCGGCGCCGCCAGGGCCTGCCGGGCGTGGCCAGGACACTGCATCTGAAATTGACGGGTGCGATGCTCGCGGTCCTGGCTTTGGACTCCGCCGGCTACATCATTGCGGTGGCCAATGTGGACCCGCGCGAACTTGCCCTGAAGGCCGTGCTGGAAGACATTTTTGTCGCCGTCGCAATTCTGACCATCGCGGTGGGTCTGCTGCTGCCCGGCATGATCGCGCATTCGGCCGTGGAAGTGGCGCAGGCGGCCGATCGGTTGACGCGAGGCATCCTCGCCGATTTCACCCGCGCCATGCAGTCGCTGGGGCGCGGAGACCTGGACGGCGCCTATGCCCGCGGCGAATTTGTTCCCGTCACGGTCAATTCCCGCGATGAGTTGGGCCAGATGGCCCAAAGCTTCAACCTGCTGCAGCGTGAAATTGCCGATGCGGCTGAAGGGCTGAATTCTGCCCGTGAGAGCCTGCTTGTGGCGCGCAGGGATTTGACGGATAGCAACGCCAGGCTGGAAAGCACCAATCGTCAACTTGTTCAGGCCAAGGAAGCCGCGGAGGCTGCTGACGCCGCCAAAAGCTCTTTTCTGGCCGGAATGAGCCACGAGTTGCGCACGCCTTTGAACGCCATTCTTGGGTTCTCCGAAACCATGCGCATGGAAGTCCTGGGTCCGCTGGGCCGGCCGGTATATCTCGAATACGCCAGCCACATTCAGAAATCCGGCAGGCATCTGCTTGCCATCATCAACGACATTCTGGACATGGCCAAGATCGGCTCAGGCGAGTTCGTTCTGCATGAATCGCCCATTGATGTCGGCGTGCTTGTCCATGAATGCCGGACCTTCGTGCTGCATCAGGCCGAAGCCAAGGGCATTGAGCTGATATTGGAAGTCGGTGACTGCATGCCGTCGCTTTACGCGGATGAAACGCGCGTGCGGCAGGTTCTCATCAATCTTCTGGGAAATGCCGTCAAGTTTACGCAGGACCATGGCACGGTTTGCATCACGGTCTCGCCCGGCACCGACGGCTCTTTGGCATTCGCCGTCATCGATACGGGCATCGGCATGAGTAGCGAAGAAATCGCCGCCGCGCGTCAGCCCTTTCGACAAGTCGACTCTTCGCTGGCGCGCAGATATGAGGGCACCGGCCTTGGCCTGCCCCTGGCGGAAGGTCTGATGGCTCTTCACGGCGGCACTTTGGAGATAGTCAGCAAGATCCATGTCGGTACAAAGGTCATTGCGACATTTCCGGCAGACCGCGTAGCGGCCGCCGTATCAGATCCAAGCGCGGCCGCGATGCGTTAGCGACGCAAACGACGATCTCGCGCCCTACCCGCGCATCTGCACAGAACCCAGCTTGGCCACTTCCGTGGCAATCTCGCGCCAGCCCTGCGCCATCTCGGCGATGCCGTCCTTCTCGGCCCGCTCGGCGCTCAGCCGGCAGATGCGCTCGGCGTCCGCGCCATAAAGGTCCCGCATCTCCTGGGCCGCGTTTTTCAAGGTCAAAGTCATCGCCAAACCCCAACTTGACAGAGTGGAACAAATAGGGAACATTGACATACCAAAGTCAAGCGGCTGCGAAACTGATTTGAACAAAAAGGCTGAGGTCTGAACGAAGATTGCGTGAAACGACAACCGTTTCGGGTCAGTGCCCGTTGCTGTCAATGGTGATCGCGGACGAGCGCATCCACCATCGCATCGGCGATATCGTTGCGCTGGAATACCGCCTTCCGGCCGGCACCCATCCTGTAGAGCCCCTGGAGATAGGCCATGTCGAACGGGGTCAAGCCCTCCACCGCATGATCGCAGTTCGCAGCCAGCATGTTCACGACACTCAAGAGCGGCTGGCAGGCGTCCAGCGAGCCGAGCTGGGTCAACGCCAGCATGGAAACATAGTCGGACAGGGGCACGATCTCATGTCCCGCCAGCTTGGTCGTATCGACGACGATCAGGATATGGCTGAAACCGCTTTGAACGCCGTCGTTGATATGATTGCCATTCGACCGCGTGAATTTTTCCACGTATATCTGGGAATTAAACATTTTGACGCCCTCCCCCCGGGCCATGCCGTGGTCCGCCGAGCGCGCGCCCGCGAAGTCCACGGTTTCGGTGGCGTACCAGGCCTGGATTGGCCGTGTGACCATTGCCCGGGCATCCAGCTGCGCATTGGATGTGAATACCCCAGAGTGTCGCGATCGGTC
>Ga0265338_10004000_pt1 | contig 20259 bp, 14 predicted proteins | sample 42126metaG_FD_193579 | JGI IMG/M metagenome (GOLD analysis project Ga0265338, IMG submission 193579) | Rhizosphere microbial communities from Carex aquatilis grown in University of Washington, Seatle, WA, United States - 4-21-26 metaG | ecosystem: Host-associated > Plants > Roots > Rhizosphere...
ACACACTTTTATGAAGTATTTCATGAAGCGGACGGGCGTTCGGGCGAGTTTGACTGCCTACGCGGCGATAAGCCAACTGCCCATCGACCAGAGTGCCGTCCTCTATCGCGTCGCTCTGGAAGCCCTCAATAACGTGGCCATTCATGCACAGGCCAGCGCGGTAGAAGTTCAAATAAAAAAACTGCCGGACTGGATTTGCCTGATAATAACCGACGACGGCAAATCCTTTGATGTGAAACGTGTTCTTCGCACGAAAGGAAACGGACGATTGGGATTGCTCGGCATGAGGGAACGGTTGGAGATGGTCGGTGGCAAATTCTCGATCAAATCCACGCCCGGTCATGGCACCACCGTCACCGCCCGGATTCCAGTCACCACCGAAGGCGCGGGAAAGAATAGAAAACGGTCGCTTGAAACCAAATCTTGAACTCTATGAAGCGAATCACTTACTTTCTCGCGAAAGATCACACCTGCAACCCAAACTTCGCATCCACGAAATGTTCGCAGCGATCATCAAGCAACTTGCCACCGTCAATTTCCAAGTCCAAAATCTCATACCTCATTTGATACCGTTTTGGTTTTTTAGGGCAAAAAGTATCAAATCAAAGCCAAAGGACAGCGATAAAATCGAGTCGCAAGAAAGTCGAAAAACATCAATGAAATCAATGTGATTATATGATAATCAAAGCGGGTAAAAAAAAGTTTAGAAAACGCCTGAAATCATTTAGGAAACCGCTGCTCTATCCATTTGAGCTACGGGGACTTTGTTGATTATGAATGACTTGCCAAAAATGGATGCGTCGTACGGCGTAAACTGTGGTCCGCCACGTTCCATCAGACCTGTATTTCACACGAATGTCGGCCGCAGGCAAGTTTGTTTGCAAGCATCTTTCAACGGAGACGTGCACCGTAGCCAGGTTGAGGTCCGCTGGTCCACTAAAAAATACCGCGGGTAAGAAGTTCGTTTAGCGCATCGGCTTGCCAAGGGTGACTTTTCCAGAGTCGCCATTGGGAGCTTCAGCCTCTTGCAACCTCAACTGTAAAAGTTGAATGTTTTCGCGCAGGTTCTCGGCCAGTTTCCGTTGCTTGTCCCGCAGTTCAGTTTCGCGTGCTGCCTGGCTTTCGCGCAAACCACCTAATTCCAGATTCAGTGCCTCCTTGGCGTCCGCCAGCTTTTGATATTCCGATTCAAGGCGCGCCCGCTTTGCGGACTCCTGTTCCAGACCGGTCTTGATACGCTCCAATTCCGTACTGCCCTGTCGCAGACGCTCTTGAAGTTCCTTGGTCTCCTGTTGCGATTTTGCAGTCGCCTGCTGCTCGGCCGCAAACTTGTTCTGGAGTTCATCCCGCACTTGTTGCAGCCCGGCTAATTCCTTTTCCAATTGGCCGCATTGGGCCTCCTTTTCCTTGAGAACCGTTCCCGTCTGGCTGACGGCTGCCTTCGCTGCGTTCAGTTGTTCGCGCCATTCTGATTCCAAACGCGTCCGTTCCGCAGACTGTTGTTGCAGGCCGGCCTTGGTGCGTTCCAACTCCGTACCATCCTGACGCAGACGCTCCTGAAGCTCTTTGATCTCCTGTTGGGATTTTGCAACCGCCTGTTGCTCGGCCGCAAACTTGTTCTGAAATTCGTCCCGGGCCAGTCGTAATCCGGTCAATTCCTTCTCCAACTGGCCGCATCGGGCTTCCTTTTCCTTGAGAACTGTTTCCGTCTGACTGGCTGCGGCCTTCGCGGCGTTCAGTTGTTCGTGCAACTCTGATTCCAAACGCGCCCGTTCCGCAGACTGTTGTCCCAACCCGGCTTTGAGTTCCTTGATTTCCTGTTGCGACTTTGCAACCGCCTGCTGTTCGGTCGTGAGCTTGTTCTGAAGTTCATCACGCATCTGCCGTAATCCGGTCAATTCCTTTTCCAACTGGCCACACCGGCCCTCCTTTTCCTTGAGGGCGGTTTCTGTCTGACTGGCGGCTGCCTTTGCTGCGGTCAATTGTTCGCGCCATTCCGATTCCAAACGCTTTCGCTCGGCGGACTGCTGTTCCGCGGCGGTTTTGGCGCGGTCCAATTCCGTCGTGCCCTGACGCAGACGCTCCTGAAGTTCCTTGATTTCCTGTTGGGATTTCGCAGTGGCCTGCTGCTCGGTCTTGAGCTTGTTCTGAAGTTCATCCCGTACTTGTTGCAGTCCGGCCAAATCCTTTTCCAACTGGTCGCACCGTGCCTCTTTGTCCTTAAGGACGGCTTCTGTCTGTTCAATCAGCGCCCTGGCAGCGTTCACCTGTTCACGCCATTCCGATTCCAAACGTAGCCGTTCTGCCGATTCATGTTCCAAGCCGGCTTTGGCGCGATCCAACCCTGCAGTGCCTTGGCGCAGTCGCTCGTAAATTTCTGAGCTTTTCGTTTCTCCATTGCTCGGCTGGCTGGTTGGCCTGGGAGTCTTCGATTGAAGTGTAGGTTCGGGAGCACTGGCCGGGGGCGACTCCGGTTCCGGTCGTTTCTCGAAGAGAGGGGCCGCACTTTTGGTGTTTCTAGCACCCAATTCGGCGGTCGGCGCCAGCCTTGAAGGAGGTTCGGGAGGCTGCGCTTCGACGTTGACTTGCCGGTCGGTTTTGGTCCGGGCCGCCGGTTGGGGCGTGTGTGAGGAACCATTGGTGGCGACGGAACCGCTTTGTGGTTGGGGAACGCTAACACCTTGTACTCGCGCTTTGATTAAATTGACGGTCACTTTCAGCCCCAGTTCCAGGGGGGAAACCGGTTTGGAAACGAAGTCATTGCCGCCGCTGAGCACACTCTGCTTGCGGTTGTCGAAATTGCTGAATCCCGTGACAAAAATGACCGGGGTTTTTTTGCAATGCGGCAAACGCCGCAGCTTCTCACAGACATCGAAGCCGGTCATGCCGGGCATGTTGACGTCAAGCACGACCAGGTCGAATTGTGTGGTTTCCAGCAGGCTTAACGCAGCGGCCGGATCCTTGACGCCTACCGCGTCGAAGTTGGCCCGTTTGATGGAAGTCACGTTTACATGATTGCAAACGGTGTCATCGTCCACGACCAGCACTTTGGCCTGGAACGGCGGTCCCACAGAATAACCGTCTTTGTTTTTCAATAGACCATCAAGGCAGTCCACCGCCTGGGCAATGGTTTGCAGCACTGACGGAGTCACCGTCGAAGGCTTGTCCACGATGCCGGAGAGCAACGCATCGAATGCGTTCGTCAGCAGAGCGACGCGGGCACAATCCGCCTGGGCAGCGCTGGTGTTTAGCAAATGCACGCGCTGGTGAAGTCCGGAGAGGTGGGTCTGGCTGGCCGCCGACTCCGGTGCCTTAATGTAGCCCATGCTGTACTCGCGAATCTTCGGCATGACCGCCAGGGCTTCTTTTAAAAATTCCGCCCGTTGTTTTGTAACCTCGGTTTCAACATCAGGTGATGGGAGAACATTGGAGCGAACGCCTTTGCTGGCCCCGTTGCCATTATTGGCCGCAGGCGGTTTGGTTGAGGACTTTTTCTCCGCTTCAATCACCATAAACTCAGGTGGGGTGGCAAGGGTTTCCTGGATGGTTTCCAGCAGTTTCGGAAAAGTGCAGTCGCTCTTCACCAGACGCTTGGTGCCTTGTGCCAGCGGACTGTCCGGCGGCACCTCCGTCATGGGCGCGTTGGAAAAAATAATAACCGGAACCGTGGTCAGGCGCGGATCGGCTTGCATGAATTTGAGCACGTCGGCTCCACTGACCTTGGGCAACATCAGGTCCAGCAAGACCAGATCGGGAGCATGTTCGGAAAGCATATCAAGGGCGGCCTGCCCATCTTGCGCGCATTCGAGGTGAAACCCCTCGCGCTCCAGACGTTTTTGGTAAATGGCCAATGAAACCGGATCGTTCTCAACAAAGAGAATGGTCTTAACGCTTATGCTTGTACTTGACATGGTTCTAAATCCATTTCAGCGCACCAACTCTGCGACGAGCGGCACAACACGGCGATTTACCACGGATATCAACCGGCGCAGACACAGCTCAAAATCCCGCTTCTGCATCTTAAAAAAAGCACCACTCGTGCCAAAAAATTATGTTTTTTTCGTCTATTTGGTGGCGAATAGCCACTTTGAAGACAGTTTGAAAAATCGGGAGAGTAATAAATTCCGGATCGCAACAGACTGTCAGAACAGGAGCTTCCGACATTTCTCAAAATCTTTGTCCTGTCCCGGCATGGAAGGTGCTTAAAATGCCCCAGCTGTAACAACTTTTTACAACAACACCTTAAACCAGAGCGAAGGACAGACAATGCAAACAACCAACAGAAAGAACGAAAAGAAATCACAAAATCGGAAGACGAACGGCATATTTGAAGCCACCTCTCTCCGCGAACAGATCGTAACCCGCGCGCACGAAATTTACCTCGCCCGCGGCGCCGAGGCGGGCCAAGAATTGGACGACTGGCTGCAGGCCGAGCGTGAGATCATGGGATGGGTGTAAGGCGATGCCTTTTGCAAGGGCATGATGGGCGGCGCAGATTGCGCGGCAAATCAATTTACCGGCGGCTCGAAACAAACGTTTCGCACCATGGCTGCCACCATCTCCAGCCTTACGGGCAGACCGATTGATGTTTTTCGATGGCGGCGGCGATGCTGTTGACGCTGTGAATGATCTTTCGCGCGGTCTCCGGGTCGGGAATTTTCAGGCCGTAATTTTTATCGAGCGCGACCACGATCTGAAGCGCGTCCACCGAATCCAATCCTAGACCGCCCGGACCGAAGAGCGGCTGGTCATCTCCGATTTCATCCGCCGTGTTCTGAAGCATGAGGTTTTCCACCAACATGCGTTTGATCTGCCTTTTGAGTTCCGCTGAATTGCTCATTGAATTACGACGTCAATTTTGAGCGCCGAGCCTGTAATGTAACCGGCTTTAACGCAAGCCGGAAATCAGATGACACCCCGGCTGCCGCCGATTCATTTTGACGGTGGGCGGTTCCTCGCGTAGCGTTTCCCCTGCTATTTTCGCAAATTGTCATGATTGGGTTCATAAAAATGATCTTCGGGTCGAGGAATGACCGCGAGGTAAAAAAATTCTGGCCGGTCGTCCGCCGCATCAATGAAATTGAAGCCGGCTTCCACAACCTTTCCGACGACGAATTGCGTCAGAAAACCGCCGATTGGAAGGCGCGCCTGGCGCAAATTCAGGACAAAAAGGAACTGGCCGGCGCGCTCGATGAAATTCTGCCCGAAGCCTTCGCCGTCGTCAAAAACGCCTGCCGCCGGCTGACCGAGCGCAAAGCGGAAGTGGTGGTGCGGGGACGCCCCGTCGTTTGGGAGATGATTCCGTTTGACGTGCAGCTCATCGGCGGGATAGCGCTGCACAAAGGCAAAATCGCCGAAATGGCCACCGGCGAAGGCAAAACGCTGGTTGCCACCATGCCGATTTATCTCAATGCCCTCACCGGCCGTGGTGTTCATGTGGTAACGGTGAACGATTACCTGGCCGCGCGCGACTCGGAATGGATGGGCGCGATTTACAAATTTCTCGGCCTCACCGTTGGTTGCATCCTGCATGACCAGTCGCCGCAAGTCCGCCGCGAACAATACCAGTGCGACATTGCCTACGGCACGAACGCCGAATTCGGTTTCGATTATCTGCGCGACAACGGGATGGCGGTGCGCAAAGAGGACCAGGTCCAGCGCGGACATTATTACGCCATTGTGGACGAAGTGGACTCGATTCTCATCGATGAAGCACGCACGCCGCTCATCATCAGCGGTCCGTCCCTGCACACCTTTGACGAGCAGTACGCGCAATGGAAGCCAACGGTTGAATCGCTCGTCCGCGCGCAGGAACGGCTGTGCGCCCGGTTTTTGTCCCAGGCCGAGGCGTTGATGAAGAAATTGAATCCTGCCGACGGCTCAAACGTGCCGGATGCCGCCGCGCTGGAGAATGAAATCGGGCGGCTGCTGTTCCGGGTCAAAACGGGCCAGCCGAAATCTGAAAGTTTGCTGAAGCTTTTGGAAAATCCCGAAAACCTGCGGTTGATGAATCAAGCCGAGCTGGATTTGCACCGGGACCAGAAAAAGGTGGATCTTTACCGGGAAAAAGAGGAGTTGCTGTTTGCCATTGACGAAAAGAGTCACGATGCCGACCTCACCGAAAAAGGCCGCAACGCCATCAGCCCCCAGGACCCGGAAGCGTTTGTGCTCCCCGATTTGACGACTTTGTTGCACGACATCGACACCGGCCCGGAGACCGACGCGCGCAAGCGCATGGAGACCAAGACCCGGTTGCAGCAGGATTTCGAAACCAAGGCCCAAAAAATCCACTCCATCTCGCAATTGCTCAAGGCCTACAGTATTTACCAAAAGGACGTGGAATACGTCGTGCAGGAAAACAAGGTCATCATCGTGGATGAACACACCGGCCGGCTTATGACCGGCCGCCGCTGGAGCGATGGTCTGCATCAGGCCGTTGAAGCCAAGGAAGGCGTCGCCATCGAGCGCGAAACCCAGACGCTCGCGACCATCACCATTCAGAATTATTTCCGGCTTTACAAAAAACTGGCGGGCATGACCGGCACGGCGGAAACCGAGGCGACGGAATTTCTCGACATTTACAAGCTCGGTGTGCTGACGATTCCTACCAACCAACCGAACATCCGCAAGGACAAGCACGATTCGGTTTACAAAACCAAGCGCGAGAAATTCACCGCCGTGGCCGCCGAAATCAAGGAGTTGCACGCGCAGGGCCGCCCGATTCTGGTCGGCACCGTCAGCGTGGAGACCAGCGAAATGCTGTCACGGATGTTGAAACGTGAAGGGTTGATACACTCCGTTCTCAACGCGAAATATCACGAGCAGGAAGCCGAAATCGTCTCGCGCGCAGGCCAGCGTGGCGCGGTCACCATCGCCACGAACATGGCCGGTCGCGGCACGGACATCAAACTGGGTCCTGGCGTAACCGAAGTCGGCGGCCTGCACGTGCTCGGCACCGAACGCCACGAATCGCGGCGCATTGACCGCCAGTTGCGCGGCCGCTGTTCGCGCCAGGGTGACCCCGGCTCGTCGCACTTTTTCATTTCGCTCGAGGACGATCTCATGCGGCTGTTCGGTTCCGACCGCATTGTGAAAATGATGGAAAAAATGGGCCTGGAAGAAGGCCAGGAGCTGTCTCATCCGCTTTTGAACCGCTCCATTCAACAGGCGCAAAAGCGCGTCGAGCAGCACAATTTCCAGATCCGCAAACGCACGTTGGAATATGACGACGTGATGAACAAGCAGCGTGAGGTCATCTACGGCTTCCGCAACGAAATCATCAACGCCGCGGACGTGCGCGACCGCCTCATGGACATCATCGAGGAGGTCGTCATTCTGAAAGTCGAGCAATTCACCGAGGCCGACGATGAGCCGAACGAATGGAAGGTGCGGCCCCTGGCCGACTGGGTGAACTTGAATTTCCCACTGGGCATGCCCGAGGCCGAAATCGTCAAGGCCGCCGATTCCGGCAAGGAAACACCCGTGTCCGGCTCGGTGTTCGAGGGTCTCAGCCCGGCGCAATTCGCCGTCTGCAATTTCATCAGCGATAACATCCGCAAGGCATACGAAGTCAAAATCAGTTTTGAGGAACCGGAGAAACTCGCGGTCGTCGAGCGCTACACGATTCTCAGCGCGATAGACAAACTCTGGCAGGAGCACCTCTACGAGATGGACAGCCTGCGTTACAGCATCGGGCTGCGGGGTTACGGCCAGCGCGATCCACTCGTCGAATACAAGGCCGAGGCCTACAAAATTTTTGACGAGTTGATGGTCAGCGTCAAAACCGAGATCTGCCACAACATCTTCCGCAGCGCATCTTCCATGATGGCGTTTGAAAATTTCCTGCGAAACGTTCCGCGCCAAACACTCCACCAATCCGCCAGCGCCTTTGGTGGCACAACGACCGCCAGTTCCGGCGGTACGAACGCCAAACCCAGCGACGTGGTCAGTGAAGCGGCGGCGGCGGCGGAAAAGGCCAGACCCGTCCGCACCGGTCCCAAGGTGGGCCGCAACGATCCCTGTCCCTGCGGCAGCGGCAAGAAATTCAAGCACTGCTGCGGCAAGTGAACTTGCAGCCGCGCTGGTGAAAGCGCGGAAATCCGGCCACCGCGTTTTTACAAACGCGGCTACGACACCAAAATAAACACTTGTCGCCGTCCTGGTTTCTGTTAAATTGCAAATGATTTGCAATTAAAACCATGACGCCGGTCTGTCTATTGACGATCTATTGTGTGCTGGTGTTGCTGGCTTCACTGGCCGGCGGATGGGTGCTTTTAATCATCCGTCCCACCCACACCCGCCTGCAAATGGCCATCAGTTTCGTGGCCGGCCTCATGCTCGGCATTGCGCTGCTGCATTTTCTGCCGGACGCCGACGAACAGTTGCATTCACTGGATCGGGTGGCGGAGTGGATGCTGGGCGGGTTCCTGATGATGTTCCTGCTGCAGCGGTTCTTTCATTTTCATCACCATGATTCGGCGGAAGGCGACCCGGAAGATTGCGACCATGAGCAGGCCGTGCCCGTTGATCATGATCACGACCACGCGCATCATGCCCACACGCTGGCCGACAAATCCGCCCAGCAACTTTCCTGGGTGGGCACGGCGCTCGGATTGACCCTGCACTCACTGCTCGACGGCTTGGCGCTGGCCGCCTCGGTTGAAGCAGGAATGTACGGTCATGCCCGACTGGCGGGCCTCGGCGTGGCTTTGGTGGTGATTCTCCACAAGCCCTTTGATGCGATGGCCATTTCCACCTTGATGACCGCCGGTGGCAGTTCGCGATTTTCGCGGCACCTTTTGAACGGACTTTTTGCGCTGGCGAGTCCGGTCGGGGCGGTCCTGTTCTACTTTGGTGCGAGTCATCTTGCCGGTTCCAACGCGGTCTTTCTCGGCAGTGCGCTGGCCTTCTGCGCTGGCACATTCCTTTGCATCGCCAGCAGCGATTTGCTGCCGGAACTGCAATTCCATTCCCACGACCGTCTCAAGCTTTCGCTTGCTTTGCTGGCGGGTCTGGCCGTGGCCGTGCTGATTAAACAGATTGAGGTGGAAGGCCAACCGGGGCCGACACCGATTTCCACAGCCATCCAGCAGACAAATTGAGTTTTTGAAAAACAGCCATTCAATTTGGGGGATGGTCTTTAACCGCGGTGTTTTTAAAATAACTTGCAGGTGGCACGTCGCTTGCTAAATTGCAAATGAGTTGCAATACGTGAGGAACCATTTTGTCCGGATTGGCAAACCAGCCCTGGCCGCCTTGCTGGTGGGCGTCATCTTGTTTATGGACGCGATGGCGGCGTGCCCCGCGCTGCACGAGATGATTCACAAGGACGCGGGCAAGGAGGATCACGATTGCGCGGTCACGATGTTCGCGCATGGGAAAGTTGAATTGGCAACCGTTGATGTCCCCGTCGCCATTGCTACTGTCCCGGTTGAAGCGACGCCGCAAGTTTATTTTTCCTTTATCAGCACGGCCTTCGAAAATCTTCCGCTGGGCCGCGCTCCTCCCGCAGTTTCTTCTCCTCAAGTCTAGGCCAATCAGCTTCGGCTGATTGGAATTCATTGGATTAACCGAATTGGAGTGGCGTGCACGCCGAGTGCGTGGCGCTTGGATTGGAGAAGAAAAATGAAATCAAATAAAAACTTTACTGGGAGAAAAAACAGAAATCGCAGATTGTATTTTGCAGTAATTTCGTCGGCGGCGCTGTCCTGTGGCGGGACGGCACTGGCACAGACGAACGATGTGTCGGCGGCGAACGCCGACGCATCGGGCAGTTCAACCAACGTCACCCAGCTTGGCAACATCACCGTCGTGGGCAAGCTGGACAAGGCGCGCGACACCATCATTCCAGACTTGGGCGCGACGGCCCATGTCTTCAGCAAGGAACAAATCGAAACCCTGTCGCAGGGCGCCAACGCGCCGTTCAATGAGGTCATCTTGCGCGCGCCGGGGGTGGCGCAGGACTCGGCGGCGAACGGCGACCTGCACGTCCGCGGCGAGCACGCGAATTTGCAATACCGTATCAACGACGTGCTGCTGCCGGAAGGTATCACGGGGTTCGGGTTGGAACTCGACCCGCGTTTCGTGGAATCCATGCGGCTCATCACCGGCTCGCTGCCGGCGGCTTATGGTTTCCGCACGGCCGGCGTCGTGGACATCCACACAAAAAGCGGCGCGTTCGAGAACGGCGGCGAAGGTGAATTGTATGGCGGCAGCTATGACACCATCCGTCCGAGCTTCGAATATGGCGGCTCGCAGGGAAAATGGAATTACTTCATGGACGGCAGTTACAGCCACAACGAGCTTGGAATAGAAAATCCGACGCCCAGCCACGATGCGATTCACGACACGACGGATCAAGGCAAGGCATTCGTTTACGCGTCGCGCATTTTGAGTGACACGAGCCGCATCAGCCTGATGGGGAGCGCATCCTACAGCAACTTTCAGGTTCCCAACACGCCGGGGTTGCAAAACGATCCGGCCAACTATTCCGCGCCGGGCGGCAATACGTGGGAATCAGGAACATTCGATTCGTCCACGTTAAACGAAAATCAAAACGAGCAGAATTATTACGGCGTGGCGACCTACCAAAAGTCGGCGGGCGATTTGAATCTTCAAGCCTCCGTATTTGGCCGCAGCAGCGGCGTGCATTTCACACCCGACCCGATGGGTGATTTATTTTTCAACGGCGTGGCCAGCGACGTGAATCGAAAACTCTATTCCGGCGGCCTGCAAGCTGACGCGAGTTACACCCTCGGCGACAAGCACACGATTCGTGGCGGCGTGATGCTGATAGATGAATACCTGTCCGCCGACTCAACCACGACGGCCATCCTGATGGACAGCACCGATCCGAGCAGTTTTAATCCGCAGCCCGGTTCGCCGACGACAACCATCGTTCAGAACGGTGTATCACACGCTCTCTTCGCGGGCGTGTATTTGCAGGACGAATGGAAAATCCTGCCCGAGGTCACAATCAATTACGGCGCGCGGTTTGACGAATATTATTCCACCTTCGACAAGGAGAACCAGCCAAGCCCGCGCGTGAACGTCATCTGGCAGCCGACGGATTCAACAACGCTGCACGCCGGTTACGCGCGTTACTTCACTCCGCCGCCACTGGAAAACGTGCCTTCGGGCAACGTGAATCAATTCGATGGCACGGCGAATGAATCCCCCGCCGGCCCGACCGCGCCCGACAGCACCGTCAAAGCCGAGCGCGCGAATTACTACGACGTTGGCATCTCTCAAAAAATCACGAAGCACCTGCAGGTGGGAGTGGACGGCTATTACAAGACTGCCCGGGAACAACTTGACGATGGTTTGTTCGGGCAGACGCTCATCCTCTCGGCGTTCAATTATGACAAAGGCCGGGTTTATGGCGTGGAATTCACCGGCTCTTACAATCGCGGCGGGTTTTCGAGCTACGCAAATCTCGCTTGGTCGCAGGCGCAGGGCAAGGATTGGAATTCGGCGCAATTCCTGTTCGATCCGGGTGACGCGGCTTATGTCCAAAGTCATTACATCTATCTCGACCACGACCAGCGCGTCACCGGTTCGTTCGGCGTGGCTTACACGTGGAATGAATCGGCGCGCCAAAGCACGCGCGTTTATGCCGACGCGCTTTATGGCAGCGGTTTGCGAACCGACGCGCCCGGCGTTCCAAATGGCGCAAGCGTGCCGGAATATTACTCCATCAACCTTGGCGCGGAACAGAGCTTCAAGCTCAACCACAACCGGATGTTGAAGGCCCGCGTGGATGTCGTGAATGTGACCGACAACATTTACGCGCTGCGCGACGGCTCCGGCGTCGGCGTCAACGCCGCGCAATATGGCGAACGCCTGGGGTTCTTCGGCTCGATCAGTTACGTCTTTTGAAATACTCCATCGATGAACAACACGGATGCAAATCGAATCTCGCCCGGCTACGAGTTGAAAGACGAGCTGGCCCGGTTTTGCCTGCCCTCGGCAAACCGCGACGCCAATCTCAAACTCGCCTGGGTGAATTCGGTTTGCATCCTTTTTCTCCTGATTGGAATTCTCGGCGCACGGCAGGGCGTGATTGCCATCAAGCCGGTCCCGCCCATCCGGCAAGAAGTTCCCATCGTCGTCCAGCCGACAGTGCTGCCGCCGCAGGTGGTCGCTCCAAAGCCGGAACTAGCGCAACAAAACAATCAACCGCGTGTCCTCGTTGCCCTGCCGAACGCGCCAAACGTCAACTTTGGCATTCCAACCGCCGGCACGCTGGTCACGGACGCCGCGCTCGCCTCGGCACCGCAGTCAGCCCCGGTGGAAATTCGTTCCCTTAACAATACCGGCGCCGGCGGCGAACGGTCCGATCCGCCTTATCCGCCTATTGCCCAGCAGACCGGCGAGCAAGGGACAGTTGTTCTGGTGTTAAGCGGCGACGACGCGGGCAACGTCGTCTCCGTGGACGTGAAGGAATCCTCCGGTTTCCCCGTCCTCGACCGCGCGACGGTGGACTTCATCAAACGCCACTGGCGGCTCCCGACCAACACAGCCGCGCGGCTTTTCCAAACCAGCATCACTTACAAATTGCAAATGAACTGAAACCAAAACAAAATTATGCTCGCAAACATCGTTCTCCAATTCTTCCTGAAGGGCGGCCCGGTCATGTGGCCGATTCTCATCAGCGCCATCGTCGCCGTCGCGGTCGTCGGCGAACGCGCCTTCTGGTGGTGGCGCGAAGGCCAGAAACGCGACCCGCAAAAACTGGAGAAACTCCTCGCCGCGCTGGAAAACTCCGACCTTGCCGCCGCGACAAGAATTTCCGAAGGCTCGGAAGACCCCATCATCCGGATGATTCATCACGGCCTCGCCCAGGTGGGTCATAAACACAGTTCGCTGCTTGGCGCGCTGCAACTTGCCGCCGGCATAGAACTCAAGCGCGCCGGGCGCTTCCTCACCGTGATGGACACGCTGGTCACACTGGCACCGCTGCTGGGTTTGCTTGGCACCGTCACCGGTCTGATGCGCGCCTTTCTCAACATCGGCAGCGCTGAATTGTCCGTCGTCGGTGTTACCGGCGGCATCGGCGAAGCACTGATCGCCACGGCTTGCGGACTGGCCATCGCCATCTTCTCGCTGGTTCCATTCAATTATTTCTCCGCCAGGGTGACGCAATTGCAGTTCGACCTGGAAACGGCGGCGACGAATGTTGAAGTCATGGTCGGCGGCGGCAAAACCGGCGACACCGTTCATTTGCACAAGCCGGAATCGCTAGGCCAAGCCACGAGCCACTAAAATTTTGCCCATGAGGATTCCTTCGCCCATTCCGAAACGCCGCTCGCGGATTGTCATCATTCCGCTGATTGACATCATGTTCTTTCTACTCGCGTCGTTCATGATGGTGGCTTTGGAGATGAGCAAGACGGAAAACATCAAGGTCAACCTGCCGCCGGCATCGCAGTCCAAGCAGGATTACCGGCCCGACATGGTCAACATCGCTGTGGACAAATCCGGCGCGGTCTGGCTGGAGAAAAAGCAAATTTCGCTGGCCGCACTCGCGTCCGTCTTGAAGGACCGTTTTCACGCCAACCCGGATGTGCCGGTGTATATCAGCGGCGACCGCGACACGCTTCACGGCGACATGGTGAAGGTGTATGAAACCATCCGCGCCGTCGGTATCCAGAAGGTCGCGTTCATGACCGACAGCCGGCAAGCCTCGACAGCGCCATGAAAATCCGCACGCCCATCCCGGAAAAGAAGTCGCGGCTGGAAATCATCCCGCTGATTGACATCATGTTTTTCCTGCTCGCCTCGTTCATGATGGTCACTTTACAGATGCAGATTGTTCGCACGCTCAAGTCGAATCTGCCCACCGCCACGCTCGTCACGCCCTCGAAGAAGCCCGACATCGTGAACCTGACCGTGAACAAGGACGGCCAGGTTTCCGCAGACGACAAACCCGTCGCCTTTCCCGAATTGTTCACGATGCTCACGAACCGTTACAGCCTGAACACGAACCTGCCAGTTTACATCACTGGCGCGCAGGACGCCACGCACGGCTCGGTGGTGTTCGTGCTCGATCTGGTGAAGCGCGCAGGCATTCAACGCGTCGCCATTGCCGTTCAAGCCGCGCCCGACCATCCAATCCCATGAAAAATTTCCAAGTCAACCTGCTCATCGTCCTCGCCATCGGCCTTTGCAGCCTGTGCGCCTGGCAATGGTATGAACAAACCGTCCAGCGCACTGAAATCCAGACCCTCAACCGGATGGTTTATGATCGCGATGCCTCAATCCAGGACTACACCAACTCCCTCGCCACGCTGAATCATCAGGTGGACCAGATGGACGCAAGCCTCACTCAAATGAAGGCTATCGCTGCGACCAATGAACAGACCGCCGTTTCGCAAAAGGCCCAAATCGAGCAATTGCAATTTGCGAACGACAATGCCACCAACGAAATCGCGCAATACAAAGCCGGCGTGGATGCCTTGGAAACAAAGCTGAAGGAAGCTTACGCCGGCATCGACAAGCAGAACGCCGCCATCTCCAACCTCGTCGCCCAGCGCAATGACCTCGTGCAGAAATACAACGACGAAGTGAAAGACCGTAACGACATCGTCGGCAAATACAATGAACTGGTGAAGCAGGTGGAAAAGCAGCCGGGTGGCTCGAAGCAATGAATGTCATCCTCCAACCGCAACAAACCTTGTTTATCCCATCACCGTGAGCACGATGCCGGCGAGGATGCCGAGGACCGCGGCGATTTTCTGCCAGTTGCTTCGTTCGCCGAACAACAGCAGTCCGCCTATGAATGCCACCAGCGTGCTGCCGCGGCGCAGGCTCATCACCACTGAGACAAGTGAATGGGGATCGCGCAACGCGCTGAAATAAATGTAATCCGCTGTCAGCAGCGAAAACGCAATAGCCGGAATGGTCCAGCGCCAGCGGAACTCGTTGCGCTCCCACCAGCGCCGCTGCCAACCAAAGGCGAACGGCACGAACAATAGGACGAGATAGATGGAAAACCACGCCTGCACCGTCGGCACCGAAAAGTGCGTCCGCCCCAGCAGGTATTTGTCGTAAAGCGAACTCACTCCGCCCAGCACCGTTCCGACGATCAAAAACCACACCCACTTGTTCCGGTGAAAATGCACCCCCTCCAGCCGGCCGGCGAAGGAAAGCCCGACGAATGATGCCAGCGTCGTGATGATACCCAGCAATTGCATTCCCGTCGGGCGCTCACCTAAAATCAGCAATGCGCCCGCCAATGTCCACAATGGCGAGGTTGCGCGAATGGGCGAAGCGAGCGACAGCGGCAGTTGTTTCAGGCCGAAATAGGTGAAAAGCCATGATGCCGCGACGATGGCCGACTTCAGCAACAGCTGCAAATGCTGCATCGGCGTGAGCGGGTCAGTGACCAGCGATGCCGGCAGCAATCCGGGATGTACAGCCTGCGCGAGCAGCAGCACCGTCCACACCGCCGCGCCCGTCAGCGTGCTCAGGAACAACACCGGCAGCACGGCGTTGTCCTGAATGGCGTGCTTGATGCAAAGGTCATACACACCGAGGAACAGCGCCGACACCAGACTGGCTTCAATCCAACTCATTAAATTAAAACGCGACGGGCGAACCGTTTTGGCCCGCCCGTCGAGCTGAAATCTCAATTTACGTCTGCGAGTTTACATATTTACGATGAGGTTGTCACCAAACTGCGAACATTTGATTACTGTCGCGCCACCCCCCAGGCGGGCAATATCATAGGTGACACGCTTTTAAGTCCAGAGAGAACTCCGGGATGAAGTGGAAATGCTTTTTCTTGACTTTATGAATTAATTAAGTCATTAATACGTCTCACGATGCTGGTCGCAATCAGGAGACCCACGCGTCGGAGATAGATCAACCCTAAAAAAGCACAGCCAAATCAGATATTTGGAACCATGAAATCTGCAATTCGTTTTGTTTCGGAACGGCTACTTAATTTCGCGGCCTTAATGTTTGTCACAGGCCTTTTGGCCGTGCCCTCCGCCCGCGCCGGGCTGACGGTGGACATCCATTTGAACCATGACCATTATGGCTATTATTTCTTCCCTTATTTGAGCACGAACACCACGCCGCCGAATTTTCCCGCAGGTGATTATCAGATCGCTTCGCCGCAAATTCCAACCAATGGTTCGGATCTCTTCTACCACGCCACCAGCAACACATTCGATTTTGGCATCAACGGCAATTATGGTGGCGGCAGTTATTACAGTGACTTCGGCTCGTTTCTCAACGGCATAACGAATGGATTGTGGTCAATCTGGGTCACCAATGCCACTTCTACGAATCATTACAAATTCAGAGTCACCGTCACCGGCCTGACGAGCAACATCTTTGGCGCTCCGCCTCTGCCAGTGTTCCCGACGGATGGGGCTTTGTTTGTGCCCAACCAGCCGGCGTTTGCCTGGACCGGGCCGGCCAACTGGGTGGGAACGCTCTCCGTTCAGGATTACTCGGTGGATACGAACGGAAATTACAATTATGTTGATTCCGCGGGACTCGCTCCCGCCGTGACGAATTGGACGCCATCGGTGACGCTGCCCAACGGTACCAACGCTTTCAACGTGGATTATTTCAGCAATGCCACCTCACTGATTGTCGCCAGCACGCCGACAAATAATGCCGGCCAGCCTATTTCGGGTTGGGTTTCCACGGCCAGCCTCGAAAGCCGATTTGGTAACGATGTGAAATTTGTCGTCGGCCAGCAGCCCAGCACGTCGGGAGGCGGCCATACGAATGTCGCGTACTACTCTTTCGAGGACAACAGCCTCTTTGCCCACGATTTTTCCGGCAACGGGAATGATATTAACAGTTACGGCAATTATTTGATGGCGCCTTACATCACCAACAATGCGGCTGCCGGGTCGTATGCGTTTGGCGCTGCGGGCGACGGCTGGCTTTATCCGCCAACCAACCTGCTGGCCACCCTGGCGGGCAGCTTTTCGGTTTCATTATGGGTCAAGACATCTGAAGTCCATGGGAATGATAACGATGACGTGTACTCAGCCGCCGGGATCTTCTCAGCGTTCAACGGTGGGCAAAATGCGGTCATGCCCATGGGCCTTAATGGCAGCAAGCTCGCCTTCTATACCGGCGGCAGTTCGCAGGATACGCTACACTCACAAACCAGCATTAACACTGGCCAGTACGTCCACGTGGTGGTAACCCGCGACCAGCAGAGCGGTGAGAAGAAAATTTATGTCAATGGCGTGCTGGATATCTCCGATTTCGGTTCCACCGACTTTCTAAGCGACCCCAGTCAACTGGATATCGGCTATAATAACGGCCAGCCGTTCACGGGTGAGTTGGATGATATCCAATTTTATTCCGGCGTGTTGTCCAGCAACGAAGTTTTGCAGCTTTACAACAATCCCGGCACCACCATTCCCGATGTCGCGGCAAGCAGCGAGAGCGGCTTGAGCGCGCATTATGATTTTGACGAAGGCACAGCATTGGCTCCGGACGTTTCCGGCAACGGGAATGACATCATTTACGCTGGCAGTTTTGGCGGCAGTGGTCCCTCAATAAGTTCAGAGAACATTGCCGGGGCCGGATCGGTTTCTTTTGACGGTGGCAGCTATCTGACTCCGACAAACCAGTTGTTGTCCACGCTCGCCGGCAGCTTCACAATATCGCTCTGGGTCAACACCACGCAAGACAACGGCGATCCCTATGATTACGCTTTTAACGGTGATGGAATTATCTCTGCCGACGTCGGCGGAGCCGCAAACGACTTGGTTCCGGTAGCTTTAACCGGAGGCCAGGTGGCATTCAACACGGGGAACACGACTTATGGTTACGATGACACGATAAATTCTTCGGTTACCGTTAACGACGGAAATTGGCACCACATAGTCGTCAGCCGAAATCAAGCGACTGGCGAGAAAGACATCTACATTGACGGCGTGTTGGACACGTCGGACTTCGATACAACCAATTTGCTGAATGACCCGCAGCTTTTAACCATTGGAGCCATCTCTGACGCGAGCAATCCCGATCCCGCAAGCCCGGATTATAATGGGTACAACGGCTATGAAGGATTGTTGGATGACATCCAAATCTATAATCGGGCTTTGACCTCCACTGAGGTGGCGTTCCTTTACAGCAACCCCGGCGCGACCCTCAGCGGCGCGACCACAAACACTCCTTATCCCGTTGACGTGAATCTGCAATTTGGAATTATCCGCTCGCAAGATCCTAATTTCGGCGAAATCTACGGTGGTTCCGTCTCGTTTAATTCCGTCAATCCCGTACCCAGCACCACGAACAGCGTGCATTCGCCCCACGATTATTTTATCACCGAGCAATATCCCGGCGGTGGCAACGGAAGCGGCGCAATTCTAAACTCCTTGGATCAGGTGATCAATGAATTCACTAACGGTTCCTGGACGATTTACATCAACCAGGGCAGTCCGACGCAGCAAGTGTACACGTTCCAGGTGGCGATTTCGGGCCTGGGCACCAATCTTCTGAAAGCCGTCAAGGTCTTCACGCCGACCAACAACGCGATTCTCCTCAGCACCACTCCGGCGTATTACTGGACCGGCCCGTCGAATTTCTCCACGCTCCAGGTTGACCTGTTAAGCGGACCGATTGCGGGTCTGCCGCTCACGGCGACAAACTGGCCATCCCCGCCCTCGGCGGGTTACGGCACAAATCGTTTCGATGTGGGTTACAACTCCAACAATTTTGGCGGCGTCACGTTCACCACGCCGATGGACGGTTCATCCAATCTGATCAATTCCTGGGCCGCGACTGTCCAGTTGACTTCCCAAGCTTTCATTCCGTTTGTGGTGGCGCCGCCGGTGGTGCTGACCAACACGGCGCGCGTCGGCGGCGTTTTCCAATTTTCCTTCCAGACGGTCGCCACTCACACGAACATCGTCCTGTCGCGAACGAACCTGGTTGTCGGAACATGGATTCCGGTGACGAATTTCATCGGCGACGGCAGCGTCAAACAATTCGTCTTCCCGGCGACCAATCCACCCGTCCGGTTCTTCCGCGTGAGTACGCAATGATTAAGCGACCGGGTAATGGACGAAAACAAAAAGCCGGGCTGTGAAGCCGGCATATCTCTTGAAATGAAATCAAATCACATGTGCGCGATGATGTTGTCGCCAAACTGCGAGCATTTGATTTCCGTCGCGCCTTCCATCTGGCGCGCGAAATCGTAGGTGACGCGCTTGCTGCCAATCGCACCGTTCAAGCCCTTGAGAATCAGATCAGCGACTTCTGTCCAGCCCAGGTAACGGAACATCATTTCACCACTCAGCACCACCGAACCGGGGTTCACCACGTCCTTGCCCGCATATTTCGGCGCGGTCCCGTGCGTGGCTTCAAAAATGGCGTGACCGCTGATGTAATTGATATTGCCGCCGGGAGCGATGCCGATGCCGCCTACCTGTGCCGCGAGCGCGTCGCTCAAATAATCGCCGTTCAGGTTCAGCGTGGCGATGACGTCGAAGTCGGTCGGTCGGGTGAGCACCTGCTGCAACGTGATGTCGGCGATGGCGTCCCTGATGACGATGCCCGCGCCGGGTTTGCCCTCGGGGATTTTGCACCACGGGCCGCCATCAATTTCCACGGCCCCAAAAGACTTCTTCGCAACCTCGTAGCCCCAGTCGCGGAAGCTGCCCTCGGTGAATTTCATGATGTTGCCCTTGTGGACAATCGTGACGCTCTTGCGTTTGAACTTGATGGCGTAACCAATGGCGCTATGGATGAGCCGCACGCTGCCGCTGTAACTTACGGCCTTGATGCCGATGCCGACTTTCACGTCACTCGGAAAATCCTTTGCGCCGACCGCCTGCCAAAATTCCTCGGCGGCGGGTTTGGTGCCGAAACGGATTTTCTTGAAGTCCTTCGGAAATTCCTTCGCGATAAAGTCCAGAACTTTTTGCGCTTCGGGCGTGCCGGCGGCGTATTCGATTCCCGCGTAAATGTCCTCGGTGTTTTCGCGGAAAATGACCATGTTCACCTTCTCGGGGTGCTTCACCGGCGACGGGACGCCGGTGAACCATTGCACCGGCCGCAGGCAGACGTAGAGGTCGAGCATCTGGCGCAGCGCGACGTTGAGCGAACGGATGCCGCCGCCAACCGGCGTGGTGAGCGGGCCTTTGATGCCGACGAGATATTCCTTGAATGCCTCGACCGTGTCGTCCGGCAGCCAGTTGTCGAATTTATTCTTGGCCGTTTCGCCGGCGAACACTTCAAACCACGCAACCTTGCGTTTGCCACCATAGGCCTTTTGCA
>Ga0265338_10004001_pt1 | contig 20259 bp, 18 predicted proteins | sample 42126metaG_FD_193579 | JGI IMG/M metagenome (GOLD analysis project Ga0265338, IMG submission 193579) | Rhizosphere microbial communities from Carex aquatilis grown in University of Washington, Seatle, WA, United States - 4-21-26 metaG | ecosystem: Host-associated > Plants > Roots > Rhizosphere...
GTCACCTCGGAGGTGAACTGGTCAAGCTGGTCGACCATGCGGTTGAACACGGCCGCGATCTCGTCGACGAGCGGGTCGCCGGTCAGCGCGAGGCGCGTGCTGAAGTCGCCGCCGCGCACCGCCGTGAGCCCCGCGAGCAGCTGCTCGAGCGCGGCCCGGTCGAGACGTGGCCGCTCGTGGTCAACGTCTGTCATCGGCACTCCCGTTCCTCGGGCCGCTGCGGAGGATTTGTAAGACTGACCGTTACACAATAGTCGCTTTCCCGCGGGCGGGTGCGGCTGGTTTGCCGATATAATCAGCGATTCACCCGGGTCTTGCATTAGCGATTCAAAATCGGATTATCCAGAACGGGTGCGGCTGGCCCGCCATCCCCGGCCGTTACCCGCTCGGCGATGCTAGAGTTTCGCGCAGGCGCTGCCCATTACGTTAGCTAGATCGCGTTCAGCTGGGCCTCGCAAGGTAACGGCGGACTGCGGGCCAGCGCCAGTGAGCAGTCACCGGTAGCGGAGGCGGTGCCCAGTGGCAGACGGCGAAGACGCGCCCCGGCTGTCGGCCGTCGTCGAGCGTCAGCGGCGTGAGCTGGCCCGGGTCCGGGCAGACGGCGAGGCGGCGATGGTCGTCGCGGTCGCCCGGGGCGTGCTCATGGAGCGGCACCGCTGTTCGCTGGCCGAGGCCGCCCGTCAGCTGGCCGACATGGCCGCCGCGGCGAGCCTGCCGGAACCGGAGATGGCCGCCGCTGTCCTCGCCCAGGAGACACAGTCCGCGCTCCAGTCGTCCCAGTCCCAGTCGTCCCAGTCCCAGCCGGCCTCCGCCTCTCCTGCCTCGCCCGGGTCTCCAGCCGTCACTTCCTCAGCCAGCCCGTCATCCCCGGACGCCACGGCGGCCCGCCCGGCGCAGGTGACCCGGGCGGCGCCGATGGAGTGGATCGAGGCGGGCCGGGAGCTTGGGCCCGCCGACAGCCCGGTCGCGATCGCCGCCGCCGAGCGCGAGAAGGACGGCGCCGAGCTGGTCGGCGCGCTGGCCGCGCAGCTGCGGTCCCGGTTCGGCGCCGCCGCGGTCGCGGTGTGGCTGCTTGACGCCGACGGCGCGCTCGACCTGTTCGGCGTGGAAGGACTCGGCGGGGCTGAGTCGAGTCGCTGGCGGCGGTTGCCGCCGCAGTTCGACTGCCTGGAGCAGCGGGTCGTCGTCGGCGGGACGGACCGGTGGTGGCCGGCCGGGCTGCCCGCGCATGACCGGGTGCCCGTGGCCGCCCCGTGGGGGAGGGACGCCGCCCGGGCGGTGCTCGCGCTGCGGGACCGGACCGGCATCCTGCTCGGCGTGACCGAAGCCTGGTGGCCTTCCCCGCGGGCGGAGTTCGACGTCGGCACCAGGACCTCGGTAACGGCCGCGCTGGCGGGCTTCATCGACGTGCTGGCCCTGCGGCTGGCCTACGGGCCGGTCGGCTCGGCCGCGCCGTCGCCCGCCGTGTTCCGCGCGCTGGATCAGGTCACCGAGTCGGCGCTGGTGGTCAGGCCGCTGTGGGGCACCGACGGCACGCTGACCGACTTCGGCCTGGTGCACCTCAGCCCCGGGTACGTGGACCCGGCCGGGCGGCCGTCGGCTGAGCTGGCCGGGCTGACGCTGCTCGAGGCGTACCCGGGCTCATCCGGCGAGGGGTTGTTCGCGATGGCCCGGCGGATCTTGGCCAGCGGCCGCGCCGAGCACATCGCCGGGCCGACCACCGCCCTGGCCGGCGAGCCGGACGCGGTTCAGGTCGCGGGGGTGCACGCGGTCCCGTTCTTCGCGGGCGTGGCCTTCATCTGGCGGCCGGTGGGGGAGGGGGAACGGCTGGGCGAGCTGCTCGACCACGTGCAGCGGCTCGGCCGCATCGGCGCCTGGGAGGAGAGCCTCGCCACCCGCGACGTCCGCTGGACCGATTCGGCGTTCGCCTTGTTCGGCCTCGACCCGCGCCACGCGGCGCCGATCCCCACCGCCAGCCTGCACAGTTTCGCGATCGCGGCCGACCGGACGGCGCTGCGCCGGTTCCGCGAGTCGCTGCTGCACCGGCGCGAGCCGACGGTCGCGGTATTCCGCATCGTCCGCCCGGGCGACACCGCCATCAGGCAGATCCGCATCTTCGCCGAGCCGGTGCTGGCCGGCGACGAGGTGACCGGGCTGCGCGGCGCCTTCCAGGACGTGTCCGCGCATTACCACACCCAGGTGGCGCTGGCCGCGACCCAGGACCAGCTGGCCGACAGCGAGCACCGGGCCGACCAGGAGCAGGAGCTGGCGCTACGGCTGCAGCTGGCCATCATGCCGGAGGACGAGACGCCGGTGGAGGTCGCCGGGGTGGACCTGGCGGTGCGCTACCGGCCCGCCGAGCAGGGGCGCCTGGTGGCGGGCGACTGGTATGACGCGCTGCTGCTCCCGGACAAGGAACTGCTGCTGGTAGTGGGCGACATCACCGGGCACGGGATCGACGCGGTCACCGGCATGATCGCCGCCCGCAACGCGCTGCGCGGCCTCGCCGCGACCGGCGCGGGCCCGGCTGAACTGCTCAGGCACCTCAACTACGCCGCCTGCCACCTGACAGAAGGCATCGCGGGCACGGTGGTATGCGGCCGTTACAACCCGGAGACCCGGGTACTGCGCTGGGCCCGGGCGGGCCACCTGCCGCCGGTCCTAGTGCGCGCGGACCACGCCGAGATGCTTCCGCTGCCCGGCGGGGTGCTGCTCGGCCTCGACCCGGACGCGGAGTACGAGGAGGCGGTCCTCCCGCTGTGCAGCGGCGACACCCTGCTGCTGTTCACCGACGGCCTCATCGAGCGGCGGGCTGATTCGATCAGCGACGCGCTGCGCGAGTTCACCGCCGCCTCGGTGCCCGCGGGCCCGGACGCGGCCGCCCACGCCGACCGGATCCTGCGCGGCGCGCTGTCCGACACCGGCGACGACGCCTGCCTGGTCACCGTCCGCATCATCTGACCCGCGCCCGGGAGGTCCCGCTGCGGTCCGGGGACGCGGAAGCGCCAGGCACCCAGGACCCTGATGCTGCCCGGTTGCCCGGCGCCTGCCCCCGCGCACCGCTGTCCCACTGCCCGCGACGCCCGCGTTCCGACAGGGGTACCCGGGGTAAATCAGGTCAAACCAGCCCGCCCTATCGGTCGGCCAGCGCGCCCGGCAGCGTGAACACCACGGACACGACCGACCCGGCCGGGCCGGAGCTGACCTGCACCCGGTCAGCGGTCAGCCGCACCAGCCACAGCCCGTGGCCGTGCTCGACCGGCCAGGACGCGGCGGGGGCGGAGCCGGCGGCGAGTCCGTCGAGCGTCAGGCCGCCCGCCACGTCCCCTGGCGCGCTGCCGGTTCCCGCGCTGCCGGTTCCCGCGCTGTCGGTGTCGCTGACCTGGCAGCGCAGCGCTCCGGGGGTGACCTCCATCAGCAGCCGCCCCCGGCCCGCGCCGTGCCTGATGACGTTGGCGGCCAGCTCGTGCATGGCCAGCATGACGTCGATCGCGCGGTCGTCGTGCAGGCCCGCCGCCGAGGCGGACTCCAGCACCGCCGCGCGCAACCCGGAAAGCGAAGAGGCGCTGAACTCTCGGTCGAGCACGGTGACACCGCCTCCGGCGCTGGACGGCGGCATCAAGGGGCCCTCAGCGGTGTCAGGCACTGCGCGCAGCGTGAAAGTCGCTGCCTCCCAGTCCTGGCATCGAGGTGGTGCTGATAGCCGATCGCCTCCCCCGCGATCTCGTCGGCCGGACCGCTCCGGCCTAGACCACTGAACGCTACCCGCCAGCGGCGGCGAAAACCATGAAGCCGCCTATAAGTGCCGCGACCCGCCGGTCCGCCACCGATTCGGGGGCACCGCCCGCTCCTTTCGCCCGCCCGGCGCAGCCTGCCCCCGCCGCGCTGGACGGGAGCCTGCCGCCCGGCCGCCCGGATAGGGTGACCGGGTGCGGCCGGAGGGAGACATCACCAGGGGCACCACCAACCCCAGCCGGCTGCGCCGGGCCGACCGCTGGATCACCCAGGCACTGCCGTCGGTGCTGCGGGCGGCCCACCGTCCGCTGATCGTGGACCTCGGGTTCGGCGCCTCCCCGGTGACCACCCTGGAGCTGTACCAGCGGGTCCGCGCGGTGGCGCCGGACGCCGAGGTGACCGGGCTGGAGATCGACCCGGTGCGGGTGGAGCACGCCCGCCGCCGGCTGGCGGCGCTGCGCGCGGCCGGGCAGGAACTGCCGGGGCTGTCGTTCGCGGCCGGCGGCTTCGAGCTGCCGGTACCCCGTCGGCCTGTCCTGGTCCGCGCGTTCAACGTGCTGCGCCAGTACCCGGAGGACCGGGCCTGGGCGGCCTGGTCCAGGCTGCGGGCGGGCCTGGCCCCCGGCGGCGTGGTGGTCGAGGGCACCTGCGACGAGATCGGGCGGCGGGCCGTCTGGGTCACCCTGCCCGCACCGCCCGGTACCGCACCCCCCGGGGCCACCCGGGGCGCACCCGCCGGGGCCCCCCGGGCCGGGCCGGAGCCGCCCGGAGCCGCCCTCGTCACCTTCTCAGCCCGGCTGGCGTCCCTTGACCGCCCGTCCGACCTGGCGGAACGGCTGCCCAAGGTGCTTATACAGCGGAACGTTCCGGGCGAGCCGGTGCACCGCTTCCTGCGCGACCTGGACCGGGCCTGGGATACCGCGGCCCCGTACTCCGCCTTCGGCCCGCGGCAGCGCTGGCTGGCCGCCGTCACCGCCCTGGCGGGCAGCTGGCCGGTGCTCCGGTCCGCGCCCAGCGGCGGCCCCCGGCGCTGGCGGCTGGGCGAGGTCACCGTGCCCTGGGCGGCACTCGCCCCGGCCGCTGAAGTGACATGATGAGATGAGTCACAAACTGCGCGCCGCTGGCGAATGGCCGCTGACAGCGTCATCCGGGAACACGGGCCGCGCACCGGCGATGATGAGGTGGTTGGCGTGACGGTGGCGACTGAGACCGGCCAGCAGGAGCAGATGCAGCAGCTGCTAGCCGGGCTTACCGCGGTGCGTGGCGGTGACTTCAGCATTCGGCTGCCCGCCGGGGCCGACCCGCTGATGAACGACATCGCGGACGTCTTCAACGCCATGAACGAGCAGCTCGGCGTGTTCACCTCGGAGGTGACCCGGGTAGCGCGCGAGGTGGGCACCGAGGGGCAGCTCGGCGGGCAGGCCGAGGTGCCCGCCGTGGCCGGCACCTGGAAGGACCTGACCGACTCGGTCAACGCGATGGCGGGCAACCTGACCGGTCAGGTCCGGGCGATCGCCCAGGTCACCACCGCGGTCGCCCGGGGCGACCTCAGCCAGAAGATCTCGGTGGAGGCCAAGGGCGAGGTCGCCACCCTCGCCGAGACCATCAACGGGATGGTGGACACGCTGTCGGCGTTCGCGGGCGAGGTGACCCGGGTGGCCCGCGAGGTGGGCACCGAGGGCCGCCTCGGGGGCCAGGCCGAGGTGCCCGGGGTGGGCGGTACCTGGCGGGACCTGACCGAGTCGGTGAACTTCATGGCGGGCAACCTGACCAGCCAGGTCCGCAATATCGCGCAGGTCACCACCGCCGTCGCCAAGGGCGACCTGAGCCAGAAGATCACCGTCGACGCCCGGGGCGAGATCCTTGAGCTCAAGAACACCGTCAACACGATGGTCGACCAGCTGTCGGCGTTCGCGGGCGAGGTGACCCGGGTGGCCCGCGAGGTGGGCACCGAGGGCCGCCTCGGCGGCCAGGCGCAGGTGCCCGGGGTGGGCGGTACCTGGCGGGACCTGACCGACTCGGTGAACTTCATGGCGGGGAACCTGACCAGCCAGGTCCGCTCGATCGCGCAGGTCGCTACCGCGGTCGCCAAGGGTGACCTGAGCCAGAAGATCACCGTCGACGCCCGGGGCGAGATCTCCGAGCTCAAGAACACCATCAACACAATGGTCGACACGCTGTCCGACTTCGCGGGCGAGGTCACCCGGATGGCCCGCGAGGTGGGCACCGAGGGCCGCCTGGGCGGCCAGGCCGACGTGCAAGGTGTCTCCGGCACCTGGAAGGACCTCACCGAGTCGGTCAACGTCATGGCGGCCAACCTCACCGTGCAGGTCCGCTCGATCGCCGAGGTGACCACCGCGGTGGCCAAGGGCGACCTGAGCCAGAAGATCCGGGTGGACGCCCGGGGCGAGATCCTTGAGCTCAAGGAGACCATCAACACGATGGTCGACCAGCTGTCGGCGTTCGCGGGCGAGGTGACCCGGGTGGCCCGCGAGGTGGGCACCGAGGGCCGCCTGGGCGGCCAGGCCATCGTCCAGGGCGTGTCCGGCACCTGGAAGGACCTGACCGACAACGTCAACGTCATGGCCTCCAACCTGACCGCTCAGGTTCGCTCGATCGCCCAGGTGACTACCGCGGTGGCCAAGGGCGACCTGAGCCAGAAGATCCGGGTGGACGCCCGGGGCGAGATCCTTGAGCTCAAGGAGACCGTCAACACGATGGTCGACCAGCTGTCGGCGTTCGCGGGCGAGGTGACCCGGGTGGCCCGCGAGGTGGGCACCGAGGGCATCCTGGGCGGCCAGGCGACGGTGCCGAACGTGGCCGGGACCTGGAAGGACCTGACCGACAACGTCAACTCGATGGCGAACAACCTGACCAACCAGGTGCGGAACATCGCCCAGGTGACTACCGCGGTGGCCAAGGGCGACCTGACCAAGAAGATCGACGTCGACGCCCGGGGCGAGATCCTCGAGCTCAAGACCACCATCAACACGATGGTCGACCAGCTCTCGTCGTTCACCGCCGAGCTCACCCGGGTGGCCCGCGAGGTGGGCCGGGAGGGCCGCCTCGGCGGCCAGGCCGAGGTCGAGGGCGTGTCCGGCACCTGGAAGCGGCTGACCGAGAACGTGAACGAGCTGGCCGGCGCGCTGACCAGGCAGATCCGCGCGATCTCGGAGGTCACCAGCGCGGTCGCCACCGGTGACCTGACCCGGACGATCTCGGTCGAGGCGGCCGGGGAGGTCGCCGAGCTGAAGGACAACATCAACACGATGGTCGGCTCGCTCCGCGAGACTACCGAGGCCAATCAGCAGCAGGGCTGGCTGCAGACCAACCTGGCCCGGATCGCCGGCCTGATGCAGGGCCAGCGCGACCTGGCGGTGGTCGCTGAGCTGATCATGGACGAGCTCATCCCGCTCGTCGGCGGGCAGCACGGCGCGTTCTTCCTGACCGACAGCGCCGCCGCCGAGACCCGGCTGCGGCTCATCGCCGGGTACGCGCTGCCGCCCAGTGCCGGCCAGCCCAGTGCCGGCCAGCCCAGTGCCGGCCCGCCCAGTGCCGGCCCGCAGAGCGGTCCCCCCAGCCAGGTGCTGCTGGGCGAGTCGCTGATCGGCCAGGTGGCCAGGACCCGCAAGCCGATCGTGCTCAACGAGGTGCCGGCCGGCTACGCCCGGATCTCCTCCGCGATCGGCGAGTCCCGCCCGGTCAACGTGATGATCGTGCCGATCGTGTTCCAGGACCAGGTGCTCGGCGTCATCGAGGCCGGCTCGCTGTGGCCGTTCACCCAGGCCCACCGGGACTTCCTCGAGCAGCTGATGGAGACCATCGGCGTCAACGTCAACACGATGATCGCCAACGCCCGCACCGACGCGCTGCTCGAGCAGTCGCAGCGGCTGACCGCCGAGCTCCAGTCACGGCAGATGGAGCTGCAGAGCTCCAACGCCGAGCTGGCCGACAAGGCGGCCCTGCTGGCCGCCCAGAACCGAGACATCGAGACCAAGAACGCGGAGATCGAACAGGCCCGGCAGGAGATCGAAGAGCGCGCCAAGCAGCTCGACCAGGCCAACCGCTACAAGTCGCAGTTCCTCGCCAACATGTCGCACGAGCTGCGCACCCCGCTGAACAGCCTGCTTGTGCTGGCCCGGCTGCTGGCCCAGAACCCGCACGGCAACCTGTCCGTCAAGCAGGTTGAGTACGCCACCGTCATCCACTCTTCCGGCTCCGACCTGCTGCGGCTGATCAACGACATCCTCGACCTGACCAAGGTCGAGGCGGGCAAGATGGACATCAACCCGGAGCGGTTCGCGCTGACCGGGCTGATCGAGGACCTGCGGGGGGTGTTCGGCCCGCTGACCGAGGAGAAGCGGCTCGGGTTCACCATCACCACCGCCCCGGGCGTGCCCGCCGACCTGGTGACCGACAAGCAGCGGCTGCGGCAGATCGTCTATAACCTGTTGTCGAACGCGGTCAAGTTCACCGAGCGCGGCCGGGTCGAGCTCCGGATCGAGACCGCGGTCGCCCCGCCGCACACCCACCTGGCCGAGGCGCACGACGGGCCGTGGATCGTGTTCGTGGTCACCGACACCGGCATCGGGATCGGCCAGGACAACCTGACCAGCATCTTCTCCGCCTTCCAGCAGGCGGACGGCACCACCAGCCGTCGCTACGGCGGGACCGGCCTCGGCCTGGCGATCTGCCGCGAGGTCGCCGCCCGGCTGGGCGGCGAGGTCACCGTGCACAGCGAGCTCGGCCTGGGCAGTATCTTCAGCCTGCACCTGCCGCTCACCCAGCACGGCGGGCCGCACCCGCGGACGCTGCCAAGCGACGGTAGCGTCCGCCCGGTGCCGGCGGCCATGCCGCACGAGGTGCTGCGCGACCACCGGGTGCTGGTGGTCGACGACGACCCCCGCAACGCCTTCGTGCTGACCGACGTGCTCGAGATGCACGGCATGACCGTGGTGCAGGCGACCGACGGCCGCCAGGCCATCGCCGAGCTGGCCGCGGGCGACATCGACCTGGTGCTCATGGACGTGATGATGCCGCAGATGGACGGCTACGAGACCACCCGCGCCATCCGCGCCATGCCCCAGTACGCCCGCCTCCCCGTCATCACCGTCACCGCCCGCGCCATGCAGGGCGACCGCGAGAAGAGCATTGACGCCGGCGCCACCGACTACATCACCAAGCCCATCGACATCGAGGAACTCCTCAACTGCATGGAGCGCTGGCTCTAGCACCAGTGACCTTCCGAGGCGACAAGAGGGCGCGGACATGACCGTGCCCGCCCGGAGCACGAGGGCTCCCGGCGGGCACGGGGTCGGATCGGGCTGCGCGCCCCGAGTTACGCGGCCAGGGCGGTGTCGTAGACGGAGACCGTCTCGTGCGCGATCCGGCTCCAGGAGTAGCGGGAGCGGGCCCGGTCGGCGGCGGCGACGCTGAACGCCTCGAGCAGCATCGGGTGCTGCAGCAGCTGGCGGATTCGCTGGGCGAGCAGGGCCGGGCGGCCCGGGGGGACCAGGATGCCGGTGGTGCCGTCCACCACCGCGTCAACCTGCGCGCCGACGGCGGAGGCGATCACCGGGGTGCCGCAGGCCATCGCCTGGATCGAGGTGAGGCCGGTCGGGTCGTACTCGGTGACGCTGACCAGCAGGTCGGCCGAGCGGAAGAGCGGCGGCAGTGCGCCCTGGCCGACCTGGCCAGCGAAGGTCACCTGGCTGGTCACGCCGAGGCTGTCGGCCAGCTTGACCAGCCGGTGGTAGCCGAGGTCGTCGCGGAGCTGGTCGCGGGACGGGCCGCCGGCCACGATCAGGTCGGCCCCCGGCACCTTGGAAATCGCCCGCAGCAGGTTGGCGAGCGCGTCGGTCTCGGACAGGTCGGCCACGGTCACCAGGCGGGGGCGGGCGGCGCGCTCGGCGGCCGGGCCCTCCGGGGTGAACTCGTCGGTGTCCACGCCGCACGGGACCACCCTGATGTGCCGGCGCGGCACGCCGAGCCGGGTCAGGTCCGACTGCTCGTCGGAGCTGCCGGCCAGCACGGCGCTGGCACTGCGGCCGATGGCGGGCTCGAGCCGGATGCGCTCGGTGCCGGCGTCGCCCGGGATCACGTGGTGCCGCCGCTCGGCCACCCCCAGCGAGTCAAACGACTGCACCACCGGGATGCGCAGGTCGCGGGCGGCCGCAAGCGAGGCAAGGCCGCTGGTCCAGCGCATCGCGTGCACCACGTCGGGGCGGTCCGCGGTCCAGCGCTCGTGCAGCGGGCGGCTGAACGCGGGCACCTGGGCAAGCAGTTCCGACTCAGCCTGGTCACTGGTGTCAGTGCCGGCGGGACGGCGACCGCTGGACGGGCCGACGTACTCAACGGTGACGCCAGGCTCAATCTCGGTGCGGGCCGACTGCGCGGCGGCGCCGTTCCGCTGCGCGTAGACGGTCACCCGGTGGCCCTCGCCCGCCAGCGAGTGGCTCAGCTCACGCAGCCGCGTGTCGTTCAGCCGTCCGGCGCTGTCACCGGTCATCGAGGTGGCGTGCTGTGCTACCAGGGCGATCTTCATTGGGAAGCTCCTTACCGCGGGGATTCCCATCACGGCGAGCGGTCCGAGGGGCCGGGAGCTTCAACTAAGAAAGTGGCCACGCGAGCACGCACGCCATAATGGCGTGGAACGTGCCTGCGTCGTAGGCACCACTTGGACAGATCATATCCCACCGGGGCTCCGGTAAACAGCCCCTCGGGCAAGTTTTATCCGGCGCTTGCCTCGGAGACCGTCGGGTAGACGGGAACCAGCTGGTCAGCGGCGGTCAGCCGAAGCATCTTGGCCACCGGCTCGCGCGGGCCCGCGAGGGAGAGCACCCCGCCCAGGCGGTCCATCGCCCGGTTGGCGCGCAGGATCACGTGCAGCGCGGATGAGTCCATGAAGCGCAGGCCGGACAGGTCGATGATCAGCGTGCGGGGCTCTTTGGCCACTTCGGCGTCGAGCACGTCGCGCAATGCGTCGCTGTTGGTCACGTCGGCCTCCCCGACAAGCTCCACCAGCGTGTACGGTTCGCCTGCCGACTCGACCGTCGCGACTGAGGTCGTGAGCAGGTCCACACCCGCTTTTTACCACATGCGGGCGCCCGACGGGCGGCTCAACCCCGCGCTCGTGCCGGCGGCAGCGTCATGCGCATGCGCACCGTCGTGCCGTCGGCACCGGATGTCAGCTCCACCCGGTCGCACACCTGGTTGACCAGCCAGAGCCCGTGGCCGCCAGGCGCGTCAAGCCCGGGTTTCACCTGGCCGGCCCGCGGATCGGTGATAATCCCCGCATCGTGCACCTCGCACACGATCTCGTCCGCGTCGTGCCAGACGGTCAGCGTCCCGGCTGACCGGGTGTGCCGCAGCGTGTTGGCCGCTACCTCGCTGACGGCGAGTACCAGGTCGGTTACCCGGTCCTCGGGCAGTCCGGCCGCCCGGGCCCGGCTCAGCACCAGGGCACGGACCGGCGACAGGTCCGTGCGGTAGCTGAGGTACGCGGCGTCGCTGGCCGACGCGGGCGCCGGCCAGCCGCGGCTGGCCGGTTCGGGGAACTGCACAGGTGAGTCAGCCACACTGTTCCTTCGCGGCGTCCTGGCTGGCCCGGGCGCCGCGTCCGCGTCCTGGAACCTGACGTCGCGGCACCTGGCGCAGCCCAGGCGACATGTCGCTATTGAACCTGACGATACACCGGGGCAACGCCGTCGTTGCCGGTACTCCGGATGCGCGGCACCGGGTCCGTCCGCTGGCGCCGGTTTAGCGGCCTGCGCCGGGGTAACTGCCTGCACGCGGCCCAGTGGGCGCGGCTGAGCGCCGGCCTGACCGGGCTGGACGCCAATCTCGACCGCACCTGGGCCGCCGAGCAAGAGCGGATCAGGCGCTCCGGCTGAACCCGGCGACAGGCGGGAAGGAGGTTGCATGTCAATGCAGCACCAAGCGAGTCGGCGCGGGGACAGCGCGCCCGGACCAGAGCGGCCGAGGTGGCTCTTCCTGGTGACGGGCGGGCTGGTCTACCTCGGCGCGCTGCTCGGAATGTGGATCGTGCTGGCCGGTCAGCCAGACGCGCAGGACCTGGTGGCGGGGTCGGTGGCGGCGGTGCTGGCCGTGGGCGTCGGGTACTTCCTCAGCCAGCGCGGAAAGATGGTACCCAGCGTCCGTGCCGCCGACCTGCGCACGCTCGCGGCCGTGCCGTGGCAGGTGGTGGTCGAGACCGGGCAGGTCTTCGCGCTGGCTGCCCGCACGGCATCCGGCCGCCCGGCCGCGCCGGGCGCGCTGCGCACGGTGCCGTTGGATGCAGGGCCGGACGTCCGCGGGTGGCCGGCCGCGCGCCGGGAAGCGGTACTGACCGCGCTGCTGTCGGCGGCACCGAACACGGTCGTGGTGGACATCGACATGGAAGCCGGCACGGCGCTGGTGCACCAGCTGATCAGCTCCTCGCAGCCCGATGTGCGCCCGGCGCTGCCAGGATGAGCTGGTTCCTCGCGGCGGCGCTGGTGCTCCAGGTGGCGCTGATTCCCTGCGCGTGGGTGTGCTGGCGTTTCGACCCCGAGCACCGGGTGGTGGCCCTGGGGCTGGCCGGCACGGTCCAGGCGCTGGCCGTGCTGTGCCTGGCCGTCGGGTACGGCGAACCTGGACTGGCGTCGCTGGCCGTGGTGCTGGCCGCGTTGTCGAGCGGAGGCTCGGTGGCCTTCGCGCGATTCCTGGAGCGCTGGCTGTGACGGGCATCATCTCGGTCGTTCTGCTGGTGGCGGGGCTGGCGGTCGTGGTCGGCTCGTGCGCCGGAATGGCGGTCCTTGACGACCCGCTGGACCGGCTGCACCTGACCGCCCCGGCGGCGATGCTCGGCTCGACCGGGATCTGCGCCTCGGTGGTGGTGCGCGTCGGCCTCTCGGCGTCGGGACTGGCCGCGATCGGCGTAGCCGTGATCCTGATCGCCGCCAACCCGCTGGTCGGCCACGCCGTGGCCCGCGCCATCGCGATCCGGCACGGCGTCACCTGGTCGGATCCGCGGGACGAGGCCGCGGGCTCTCCCGGGGAGGAACGATGAGCGAGGCGGTGATCGCGGTCGCGATGGCCTGGGTGGCCGTGTCGGGTACGGCCGTGGTGCTGACCAGAGATCCGCTGCGCCAGGCCTTCGTAGCCGGGTTCTTCGGGCTGGGGCTCGCCTTCCTTTACCTGTCACTGCAGGCCGCAGACGTGGCACTGTCACAGATCGTGGTGGGCGCCATCGCGTTGCCGCTGATCGTGCTGCTCAGCCTGGCCAAGGTTCGGAAGGACCGGGAATGAGCGAGCCTGCGAGCGAATCAGTAAGCACTGTGCCTGCGCGAACGCGGCCGACGAGCGCCAGCGAGGAGGTCTCGTGAGCCGGCGTGCGCGCCTAGCGTTCTTCGCGGTGGCCGCGGCGGCGCTGGCCATGACCCTGGGCGCCGGCCTGGCCGGCCTGCCGTCGTTCGGCGGCCAGGTCACCGCCTACGCCCGGATGCTCAACCGCCTTGCGCCGCCGCAGCGGCACGTCACCGACGTGGTGTCGGCCATCAGCTTCGACTATCGCGGAATCGACACCCTGTTCGAGGAATTCATCCTGCTCGGCGCGGTGGCCGGGATCTCGGTCCTGCTGCGGCCGCTCAGCGACGAGGCCCGCGTGCTCCCCGAGGACAAGGCGCCAGACCGGGCGATCCCGCCTCCCAGCCCGGCGGTGTGGCTGCTGGCGGTAATCCTCAGCTCGCTGCTCGTACTGGCCGGCATCGAGACGGTCACGCACGGCCAGCTCACGCCGGGCGGCGGCTTCCAGGGCGGAGTGATCCTGGCCAGCGCCAGCTACGTTGCTTACCTGGGCACCAACTACGTAACGGTCGAGCGCTTCCAGCCGGCCCCGCTGCTGGAGGCATCCGACGGGGTGGGCGCCTCCGGGTACGTATTCATCGGACTGCTCGGCCTGCTAGCCGGCGCTTCCTTCCTGAGCAACGTCGTCGGCCTCGGCGTCACCGGGAACCTGATCTCGGGCGGCACTATCCCGCTGCTGAACCTGGTCGTTGGCGTGGAAGTGGCGGGCGGTTTCGCGATCCTGGCCTCGGAGTTCCTTGACCAGACGGTGGTCATTCGGACGAGGCGGCGATGAGTGCCCTGGCCTACTGCCTCGTCGCGTGGCTCTTCCTCATCGGCATCTACGGCGTCGTGACCAGCCGCAACCTCATTCACTTGGTGGTTTGCCTATCGGTCGCACAATCCGCCACCGATATCTTGCTGCTGGAGATCGGGTACCGCAGCGGCGGTCACGCCCCGGTGTTCGTCAGCCTGCCCGCCCGTCCGGGACCGGCCGTCGACGCAGTCATGCAGGCGCTGGCGCTGACCGATGTGGTGGTGGGAGCCGCGGTTACCGGCCTGCTGCTCGCGCTGGTTGTGCAGCTGCACAAGCGAGCCGGGACGCTGGATCCTGACGCGCTCCGGGCGACCAGGGACTGACCGCCGTGGACCTTGCCGTGTCGGCCTCCGCTGTCGTTCCCGCGTCGGTCGCGGTTCCACTGGCTGGCGCGGCCCTGATGGCCGGGTTCAGCCGGCTGCTGCCCCGGTCGGCCAGGGACCTGATCGCCATCGCGGTCGCGCTCGCCACCACCACCTTGACCCTGATCCTGATGGCCGCCAGTGCGGGCCGCCCGATGACCTACTGGTTCTCCGGCTGGCGTCCGTCCGAAGGCATGGCCATCGGGATCGACTACGCGGTCGGCCCGCTCGGGGCGGGCATGGCGTCCCTGGCGGGGCTGCTGGCCAGCGCCGCTCTGGTCTACTGCTGGCGGTACTTCGACAGTGCCCGCGGCCGCCACCACGCCCTGGTCCTGATCTTCCTGGCCGGCAGCGTCGACTTCTGCCTCACCGGGGACCTGTTTAACCTGTTCGTCGCCTTCGAACTGATCGCCGTGACTGCCTTCGCGCTCACCGGCTACAACGCCGGCTACCCCGGGCCGCTGCAGGGAGCGATCAACTTCGCGGTCACCAACAGCATCGCGGGCATGACCGTCTTGATGGGCATCGGGTTCCTGTACGCGCGCACCGGCTCGCTTAACCTGGCCCAGATCGGCCAGGCCCTGGCCGGACGGCACGCCGACGGACTGGTCGTGGTGGCGTTCGCGCTGCTGGCCGGCGGCTTTCTGGTCAAGGCGGCGGTCGTTCCCTTCCACTTCTGGCTGCCCGACGCCTACGGCTCGGCCCCGACCCCGGTGTGCGTGCTGTTCGCCGGGGTGATGAGCGAGCTCGGGCTGTTCGCCGTGATCCGGGTGTGGGACACCGTCTTCTCTGGCCTGGCCGGCGGGTCCGGGCTGCGGATGCGGGCGGTGCTGCTCGGGCTCGGGATCCTTACCGCGGTGGCCGGGTCGGTGATGGCACTGGCCCAGCATCACCTGAAGCGGATGCTGGCCTTTGTCACCATGAGCCACCTGGGCATTTACCTGATTGGGGCCGGCCTGCTTACCCCGCTGGGCCTAGCCGGCGCGTCGCTGCTGGTGATCGGCGACGGCCTGGCCAAGTCCGCGCTGTTCCTCGGCGTCGGTGTCTTGCAGCATCAGCGGGCCAGCGTCAGCGAGACCAGGCTGCGCGGCCGCGGCCGCGGGCTGGCGGTCACCGGCGTCACGATCGCGGCGGGTGCGCTGGTCCTGGCCGACTTGCCGCCCTTTGTTTCCTCGGCCGGGCACGCGCTGCTGGTGGACGCGGCGGACCAGGCTGGCCTGCCGTGGATGGAGATCGTGATCGCGCTGTCCGTTATCGCCTCCAGCGGAGCCGTGCTGCGGGCCGCGGCACGGATCTGGCTGGGCTGGGGAGATAGCGAGAGTTCGGATGCGGACGCCGGCGCCGCGGATGACCCCGGGGAAGGGGCCCAGGACCGATCCGGCATCGCTGGTGCGCCGCGGGCGCTGGACAGGCGGGAGCGGGCCGGGCGGCCGGGTCGCGTACCGCTGACGATGACGGCGCCGCCGCTGGCGCTGCTCGCGATCGGGCTCGGGCTCGGGCTGACATCCGGCCTGGAGGGACATGCCGCGGCCGCCGCGGCGGCCTTCTCGGACCGGGCGGCCTACGCGTCGTCAGTGCTAGGCACCCACAGCGGGTCCACTGCCACGAGAGGCATGATCGTCGTCCCGGCGTCGGCGGCGGTGTCTGCGGGCGGTGTCCTCACTGACCTGGGCCAGGTGCTGGCCGCGCTCTGCGTGGCGGGCATCGCCCTGGACCGGCGGGCCTTGCGGCTCCGGCGGGCGCTGCACGCCGGCACCGGGTGGCTGCGCCGCCTGCACAGCGGCCTAGTCGGTGACCAGGTTACCTGGCTGGCGGCCGGCCTGGCGCTGCTCGCGGCCCTGGGCGAGTGGGCGCTGCACTGACCGGGTACCGGTAAGTACGCCCTTGTCATCCGCTGAGGTCCGCCTGCCGGGCCGGCTCGCCGTACTGCTCGGCCAGCGCGACCAGTTCCGGTTCGCGCTCCACCTGCGCGGCGTTCATGAACATCGACAGGTTGGTGTAGCCGCCGACCACGAAGATCAGGTCCATGACCTGCTGGTGGCTCAGCTCCGCGGTCAGTGACCCCCAGGTGGAGTCACTCATGAACGAGCGCCCTTCAAGGTCGTCGACGGCGACGACGACCGCTCGCTCGAGGGCGGACCAGTGCGGCGAGGCCGGCCCCGTCGCCACCGCGTCGAAGTCCTCCGCTGTCAGCCCCAGCGGCAGTGAAACCCGAAGGTGGCTCGACCACATGTAGGGACAGTGCCGGTTCCAGGCGACGCGCTGGATCGCGATCTGGCGCAGCCGCACCGGGAGGGTCAGCTCGGCCGACAGCAGGTAGCCGTTGTAGTTCAAGTACGCCTTGGCCAACAGGGGATGATTGGCGAGCGTCTGCAACACGTGATTGGCCTGCGCGGTCGCCCCGGGCGCGGCCGGCTGCCCGGCCGCCCGGCCCGCGCGCACCGCCCCGAGCGCGCCGAACACGCCGCGGGCGTCGTCTGAGAGGTCTTCGGGTCGCAGTCGCGGGATACGTGCGGGCGGATCGACCATGGACACTTCCTCGGCTTCCGGTCGCTGCGGCATCGAACTGGCTGATCCTACAGCAGCAGCCGGCGATACGGCCGTCGGCCAGCCGGCGATACGGTCGCCGGCGGCCGGCGATACGGTCGCCGGCGGCCAGCGAATGACATGGCAAATGCAATTGCATTTCCGGCACGTGTGTTCTCGGAAATCGCAGCTGAATTCACGCGCGCACTGGCAACGTTTCTTTCTAGTTATCGCTCGCGTTATCACCCGGAATTCTAGGCACGGTGATAGCGTGATGAAATTGTCACGTGCGGTAACGAATGGGCTGGAGGGGGTGACGGTGGCGGGCGGCGGCGACCTGCTCGACCAGACCAGGGCCGCGCTCGCGGAGACCAGGAAGCTGCTCGCGGCGAGCGAGCGGCGGGCTGATCAGGAGCACGAGCTGGCGATCCGGCTGCAGCGCGCGATCATGCCGTCGGGAGTGCGCCTGATGGACGCGGCCGGGGTCGACGTCGCCGCCCGCTGCCGCCCGGCCCGGGACGGCTCCCTGGTGGCAGGCGACTGGTACGACGCGCTGCCGCTGCCCGGCGGCGACCTGCTGTTCGTGGTGGGCGACATCGCGGGCCACGGGGTCGAGGCGGTGGCGGGCATGGTCGCCGCCCGCTACGCGCTGCGCGGCCTGGCCGCCACCGGGGCCCAGCCGGGCGCGCTGCTCGGCGCGCTGAACAGCATCGCCTGCCTCGACGGGGAGGGGCTGGCCGACGGCTTCACCGGCACGGCGATCGTCGGCACCTACTCACCGTGCACCCGGGAACTGCGCTGGGCGCGGGCCGGGCACCTGCCGCTGCTGCTGCTGCGGGGCGCGCAGGCGACCGTGCCGCCGATACCGGACGGGATGCTGCTCGGCGTCCGCCCCGACTCCTGCTACCAGCAGTTCCACTTGCCGCTTGGCAGCGGCGACACGGTGCTGTTCTACACCGACGGGCTCATTGAGCAGCGGCGCGCCTCGATCAGCGACGCCCTGGCCGACTTCGCCGCGGCCGCGGTCCCGGTCGGCCCCGACCTGGACGGGCACGTGGCCCGCATCCTGGCCGGGGCCGTGTCCGACACCGGCGACGACGCCTGCCTGCTGGCCGTCCGGGTGCGCTAGCCCAGTTCGGCGTACAGCGCCGCGGTCTGCGCGGCCACCGCCGCCCAGGAGAACTCAGCCACCGCGCGCTTCCGCCCGGCCCGGCCCAGCGCGGCCGCCCGGCCGGGGTCGCGCAGCAGCAGGTTGATTGCGTCAGCGAGCGACGCCGGGTCGTCCGGTGGCACCAGCAGGCCGGTTTCCCCGTCCGCTACCACCTCGGGGATCCCGCCCACCCGGGACGCCACCACCGCGGTGGAGCACGCCATCGCCTCCAGGTTGACGATCCCGAGCGGCTCGTAGACGGACGGGCAGACGAACGCCAGGGCGTGCGTCAGCAGCTGGATGATCTCCGCCTTGGGCAGCATCTCCGGTATCCAGGTCACCCCCGACCTGGTCTCCTGCAGCCCGGCCACCAGCTCCGTCACCTCCGCGCCGAGCTCGGCGGTGTCGGCCGCCCCGGCGCACAGCACCAGCTGCGCCGCCGGGTCGAGCTGGGCCGCCGCCCGCAGCAGCACCGGCACGCCCTTCTGCCGGGTGATCCGCCCGACGAAGATGACGTACGGACGGAAAAGGTCGACGCCGTGCTTGACCAGGACGTCGGTGCCGGCGTCGGGCGCGTACTCGGCGGTGTCGATGCCGTTGCGTATCACCCGCACCCGTTCGGGCCTGATCTCCGGGTAAACCCGCAGCACGTCGGCGCGCATGCCGTCGGACACGGCCACCACCGCCGCCGCCGCCGCGAGCGCGGTCCGCTCGGCCCATGACGAGAGCGCGTAGCCGCCGCCCAGCTGCTCGGCCTTCCACGGGCGCAGCGGCTCGAGCGAGTGCACGGTGGCCACGTGCGGTATCCCGTGCAGCAGCGCGGCGAGGTGGCCGGCCAGGTTGGCGTACCAGGTGTGCGAGTGCACCAGGTCGGTCCCGGCCGCCGCGTCCGCCATCGACAGGTCGGCCGAGAACACCTTCAGCGCGGCGTCGCGCAGCGCGGGCCACGCCTGGTGCGCGACCGCGGTGTCCCGCGGCGCCCCCTGGCAGTGCACCGTTACCTCGACCGGCGGCTCGGCCAGGCCGGCCAGCGCCCGCGCCAGGTACTCCACGTGCACGCCGGCCCCGCCGTACACCTCCGGCGGGTACTCCCTGGTCAGCAGCGCCACCTTCACCGGGTTACTTCCTGCCCCTTGCCGACCACGGTGATGCCGCCGGGCGAGACGACGAACCCGCGGGCCAGGTCGTGCTCCTTGTCCACGCCGACCTTGGCGCCCTCGGGCACCACCACGTTCTTGTCGATGATCGCGTCCCTGACCTCCGCGTGCCGCCCGACGATCACGTTGTGCAGCAGCACCGTGCGCTCCACGGTGGACCAGGAGTTGACCCGCACGCCGGGCGACAGCACCGACTCCTTGACCAGGCCGCCGGACACGATCACGCCGTTGGACACCAGCGAGTCGGTCGCGCGGCCGACCCGGGTGCCGTCGTCGTGCACGAACTTGGCGGGCGGGAGCGGGTCCATGTGGGTGAGTATCGGCCAGCGGTCGTTGTACAGGTTGAACATCGGCTCGACGGTGCGCAGGTCCATGTGCGCGTCGAAGTAGGCGTCGATGGTGCCGACGTCCCGCCAGTAGCCGGCGTCCCTCGTCGTCGACCCGGGCACGTCGTTGTTCATGAAGTCATAGGCCTGCGCCGTCCCGTCGCGGACCAGCGCCGGGATGATGTTCCCGCCGATGTCGTGCCGCGACGAGGAGTCGCCCGCGTCCGCCTGCAGCACGTCGACCAGCACCTTGGTGTCGAACACGTAGATGCCCATGGACGCGAACGACTCTTCGGGCGAGTCGGGGATGGTGGGCGGGTTGGCCGGCTTCTCGAGGAACTTCTCGATCGTCCGGCCGTCAGCCCCCACCCCGATGATGCCGAAATCCTTGGCGTCCTGCCGCGCCACCGGGATCGCGGCCACGGTCGCCCCGGCCCCGTACTCCAGGTGCTGCTCGATCATCTGCCCGGGGTCCATCCGGTACACGTGGTCCGCCCCGACCACCACCACCAGGTCGGGCCGCTCGTCGTTGATCAGGTTCATCGACTGGAAGATGGCGTCGGCTGACCCGCTGTACCAGTGCGCGCCGAGCCGCTGCTGCGCGGGCACTGGCGTCACGTAGTTGCCGAGCAGGTCGCTCATCCGCCAGGTGACGGAGATATGGCGGTCCAGGCTGTGGCTCTTGTACTGGGTGAGGACGCAGATCTTCCTGAGGTTGGAGTTGGCCAGGTTCGACAGTGCGAAGTCGATCAGCCGGTACACCCCCCCGAACGGCACCGCCGGCTTCGCCCGGTCCGCGGTCAGCGGCGCCAGCCGCGTCCCCGCCCCGCCCGCCAGCACGATCCCCAGTACCCGCGGGTCC
>Ga0265338_10004003_pt1 | contig 20248 bp, 15 predicted proteins | sample 42126metaG_FD_193579 | JGI IMG/M metagenome (GOLD analysis project Ga0265338, IMG submission 193579) | Rhizosphere microbial communities from Carex aquatilis grown in University of Washington, Seatle, WA, United States - 4-21-26 metaG | ecosystem: Host-associated > Plants > Roots > Rhizosphere...
TTTGGCTCAGGCAGGCTTACCGATAAACCGTCCAAGCCCCTCCCCAACGGAACCCTCCAGAACGCCTCGGAGTGGAAACAGGCTGCCGACATGGGCAAACGGCTGCAGCTTCCGCTGAATCGCAGCGCAGAGAAAAACTGGGACCACCTGGCTGCGGTGTTCGCCATCCTTGCTGAAACTACCCCCTCGGCGCGCATTCCCGATGCAGGCGCGGAACTCTACAGCAACGTGCTGCCTGCCCTGTTCGTCTACGGATACCAGAACCTCATTGGCATCAACGGGGATTTCAAGGCCCCGTCACGGCGCGGCCCTATCCGGTATTTGCACGGTGATATTACGCAAACCGTTTTTGAAGAGGCGTCGTTTGACGCCGCCTGCTGCATGAGCGTCATCGAGCACGGTGTTCCGCTTGAGGACTATTTCCGCGAAATGCACCGCATCCTCAAACCAGGCGCGCTGCTCATCACGTCCACCGACTACTTCCCCTCCCAGATTGACACCCACGGCCAAAGCGCGCATGGGGCCCCAGTCAAAACTTTCACGCAAGCCGAAATTGAGGCTGCGCTGCGGTTGGCAGTGGAAACCGGGTTCGAGCTGACGGGCGACGTGAATCTCGATTGCGACAAAAAACCGGTGCGCTGGGAGCAATGCAACCTCGATTTCACCTTTGTGATCTTTACCCTCCGCAAGAAACGCTGAACACGTGCCGGTGGTCGGTCAGATTGAAGGGTACGGCTTCACGGGCTGCGAAAAAACTCAGCGGGAGCGCAAAAAGTGTCAGGGCACGACTTCAGTCGTGTCCCTGCTGGGCCCGCAGCCCGTGAAAACTCATGAAGATCGACATCGCGTTTTCGGCCCGGGCCAAACGCGCCGTAGGCGCATCGTATGTTAGCCCAGCGCTTTAGCGCTGGGAAAGCACTTCTCGCCCGTAGGGGTGCGGCGAATTCCCCCGCCGCCGGATTCCGCATTCATACGTTGTCCCCATTTTCGATCCTCCAACAAAAGCCATAAAGAGGCGGGGTTTTAACCGCTGCGTGCCGCATTTTTGGGGGGCGCCACATGGGTGGGGATTAAAGCGTCCGATACCCCCGCCATTGACCCCCAAACCCCTTTCCCGTAAACTGGATAATTGCGAGGGATGCGGACTTAGCTGCACCCCATATCCGCATCATTTTCCCTGAACATCTGGGGCCCGCAACCGGGTCTGCCGGCAGCAGGGCTGAAAATCAAGAAGGAAAAGCAATGGCAAATCATGTATCGGCGCTCAAGCGCGCCCGCCAGACCGTGACCCGCACTGAAGTGAACCGCGCCAGCCGCAGCCAGGTGCGCACCAGCCTTCGCTCCCTCCGCGAGGCCCTAGTGAAGGGCGACGTGAAGGCCGCCCAAACCCAGTATCGCGAGACAGTTTCGACCCTCGACAAGAGCGTGAAGAAGGGCGTACTGCACGCCAACACCGCTTCCCGCTACAAGGCGCGCCTCAACGCCCGCCTCAAGGCCGTGGCTACCGCCAAGGCCGCACCAGCAAAGGCATAGCTGGGCGCAGTCGCAAGGATGCCAAAGTTTTTGGCAACGACAAACAGCCGGGAGCGATCCCGGCTGTTCGTGTTTCTGTCGGAGTTTGAGCCCGAGCGGAATCGCCGCATTGGATCGCTACTTCTGGCCTGACAAGCTTATCGACGCAATCATCGAGTTAATCTGTGCCTGCGTGAGAGTTGGCCTATCACCGATACCATTGAAAATCCGAATATCGAGTTCCCTGTCGGCCGAATCAAAAAGCTTGAGTTGCACGAGTTTGTGCGGCATCAACTTACTCTCAAACTGAAAGCCCCTCATTGCTGGACCGCTGACGTTGTAAATGGCGCTCGGCTCTGCAGTAGCGAAGAGCTTGCGGCTCAGCAAGACCAGAACTCGTTGATTCTCACCAGGGGTTCTCCACCACGCCGCGTCGCGCGGCGTGGTGGCCATAGCTGCCGCCGTCAGTTGGTAACTCGAGCGACGCTCTTGATCATGAAGAATACGGAGGGCTTCCGGTGTTGTCCTCCAACGCTGAGCAAGACCGCCATCGAAGTCAGGATTTTCAAGAATCAGCAGCAATCCCTCGTTTGGGAAATTGATCGAGGTGCTTGTTGTGTGGGTGTGGATTTCTGGCTGTTCGCTCCACGGCATCTGAATCGAGAATCCCAGGGCTTCAACCCTTGCTCCTGAGAGCTGAACCACCGACTGATCTTGCGCGGGGGCGGGAACGAGCCAAGCTTCGGGCTCATGTCTGAGGCTCCAAACGCTGAGGCACGGCTCGAAGAACTTAAAGCAGCAAACCAAGGCAAGGTCAATCGTCCAGCCGATCGCCAATACGACGGCCAACCAGAATCCCACCTTTTTCAGGCCCCGGCCCCATAACCCCCACCGGACGTGCCACCATTTCAGCTCAGGGTTTGCCATGCGCAGAATCGTACCACCGAGCCCGCGTTAGCGGGCGCAAGACGCTAGCCCCAGGCGCAAGCCTGGGGAACAGAGAACATCTATTCAATGGAAGCCCGCTTGAGCGGGCGAAAGAAATCTAGCCGACCCCGACAAGCTGACTCACTGACTTGCCGACTCGCTACCCCATCCGCTCAAAAATCCCAGCCGCGCCCATGCCGCCGCCCACGCACATGGTCACCATGCCGTACCTCGTCCCCCGCCGACCCATCTCAGCCAGCAACGCTGCGGTAAGCTTCGCGCCCGTGCACCCCAGCGGATGGCCCAGCGCAATCGCCCCGCCGTTCACATTCACTCGCTCCGGGTCGAGCCCCAGCGTGCGAATCACCGCCAGCGCCTGCGCCGCAAACGCCTCGTTCAACTCAATCAGCCCAATGTCTTCGAGCTTGAGTCCAGCCTTCGCCAGCGCCTTGGGAATCGCCGTGATCGGTCCAATCCCCATCTCTTCAGGCAGGCAGCCCGTCACCGCGTAGGCCACCAGCCGCCCAATCGGCGTCAGCCCCAGTTCCCGGGCGCGATCGGCATCCATCAGCACCGCGGCCGCCGCACCGTCAGACATCTGCGACGAATTCCCCGCCGTCACTGTTCCAGCCGCATGAAATGCCGGCTTGAGCTTTGACAGCGCTTCGGCCGACGTATCCGCCCGCGGTCCCTCATCGGCCGCAAACACAACTTCAGCCGCTAACGGTTTATCTGCACGCGCCCCCGGCCTAGCCCCCTCAACCTTTACCGGAACCAGTTCCTCTGCAAACCGCCCCGCGGCCTGTGCCGCCAGCGCTTTTTTATGGCTCGCTAGCGCAAACGCGTCCTGATCTTCGCGCGAAATCCCGTAGTGCCTCGCAACCCGCTCCGCCGTCAGCCCCATCGTCATCAGCGAGGCCGGATAGTGCTCGGCCAGCCACGGATTGGGGCTCAGCTTGTTGCCGCCCATGGGAATCAAGCTCATTGACTCGGCCCCGCCCGCCACCACCACGCGCATGCCGCCCGAACGAATCCGCATATCACCCTGCGCAATCGCCTCAAGCCCCGAAGCGCAAAGCCGATTCACGGTCGCGCCGGGAATCTCCACCGGCAGCCCCGCCCTCAGCGCCGCCATCCGCGCCAGGTTGAATCCCTGCTCGCCCTCCGGTTGCGCGCACCCCAGAACCACGTCATCGATCTCGCTCTTATCCAGCCCCGGAACCCGGTCCAAGGCCCCGCGCAAAGCAGTAGCAGCCAGGTCATCGGGACGCGTGGTTGAGAGCGCACCCTTAGGCGCTTTACCCACCGGCGTGCGAACAGCGCTAACAATCACAGCTTCAGCCATTCAAACCGCTCCCTTCCCGATCTCCGACCTTCCGTGCCCCATCCTTTTCGCGGCTTCATCGCGAAATGGGAGGGAAATCCTAACTCCGCTAACTCCGCTGCTTCTATCAGTCACTAGTCTCCACAGTAGTCCACGCGGTCCCGGTATAAAACCGATACACCGTAGCCCCATCGATAATCGAATCGGCAATCGAATCGTGATCGGCTCTCGCCGGCCGGTGCCGCATCTGCGTCTGCGCCTGATGTACCAGCTCAGGCGTCGCCACGTCGATTCCCCAGTCGAACTCCATCTTCCCGCTCGCGTTATTCAATTCCAGCCGCGAAGTCTCCGCCGCCGTCGCCAGCACCTCGGGGCTCTCTGCCGCGCCATCAAAAAACACCAACAATGAAACGGTCCCGTGCACCGAGCAAAGTACAGCCCAATCCTTCTCCCCTGCCCGTCTGAAGCTGCCATGAATCACGTTCTCAGGCCCATGCGCCTCGTAAGTTTGCGGAATCAAGCACCCTCGGCGATTCAGCTCCGCCGCCACCGCAGTCGGCAACGCCGGAAACGACGACGCCGGCAAATGCTCCACTTTATATTGCAGCGTCTGCCCGTTCACCGTAACCTGCCCCGAAGTGCTGAACGCATCCCGAATCATCTGCGCACTCAGACCCGCCATGAAGCACACCACGGCCGCCAGCACCACCAGCGCCGCCTTCAGTCCCGCAAACTTGCAGTCTTTCATCGTCAGTTCCGCAGCGGCTTTCCGGTTTTTAACGTAAAGGCGATCCGCTCCTGCGTCTTGCGCTCTCCGCAAAGCGACAAAAACGCCTCAAGCTCCAGGTCCAGCAAGTATTGCTCCGTCACCATAGCGCCCGCCGTCACCCGACCTCCGGCCAAAATGTAAGCCGCCCATTTCGCCACCTTCTGATCGTGCTCCGAAGCGTACCCCGCCTCGCCCATTAGATAGATGCCGGTTTCCATCGTGGCCAGCGCCGCAATCCCCGGCGCAGCAACCATCCTTGGCTGCGGAGCCACATAGCCCGTCTCAGCCAGCACCGCCGCCTGCGCCTTTGCCTCGAGCAGCAACCGCTCGCGATTCATGGTGATGCGGTCAGCCGGCACCAGCAGCCCCAGCCCACGCGCTTCCTGCGCCGAAGTCGACACCTTAGCCATCCCAATCGTTTCCAGCACCCGCTTCACCGCCGTCAGCATCTCGGCACTCTGCGCAAACCGCGCCCCCGGTGCCGCCGCAGGCCCCATCAGCCCCGCAGCCTCAGGCCCAACCAGCCCTGCAGCCCAATCCACCGCGCGCAACAGCATTTCCTTAGTCCCGCCCCCCGCGGGAATCAGCCCAACCCCCGCTTCCACCAACCCGATATACGTCTCAGCGTGCGGCTGCCGTCGTGCCGCGTGCATGCAAATCTCCGCGCCCCCGCCCAGGGTCATTCCAAACGGCGCAGCCACCACCGGCCTGGGACAAAACCTGATTGCCTGGGTCATCTGCTGGAACGCCTTGATCACGCTGGCAACCTCGTCCCACTCACCCTCCTGCGCCAGCATCAGCAACTGCATCAGGTTCGCGCCCACGCTAAAGTTGTCGCGATCGCCCGTAATCACGAACCCCGCAAAATCCCTCACCGCGTCCGAAGCCGGCGTCAGCACCTGCGAAATCATCGCCAGCACATCGCCACCAATCGCGTTCTTAAGCGAGTGCAGCTCGATACACCCAATCCCGTCGCCCAAATCCACCAGCGACGCTCCAGGATTCGCTCTCACCACCCCATTCGCCCGCCTGAAATCCGCCACCCGCGCGTGACCAGGCGTCGCTGCAATCGTCTCCCATCCTCCAGTCACCGGGTTGTAGCACTGCGGCCCATCCGTCGAATACCACGGAACCTCTTTCGCCTCGGGCGCAGAATTCAGCAGCACCTCAACCCGCGAGCTAACCGGCAGCCCCAGCCCCTTCATCCGCGCAACACTAGACCGCACCCCAGCCGCATCCCACAGCTCAAACGGACCAAGCTCCCAGTTGAACCCCGCCTTCATCGCCTGGTCGATTGACACCGCATCGCCGGCCACTTCGCCAATACGATCAGCCGCATAAGTCCACAGCGCGCCCAGAAACGGCCACAAAAACGCCGCCGCCTTGTCCTTTGCCGGATCGTTCGCCAGCAGCAGCTTCAGCCGCTCAGCAACAGTCCCCGCACCCTTCGCCATCTCCAGCGCCGGCAGCACCGCCTTCTTCACCGGCCGATACTCAAACGTCGCCAAATCCAGCGCCAGCCGCTCTTCTTTGCCATCAGCCCCGCGCGTCTTCTTATAGAAACCCGACCCGGCTTTATCGCCAATCCAGCCGCGTTTCAATAACTCGTCCAGCGCATCACCAAACCGTCCGCGCGTCACTCCTGCGGGAAAATTCGCAGCCACGTGCGCCAATATGTCGATGCCCACCATATCGGCCAGCCGGAACGTGCCCGTCCTCGGAAACCCCAGCGCCGATCCGGTCAGCGCGTCAACATCCTCAACCGTCAGCCCCTGCTCAAGCATCAGGTTGGCGGCATTAAACATCACCGCAACTCCAATGCGATTGGCAATAAAGTTGGGCGTGTCGTTGGCAAACACCACCTGCTTGCCGAGCAATCGGTCGGCAAAGGCGGCAAACGCCGCCACCAGCGCAGCGTCCGATTCCGCGGCCGGAATCACCTCAAGCAGCCGCATATACCGCGGCGGATTGAAGAAGTGGGTCCCGAAGAAACGCTCCCGATGCGAGCTGAGCGCCGCGCCAATCTTCGCCACCGGCAGCCCGGAAGTATTAGTAGTCAACACCGCATCTTTTTTCAGGTGCGGCAGCACGCGCTCAAGCAGCCCCGTCTTGATTTCAAGATTTTCGGCAACCGCCTCAATCACCCAATCGCAGCCGGCAAGTTTGGCAAGGTCTTTGTCGAAATCTCCCGTAGTGACCAGCGCAGCCAGCCCCGACTCATAAAACGCGGCCGGCTTAGACTTCGCCAACGAGCTCAAGCCTCTTTCTGCGAACGACGGCCCAGTGTCTTTTGCTGGCAGATCAAGCAACAGCGTCGGAATCCCCGCGTTCGCAAGGTGAGCCGCGATCCTCGAGCCCATCGTTCCAGCGCCAAGAACAGCAGCGCGCCGAATCAGAAGAGGCCGAACCGAAGTTGGAATTGCTGGAGCCGTAACCTTGCTAGCGTCAGTCATGCGGGCCGGCCCTCCTTGCTGCACAGTCGCTGCTTTCGCGCCGCGCGCAACCGCTGGCAGCATACGGAAGTTCACTGCGCGGGGTCAAGGAGGGGAAAGCGGAGTGCCTAAGTTTGGGAATTGCCCCTCCGCCCTCCCGCCATTTTGGGTTCTATACTTCAGTTGATGGTCAAGAAAGGCCTAATGGCAACCGGGGCAGGACTCGCGGCGATTATCTGCTCGTTCCCGCTTGGTGTAGGCCCGTGCGGTCCTTCAACAATTCCAAGTGCAGTCCTGTTCTACGGCGGCCTGCCTACGTTCCTTATCGGTTGTGGAATAGTGGTTATCGGATTGATTGCGAACCTGACCCACAGAATCCACTGACCCGATGGGCCGAATCTTTCATCCTGAGGCAATCACCCGGGTGCCCCATCCTCGCGACGTTCTTGTTCTTGTCGCTAGGGTGGGTTACCACGAATCTCACGATAAGAATCTAATCGCAACGAACTGCCCGACTACCCAACCGTCCCAAACGGCGTGCTCTCCGTCGTTTCCGCCGGCAGTTTGCCCGGACTCACAAACATAAACAGAATTCCCAATACCACCAGCGCCTGCGCCTGCCGCTCCGGGGCCCCGATAAAATGCAGCACCAATCCGAACATGCAGGTTGAAAGTGAGAAAGCAAGCCGGATGAGATTAGCTGTGAACCAGCGGCCGGCCGCCGTCGGCATTTTGCCATTCGGCAGAGCTCTGGGTTTCGCCCTCATTAATATCCGCTTCAGCACGATCCCGATAAACCCGTCGGCCACAGCCAATGCCGCGATCAATTCGTAGACGATGGGCTCCGCGCTTGAGCCGCCCTGCGGTTTGATGATATGCATCAACCACAACAGTCCTGCTGAGTTAACAACGAAAACAATCTGCATGATGCGAAAAACACGCTGTTGCTGGACCATCAATCTAACCCTCGGGTGCGGCGATCCGCCCGCAAAATCCGCCCGCCCCTAACTGAAGTGATGAGTTGCAACGAGCATAGTAGGCGCTCTTCGCCCGGTCAAGCTACCCCCTTGTTCCCTGATCCCTGTTCCCTGCTTTTCCGATACAACACATGCCTCCGCAACCAATTCCCTTCCGGCAACCCCGGATGATCAAAGTCATCCTCCGCATCGTGCGTCATCCCGATCTTCTCCATCACCCGCCGCGACCTTGCATTCTCAACCGCCGTAAACGAAACCAGCTCTTTCAAACCCAGTTTCCCAAACGCAAACTCCACCGCAGCCCGCGCGCCCTCGGTTGCAAACCCACAACCCCAGTGCGCAGCGGCCAACCGCCAGCCAATCTCCACACAAGGCGTAATGTGTGCCTCAAACGTTGGAATCCAGAGCCCTACAAACCCAATGAACTCGCCCGGCGCCTTCAACTCCGCAGCCCACACGCCAAAACCGTGCGCGGCAAAGTGCGCCTCAATGCGATCCACCAATGCGTCGCTCTCTTCGCGTGTCAGCAATGCCGGGAAAAACTCCATCACCGCCGGGTCGCTGTTCATCCGCGCGAACGGCTCCCGGTCCGCCTCGCGCCAGCGCCGCAGAATCAGCCGATCTGTTGCCATGCCTATATCGCTGTTCATTGCGGCGGATCGCCGGTCAGAATCCGCACCTCTGACCTGAAAAGTTGGTATTGCGTAAATGTTGTGTCGTTCAAATAACGCGGGTCATCTTTAGCCTGTCCAACTTCCGGCATTTGTTTGCCCATCGCGTCCACTAGCCGCGCCTGCGTGTACGCCACCCCATGCAGCGGGCAAACGTAGGTTTTTCCGCCAATCTCTACTGGTCCATATTCGAGTGACATATTCGACTCGCGCGCCGAGCTCGATTTCGAACCCTCCGCCGTCATCGTGATCCGATAGATTGTGCCCGTTTCTGGGTCAATCGCAAGTTCGCCATGGTAGGCCGGAAGCTCGATCGATCTGCTCACCGCATTTTCAACCACATAGTGCGAAGCTTTTTGCGGCACGTCGTAATAGAACACTGCGAGCTGCCCGCTTGCGCCCTGTTCCCAGTGGCTCCATTTAATCGTTCCCCTCAGTGCGTCGCCCAGCACGGTCGCCAGAATCGGCCCGAATTCACCCGTCGTTTCCAGGCCGAGCGGCTGCGGATGCCGGTTCTTGCCTACCTGCGATTGTGCAGTCTCCTTGCCGTCGCGGTACGTAACCACGTGCTGCCACGTGCCCACTAGGAACAGCACATCGGCGTTCATCGCGCCCAGCGATACGTAATCGGGTTGCCACGTAGACAATGTGTTGATCTTTAACGCCTCAACCTGCGCGTCAATTTGTTGGCGCGAAGTAATCTGGAAGCGCGTCGTCGTTCTCACCGCAAGAAGATTAGGAAGCCGATGCAGCGTCTCCTTTACATAGCTCACAGCGCGGACAATAGTCTCGCTTTGCACTGCCATCGGGGGAGCCGGCGCATCTGCCGGCGCCGATGCGGGCCACTCCACAAACTCCGCCACATCCACAACTGCCGTCAGCGCCTCGCGTGCCTTCTGCCCTCTGAACTCCGCTTGCCACCGTGCCAGATCGCCGGGACTCGCCCGCTCCTTCAGCGTCACCCCTGCAATCCGGCCCGCGGCCTGGCCGTCGCGCGCATGCTCAATACCGGCCAGGTACCGGTCAAATTCGCCAACGGTCAACACGTTCTGCGCAGTGGCGCTTGCGGCAAAGGCAAACAAAAGTATTGCGAGATTAATTCCGCGCATTGGATGCCATCTCACTAACGCCTCATTATAGGAGCGCCCCTGACATCCGAACCCGTACTCTTCCGCCGACTCGCCAACACTTGGGTGCCCCAGGTCTCGATTTTGAGACCTGGGATCGCACGAGTCTGAAGGGTCCCGCTGACTGGCCAAGTTGCTAACTAGCAGCCCCGCCGACTTGCTTTAGCGCCGCCCGTCCAACTAGCTTGAGAATGTACGTTCGAGCTAATCCCACCCAGCGGCCTGGAGGTATCATGCAGTCCCCCCGCTTAATCTATCGTGGCTTCGCCTGCCTCTTCTCGCTCATTGCCTTCCTCGCGCTCCCGTCTACCCGCGCGCAAGATCTCAAGAGCTTCGAGCAGCGTATCACCACCAAGGTGCTGCCCAATGGCCTCACCATCATCATTTGCAACCGGCCTGAAGCCCCCGTCTTCAGCTACACAACCTTCGTTGACGCCGGCGATGTGGACGATCCCAGTGGCGATAGCGGCCTCGCCCACATGTTTGAGCATTTGGCCTTTAAAGGCACTACTGAAATCGGCACCAACAACTACCCCGCCGAGAAAGTCGCTCTCGCCAAGGTTGAAGAAGCCAACAACGCCTACCAGGCGGAGTTCCTGAAGCAGGTCGGACGCGACCCCAAGAAGATTGAAGAGCTGCACCAGGCATTCCTCAAGGCGCAAGAGGATGCCGACAAATTCGTCATCCCCAACCAGTTCACCGAGGTTGCGGAGCAGAACGGCGCTCACGGCCTGAACGCCGAAACCGGCCTCGACGACACCCAGTACTTCTGGTCCATGCCCGAGAATCGCCTTGAGCTTTGGGCCTGGCTTGAGAGCAGTCGCCTCTACGACGTCGTTCCGCGCCAGTTTTACAAAGAGCGCGACGTGGTGATGGAAGAGCGCCGCATGCGCGTCGACTCCGACCCCGTTGGCCGCCTGGTTGAGCAGTTTGTAGCGACGGCTTATGAGACTCACCCCTACCACCGCCCCAATATCGGCTGGCCAAGCGAAGTAAGCCAGATTACCGCTACTGAGGCAATGGCCATGCATCGCAAATACTACGTCGGCGGCGACATCGTGGTCTCCGTCGTTGGCGATATCGATGCCAAAACCGCCATGCCCATGCTCGAGAAATACTTCAGCCGCGTGCCCGCCGGCCCTAAGCCTGAAGATCTCACCAGCCTTGAGCCAACCCAGACCGCGGAGAAATCCATCGTCGTCCACGAGCAGACGCAGCCCTTCTACGTTGAGGGCTACCACCGGCCCAGCTATCACGATCCCGACGACGCCGTGTACGACGCCATCACTGACATCATGTCGAACGGCCGCGTCTCCCGCCTCTACCGCAGCCTCGTTGAGCAGCAGCAGATCGCAGCCGTGGCCCAGGGCTTCTCGGGATTCCCCGGCCAAAAATACCCCAGCCTGTTTGCGTTCTACGCCGTGCCCATTCCTGGACACACCCCGGCCGAGATGCGCGACGCCATTCACAAAGAAATTGACAAGCTAAAAACCAGCGACGTCAGCGACGCCGAATTGCAAATGTATAAGACCCGCGCCAAGGCCGATCTCCTGCGCGGCCTGGCAGACAACCAGGGCCTGGCCAGCTCGCTGGCCGAATACCAAACTCGTTATGGCGATTGGCGTCAGCTCTTCCTTCAACTCAAAGATGTAGACGCCGTAACCAAAGCCGATATCCGCCGAGTGGCCAACAAGGTCTTTGTCGCCAGCAACCGCACCACCGCCGAAATCGATACAGACGCCCCGCCTGCAGAAGCCCCGCAGGCCAACGGAGGTGCGCAATGAAAAATACAGCGAACAAGCCGAAGGCTCGCCGTGGCGAGGAACATGAAACAGAAAATAGGCTGGGTGCCCCATGTCTCGCTTTTGAGACATGGGAATCCACTAATTCCACCAACCCCGTAGGGTCAAAAGAAAACACAAACCGAATTGCAGTTTATTTCGCGAGTTCTGCCACAATGAATTCAGTCGAGAAATCTTCACTCAATTCCACGTCTTCACACAGCGCGAGCAACGGTGCAGCTTTGAAAGGGCACGGATTTATCCGTGCCGCTAACACCAATAGAATGAGCACGGCATTAGCCGCAGGGGGGGGATACCCCCCCCCACCCCCCCACCTTTCACTGTACGGGCATGAATCTAAATGGCTTCCGCCCATTCAAACCTCGTTTTTGGCCCTTTTGGCGGTTTTCGCCATCTTCATCGCAGCTCCGTCGCTTCTCTCCGCGCAACAATCCAAACCGTGGGAAAAAATCCCCGTTCCGCCGCTTCACGAATTCCATCCGCAACAGCCCAAACGCATCGAGCTAAAGAACGGCATAGTCGTATTCCTGCAAGAAGATCACGAACTGCCATTCGTCTCCGGCTCAGTGCTCATTCCCGGCGGCTCGCGCGACGAAGACACAAAGAAAGCCGGCCTCATCGATCTCTATAGCTCGGCCTGGCGCACCAGCGGCTCTGAAAAAATGAGCGGCGACGCCATGGACGACTTTCTTGAAGCGCGCGCAGCGCACATTGAAACCGCCGGCGATGACGACTCCACCGCAATTCAATGGGACTCGCTGAAAGGCGACGCCGACCAGGTTTTCGATCTGGCAATGAATCTGCTCTTCCATCCCAAATTCAGCCAGCAGATGCTGACGCTGGCCAAACAACAGGAAGCAACCGGAATCATTCGCCGTAACGACGATGAAGGCGGAATTGCCCAGCGCGAAGCCGCCAAGCTTATCTACGGCGCAGACAGTCCTTACACGCGCCAGCCGGAGTTCGCCACCATAGGCTCAGTCTCCATCGCCGACCTCCAGGCCTGGCACGATCGCTCGCTCAAGGGCAAGCTAATCATCGGCATCGCCGGCGATTTCGATGGGGCCGCAATGGAAGCAAAAGTGCGCGCAGCCTTCGAATCCCTGCCACCGGTAACGCCAGCGCCCCCGCGCCACGACATAACTCCCGGACCCACGCCCGGCCTCTACTTCATCAACAAGCCCGACGTAGACCAATCGAACGTAGAGATTGTTGGCGTAGGCTCAGATCGCCGCAACCCCGACGCCGCCACCATTACCGTCCTCGACGAGATCCTGGGCGGCGGCTTCGGCAGCCGGCTCTTCCAGACTGTCCGCACCAAGCTCCACCTGGCCTATGCGGTCGGCGGCGGGGTCTCAATGCCGTATGACCATGTCGGTGGATTCAGGGCTGAAGTGCTGACCAAAAGCGTATCAACAGTGGATGCCACCAAGGCGGCCATGGACGTGATCTCCGGCATGAACACCCAGCCAGTTGCCGAAGAAGAATTGAATTGGGCGAAGAACAGCATCCTCAATTCATTCCTTTTCGAGTACGACACCAAAGACAAAGTGCTGGCCGAGCGCGAGAAGCTGGAGTTCTACGGTTACCCTGCAGATTATCTCGAGACCTACAAATCGGCCATCGAAAAGGTATCCATCGCGGATGTGACTGCAGCCGCGAAGAAGTATATTCATCCCGAGAAACTGGCAGTCCTTGTAGTGGGCAACGATTCGGAGATCAAACCCGGACTGGATGAACTGAAGATGGGCGCGGCAAAACCCATCGACATTGCCATTCCGCGGCCGCCAATGCCACCGGGCGCAGCCGGCAGCCCGGGAAAGCAAGAATGAGCCAACAATGAGCCCTAAAGAATGAATGCAGAAATGGAAAGCAAGCAGGATAGATCTCAGCAGTCCACGGTAATCGTAATTATGGCTGCGGGCAAAGGCACGCGCCTCAAATCAAAGCGTCCCAAGGTTCTGCATCAGATCGGCGGCAAGCCGCTACTGATGCACGTTATCGCCGCGGCAAGCAAGGTGGTTGCCCCGCACGACATCTTCGTCGTAATCGGCCACCAGGCTGACCAGGTCCGCGCCGCGGTCGCACAGACCGGCGTCAGATTCGTAGAACAAACCGAGCAGCGCGGAACGGGGCATGCAATTCAATCCGCGGCTGAGGCGATCGCCGGGTATCAAAACCTGCTTGTGCTTTCAGGCGATGCGCCGCTGATCCGTCCGCAGACCATTGATGCTTTGTTGAAGTTCCACCAGCAAGAAGGTGCGGCAATGACGCTGCTCTCAGCCGACTTGCCTGACCCTATGAACTACGGCCGCGTGATTCGCAAATCCCCCGGCTCTGTTGAGGTTGCAGCGATCGTAGAACAGAAGTGCCTGGCGCCCGACCAGCTTTCGCTGCGCGAAATCAATATGGGAATGTACGCCTTCGGAATTGCGCCGCTACTCGCAAATCTAGGCAAGCTTACAACCGCAAATCCCCATGGCGAGTATTACCTCACTGACATGGCGGGCCTGCTTGAGTCAGCCGGCGAGCGCGTGGTTGCGTTCAAAAGCGCGGAATATGAAGAGTTGCTGGGCGTTAACACGCTTGCCGAACTGGCCGCACTCGATGCGACGCTGCGGACTCGCTCCGCCCGCCGATTAATGGACTCCGGCGTAACCATCTTCAAGCCCGAGACATGCGTAATCGACGCCGATGTTGAAGTTGCACCAGACTCGGTGATTGAGCCGTTTGTGCAGTTACTGGGCAAAACGCAAATCGGATCTGATTCAACAATCCGGTCCTATACGGTAATTGAAAATTGCACCATCGGCGACGATGTGCTGGTGCGGCAGGGCTGCATCTTAAGTGAAAGCACGGTTGAGACTGGTGCGCGCATAGGCCCCTTTGCTCATCTGCGCCCCGGAAGTGAGATTGGCGAAGGCGCGCATGTGGGTAACTTTGTCGAAACCAAAAAGGCAAAGCTCGGCAAGGGCGTGAAGGCGGGTCACCTCACCTATCTCGGCGATGCTGAGGTCGGTGAGGAAACCAACATCGGCGCGGGCACCATTACCTGCAACTACGACGGAGTCAACAAGCACCGCACAATTATAGGCAAGAACACTTTTGTAGGCAGCGATTCAACCCTGGTGGCGCCGGTCACGGTAGGAGATGGTGCATATATTGGTGCAGGGTCCTGTATTACAAAGGATGTGCCGGCTGACGCGCTGGCCGTGGCCAGAAGCCATCAAATGACAAAGGAGAACTGGGCTGCGGCGCGGCGCGCCAAGCGAGGAACAAAGGACGTGCACAGTTAGTTACGGCGACGAGGGAAACGCCTAAAGGGATTAAGTTTGGCTCTCGAGCGGCTTGGCGGCGCACCTCGTTAATCGCCCTAAACTGACAAGCAGCTTCATTGTGAGGAAAATAGTGTCTCAAAGATTTTCAGAAGAGTGAATCCAAGTGAGGATCGATCCAGACCACCGATTAGCCACGTCTTCCGCCGCGGGAGCCTCATTTGCTTATATTTAGGCCTTCGTGTGCCCGCGATGGAGGCATCCCGGCGTAGGGTTGATGTGAAAGCAGTTGCCCGGGCGCGGGAATACGGTGTAGGGTTTCCTTACGATCTCGTTTCTTAGTTTTCCACAGCCAGGTCGCCGTTCGGGATCATTCTTCGTTGTGCCGAAAAAGATAGTACTGTTTCGATTTACTTGTCGACCATTTTGAGCCCGGAGGGCCGGGCCCTACCCCGGCCTTCTGTGAACCGTAAAGGTTAGCTGGGTGCGGCGCCTGGAACTGAAGCAGCGGGCTAGTTCAAATTGGGTATTCTCAAGAGCTGCCGAAAAAGTGTACGTTTTCAGCCTGGAGCAGCACAGATGGGGAGGACACTGCTTGGCCTTGGACCTGGCAGGACCGGGATCACCGAATCGCGCTGGGGAATCCGGCGCGGACGGGGCAGCGCGGGCAAATAGCGCCACGCGCAAGATCGCCCGTATCCTGGTGGTCGACGACGAGAACCAGGTCAGAGCAATGATTGGTTCCACTCTCGAGCGTCACGGATACGAAGTGCACCTGGCCTCGAATGGCCGCGAAGCGCTCGAGGCGATTTCGCTGAACACCTTCGACCTGGTACTGACCGACATCGTCATGCAGGATGTGAATGGTATCGCGCTCCTTGAGCGCCTTCACTCACAGTTGCCGAATCTCCCGGTGGTAATGGTAACCGCAATCCACGACATCAGCGTGGCGATCGACTCAATGCGGCGCGGAGCTTACGACTATCTGCTCAAACCGTTTGAGCGCGAACACCTGATGAGCACGGTGCATCGTGCGCTCGACCATAAGCAAATACTTGATGAGAGCCACAACTACCAGCAGAGCCTTGAGCAAATGGTTCGCGCCCGTACAGAGATGCTGCGCCACGCAATGGAAGACCTGGAGCACTCCTACGACGTAACGCTTGAGGCCCTGGGCGACGCGCTGGACTTGAAGGATTCAGAGACCGAAGGCCACTCCAAACGGGTAACCGCTTATACCATTGCGCTGGCGCGTGCCATGGGAATTCCACCGGCCGACATCAAGGTAATTGCACGCGGCGCTTTCTTGCATGACGTGGGCAAGATGGCGATTCCCGACGATATCCTGCGCAAACCCGGCACACTGACGTTAGATGAACAAGATGTTATGCGTGAGCACTGTACCCGGGGTTATCACATGCTGCGCAAGATTCCGTTTCTGGCCGGTGCAGCCGAGATTGTTTTCTGCCACCAGGAGCATTTTGACGGAAGCGGCTACCCGAGCGGCATCCGCGGCCACGAGATACCCGTTGGGGCCCGGATTTTTGCGGTTGCCGATACGCTTGACGCCATTACCAGCGACCGCCCCTACCGCCATGCGCGCAGCTTTGACGCTGCTCGCGACGAGATCCTGCGCTGTTCGGGGACCCAGTTTGACCCTTCGGTCGTTGAGGTGTTCCTGAAGATTCCCAACGAACTTTGGCAGGAGCTGCGTTCAGAAATCAGCGGACAAAACAAGCGCTTTTCGTCCTTCCAAATGACCCAGACGCCAGACTCTGAACTCTGATTCTTTTTCCCCGCATCCAATCCATAGAAGTCTCATTGAGGAGCCCACACCATGACAGTGGTTTCGTCACAAGATGCGGAGCGGCGCCTAACCGGCCTGCCAGGATGGAAAATTGACGCGGGTGAGCTGGTGAAGACCTTCACCTTTAAGGATTTTCTCGAAGCGCTTGCGTTTGTGAATCGCGTGGGTGAAGCGGCGGAATCGGCAGGCCATCACCCGGACATCGATATTCGATATAACAAGGTGCGTCTGGCGCTGGTTACGCACGATGCGGGTGGATTGACAGAGAAGGATTTCGAACTGGCATCCGGCGTAAACATCCTGGTGTGATAACGCCAGGCGTTGCCGGATCTCCGTACGGCGACCAGTTTATTGCTGATTAAGGTCGATTGCCTCGTAATCGTGGCGTGCTATGCCCACCCTAATTTCAGCCGGAGTTTTTCCAAGCTTTGTCTCCTGGAACGCGTAGAACCCTTCCTTGGCGCAGGTTGCGCACTCCGTTCCGTGCAGGCCTTCAAAGCAGCTTCGCAGGCTGGTGTGGCCCAGCGCACGGTCGCAGCGGCAGTTGCAGGGAAGCTGGTAAATCACATTGCTGACCTTGGCGACCTTTTGGTAGACATGCTTCTGCCATGGGTACTGGAATTGGGGCCCGGAAAGCTGCTTACCCGCAAGAATAGGCGGCAGAGAAGCCACCGTCAGAGGGGCTCCTGGATGGTATGCCGGCACGTCGTCGGCAGGATTGGACCACTGGGCGTAGCTGGCCGCAGTTAATACACAGGCAGCAAAACCGAAAATCCACTGGGCGCGTGAACGATTCTTCATAGCAACTCTTCAATTGCAATTCTAACCGACATGGAGTTAGGCCACGTCCCGCCTGGCGGGTGTTGTTGCGAAGGGTGACAGCAAAATGTGAAGGGAAGTGCGGGTACTGAGGGCAAAAAAAGGCGGCACGAACGGTATATTGTTCGTGCCGGGAGGCCAGTGACGCAATTTACTTCCGGGTCGGAGGGTAGGCACTACCACCTCCTCAACCGGAATATATACACGATAGCATAGATTCGGAAAACTGCAAGTACAAATTTCAGAATTTATTTCTGCGACCAAAAAGCATTCTTCTGCGTCTACCTTGCATCAAAGCGGCGGTTGAAAAATGACCTGCGGATTCATTTTGAGCTTTTGACGAAAGGATAAGCCGGAGTCCCAAGACTTTAACCGACCATGACAAGCGATTCAGAATCAGATGTTTCAGCTAACAAGCTCCTGCCGGGTGAGTCCCGCGGAGGACTGCTGCGGGTAGGAGCCATAGCCGTTACATCGGCTCTTTTGGGTGGCATAGCTGTAGCTTGGTGGTACCGAAAAACCCTTCAGAAACTCCATGAAACCGGAGAAAGCAGCAATAATCCGCATTTTGGTATAGCTTCGGAACGTTCTGCCGAAGAGACGACCGACGACATTTGAGCGACTGGGACAATCCAGCGAGGCTGCGGCCAGTAAGCTCCGCTGGACTGGTATCATGAACGGTGCAAACGAAGGTCGCTATCGGAGCTGATCGAATGAACATCCGCATCATGATCGTGGATGATCACAGCCTCTTCAGGGAGAGCCTCGGCAGGATGCTCCAGGCTGAGCCAGGCCTTAACGTGGTTGGCGAGTGCAGAAGTTTAGCTGAGGCCCTGGCTGCACTGAACTCGGTTGAAGTAGACGTCATTCTCCTCGACTACGATCTCGGCAACGAACATGGGACTTCGTTGCTTCCGGAGCTCAGGAATCGGCAGGCCCCCGCCGCCGTTCTGATAGTCACTGCAGGCATGCCGAGCGACGAAGCTGTTCGTGGGCTTGATGACGGTGTATTGGGAATCCTCCTCAAGCACAGCAGCCTTGATCAGTTGATCGCCGCAATTCGCACAGTCGCTGCTGGTGAACGCTGGATGGGAGACGGCGCAGTACAGGCGCTTTTGTCGTCAAGATACGGCCGACCCAGCGTATCTGAAACCGCCAGACCCTTGACCGCACGCCAGGGCGAAGTGATGCGTGGCATCCTCGACGGCTTGACCAACAAAGAGATCGCGTTCAACCTCAAGTCGTCCGAGAGTTCCATTAAGGCAGTCATCCAGGAACTCTTTCAAAAAGCCGGCGTCAGAACAAGAAGCCAGCTTGTACGCATAGCCATCGAAAAACATTCTTCCGATTGGCTCAGACAGCGGCGTGCCACCGAAACAGCGTGGGATCATTCCTCGCGATCGGGGCTTTGAGAGTCTACTTCTCCGCACTATCAACCGCATTGAGTGCGCGCTTCATCTGGTCGATGCGTTTTTGCACACGCGCATCCACGTCGGCGGGCTTATTCTCGTCTTCGACCTCGTTTTTTAGGTATTCGTCGATACTTTTCTGGAAGCCGGGCTGGATGGCGTGGATAGACGCCTGGGCCTTGGGCAGTACCTCGTGGAAATGCGCAATTTCAACAACTGCGCTCTCGGGGTGATAGCCGAGCCGATCGCCGGTTTGCATTGCATCCACAAGCGCATCGGGCGGAACAACGATCGGCGACGATTGTTGCAAAGCATCGTAGGCCGCCCGCAGACGAGTCATTGCGCCATTGAATCCGTCGAGTTCACCGCGGCGCGCCGTCAGGCCAGCAGCGCGGCGAACTTCGAAAATAACTTTAGTTGAAGTGCTGAAGCTCGGCGTAGGAATGATCGTTGTAAGAGTGTTCCCGACGAAAGTCCAGCCCGGCTTGCTCACTCCGCCCTGCGGCACCGGCTTGCCATTCACGGTGACTGAAGCCGGCGGCCAGTCCGCGGGCAGGCGCAACTCGTAGCTCCGATTCTTCAGCATCCCGGCGAAGCTGCCTTCAACCGGGCCAATCTCAACTCGTAAGGTGTCCGTGGACTGCGAAGCTTTTATCGGCAACCGCGTAAAGACTCCGCGCTGGTACTCAACCGAGATGCCGGAGTCCTCGTAGACCGAGTAGCTGGTGCTTGCTCCCAGCGCAAGCGGCCACACATTTACTATGAGCGGGTCAACTGGTTTCTGCCCCGTGTGCAGCATCGGTGGCTGCATGGGCACAATGGCGCCCGCGCGTACATATATCGGAACCTGATCGATTGAGAAACTGCGCTCGACCGTCGCCGGCCCCGTGAAGTGCTTTCCGGTTGGCCACTCTATCCATTCGCCATCAGGAATCCAAACCTGCTCCGTGGCCAGATTGCTGACCTTGTCCACCGGCGCAACCACCGGCGCAGCAATCATCTGGCTGCCGAAAATGTATTCGCCCTTGCTGGTGTACGCAGCGTCTTCTTCAGGCCAGTCGTAATAGAGCGGGTGGAAGAACGCAACGCCAGTATCGTAGGTGCGGCGCGCCTCAGTGTAGATATAAGGTTGCATGGCGTAGCGAGTTTGGAACGCTGTGCGCAGAATTGCGGAGTAAGGCTCGGGATACGCCCAGATGCGCCGCTCCGAATCAGGATTCTTAGTGGTGTGCGTGCGAAGTATGGGACTGAACCCGCCGAACTGCACCCAGCGCGTAAACAGCTCGGGATCGACCGCGCCCGGCATGTGGCCGCCGATGTCGTGACTCCAGAACGCATAGCCAACATTGGCTGCGGTTGCAGTAAACCATGGCTGGAATGCGAGCGAATCCCACACC
>Ga0265338_10004004_pt1 | contig 20247 bp, 21 predicted proteins | sample 42126metaG_FD_193579 | JGI IMG/M metagenome (GOLD analysis project Ga0265338, IMG submission 193579) | Rhizosphere microbial communities from Carex aquatilis grown in University of Washington, Seatle, WA, United States - 4-21-26 metaG | ecosystem: Host-associated > Plants > Roots > Rhizosphere...
CGGCGATTGTGAGCGAGAGCCTTCCCGACTCGAGGTCATCGGCGATTTCAGGAATGGCCTTTAAGAGCCGCATGGCATCGACTCGAGTCTGAGCTTCGTGCCGCGACATGCGGTGGACCTTCATGCAGAACTCGCGAATCGAGCCGGCGTGAGGAAGATAGAGCTTGCGGCTTTCAACCTCTAGCAAGTGAAACGCGATATGCGATTCGGCATTGCGGGAAGTTCCCACCCAGTGGGTGAGGCCTTGGAGTATTTCTGTGTCTGTGCGGTTTGATAAGTTCATGACGGAAACCTATCACTGGTTTTGGAAGTGAAAACGTCAGGGCTGGTGCTTTGACGGAGCCCTGCTTAGGAAAAGGCCTGTTGCGAGGGTCGAGTGAGAAAAATGGGCTTAAGAGAGACGCTGAGAGCCGCATTAAACGGGCTGCTGGCGGCCATGGTGGAAATTAACTTTGCGTTGGTAAAAAACGAATCAAATAATAGTCAAACAAAATATATATACCAGGTAAGATCCGCAATCCGGACGCGAGCCCCGCGCCGGGCTCGTAATCCCCAAGCCCCGCGCCGGGCCCGATCCCAAGCCCCGCGCCGGGCCCGCAATCCCCAAGCCCCGCGCCGGGCCCGCAATCCCCAAGGCCCGCGCCGGGCCCGCAATCCCCAAGGCCCGCGCCGGGCCCCGATCCCCATCAAGCCCCAAACCCTTCCCCTAGCCAACCAAAACGGTAATCGCAAAAACCGCGGACGAACACAGTCGAACAAACCCCGCAGAATCCCCAAACCCACGATCGACTTCCTAATCAGCCGTCCGCAGGCCACTTCAACGGGACGGCAACCTGTTTAGACAACTCCAACCGCTGAAGAAAATCCCCGCGCGAAATATACTTCCCGCCGAACGATTCCAAAGCCGGTGTTACCATCTGCGTATCGATCCACATCAATCCGTGACCGCGCAAGAATTCGATCAACGTGAGCAGCGCCACCTTCGAAGCATTGTCCCGCACAAAGAACATACTCTCCCCGCAGAACACGCCGGCGACATACACGCCGTACAACCCGCCCACCAACTCGTCGTCCTGCCACACTTCCACGCTATGCGCGTACCCTGCGCGGTGAAACTCTTTATACGCCTTTAACAGCTTCGGCGTGATCCAAGTCCCCTTCTGCATCGGCCGTGGCACTTTCGCGCAGGCTTCGATCACCACGTCAAAACAATGGTCGAACGTCACCCGATACGGATTTTTATGCATGAACTTTTTCAAGGAGTGCGAGACATGCAGATCGGCAAAATCCAAAACCCCGCGCTCGACCGGGCAATACCACAGTGTTGGCAGATCTTCGTGCGGCCAGGGAAAAATGCCGAACGAATAAGCTTCGAGCAAACGCTCGACCCGCAGGTCGTCGCTCAGATCCAAAATGCCTTCATCGAGAGTTTGCCGCGGATCGGGAAACGTGCGGCGAGTTGTTGCGTACAACTTCACGCGTCCGCCTCGTCACATCGATCGCAAAACCCGCACGGCTGCGAGTTCGGCCAACCAAAATACGCATAAATTTCGACCTTGCGGCACTTCGGGCTGCGGAACCACTGCACGATGGCCATCAGTTTCTTCTGCAACGCCAGCTTGCGCGCTTTCCACACGCTTTCCGACACATCCTCATCCGTCAGCGGGCGCAAGAACTCGAGCTGCGCCAGACGCCGATGCGGAAAGCGGATCACTTCCCAGCGGTCCAATGTGTTCAACGCCGTTTCCAAACGGTAATCGCGCTTATTTTTAAAACTGAGTTGCTCGCGCAGGTCATCGAGTTGCACGGTTTTTAACCGGTCCTTCCACGACACCAATAAATTGTAGACGGCCCGCATGTATGACGGATCCGGCGTCAGCGACTCAATAAACTTCATCTGCGTTTCGAGATCCTCTTGCCAGTAGAGCAGCCGGCAATATGACTTTAAACCATCTCGGCCCGCGCGGCCGACTTCCTGAAAATACGCTTCTAGAGAACCGGGTATTTCAAAGTGCAAAACCCCGCGCACATCCGGCTTGTCGACGCCCAGCCCGAACGCCGGAGTGGCTAAAATCAAAGCCGCGCCTCCGCGCAAGAACGCCTCTTGCGCGCGCTTGCGCGGCCGATCATCCAAGTCGCCGTGGTAAACCTCGTGCGGAAAACCCGCCACCTGTAAGGCGTGCGAGACTTTTTCCAGATTCGTAATCAGCGTGAAGTAAATAATCTTCGGCCCGTCCACAGTCCGCAGCCACTCCACTGCGGCCTCAATCTTTTCCTCAAAGCCGTCGCATTCGACGGCCGACAAATACAAATTCGGACGCTCGACGCCTTCCCAGAGCACCGGCGAATCGGCCGGGAGCCGCAGCTGCTTTAAAATGTCTGCTTGCACCTCTTTGGTGGCGGTCGCAGTCAGGGCGATGACCTGCGGATCGCCGAGCAAACGGCGAATTTCCCCCAGACGCGAATAGTCCGGGCGGAAATCATGCCCCCACTGGGAAATGCAATGAGCTTCATCCACCGCCAGCAACGGGACTTTCACTTTTTGTAGCGTCTTCAAGAATTCGTCCTGCCGGAACCGCTCCGGGGTGACGTAAAGCAATTTGATTTCACCCCGCCCGACCCGCTCCAAACGCTTCAGACGCTCTTCGCGGCCGATGCCTGAGTGAATACACGTGACCGGCCACCCCAGCGAGCGTCCGCGGGTTGTCTGATCCTCCATCAACGCGATCAGGGGGGAAACCACGAGGGTCATGCCATCCCGCACTAACGCGGGCAGCTGGTAACACAGGGACTTGCCCGAACCGGTCGGCCAAACCAAAAGCAAATTTTCCCCGGCAAAGAGGCGCTCCAAGGCCCGGCGTTGGGGGTCCCGTAAGGGAAAAAGTCCAGCTTTGCGGGCCCAGTTTTCGGCAGCGGTTATATCACTCATAAAACTTGGAAATTATATGCGCCTGTGCTACCCCTTTGTCTCTAGCAAATTTGAAAGGAACAAGCACATGGCTGCTGGCAGCAAATGGATCCTCGAAAAGGTCCGTAACATTGGTATTTCCGCCCACATCGACTCGGGTAAAACCACCCTCACCGAACGTATTTTGTTTTACACCGGTGTGATTCACCAAATTCACGAAGTGAAGGGCAAAGACGGCGTCGGCGCCACCATGGACCACATGGAACTTGAGCGCGAGCGTGGGATTACAATTCAATCCGCAGCCACCAACGTGCAGTGGAAAGACACGGAAATTAACATCATCGACACTCCCGGACACGTGGACTTCACGATCGAAGTCGAACGCGCGCTCCGCGTGCTCGATGGCGCTATTCTCGTCCTTTGCGGCGTGGCCGGCGTGCAATCGCAATCGATCACCGTGGACCGCCAAATGCGCCGCTACAAAGTTCCGCGCTTGGCGTTCATTAACAAATTGGACCGTTCCGGTGCGAATCCCTTCCGCGTCGTGGAAGCTTTGCGCGAAAAACTGCGTCACAACGCCGTTTTCATGCAGCTTCCGATCGGCCTTGAGGACAAGCTTGAAGGAATCGTCGATCTCGTCAAGATGAAGGCCTACTATTTCACCGGCGATAACGGTGAAATCATCACTGAAAAAGAGATCCCGGCAGACATGGCCGAAGACGCAAAAAAGTACCATCACGAGTTGGTCGGCAAAGCCGCCGACCACGACGATGTCGTGGCCGAGAAATTCTTGATGGAAGAAGAGCCTACGGAAGCTGAAGTCAAAGCCGCGATCCGCAAAGGAACGCTGGCCTTGAACCTCACGCCCGTGTTTATGGGTTCCGCGTACAAGAACCGCGGCGTCCAGAAGCTGCTTGACGGCGTCACTGACTATTTGCCGAATCCGTCGGAAGTTAAAAACGAAGGCCTCGACCTCGACAAAAACGAGGAAAAGATCGAACTCTCTTCGGATCCGACAAAGCCGCTCGTGGCTTTGGCGTTCAAACTCGAAGACGGCCGTTTCGGTCAGTTGACGTACATGCGCATCTATCAAGGCACCATGAAAAAAGGCGACTTCATCACCAATTCGGCCAACGGCCGTAAAGTGAAGATTCCCCGCCTCGTCCGCATGCACGCCGATGAGATGGTGGATATCGAGACCGCGCACGCGGGCGATATCGTCGCCTTGTTCGGTATCGACTGCTCGTCAGGTGACACGTTCACTGACGGCACGGTCAATATCGCGATGACGTCAATGTTCGTTCCCGAAGCGGTGATTTCGCTCGCGGTTCAGCCGAAGAATAAAGAAGGCGCTGCAAACTTCTCGAAAGCGTTGCAGAAGTTCCGTAAGGAAGATCCCACATTCCGCGTGGCGCGCGATGAAGAGTCCAATGAGACGATCATCTCGGGCATGGGCGAGTTGCACTTGGAGATTTACATTGAGCGTATGAAGCGCGAGTTCAACTGCGAAGTCGTTTCGGGTAAGCCGCAAGTGGCCTATCGTGAGACGATCTCGGCGGCGACTCCGTTCGATTACACTCATAAAAAGCAAACTGGTGGATCCGGCCAGTACGCAAAAATTCAAGGTAACTTCGAGCCGTATGACAGCCCGGACAAAACCTACGAATTTGAGAACAAAGTCGTGGGCGGTAAGATTCCGAAGGAATTTATCCCGGCTGTGGATAAGGGCTTCCAAGAGCAGATGACCAAGGGCCTCTTGATCGGCTTCCCGATCGTGGGCGTGAAGGCGACTCTGACTGACGGTGCCTACCATGACGTCGACTCGAGTGAGATGGCATTCCGTATTGCAGCTATGGCCGCGTTCCGCGAATTCTATCCGAAGGCACAACCGAAGGCTCTCGAGCCGATTATGAAGGTTGAAGTCTCGGCGCCGGAAGAGTTCCAAGGAAACGTCCTTGGTCAGATCAACCAGCGCCGCGGTATCATCATGGGTTCGAGCACGAACGACGCGTTCACGACTGTTGAAGCCGAAGTTCCGCTTTCTGAGATGTTCGGTTACTCGACGGAATTGCGTTCTGCCACTCAAGGCAAGGGCGAGTTCACGATGGAATTCTCGCGCTATGCGACTGTTCCGCGCAACATCCAGGAAGAGCTCGTGAAGGCTTATCAAAAGCAGCGCGAACTCGATCAAAAGAAGTAATGATCTTATCCGACAAGACCTTAAGAGAGATGATCTCCAGCGGAACGCTGGGGATCTCTCCATTGAACGAAGAATCCATCCAACCTGCTAGCATCGACTGTCGCCTCGGCAACCATTTCTTGGTGGTCGAAGACCGGCAAATGCACACGATTGATCTGAATTCCGAAATTCTCTATCGCCAAATTGAAGGTCCAACAATCACCATCCCGCCGCATTCATTCCTGCTGGCGACGACGATGGAATTCGTCAAACTGCCAAACGACCTGACGGCTTTCGTCGAAGGCCGGAGTTCGATTGGCCGCATCGGCTTGTTCATTCAAAATGCCGGCTGGGTCGATCCCGGATTTGAGGGACAGATCACGTTAGAGCTCTATAACGCCAACTCCCTGCCCATCCGCCTAGAAGCCGGACGCCGGATCTGCCAGCTGGTCTTTTGCCGTATGGATCAGGCCGCTGCCGCGCCGTATAAGGGTAAATACCAGGGCCAGATAAACGCTACAGGTAGCCAAGTATTCAAAGACACTGAGGTAAAAGGCGTTCCTTCACCCAAGGCTTAAGTCCGGCTGGAATAACAAAATCCGGCCCCAAATGTGCTATAATGAACTGAACATGAAGCTGTTCCATTGGCTCCAAGACAATAAAAATTCCGGAAATTTAGAAAACGGATCAACGGACGAGGCCATCGCTCCCGTTCTAAAGGCTCGTCTCGAAGAACTCGAAAAGATGGCCGTGAGCGAAGTGATGATCCCGCGCTCGGTCGTCATGGCGCTGGACGCGGACGTTCAGCTGCGCCGGGTCCGCCGCTTGAAATCGTCGAAGACGCTTTATTTCCCCGTCTACAAAGGGGATCTCGACCATATATTAGGCTGGATCTCCAAGCAGAAGGTGCTCGAACTCCTCAATGAACCGACCGAGGAATTTCAGCTGACGAATTTCCTGCGCCCGGTGGGCGAAGTCACAGAAAGCACCAAGGTCTCGGAGTTGGCGGATATCTTTTTGAAAACGGCGAGCCCATTCCTGGTTGTTAAGAATTCTCAAGGTTCAACGGTCGGAATCATCCCGCTCGCCGAATTCGTGGAACTCGTGTTCGGCTTCGAGCTCGAGATGCCGTCGGGTGCGGCTTCGACCGAATTTGCCGCGCCTCTGCTCCGTCCCCATGAAATCTGAAGTTAGTTTCGCATATTGCACGTTTCCCAACGAGGCTATTGCAGAACAGATCTGCGAAATGCTCGTGGTGGAAGGGCATATCGCCTGCGCCAACATGTTGGGTGAAACCAAGTCGATTTACAAATGGAATGGTCATCTACAGAAGGAACGCGAAGTCGCGGCGATTTTGAAGCTCGCCAGCTCTAAACGCAAAACTCTATTGGAAAGAATCCGGGGAGTACATCCTTACTCCAATCCGTGCGTTGTCTTCTGGACGATCGACGGCGGATCGCCTGACTTCTTAAAATGGATTTGTACCGCAAGCCTTTAAGAGTCTTGCGCTTTCGTGACGCCATGGCCTTGAACTCCCTCTCAAGGTTTCCCGATTATGCGTGCTGGACCAATGTCCCAGTGGCAAAAATCATCAGCGCCGTAAGCAACAACAAGATGAAGTAAATTTTCTTCGCCGACATTCTACGCATAACCCATTTCTCCCTCTGTCCTAAGGGAGCCCCTGAGCTGCTCAAGAGCATTTCATGTGCCACGCTCCCAGTATTGACAAGCTTTACTCATTTTTCTGTTAAACGCCTCTTCGGTGCGCCTTTCGACATAGGGAGCCTTGTCTTGGGCCAAAATAACACCTATCAGGAGTGTCATAAGGTACCTGGTTCTTTTTCGGAGTGGAGGTTGTAATGAACGAGTTGGCTCGAGACATCTTTAAAATTGCGCATTTAACGGGTGAGTTCAAACTTCGCTCGGGACTCACCTCCCGTGAATATTTCGACAAATATCGCTTCGAGGCTCAGCCGCACCTGTTGAAAAAAATCGCGGCCGCCATGAAGGCTCTTATCCCAAAGGATACACAAGTCTTGGCCGGCCTGGAAATGGGCGGAATCCCTGTCGCTACAGCGCTGTCGTTAGAGAGCGGCATCCCCGCGGTGTTCGTCCGTAAGGAAGCCAAAGCCTATGGCACATGCCGTGTGGCAGAGGGCCTTGAATCCCTTAAAGGCGTAAAGGTCTGCATCATTGAAGACGTCATCACCACCGGCGGACAAGTCGTGTTAAGCGCGGAAGACTTGCGCAAAGAAGGCGCGCAGGTTCAGAATGTCCTCTGCGTAATTTCCCGTCAGCAAGGCGGCGAAGAAAATCTAAAAAAAGCCGGCCTGACGATGCTGAGTTTATTCAACAAAGAGCAGCTCGAAAAAGCCGCTCAATAAGGAGAAGAAATGTACGATCTGCAACTCAACCAGTTTAAGAAAATGCTCAAAAATTTGGACAACTGCCTGGCGAAAGCCGCCGCCCACGCCGACGCCAAGAAATTCGACGTGAACAATTTCGTCGAGTGCCGCTTGATCGCGGATATGTTCCCACTCGTGAAGCAGGTGCAGTCGTCTTGCGATTCCGCTAAATTCTTCGCCGCGCGCTTGGCCGGAAAAGAAGCGCCGAAGCACGAAGACAACGAAAAGACGTTTGCTGAACTCCGCGAGCGCATCAAAAAAGTTTTGACGTATCTCGAAACTTTCTCGGCCAAGGATTTCGCAAACGCCAAGAATTTAAGAGTGTCTCCGGGCTGGGCGCAAGGCAAGTGGATGACCGCTGACGAATTCGCACACGAAGTCTCTGTGCCGAATTTCTTCTTTCACGTCACGACCGCTTACGCGATCTTGCGTACGAACGGCGTCGATGTGGGCAAGATGGATTACCTGGGCTCCGTCGATCTAAAAGACTAAACCCGATCCAGTGGAGTGCGAAGATTTCATCATACGCACTCCACACCCGACCGTGACCTTCCCGCAACACTAAACAAATTCCCCAATGGCAATGCCCAGATGCCATCGAGCATCGTGTGGATGAAAATCCATTCATGCCATAGACGCAGCCGAGATTAAAATTTTTAAACTGGCAGTCCTCCCACGTGAAGCGCACAGTGAGGGCATGAAAACACTATTACTTTTAAGTTTAAGTTCTTTGATGCTGGCCGGATGCTCACCCTCTGATGGCTCAACGACGGTCGTCTACTCGACCCCCGGTCCCGCCGCCCAACTCGAGGAGTGCGATCAAACGGTCTATCTCAATAACAATAGTTCCCAACCGCTCACTCTGTCAGCGGGACTGTCGGATGACAACGGCGAGAATGGATGCGTGGATCAAGATCAATCCACCGACGCCATAGTCGTCTCACCTGGCGATTCGCGCGCGGTCGGAGTGTCCCTCCAATGTGAGACGTGCGGAGTACGCGCCTACTTCTCGGTGGACTCGACCGACCCGACCTCGCCAGATGTTCTCCACTACGATGACTCTCTCGGCGGCGGAAACGTCTACTGCGATGACAACGGCTGCGTTGGACACTAAAGAAACTACATTCGCTGAACAGACCGCGACAGGCCTGCCGTCAGGTTGTACAGGAACATAAGGGAGAAGAATCATGACCAAATATCTTATAGCCGCATTGACCATCGCTTTCTTTACAGGCTGCCCGCGCACCGGCATTGATCCCATCGACAACTCGGTCCAAGGCCGCAAGACCTGCGAACGCTCGTTCATGGTCACGAACGCGAGCTCAAATCCCGTCAATATTCACATGAATATTTTTGAAGCCACGATGGATGCTCACTGCGACGGACTCGGCGCCGATCAACAGATTTTGACTGTCCCCGCCGGTCAAACCGCAACCGTCAAAGCGAATATGAGCTGCACGATGTGCGAAGTGAACGAGAACTATTCGGTGGATTCAACGGATCCCCGAGTCACCTTTTCGGGCTCGAAACAACTGACGACGATGGATGGAGATTCGGGAACCGAAAACGCCCTATGCACGGACACGGGTTGTTCGGGGTCGTAACATGAAGATCATTTTTGGCGCCCTCACGGTTCTGCTGCTCTCCTCCTGCGGGGTGAACACGGGCCTCGGTCCCATCGACGATGTGACTGAGCCTTACAAGCAATGCGAGTTCACGTTTACCGTGACCAACAATTCCACTCACGCCATCAACATTCATATTCAGGCAATGGAAGTTGCGGACCTAGGCCATTGCCAGGGCGGCGATGACCAAACGAACTCCCTGCCGGCCGGGCAAACGGCCGCCGTGAAAGCCGATCTGACCTGCCGGACTTGCATGGTTCACGATATGTACGATGTGTCTTCGACTAATCCAAACGTGACCTATTCGCATGACGCTTCGTTTGAGGACCAGACGTCGGCTGCGGCCACGTGCACAGATAGCGGTTGCTCGGGGAACTAGCGTTCCCCAACCACGTAAGCGACCCACCCTTCGCACTCTTCGCCCGTTTCGACGCGCTTAAATTTGCCGTCGCCGTCGCCACTACGCGTGGTGCCTTCCCAATACACATGCGTGCGTTTAAAGCCCGCCTCGAGCATGGCTTCGCGGATTTCAGGGACTGTCCACAACCGCCAGTCATACGAAAACACGCGCTCACGGCGCTTCTCGCCAGTGCGCTTAAAGTGAATATGAAACAGACCCTCGTTCGTGACGGGATCAAATGAGTCTTGATCCCAGTAGTACGCAAAGCCCGGAAAAATCGTGCTCTCCTCGTTGGCGCTCTGGCAATCGCTGCCGCCGAAGCAATCGACAATCAGCAAACCGTCGCGGCGTAAACCGGTGTGCGCCCGCTTGAAATAGCGCTTGAGCATCATGCGCGACTTAAAGATGTAAAACGAAAAATTCAAAGCGATGATCGCATCGACCGGCGGAATTTTCGCCGTCAACACGCTGTCTTGATACGTCTTCACGCGCTTTTGCTGTTCGGGACGGAGTCGAGGCAAATAATTTTCGCGGCCGTAGGTCAGCGGCTCGTTGTCGAGATCAATCCCGTACGCGCGGTTGTCCTTATTGCGGCGAACCCACTCGCAGCACAGAGCAAAAGCGCCGCAAAAGTCTTCGCGCATATCGTGCGGGCGTTTTCCCTTTAGTTCTTTGTAGGTATTCGAGACAAACTCGCAGTCCACTTCTGTAGACTGCACGGCCCGGTGATAGTAGTAGTAACGGTCAAATGGCTTTTGCGTCTTCTTCTTCACGGTGTCCTAGGGAACCTCTTGCAGCAATTCGCGGACCGCAGCTTCGATATCGCGCGTTTGCGGCACTGAATTCTCCTCGAGATTCGGATGGAGTCCGATTCCAGGAAGATTCTTTCCGGCCAAAACGCGCGGAGCCGCATCGAGTTCGTAAAAACACTCTTGTGTCGCGCGCAGTGCCAGGTGTTCGCCAAAATTCGTGACATCTGTGTCCTCGTTCACAAACAGCACACGGCGCGTGCGTTGAATCGACGCCTTTACCGTTTGCCAGTCGTAGGGATAAATCGAACGCAGATCGATGACTTCGATCGAACGGCCTTCGGCCTTCATATCGTCGGCGATCTTGTTGCACATCAAGAGATGGCGGCCGTACGACACAACCGTCAAGTCGTTGCCGGCGCGAGTGGTTTTAGCCACGCCAATCGGCACGCGGTAATCCTCGAGGTCCGGCCACTTTGGCGACCATTTGCCGCGCGTATCGTTCACGGGAGCATCGATACGGTTTTTCAAGTCCTTCTGATCTTCGGGCTCGCCGGGGATCAAATCTTCGCCACGGACGCGCATCAACGCTTTCGGTTTTAAAAACAGGACGGGATTGGGATCGGCAATAGCCGAGAGCAACAATCCGTAAGCGTCGAGAGAATTAGAGGGCATAACGACCTTCCAACCCGCCAAACGCGAGGCCCACGCATCGAAGGAGTGACTGTGATAAACCGAGCCGCGGATTCCCGCGCCCACCGGAGTCATTACCACCATCGGCAAATGGTAGTTGCCATTGCTCACCCAAGCCGTGTTGCCGGCGATTTTCAGAAGATCGATCGTATTGAAAATGTAATCGGCGAATTGAATCTCGGCCACGCAGCGGTCGCCGGTCATGGCAATACCGGTCGCCATCGAAATAATTCCGCGTTCATCGAGAGGCGTATTCCACGAGGTCTTTAAACCTTGAGTCGCCGTGAATACTCCACCCAGAGGAGCGCCCACGTCTTGCCCAAAGATGTCTTTCAGATCCAGATGTGTTTCCGCATAGTGTAAAGCCATGCGGATGGCTTGTCTCATCTCAGCCATTAGAATTTCCTCCAATCGGCATTCTCACCGTTGGCATACACGTGATCCCAGACGCTCTCGGGCGTCGGCACAGGTTCGTCGCGGACCTGCTGGCGCGCCTGCACCGCCTCCGCATCGTAGTCGCTCCAAATTTGCTTAATCTCTTTTTCTTTCAAAATGTCATGCTGAAGCAAGACTTTCTCAAAGTCGCGCAGACAGTCTTTTTCGGGAATCAAGTTCGCGCCTGTCGCCGAAGAATGACCGTATAGGCGCGAAACTTCCGCTTCGAGTAAAACCGGCTTGCGGGTTTTGCGGATGTACGCCATCTCGGCTTGCAACGCCAGATAGGTCTCAATCGGATCGTTGCCATTGATCACGGCCGTGCGGATGCCAAAGGCCTTACCACGGTCGGCGACATGCTTCTCGCCATGCTGAGTATCGTAGCTCGTCGAGATACCCCACTTGTTGTTTTGTACCGTGATTAAAATCGGCAGCTCCGCGCCGGGCCGCGATGCCCACACCAAGCAGCTGGCAAAATCGCCTTCGGCCGTACCGGCGTCTCCGCCCGTTACGATCGTCAGCGCGTGACCTTTCGTACGGCGCTGGACATGCGCGGTTCCCATGGCTGTGCCGTATTGCACTTCAATGGGTGACGATACGGGGACCACATTCCATTCGGGATAGCAGTAATGGTTCGAGAAATTGCGGCCGCCAGTGGAGCGGTCAGTAGCGCGGTTCATGATCAAGCGGATCGAATCGATCATTGGCATGCCGAGAGCCACCATGGTTGGAGTCGCGCGGTAGTGCATGTGCAGGTAATCGTATTGCGGCCCTTGCCCTTTATGCACGAGCAACCCGAGCGGAACTCCCCAGGCCTCTTCTCCAGGCGCACCGATCCAGAAATAGGCATCGCCAGCCTTATAAACTTTGATCAAATGCTCCTCAAGAACGCGGCTCTTCACCATCAGCGAATGCATTTGCAGCAAGAGCGCTTTCGGCAGCGCCAGAGACTTCTTGGACTTAGTGGATTTGTTCGCCTTGGCCACTTTAGAACCAGTCGATTTTTTTGACCTTTCAGTCACGTTTGATAGAGCCATTTGCCCCCTCTTTTAACCCCAAAAGGGTTACTGAGGAGGCCTGGACTTGTCAAAACTAATTGTTCGAGTCAGTCGACGACTGGGGCTCAGGCTCAGCCGGAGGCTGCGGGGCCTTATTCGGCGTCTTGCTAACCTGTATAGAAGGCGAACGGAGCTCCATGGTGAGGTCGGCGGCTACGTTAAGAGCTTCTAGGATATCGGGGCGCTGGAGGTACTTTTTCTTGCGCTCCTCACGCGACAGATTGGCATTCTCGTCATCGTCCCCATCTTCACCCTTTTTCTTCTTCGGGTCCTTTTCTTTGTCTTTCAGGATATCGCCAACGACCACCATTTTGCCGCGCTTTTTGACCTTATCCAGCTCCTCTTGGATCTTCTTAAAGTCGGCGCTGGCGGCCACGCGCGGGGCCGATTTTTCCTTCAGCTTGGAGATAATATCTTTGGTGATTTGCGTCCACGCGCCTTTGCCTTCGGTCACATAAGCGGTCGGAGACAAGAACTCTTTGATCTGCTTCGGCGGAAGCGAGTAATCAAGGGTCTTCTCGCCGACATCGTCGGTCGCAAAAGCTGACGGGAACACGATCTCACCGCTCACGCCGCGGTGCTGAGTCGATTTTCCGCCGGCGGTAAAGAACATGCCTACGGTCGTTTTGATCGCGCCCAAGCCGGGCGGCAGATATTCCACCGACTGCACGGTGCCTTTGCCGAACGTATGGTCGCCACCGATGATGACGGCGCGTTTGTAATCTTGCAGCGTACCCGAAACGATCTCGGAAGCCGATGCGCTCACGCGGCTCGTGAGGACGACGAGCGGTCCGCTCCAATCCACCATCGGATCGGTATCGCGCAACGTTTCGTAGTTCACTTGCTCGCCGGTCGTCTCGCGCTGGCTCTGCTTCACGACATTGCCGGTACCGAAGAAGAGACCCGCGATGTCCACGGCGTCACGTAAACTGCCGCCACCGTTATTCGAGAGATCGAGCACGACGGCGTCAGCCTTGTTTTTCACGGCGTCAGCCAAGAGCTTCTTCATATCCGTTGCCGCCGAGGGACCGTTCTTGCGGTTGTCCGCGTAGAACGAGGGCAAATCCAACAGGCCGATCTTCAATTTCTGGCCGTTCACTTCGCGGTCCAAATAAGTGATCGCGGCGGCTTCGTCTTCGAGCTTGATTTGGTCGCGGATCAAAACGATCTCGAACTTGACCGGCTCTTTGGGAGCTTTGCGCACGATCTTCAAACGCACTTCCGAGCCTTTCGGGCCGCGGATCAGTTTCACGACGTCGCGCAATTCCATATCGATGACATTCGTAAAAGCGCCGTCTTTGCCTTGAGCCACAGCGACGATTTTGTCTTTGTTCTTCAGCTTGCCCGAGTGATCAGCCGCTCCGCCCGGGATCAGCTGCTCGATCACCGTGAAGCCGTCCTGCGTGCTGAGAGTCGCGCCGATACCTTCGAGCGACAAGCGCATTTGAATCTCGAAGTCCTCGAGTTGGTCTTGCGACAAATAGCTCGAGTGCGGATCCAAGGCGCGGGCAAAAGAATCGAGGTACGAGGAGTAGAGATCATCTTTCTTCAATTCCTGAACGCGTTTCAAGGCGCGGTCGTAGTTGCGCAAGATCTGTTCTTTCGCCTCTTGCTCTTTCATATCCGTGCCAAGGTAGCTCGCCACTTGATACTGCATGTACGTTTCATGGAACTTGTTGGCCTCAGCGATCGTCTTCGCGCGCGGGCGGTCTTGCGGGTCGCGCTGAATCTGCGCTTTCGGGTCATATTTGAATTTCGGGCCCAAATATTTCTTCGCGTAAGCCACGCGCTCTTGCACGCGCTTAATGAACAAGTTATTGGCTTTGTCGAGCGAGCTGCAATCTTTGTTGCGGGTTTTGTCGAACACGCCGGCCATCATCTTTTCGATGTCTTTGACGTCTTTGTCGAGGAGGTAAAGTTTCGAGCCGTCTAGGCGCTTCACGAATTGTTCGATGGTGCGGGCTTCGAGTTTTTTATCGAGCTTCGAGAAGTTTACGTGCTTCTCGAGATATTTCATCTCCACCGGGTAAAGGTGCACGCAGCTGAGTTCGAGCGCTTGGGCTCTTTGAAACTGTGCGTGTGAAGTATTGGCAACTAGGAGACCGAACAGAAGCGTGGAAAAAATTAGGCGCATATTGTTCCCTTGCAAGATGATACTTGCTGTCTTTTCGGCAGCTTGGTGACCAAACTGACGTGAAAGGACATTTTCTCACTAATAAGTGGGAAAAGCTATATAGGGGTCCAGCGTTATCGTGCGTAAAACGACTGTTACTCGTCGAACAATTTTAGCTGTGACTCGCCACCGACAACGGTGTCTTCCAAGCGGTCAGCGAACACTTCTGACTTTAACATTTGCTCACCATGAGTCTGGATGATGAAGAAAGACATCTCGGGAAATTCTTTTTTCAACTCCCGCATCTCTTTAACAATCCACTCGATGTTACGTGGATCATCGTCAGACATTCCGAAGCGGTGATGCGGACTTTGACCATACACTTTGATCGCCTGCAGGACGGAAGCCCGTAACGCCCGCTGTTTCAAATGTGGAATGGAATCACTGTTGGCGAGATCGAGACTCTTTTTCACTTCCGGATGGCTGACCGGATAAACGGCGAGATAATTGGGCTCCTGCGGCAAATGCCCTTCGTTCACCCACAGGCTAATCCCCTGCCGGATCGTGTCGGGATGGTGTCCACGGGCGGTAATCAGGGCTAAAGGCCGACCATTGAAAACGGCGTGGTAAAAGCAGCTCCACGAGGGTCCCTTCCACTGCACATCGGGCATCCCCAAGGCCGCAGCGAGGTCGTTGACGAACATTTGCCGGCGCCCGAGCAGGCGGCCGATCCAATCGATGTCTTTGTCGCGAAAGCAGCGGAAGGAGCCTTCTTTGGCGTCGTAATTCATCTGGTAGTCGCCGAACACGCCGCTCTTCCCGATGAAGTGACTTTGCTGGGCGAATTCGCGGCTGCTGATTTGAATTTCAGCACCCGTCTCCTTGTGGAAGAGGAACATCGGCGTTGTCAGAAACGCAACATTGTCGTCGAAGTCGAAGAAATAGAAACTGCGCCCGCCGCGCGCGAAGTTACGATCGGGTTCCCTGACCCGTTTAATCGGCAGCTCAAGCTGGCTCGCCGCGATTTTCGATTGAAAAATTGAACGCCATTTCGGCATTCTAACCCCCGATGACCGAGGGTTAAGGCACTATGTCATAGATGTCAAGCCGGGGTGGCCTTCACCGTTTTCGTGGCTTTAGGAGCCTTTTTCAGGACGGTCGTAGACGCTTTTTTAGATTCGGCCTTCGGCTCTTCTTTTGCGGCCTTTGGCTCGGCTTTTCTAGCCGCCTTCGGCGTCTTCGCGGACTTTTTCGCGCCCTTTTTGCCGGTTCCAGCCGAGCCGATTTTGTCGCGGATCAGAGTGAGGACGCTGTCGAGCGTGAGCTCTTCGATCTTCATGTCTTCTGTCAGCGAAATGTTCTTCGCGCCGACTTTCAAATACGGACCGTATTTGCCGGAGAACACCTGCACAGGCTCTTTCGTATCGGGGAAGGCACCGAGTTCCTTCAGCGGCGCTGCGCGGCCGCGCATCTTCTTCGGCTGCGCGAAGAGTTCGAGCGCGCGCTTCAAATCCACGTCGAAAATGTTTTCGGTTTTCGGAATGGAACGGTAATCGCCCTCATGGACCACATAGGGACCGAAGCGGCCGAGGCCCTTCTTGATCACTTTGCCGGACTTCGGATCGTCGCCGAGCGCCTTCGGCAATTCGAGCAACGCCAACGCCTGAGTCATATTAACGTTTTCCGGAGTCAAATTTGCAGGAATGGCCATACGCTTGAGTTTCTCGGAATCGTTATCGCCGAGCTGCACGTAAGGGCCGTAGCGTCCCGTGAGCACATAGACCGGCAAGCCGGTCGCGGGATCTTTTCCCAGGGCATCGCTGCCGTTGATTTTTTGATCGATCAGTTTGTTGGCGATTTCAGGGGTCATGTCGCCGGGAACTTGCGCCTCCGGCAACGAAGCGCAAACTTCTTTACCGCCGTCGACCGCACGGCAGACATAAGCACCGTACTTACCGATGCGGAAACTCAATTCGCCGAGGCCTTCGAGTTGGATCGAGCGCGATTTCTCGGGATCGATCGCCTTTTCTTGCACTTCAATTTGGTTTTTCAAGCCGTCTTTTCCGAAATAAATCGAGGCCAAATACTTCACATAATCGAGATCGCCGGCCGCGATCGTGTCGAGCGAACGCTCCATCTCGCTAGTAAAGCCAAGGTCCACGAAATCCGGGAGATGCTCTTTGAGCAAGCGCGAAACCACAAGTGCCGTAAAGGTAGGAACGAGAGCGTTACCCACTTTGCGGACATAGCCGCGGTCTTGGATCGTGCCGATAATCGTGGCGTAAGTGGACGGACGGCCAATGCCTTCTTTTTCCATCGTCTGCACCAAGCTCGCCTCAGTAAAGCGTGCCGGCGGCTTAGTTTCGTGTTCATTGCCGCTGATTTTCAAGCAGCTGACTTTGTCGCCCACTTTAAGTTTGGGCAGGCGCGATTCGTTCTCCTCGCCATTGCCGGCGTCCTCATCCTGCTCTTCGACATACACTTTGAGGAAGCCAGGGAATTCGACTGTCAGACCCGAAGCCGAGAACACGGCGTCGCCGACTTTGAACTTCACGCTGACTTGCTTCTGCTCAGCGTTTTTCATCTGGGACGCGACCGTGCGTTTCCAAATCAATTCGTAAACTTTGAGCATGCTGCCGGTGAGGCCCGTTTCCTCAGGCAATTGAAACGACGTACCCGCGGGCCGGATGGCTTCGTGGGCCTCTTGCGCGCCTTTGGCTTTCTTCGCGGAGTATTCGCGCGGCTGATCGGGCAAATAGCTCTTGCCGTAAAGCGTAGTGATGCCGTCCCGCGCGGCCTGAACCGCCTGCGTCGAAAGATTCGGTGAGTCGGTACGCATATAGGTGATAAATCCGCGCTCGTACAGCTTCTGCGCCATCTCCATGGTTTCGCGGGAGCTTAAGCCGAGCTTACGGTTGGATTCCTGTTGCAGAGTCGAAGTGATAAAAGGCGCCGCCGGTTTACGCGAGATCGGTTTTTCTTCGACCTCATCAACCGTCCACGTCTGACCATCAAGTGTCTTCAACCACTCATTGGCTTCTTTTTCTTTTAACCAAACGGTGTTTGCCTTTTTGTCGTCAAGCAATTGCCCGGACTCGTCGGCAAAGTCTTTACCGCTGGCGACGCGCTTGCCTTTGAGCATGAACGAGCGGCTGTCGAACTTCGTGCCGTCTTTTTCGTTCTGTGCCGTGAGGCTCCAGTATTGGGCCTTTTTGAAGCGCAGGCGCTCGTGTTCGCGCTCCGCGATCAAGCACATGGCCACCGACTGTACGCGGCCGGCGGAGAGGCCGTAGGTTACTTTTTTCCAGAGCAGCGGCGAAATCGAGTAACCGACCAAGCGGTCGAGAATTCGGCGCGCCTCTTGGGCGCGGACGAGGCTCTCATCAATGGTGCGAAAATGATCAAGAGCGTTCGTAATCGCTTCTTTGGTGATCTCGTGGAACACCATTCGCTTGATCGGCACTTTCGGCTTCAAAACCTCAACGAGATGCCAGCTGATCGACTCACCTTCACGGTCTTCGTCTGTCGCAAGGATCAGTTCGTCCGCTTCGGCGAGCTTGTCTTTGAGGGTTTTGACGATTCGGGTTTTGGTCTTCGGCACGCAATATATAGGATCGAAATCGTCGTTCACATTTACGCCGAGGTTCGACCACTTTTCTTTTTTGTACTTCTCAGGGATGTCCTTCGCGCTTTGAGGCAAATCACGCACATGCCCCATGCACGACTCAACCGCGTACTCCTTAGGGAGGAATTTGCGGATGGTCTTGGCTTTTGTCGGGGACTCAACGATCACTAATTTTCGGGAATTCGATTTGGACATATGTTTTAAGAAATGGACCCAATGGCAAAATGAATCAATGGTTTTCTCTTGACTCAATGCTTCTGTCTTGGGCTGTATGGATGCTGATGAAATCTCTATCAGATTTTTCTGATCAAAAAATTCGTGTGGTTCTCACCGATATCGACGGGACTTTGACCCAGCAAGGTCGCCTACCTGCGCACAGTTACGCGAGTCTCTGGAAGCTACATGAGGCCGGACTGCATGTGATTCCGGTCACCGGACGACCCGCCGGATGGTGCGAACTCATTGCTCGACTTTGGCCGGTACATGGCGTGATCGGAGAAAACGGCGCACTGTACTTTCGCTTGCAAAAGGACAAGATGCTCAGGTATTTCGCGCGCGCGAAGACCGAACGCCGGTCGGACCGTGAAAAATTGCGCGCAATTCGGGCAGAAGTGTTGAAAAAGGTGCCCGGCTGCGCGGTCGCTTCGGATCAATTTTCGCGTTTGTTCGATCTTGCGATCGACTTCAGCGAGGATGTGAAGCTCTTGTCCGAAAAAAAGATCCGCGAAATCGTTTCGATCTTTGAGTCCCATGGCGCGACCGCCAAAGTTTCCAATATCCACGTCAACGGATGGTTCGGCGACTACGATAAAGTGACAACTTGCCAGAAATATTTGCAGCGCGAGTTCGGATATTCCGTTGAGCAAATGAAAGAGCAATGTATCTTTGTCGGCGATTCGCCGAACGATGAGCCGATGTTCAAGTTTTTCCCGCATTCGTTCGCTGTGGCGAACATCAAAGCGTTTCTGCCTCAGCTCGAACACAAACCGGCCTATGTATCCGCGCAAGAGGAAGGCCTTGGCTTTGCCGAAGTCGCGGACAGGGTGCTGGCTGTGGTTGCAAGATGAGGGGCCTTACCGGCTCACAGAATCGCGGTGCTCTTGTCCATAGTGGCGAAGCGCTTGCATCCGCACGTAGGCAGGAGGATCTATGCAACTCAGAAGAATTCTGCCCATTCTCGCGTTCATCGCCGCGCCCGCATTTGCCGAGCCCGTCGGCACCGTCAGCAACGACGGTGAAATCGCAAAAGTTCTGACAACCATCAATGACGGTGAAATCGATGCCGCCAAACTTGAACTCAAGCATGGCAAAAATGCCGACGCCCGTCAGTTCGCTAAAACGATGGAGAGCCAGCACAAGTCCAATTTGAAAGAGACCAAAGATCTCGCAAAGACCAACTCACTGAATTTGAAAGACAGCGATCTCAGTAAGTCTTTGAAGACCGATGCGAAGAGCAACAATGAGGATCTCAAGAACGCAGACAAAAAGGCCTTTGATGCCGCTTATGTGAAAGAGCAAATTGCGATGCACGAAGGCGCGTTGAAGATCATCGATACGCAACTGCTTCCGAAAGTCGAGAACGCAAACTTGAAAACGCATATAGAAAAGACAAGAGAAGCCGTCGCCCAACACTTAGAGCACGCCAAATCTCTGCAGACTAAGCTCTAGGGTTCCTAGTCACTTTCTCGGACGTGCTGCGTCCGAGAAAGTAACCGACTACCTTTTTATCCTTCGCCCGAATCAAAGAGATCGGCGAATTGGGTGTAATTCGATTGGCCTTGAGCATCCACATCTTCAGGAGTCATGTTTTTGTCGAGCTCAATCGAAGCTTCACCGTAACAGTTGCCATGGAAACCAATACGCGTGCTGCGGCCATGACCGCAGTTGGTACGAAATCCCAAGTAACCGTTGGCCGGAGCATTGGCGTTCGACTCAATTTCGCCTAGCAAAGCCGGGTTGTTCGGCAAACGATGCCATGCACCCACGAACTGACCCTTGCCGTGAACGATCGCACAGGTGTTGTTACCCCAGTGACCGTTCTGCAGACGCGTGGCGAT
>Ga0265338_10004005_pt1 | contig 20242 bp, 8 predicted proteins | sample 42126metaG_FD_193579 | JGI IMG/M metagenome (GOLD analysis project Ga0265338, IMG submission 193579) | Rhizosphere microbial communities from Carex aquatilis grown in University of Washington, Seatle, WA, United States - 4-21-26 metaG | ecosystem: Host-associated > Plants > Roots > Rhizosphere >...
TTGAATAGCTTTCTTAATTAGATCTTCGGTAATTTTTCCATAATGACGACGTGCTATCCTATTGGTGCTATAAACGGGTAAATCGAGTTTTCGAGCAGTTTCAGGACGATTGATAGGAAATGGGTATTCAATATCGAGCTTATAGCTTGTCATTAATGCAAGATGATCCCATAGTTTTTGTTTAAATTCTTTTACATCGCGTTGCATAGGAAGCGGTGCCAAGCTGGCCATTACACCTACCAACTCGTGAGCCGCTCTGGTACGACGGTCTCGATCTTCGATACTAACTAGGTAATTTGCCATTTTCTGGATGTTACGTCCATATTCTGGTAAAAGTAATTTTTCTTCTGTGGTGTTGTATTCCATTAAATACATGTACTCTATAATTTTATATGAATATATAACTCAAAAAACGAATTGTTTTTTATGTGCCAATCTAAAGATTTGTGAGGATTGTTCCTACCATTTCTTGTTTAGAATTCCTAAACTGTTTTTGCTTTTGATGTCCGTTTAAACCAACGGATCGAGATTGTCCTATTTTTAAGGTAATGCAAATGTAAGAAAAGTTTTTAATTCACAACAATCTGCTATACATATTTATAGTTAGAAAATTTACCCAATTTTCAATAAATGATTTTCATAGCTTATTATTGCTATGATTTAACCCATTCTATTTGTTACAGTATAGTTTATAATAGTCTTTCAAGAGGCTATACTAAGCCTCAATAAAAATAACAGTTAACATCTATTATTAGATGTTAATACATTCTCACTTTTAATTTAGTGCAAATACAAATATCATTATAATAGTTAATAGAGTCTCTTAATAAGAGACCTTTAATTTTTAATTGAACAGCCTTTAACCACAAAGGAACACAAAGGTGTTTCACAAAGTCGCTCAAAGGGTTTTTAGTTTTTAGTTGCAAAAGCGGGTTTAAATCCCCTTATTCTTTTAGTATTTTCAATTTAGCAAATTTCTTCAATAAGGTTTTGGTTCCGTAGTTAGTAAAGTTTATAACAATCCTATCGGTTTCAATTTGAGCAACCTTTCCAATGCCAAAGGTTGCATGTTCAATGGTCTGTCCTTCTTCTACTTCATCAGAACCCGACGATTCGAAAGGAACGGTTTCGGTAGACGGTTGAACACGTTTAAATTGTGCCATTGGGGTTTCTTTCTTAAATCCCGAGAATCGTGCATTTTCGCTATTTTCTATAAATGCCTGCTTTGCCATATACATGCCCGACATTTCGCTTAAGTCGAGATATGATGCATCGATCTCGCCAATAAACCTGCTTGGCGAACAATTGGTAAATTTGCCCCAATGTCGGCGTGTTTCGGCATACGATAGGGTTGCAGTCTTTTCTGCTCTTGTTAATGCAACATAAAACAAGCGACGCTCTTCTTCAATATCTTTTTCGCTTCCCATCGACATTTGCGATGGAAACAGATTTTCTTCTATTCCCACCAAAAAGCAATGTTTGAATTCCAATCCCTTTGCCGAATGAATTGTCATCAAGGTAACTTTATTATTCGAATCTTCATCACTACTGACATCAGTCAACAGTGCTATCTTTTCGAGATATTGAATAAGTCCTTTTTCTTCCTCATCGCTTTCGGTAAATTCTTTGATTGCATTTAATAGCTCTTGAACGTTCTCGTAGCGGGTTTGTCCTTCAACCGATTTTTCTTCGCTCATCAAACGCATTATACCCGATTTCTCCATTACACTTAATGCAAAGGTATAGGCATCATCGCTATTTAAAAACATTGCGAGATTTTGTATCAATGCCCTGAACGATGCTATTTTGGTACAGGTAGCTTTCGATATTACCTGTGCACAATCGTCTATACGTAGAACCACATCCCATAAACTTACTTCGTTGTTGCGAGCTATGGCTGTCATTTTTTCAATGGTTGTATCGCCTATTCCTCGGGCAGGATAATTAATAATCCGAACCAAGGCTTCTTCGTCTTTCGGATTTATTATCAAACGAAAATAGGCTACAATGTCTTTAATCTCGGCTCGTTGGAAGAACGATAACCCTCCGTGTATTTTACAAGGTATACGCATCTTGTTTAATGCTTCTTCGAGCACACGGCTCTGTGCATTGGTGCGATAGAGTATTGCAAAATCGCTATAGGTATCGTTGGCTGCTTTCGTCAAGGCAGAAATTTGCATTGCAATGCGAAATCCTTCTTCGATCTCCGACGAACATTTCAACACTTTTATAGGGTTACCTTCTTCGTTTTTCGAAAAGGTATTTTTGGCAATCTGCGATTTATTCTTCTTGATAATGCTATTGGCAGCATCAACAATAATTTGGGTAGACCGATAATTCTGCTCAAGCTTATACATCTTGAATTGTGGATAATCGTTCTTAAAATTTAAGATATTCTCGATTTTAGCTCCTCGAAACGAATAGATACTTTGTGCGTCATCGCCTACAACCGTGAGATTTTGATGTCCTTGGCTCAATCGTTTTACTATCAAATATTGCGAGAAGTTGGTATCCTGATACTCATCAACGAGAATATAATGGAATTTATCGCGGTACTTGTCGACAATAGCCGGGTTGTCTCTTAAAAGGATATTGGTATATAACAGAATATCGTCGAAATCCATTGCATCAGCCTGGCGACAACGATTTTGATACACTTGATATATTTTTGCAATTTCCGGATACTTCTTAAACCTGTCGTATTCCATATACTGCTTATTGGTTAAATAGCCCTGCGGTGTAACCAAATTGTTCTTAGCATTCGAAATACGTCCCAGTACATCACCCGGCTTATAATGATCGTCTTCGAGTTTCAATTCCTTAACAATCTTTTTTATCAGACTTTTGGAATCGGCAGAATCGTATATGGTGAAATTAGAAGAAAAACCGATCTTATCGGCTTCAAAACGGAGGATTTTAGCAAATACGGAGTGAAAGGTTCCCATCCATAAACTTTTGCTATGCTCCTCACCTACCATATCGGCAATACGAACTTTCATTTCGTTGGCTGCCTTGTTGGTAAATGTTAGCGATAATATATTGTACGATTTTATTCCAGTGGCTAGCATATATGCTATGCGGTGGGTTAACACACGTGTTTTACCCGAACCTGCTCCGGCTATCACCAGACTGGGTCCCTTGATGTTTTTGACTGCTTCTTGCTGAACAGGATTAAGTCGTGCTATTAATTCGTCAGACGATATCATTTTACATTTTATACATTGCAAAGGTATCTTTTCAATATCCTAAAACGAAATATAGATCTTTTATTTTATTAACAAATTCTTATATTGATGCAAATGAGAAAATTCGTGTGAGTGAGAAAATTCGTGAATTTTCTCTACGGAATCGTTGTCACCATCCTACCACGGGTTTCACCCATGGCTATTCACATTCAATCCTATTCAGTATTTTGCTATGTCAACAACCACTATTGTTTTTTTTGTGGTCCTTTGTGGTTAAAATCTTTTCAACTAAAAATCAATAAATACCATTTCACCTAGATTTAAGTTTTTATTGCTTCATTAAATAAAAAGCCCTGATAGAGTTTGCTATACTATCAGGGCAAGAAATGAGATAGGTATCTTTTAAAACTTGAATGAGAACGACGATAAAGATATAAATGATTCTATTCTTTCTTTAATCTCATTTTGCGAAAGATTTTCTATTCTTTCCGTTCCGAACTTCTCAACACAAAAAGATGCCAATGCCGATCCGGCAATCATAGCATTTTTTAGCGTGTTGAAAGATGTATCGTCGGCATTTGCAATGTATCCAACAAATCCACCGGCAAAGGTATCGCCTGCTCCTGTAGGATCGAATACCGATTCTAATGGTAAAGCCGGTGCATAAAACTGTTCTTCTTTGCTAAATAATAATGCTCCATGTTCTCCCTTTTTAATAATTACATATTTGGGACCCATGTTTAGAATTTTATGTGCAGCTTTAACAATATTTTTCTCGCCCGATAGTTGTGCTGCCTCTTCATCGTTGATTGTCAAGACATCGACCAATGCTATTGTTTTCAGTAGTTCGTCGAACATGATGTCCATCCAAAAGTTCATGGTATCCATTACAATTAATTTCGGACGCCTTGCCAAACGCTCAATAACCTGACGTTGAACAATCGGCGATAGATTGCCAAGCATTAAATACGAGCAATCTTGATATGAGTCGGGAATAATGGGATCAAAATCGCCTAGCACATTTAATTCTGTTACTAAGGTCTCACGATTATTCATGTTTTCGTGATATTTGCCCGACCAAAAGAAGGTTTTACCATCTTTTTTTACCTGCAAACCTGTTGTATCAACTCCTTTTGACGTTATTTTTTCGATAAAAGATTGTGGAAAATCATTTCCTACTACAGCTACCACTTTAGGATTTTTTGCAAAATATGATGACGAAAAACAAATGTAAGTACCTGCACCTCCGATGATTTTGTCTGTTTGACCATAGGGTGTTTCAATCTTATCGAAGGCTACGCTTCCAACTATTACTAGACTCATTTTTGAAAATTTAAATATTTCTACTGTTTTTTTTTGCAAAGGTATTGTTTGTTTTGAATTATCTAGTATCTTTGCACCTGTAAAATTCCTTGGTAGCTCAGTCGGTTAGAGCACCTGGCTGTTAACCAGGGGGTCGCTGGTTCGAATCCAGCCCACGGAGCGAAAAGGCAAACAGAAATGTTTGCCTTTTTTGTTTTTATTCGGGATCAAGGATCAAGACGAAAAGTTGGGGAGTAGAATATTTAAGCATAGATTTTAGCAAGTCTAAAGAGGAAGAAATTAAGATGTTCAATTTTCTAAAATTGCGATGACTTAGTAGAATAGGTAAGAGAGAACAACCTTATTTTTTAAAATATATTAAATATACCTTACCTAATGCATAATCACGGTTGAACGTTTTACGCACTTCATAGTAAAGGTATAACAGTCGATTATTATTACAATAATCAACTGTTAAAACATTCCGAGAAAGGTATATTTACAATTTCTCTTAACCCTTTACTGAACAAGTAGTTCCTGAAGATACGATTGATTATCTGAAACACATTTGATAAAATAACTACCAACTTGCAATGGTGTATCTAAATCAAGAATAACCGTTACATCGCCATCTAATCGAATATTTGTTGAATAGACTTCAACACCTAATATATTATACAGAGAAATAGCATACGTTTTATCAACTAATCCTGTAATGTATATACATTTACCATCAAATGGGTTTGGGAATGCTATTATTTTTGAATGTTGTCTATTTCTTGAAACGGATTCGATATTCGAATACGTAAACCTTCCATCTAAATCTGTTTGTTTCAGTCTATAATAAATTGTTCCGGATTGTTGTTCATAATCAATATTAGAATAATTATGAATTATATTTGACGAACCGGCTCCTTTACAAGTATAAATTTCTTCCCAATTAACACCATCTAATGAACGTTCGAGTGTAAAATAATCGTTATTCGTTTCAGAAAGAGTAGTCCATGATATAGTAACAACATCATTTTTATACCTTGCCTTAAAGTCAAGGAGTGAGATTGGTAATTGACTTGTCATATCCGATGCTGTCCAATCAGAAAAAGATGAAATACCTGAAAGAGACAATGTATTCGTAACAGTATCTACTGAACTGAGCAGAGGAGCCCATGTTACTCTACTATCGGTAGATTTCCAGAGTGCCAAACGAGTTTCAACGTCTCCGTTTAATTCATTTTGAAAATAATGAAATTTCATAGTTCCTGTCAATCCGGCATCTGTTGTTGGAGTAATTGTAAAATATCTTTTGATGCTTTGATGCCCACTGGTATTATTTGCAATTCCTGTTGTTCTAACAGCAAGAGTAGAATTACTTGCCTGAGAAGTTTCATTTATCTCCAAACCAATCCCGCCAAAGAGTTGATTGCCGATACTAGAACCTGTATTACGGGTTGCTTGTACAATTCCGGTAATATAAGAAGTAGGACTTACAACTGTTTCATTCAACGTTCCTGTTGCACCTAAATCAATGGTATTTGCTCCTGTAGTTAAAACACCTGCAGTCATCGTTTGTGTTCCCGTGACACTGTTATTACTATTGAAAGTAACACCCGCAGCATTATTAATAATAAGATTATTGTATGTATGATTATTTGTAGAATTTTGAGCCGATGAACCGGCATAATCAATCGTTAATCCTGTTATCGTTTTTGTTGCAATAGCATATTGATTATCGAAATTATCTTCGCTCGCTGTTGTGCGAGTTATAACGAGGGTGCCACTGCCATTTAATGTTCCATTACCACTCAAAACAGTTGAAGCAGCCGGAGTCAGTGTGCCATCAACTTCCAAAGTAACACCTGCACCAAATGTCTCATTTGAGCTGAGACTACAACTATGACCACTTTGAACAATAAAGTTTGTACCCGTAGTTGTAAAATTACAAGGATGTGCACCGGTTGCATTCGCAGCTGTCCACCAGTTACTCGTATTAGACAGGTCGTTGCCACTAGCACCCGAATATGCCGTTGTTACAACATTAGAAGTATAGGTAATAGGAGTTCCATCATTAACCTGAGGATTTGAAGCATATAAATTAGGAGTATTTCCGGATGTTGTTAACAAATATAAAATCTGCAAAGTATGATTATAGTAATCCGTAAAAGTAGCAACAGCTCCATTACCTCCACCATTATAATTTGGATCTGTTGTTGTAATATAGGCAAGCGTAGTATCTTGAATATATTCATACCAAGTATCCAAATTTGCTTGTTGTGTATTGTCAACCATAAAGGCATGAGTTAACCCTCCAATATATCCCATACCATTTACTGTTCCTGCAACAGTTGAACATAATGAAGAATAGCTGCCATCGATATTGTACATACCTTTCACGTTTTGTGGTTTATTGTTTGGACCATTGTTTGCCGATCCACGCAGCCATACAGCAACCAAACTATCAGTTGTTTTCGTTGTTTGTGTTCCATACCAAGAATAATCCCAAGCAAGCCGCCAAGGTACTCTCAGTGCATCAATACCATATAAACAACCTTCGTTGTACCAGCCTCCACATTTATTATCGTTAGCATTATAACCATTAGAATTACAAGCACCCGTTGTATTAGCATCTGTCCAGTTGGGCAGTAAACCGGTAGTTGCATTTCTATAATGTACTATATACGTTTGCATTGCGGAATAAACAGATGTCCAACTATCTGAAGAGGTTAAAACACCTGCTGTTTGCTCATCTGCTGCCAATTGAATAGCAAACAATTCGGCATAACTTGGATTCTGAACACTATTCCAGCCATCGCCGGGTTTTAATAAATGACTTCCATCAACTTCGTTTTGATATATTGCATGAAATAATTCATTAGCTCTTGCTAAATAGTTAATGGTAATTCCATTTGCATCGGGAGTAGTACTACCCCATTGTTTATGTGCCATTATCATTGCTAATGCAACATCAATATCAGCATCGGTTGCAGCTCCGGTTCCCGGTCTTGTTGTTGTAAATCCCGAAATCTGCCAATCCATCAAGCCATTACCATCTTTATAATAGTTGTAGTATTGCCATAATTTATTGAATTTACTCTGATAGTTATTACTTGTATTATCGCTGTAAACAAGAATTAACATTCCATAACCCATACCTTCACTTACAGTCTTTGTTGTATCATCCCACTGAACTCTGGCTGCTGCCACACTATTGGGCAAGGTACCTTCTCTATAATAATTTGTTATCCATGTTGAAATTAAAGATTGAATTCTTGTATAGTTTGGATGGCTTGCACAAATACCATAGGGATAGGTACTGTGGTATTGTGATTGTGGGAATGGATAGTTTATTGCCGATGTTATGGTTGTAGAAACAGCTGAGACTAATAAAGAATTGGCTCCGGTTGTACCCATTGTCCAATTAGGGGCATTGGCTATACCACTACCATTGGTTACGGTAGTATATATAGTAGCTGATGTTGTTCCAATTGTACCACCACCCGAACTTACAGAAAAATTAATCGTTAAGCCACTTATAGGAGTATTACTTCCATCGGTTACTTTTACACTTGGTGTTATTGACGGGGTGCAACCTATAAACGTAGAGGTTGTTACACTTCCTACATTATCGGTAATTATAATTGATGGTGTTGCTGTACTAAAACTATTTGAAGTAACGGAAGTAAGTCCAGAACTTGTAAATATAATCGTAGCATTACTTACCAATACATTAGTATTTGCAGAGATATTAGTAAAACTAGCTATTCCATTTACAGCTGTCACGGTTGTTGTACCTCCTATTGTCCAAGAACCTGAACCAGTACCAACAGTTGCTGTTACTTGAGCCGAGCTACTGCTCATAACGTTTCCATATTGATCTTGAATTTGAACCACCGGTTGGGGATTCATTGCCGCTCCATTTAATGTTCTTGCAGTTGGTTGTGTTGCAATTGCTAATTTGGTTGCAACACCAGCAGTAATTGTTTGTGAAACGGTTGCATCCAGATATCCTGTTTTTGAGATTGTTACCGTTTGTATACCTGCTGTTCGTAATCCACTTCCAGAACTTCCGCTTGGGATTAAAGTTAATACACCTGCTGATAAAGTATAATCGGTATTTAATGTTAATACATTTGAACCATATTTAACAACTGTTCCTCCTGTTGAAAGCCATGTTGCATCGTTCGTAAACGTAACGTTAAATGATGCATCAACCGTTGCTCCCACAGCAGCTGTAAGCACAGGCGAACGAAGCGAAGCTGTACACGAAGGTGTGCCTGCATAATTATTCAACACATCGGTTCCCACTGTTCCTGTTTCTGTTCCACCTGAATAAATAATATAATCAGTAGTACTTGAGCCAAATGTTCCACTATTGGTTCCTGTTGTTGTTACCGCAAATTTACTGTATTTATTAGCTGTAGATTGATTTGTAACAACGCCACTTGCTCCCTGCGAAAAAGTACCGGCTACAGTTATTGTTGTTCCACAATTATTATTTACCGTAGCATTATTTGTTAGATTTCCGTTTACGGTTATCGTTGCTCCTGTGCTTTCTACGTTTGTTATAGATCCAGCCGTATTGGTTACATCTTTTGACAGCACAATTGAAAGTGAATTAGAAACTGTTCCCGAAGTATTGGTAAAATAGCCTCCTACAATATAAGCTGTATTTGTAAAATACACTGCTCCACTATTTACAATTTCACATACAACATTGTTTGAAGGCGCAGTAGGACAGTTACCTCCACCACTGCAATTAAGCGTATATGTTGCATTAGAATATTCTCTAACCGCAGCTATTGTTAATGAATTTGAGCCACCATTTAAATTAGGTGAATAATTAAACGCTCCGGTACCAGTTGCCGAACTATTACCAATAGTAAGCAAACCTGAAATTGAAATCTGAAGATTGTTATTTGTTGTTCTTACAAAGTTTACCGCATTCGTTCCACCGGTAGCACCAATAGTAAGATTCGTAAACGTTAGTATTGTTTTTTGATAATCTGCCGATCCTAAAATAGTACCGCCGTTATCAACAAAAACATTTGTTGCAGTTAATTGATCCGGCCATCCTGCTGTTGTATTAGCAACATCTAATGTACCCACTATTGTAATAGATGCACAAGTATAAGCAGCATCACCCAAATAAACGGTTATTCCTATTGGAATCGTTACATTATCGCTTGTACTATTAGGAACTCCTGCTCCACCCCAGGTTGCAGCAAGACTCCATTTACCATTTGTTGTTGCTGTGTAGTTTGTGGAAAAACCAACCATTGGCAAAACACAAAACATTGTTATGCAAACTATCGTTTTGATAGCCTTGATGATTGTGATTATATGATTTACTTGTGTATACATTAAGGTTATTTTATTGAATTCTAACATATGTTAAAAGTCCTTTTATACACTTCCCAGTGTTTGCTGAAACATACCAATATGCAGCTATTGGCTGACCTGATGTCACAGTCATTACTGAAGTAGTATGTAAACAAAAATTATAATTAGCTGTAACTTCAGTTGCTGCAACTTCCGAATTTGATAAAGCACTACCATTATTATATAAAGATAAATAAACAACAGTAGCTGCAGTATTATTTTGAAAATATCCAGAAAATGTTACTAAATATGTACCTGTAGATGGAGCATTAACTGTTGCTCCTGTCAAACCAGTATATGATGTACTTGTTGTAGTTGTATTTGCTGTTGCAACAATTGAAGCATTTGCTCCAATTGGTACACTACTCCAATTTGTTCCATCCGAAGCCATTACATTTCCAGCAGTACCAGGTACTGCATGTGTTTCAGTAGAAGCAACCCAGTTTGTTCCATCTGAAACTATAATTTTTCTTGCTGAAGCACTAGCATTAGGGAATGTTGGCGTTGATAATATATAGTTTGTTCCATCAGAAACTAATATTTTACCTGTAGTTCCCGATGATGTTGGAATTGTGGATGTACTCCAAACAGGTGCAGTTGAAGCACCTCCACTTCGTAAAAAAGAACCAGCGGTCACATCTGCTAAATTTCCAATCGTATTGCTTGCATTAGCATATAATAAATCTCCAGTAGTAGCAGAATTAGGTAGAACTAAAGTACTCCATTGAAGTGCATTTCCAGAACCTTGACTTCTTAAAAACATCCCTGCAGTAACACCAGTTGCTAATCTTGAAATTGAAGCAGGTGTTGCAGTACTACTTGCATAAATAATATCACCTGTAGTTGTCATAGGATTTGATAAACCGTTTGCCCAAGTGGGTGTTCCTGTGCCATTCGATTGTAAAAACTGTCCTGTAGTGCCTAGTCCTGAGGATGCCCATTGATTTGAACTATTAAAAAAAAGTACACCGCCTTGAGTTCCTGCACCTGTTGAAGACATTGTGCCCGTTCCACTAAAATAAGGTATACCATATTGTGTTCCAGACGTTAATCCTGTTCCTCCATTTGCAACACCTAAAGTTCCTGCAGCTGTTGATGTTAGATTTTTAGACCCATCAGTGAATACAAAACTAGAGGCATTTAATCCTGACATTGTTGGATTTGATGAAAATACTTGTATACCTGTAAAAGTTTGACCTGCATCTGTCCTTGCTATAGTGGCCGTAGATGACGGGAAAGTCATTGTAGTTCCATCTGTTCCCGTTAAACCGATTGAATTATTTATTGTTAAAGTTTTTGAAGAATTTCCAAAAGCAATTGTTCCTGAATTTGTATTTATAGTAAGTGTTCTACCTGAATTATTGACACCTGTTCCACCATATGTTGAACCTATTAATGTTCCTTGCCAAGTTCCAGTTCCAATAGTTCCAACTGTGGTAATATTTCCTTGAACTGCCGAAGGCAACGTTGTACTTAATGATGGATTACTTGAGCCATCTGTAACTAAAACTGCATTTGAAGTTGAACTTGTTGCAGAAAATGCTGATGTACCATTTCCATATAAAATTCCTTTAGATGTAAATGTTCCAGCTCCTGATCCACCTCTTGAAACCGCAAGATTAGCTTCACCTGTTAAACCAGTAGAAGAACTCCAATAAGTTGCATAATTAGTAGTACTGCTTCCAGTTACTCCACCAGCCGGTGTTGCCCATGTACCATCACCTCTCCAAAAAGTTGATGAAGATGCACTTGAACCTCCATTTAAATTACCTACAGGTAAATTACCTGTAACATCTGCTGTTAAACTAACTGCACTCAAAGTAGGAATTCCAGAAGCATTACCATGAAGCAGTGTTGTTGACGTACCTGCTGCAGTAGTACCTAATGTTGAAGATGTTGCAAAATAAGGAAGACCATATTGTGTACCTGTGACTGAACTTCCAACAGCTTTCCATGCTGCACCATTATAATAATAAAACCCAGCTGTTCCATCAGTCTGATAAATCAACAGCCCTGTAGCAGGAGATGAAATTGCAGCTTCTTGAGCTGCAGTCATTCTTGGGATTAAAAAGCCTTTTGTGGTAGCCTGTAAATCCAACACAGCACTTCCATCAGGTGTAGGACTTGCAGTAGTACTAATTGCTGTTCCTTGAGCAATAATTTTTTGATTGCTAAGAATAGAAAACAACATTACTAAACAAACAATAAACATATAGTTTGTTGATTTCATACATTGTTTATGTTCGTAATTAGCAATATCAGTAAACACAAATTTCACCGAATTTGATTGTAAATAACCTGTTTCCATAATTGTATCGTTTTACTATTATTCTATTTTAACTGTTCTTACTAAGATAAAGACTTCATTCCTTATCAAGTTATTTTTTATTATAGGGTAAACGCAGAAATGCAGACAACAGAACAATGGAATATTGTTTGTAGCCTGCATTACTAATCACTATCTTATTTGCAAAAACTTCCATTATAAATAAAACAAGCTCTATATTTAGCAATGAACTTATCTTTATATTAATTTCTTAAAAATGAAATACCAATCCCTTTGAAGTGTTTTTACGTTCAAGGGAGTAAATTTGTTTCGGTTAATTCAACAATACTTTAATAACAATTTATGAATCAATCTGACACCATTTGTAGCCTAATAGCTGTTATTTATCCAGTACCCTTAGCTTGGTTAGTACAGACTCAATGCCAGCCAGCGGCTTGATATGACTTGCTGTTATTAGCGATCGAGAAATTAAAAGCAGATATTGTTTGCCACACAAGTGAAAACTAAATATGAGTAACAAAAATAAAACCGCTTGTCGAGCTGGAAAGACAAGCGGTTTTAAATTACTTTTTAATGAGTTTCTTCTTATTTTTTCTTCTTTTCTATAGCTTTTTCAACCTTGGGTGTGGGTTGCTTTTTTACTTTTACCGTTTTGGTTGCTACAATAGCTGTTTCCTGTACTGCAGTGAGAGCTCTTTTAGGTGCTTTTTTAACTCTCTCGGTAAAATCGGATAAGATGTTCATATAATTGATAAACGCATCGTAAGGCGATTCAAACGGATTGAAATATTGATGCACCGCCCCATCGGAAAAGTATTTGGTACACATATAATAAAAATGATCGCTGGTTTGTAAATTGTACCAATCTTGTTTAATCGATTTATCGTCTATTAATGCCACATCGTCTACCAGTTTGTAAAGATTGTCGAAAGCTTCGCGTTGCAGATTATTGCCTAACCATGCAGTAAGGTCACGTTCTTCGTCTGCCCACGAAATAGGATGTTCTACATTTAACACAGCCATTGGTTCGTATTTAGCCGATACTTCTGATGGTGTTGAGAAGGCAAACTGTTTCTTTGATAGTACTTCCGATGGCAATTCTTTTAGGAATTCAAATATTCCCGATCCTTCCCATTGATGCTCGCCAAAGGTTTCGTAATCCATAAATAGGTTTATCAGCTCATCTTTTTTATTGATATCGTGTATCCATGTACTATATTTTTGAGCTGTTAACGGCCATTCAGCCCATGCTTGGTTACTAAAACGATAGGCAATATCGTCGCTTAATTTAAAATTACGCAGCAATAGTTTTAGTTTTGGTATTTTAGCATTACAATAGACATAATTAGGACTTTTCCATCCTAATATATGTTTTGCTCCTTCGGTTATCATCGTTTTATAGCCCATAGCAAAAACCTGTTCGCCTATTTTATCGGAATATACAAGCTCGGTATTTCTAAATACGGTTGGTTTTTGACCGAACAATTCTTCAATTAGCAGCGAATGGGCTTTAACTTGTTGTGCAAATTCCTGTTCGTTTTTCAAAGCCACCAAAGAGTGTGAATATGTTTCGGAAAGAAACTCTACACAACCGGTTGCTGCTAATTCTTGAAAGCTCCGCAATGTTTCGGGCGAATACATTTTACATTGTTCGATAAAAGTACCGGTCAACGAAAACGTGACCTTAAATTTACCTTTATGTTTCTTAATCAATTCAAGAAGAAGCGTATTGGTAGGTATATAGCACTTTTTTGCTATTTTCTGTAATATGGAACGATTCGAAAAATCATCGTAATACTGATGATCGTGACCTATATCAAAAAAACGATATGTCCTGAATCGAAATGGTTGGTGAACCTGAAAATATAGACAAATATTTCTCATAATCTTTCTTTTTTGAATTAACGACGATATATTGCGTCGCTATACACTTCTTTAACCTTTTTCGCGGCATTTTCCCATTTGAGGCTATCCACCTCATCTTTGGCATGTTCTCTGAACATAGTATTCAATCCGCCGTACTGTAATATTCCATAAATGGCATCGGCCATAGCATCGATATCCCAAAAATCGACTTTTATGGCATGTTTCAGAATTTCAGAAACACCCGATTGCTTTGAGATGATAACCGGAACGTTCGATCGCATTGCTTCCAATGGCGATATTCCAAATGGTTCCGATACCGATGGCATCACATATACATCACTAATATTTAACATTCTAACAACATCGTCGCCTTTCAAAAATCCCGTAAAATAGAACTTTGATGAAATACCCAACTCTGCTGCTCGTAGAATCATTTTTTCCAACATATCGCCGCTTCCTGCCATCACAAACTTTACATTCTGTGTACGTTGCAGTACTTTATAAGCGGCTTCAATAAAATATTCGGGTCCTTTTTGAAAGGTTATCCGCCCTAGAAAAGTAACTATCTTATCGTCAAATCCTTTTTGGAAACAGATACCTTCCGATTCGTCAACTTTTTCAACAGCATTATATACCGTAACCACTTTGTTTTCGGGAATCGAGTATCGATTAACAACAATACCTTTGGTTAAATTACTAACTGTAATAACTTTATCGGCAAAAAGCATTCCGGCTTTTTCAATATCGTAAACATATTGGTTAACATTTTGACCCGAACGGTCGAATTCGGTAGCATGAACATGAACTACCAATGGTTTGCCCGATAATTCTTTTGCTGCAATAGCAGCAGGAAAGGTCAACCAATCGTGGGCATGTATAACATCAAAATCGAACATCTGAACGAGCGATTTGGCAACAACAGCGTAATTTGCAACTTCTTGCATTAATCCGCCGTTATATCCGCCATTGAATGTCAGGCAGGCATTTTCGTTTGTCTGACTGATGAACATTTCCGATTCAACACGTTTATTGATTATATTATAATATTCTTCTTCGTTTACATAAGGAATAATGTTTGATCCAAGTTCAACATAACTCAAATCCTTCATCACATCTTTAAAATTAAAGCGTCTAATCCCGATAGGAATAGTATTGGCACCTACGATGTCCATCTGACTTTGATCTTCGTCGCCATACGCCTTGGGAACCACAAATATTATTTCAATATCTTGTGTTGCCAAAGCTTTAGTGAGCCCAAAACACGCTGTACCCAAACCTCCCGAGATGTGAGGGGGGAATTCCCATCCAAACATTAAAACCTTCATACTGTATCTATTTAGTATTTGTCATTCAAGTATTATTTAGAAGAATCGTAGTCTTTTATCAACTTTCGAATCCATAATAAAGATGCCACAGACCACGCTTGCGAGATAGATCCTCGTGGTTCGTGTGGTGGATTTCCATCGTAAATTTCGGAAATAGAACCTATGCCGTGATTAAACATTTCTTTTTCCATTCCTGCATACAATTTTTTTATTAATCGTAAACCCGATTTCTGATGTATTTTCAAATAAGCTTCGGCAAATGGAGCCAGTAACCACGGCCATACCGAACCTTGATGGTATGCCCTGACCCGGTCGTTAGCTACACCAAAGCTCCCTCCTACATACGATGGGTGTTTGGGAGATAAAGAACGTAATCCGCACGGAGTTAATAATTCACGTTCTACGGCTTCCAGTATTTCGTGCTTTTTATTATCGCTAATTGCTGTATATGGTAACGAACAGGCAAATATCTGATTAGGTCGCATGTTCATATTTTTAAATGAACCTACTACATAATCGGCCAGATATCGTTTGTCGTGATCCCAGAACACCGTTTTAAATGAATCATTAATTTTTGTTGCTACTTTATCCCATTCTTGAGCTTCACTAACATTATTAGCTTTTTGAGCCAATTCAATAATAAAACATACAGCATTATACCATAGTGCATTTATTTCTACAACATAGCCGTAGCGTGCTACAATAGGGAAACCATCAATCGACGAATCCATCCAGGTTAGTGTTTTATTTTCGTCGGGTAAATAAAGTAATCCATTGCTGTGCATTATGACATTGCCGTTTTTGCCATCTTTTAATATTCCGGCTATTTCAATAATCTTTGTTCCGAAATCATTAATTACATCATCGAATTTACCGGTAGCATATGCATATTGCTGAACCGCCCATATAAACCATAGCGGAGTATCGATTGATTCAACATTAGAATGTTCTATATTTCCTATATTTTTATATACATGTCCGGTAATGCTTTCTGCAATAGTATCGAGTACCGCTTTACCTGTTTTGAAATCTTTCTGTGCTAATAACAGTCCCGGTAATGCAACCAGACTATCACGTCCCCAATTTCCATACCAAGGGAAACTAGCTATAATTTCGGTCTTCTTTCCTTTTTTCGAGATAAATTGTTTTGCCGAATTCTCAAGACAATTTTCGTATGTTGATCGTGGAATTCTTTTTGATATTTCCGATTCATAAACAGTTGACAGCGTATCTACAGCAATTTTAGATAATCCGGCAGAAAATATTATACTCTCACCTTTCTTTATCTCCATTTCGAATACACCGGGCGAAAGCAAATCTTCCTGATATGCATATCCACGTTCGCGTTCTTTTTCGTATTCGATATTGTAAAACCAATCGGGTGCAGTTACAAATTCGTTTTCCTTCGATATTTGCATATGTAAATAAGGAAAACCATCGTACATCTTCTGCTTGATACCACTTTCTGTTTTTTCCGGGCGTGTATTGGCATACATATTAGCCCTTGTAAGTTCATGTACATTACGGAAAGCAAGAAATGGACGTAATTTTAATTGTATGGGCGATTGTGCATCTTCGAGTGTATATTTTATAAGAATACGTTCATCAGACTCTACCAAAAGCATTTCTTTTCGCAAGCAGGTGTCGCCTATTCTATATTCAATAGTAGGTGTCGGATCGCTTGAGAATTTAACAATATATTTATGACCCAGCGGATGAAACTCTTTAGGATATTTATTGATACCTAAATTAAATTCAGATCCGTGTTGTACAATTGTTTCGTGCAAATTGGAAAGCAGCACAAATTTTTCGCCACCGAATTGTTGCAAAGGACACACCAACAAACCGTGATACTTGCGGGTATTGCAATTAACGATTGTTGATGAAGCATAAGAACCAGCTCTATTTGTTCGCAAATACTCTCTTTTAAGTGATGCTTGCAAATTGATTACTTCTTCTTTTTCAAAATCGAGATAACCCATTGTTTTTTAAATTATTCATCGTTATACTTTTATATTTTGAGTCTTCAATGTAAGGTTTATAACCGATTTTAGTTGTGCCTTAACGAAGATTATTATTGTTATTACTTTTTCTTAAATACTAAAGCCGAATGACTTGGTAAATAAATCTTTAATTGATGTTCGGCATAATATTCGTCGTCGATGGGTTGACTGTGATAATCAATTGTATCGTCAACTCTCAGGCAACCTCCAAAGGCAGCAGCATCGGTATTTAATACAATGTTATATACTCCTTTGGGTATTTTAAATCCATAATCGATAAACGATTTGGTAGGATTAAAGTTGAATGCAAAGAACAATCCACCCCGTTCATATATTATCACTTGATCGGCATTGTTTTCGTATACAAAATTTGCAGGATCTTTGAAGAACCATGATAGACCATTAACCGTTGCTATCATTTCACGATCAAAAGCTCCAAGGAATTTATATCGTAATTCATCATTCTCGGGCAAACTCCATTGGCGACGTGCATAGTGATGCGACCAATTATTGCCTTCGCGTGGAAAGTCGATCCATTCGGGATGTCCAAACTCATTCCCCATGAAGTTAAGATACCCGTTTTTCGAAATCGACATAGTTATTAAGCGTATCATTTTATGCAATGCCATTCCTCTATCAATAATGATGCTTGGAAAAGCTACATGCATATTGAAATACATTTCTTTATCCAATAGCCAGAAGATAATTGTTTTGTCGCCAACCAATGCTTGATCGTGCGACTCGGCATATCCTATAACCTTTTCTTCGGAACGCGATTGTGATAGTTCGTGATATATTTGTCCTACATGCCAATCTTCGTCGCGTTTTTCTTTCAACAATTTAATCCAGAAATCGGGAACTCCCATCGATAATCGATAATCGAAACCGTATCCTCCATAATCAATTGGTGCAGCCAATCCCGGCATGCCGCTCATATCTTCGGCTATTGTAATAGCAGAAGGTTTGAAATCGTGAATCAGCTTGTTTGCTAAAGTAAGATATACTATTGCATCGTCATCCTCAACCCCATCGTAGTAACGTTCAAGACTGTCGAAATCGCGTCCTAATCCGTGATCGAGATACAACATACTTGTTACACCATCGAATCGATAACCATCGAATTTATATTCTTCCAACCAATATTTACAGTTTGAAAGCAAGAAATGGAGTACTTCGTTTTTGCCGTAATCGAAACATTTAGAATCCCAAGCAGTATGTTCGCCACGTGGCCCTTGATGGAAAAACTGATAATCGCTGCCATCATATCGACCAAGTCCTTCTATTGAGTTTTTAACAGCATGCGAATGAACAATGTCCATAATAACGGCAATATCCATTCCGTGAGCTGTATCGATCAATTCTTTTAATTCTTCGGGAGTACCGAAGCGACTTGAAACACCAAAGAAACTCGATACATGATATCCGAACGATCCATAATAAGGATGTTCTTGTATTGCCATTAATTGAATGGTATTATATCCGGCTTTTTTAATCTTGGGTAATACAATTGTAGTAAAATCGACAAATGTTCCAACCTTATATTCTTCGGTTGCCATTCCTACATGCGATTCGTAAATCAAAGGAGCTACGGGTTTACGAGTCCAATCGGGATTTTTCCATGTATATTGCACTTTCGGATCCCATATTTGTGCAGAGAATATTTTTGTTTGATCGTCTTGAACAGCACGTTGTGTCCAAGCCGGAATGCGTTCGCCATAACCTCCCGGCCATCGCATCGACAATTTATATAGATCACCATGCTTCAATGTTTCGAGTGGAACATTCAGTTCCCAGTAATTTCCTTTTTTCTCGAACGCAAAATCTTCATGTTCTTTCCAACTAGAAAAATCACCAATGATATACACATTGCTAGCATTTGGAGCCCATTCTCTGAATTGCCATACTTTTTCGGTTTTATGAAGCCCGTAAAAATGATGACCATTTGCAAAATTAACCAAACTACCGGTTTCTTTTATGAGAGCAACTTCACAATCTTTTACATGCTTAAGCCTTCCTAATATTGCTTTTTCATAAGGTTTTAACCAAGGATCATTTACTAATATTTGTGGTATAGACATTCGTCTTAATTTTTAGGTTATAGATTTTCAATGTTACAAATTTTTGCTGACAAAGCAAGCGTTATTAACAAAAAATTAACAATTTTACAAACAGGCGTTCTTTTCTTGCTTTATGGTTCTTGTATTTAAGAACAGATCTGTTATATTTTGGTTCGGTTACAGTGAGTTAATGGTTCGAAACATGGTTCGAAGCTTTTGTTGAAAGTTGCGGGAGCTTAACAACATGTTCTGAGAGTTGCGAAGCGTCCGCTGATAGTTGCGAAGCGTCCGCTGATGGTTGCGAAACTCTCCGCTGATAGTAGCTGATCTTTGGCTCATTGTAGGAAACAACCCAATAAAGCAGGGACGGTTCTATTGAATTGTATAGATGATTTGTGGTATGCTCCCTTTATTGGGAGTTTAAATCAGATTGTGTAAACTCTATAAATAAGTCATCGCAATTATTAAAAATTGCGATGACCTTAGTAGAATTTGCAAAAAGGTAGAACCTGAACCTTATTACCTTATTTTTTACATATATTGTATAGTATCTTATTTAATGCATAATCTGGGATTAATATAATGTTATTGAAACACAACTATCGGTAAGGACTTTGAATTCAAGTTTAAATTCTAGTTTAAATTCTAGTTATATAGTACAATAGTTCGTTCAAAACCAATTTAAATATCTGAAATACAGTAACATAATTACACATTTATTAGGTTAAAACCGCAGGAATTCGTATCTTTAAAGAGTTAACTACCAATTAATTACTTTAATTATGACGAACCCTGCGATTTATGATTTGTATACAAAAATAGTTCATAATGCTTTATGTAT
>Ga0265338_10004006_pt1 | contig 20237 bp, 21 predicted proteins | sample 42126metaG_FD_193579 | JGI IMG/M metagenome (GOLD analysis project Ga0265338, IMG submission 193579) | Rhizosphere microbial communities from Carex aquatilis grown in University of Washington, Seatle, WA, United States - 4-21-26 metaG | ecosystem: Host-associated > Plants > Roots > Rhizosphere...
CCCGCCGGGAGAACACGCGGCCACCAGCCTGGAAAACTGGTGGCCGCCAGCCCGGAGAAAACAAGACCACCCAACCGGATTTCCCAATGGCCGTTGACACACCGCTCGCCGACGGGACGGCGAGCGGTGCGGGGCACCCGCGGTCCGGGGCGCACTGGTCTGCCGACGTCACGGCGGGTCGAGCCCGAACGTCCTGCGGTCCGCGCAAGCCCGCTCGGCGCTACAGCTCCACCTTGCCGCGATGCCCTACCTAGAGAAGTGGGTTGCCCACCTGATCGGCTCGCATGAGCTGTACCTGGCCAAGCTCGCCGACGGCGACAAACCGCGTCGGTGCCGAGCACGGCGCACCGACGGCCAGCCGTGCGGCTGCTGGGCAATCCGGGGCGGTTTCGTCTGTCGCGTGCACGGAGGGGCCGCTCCGCAGGTCCGCGCCAAGGCGAACTCCCGGGTTCAGTCCGCGCGGATCTACCGGGAGTTCGCTCGCGGCATCGGCCGCCCGGTCGAGCCAAGGCGGTCGGTGCCCGCCAGGTCGCCGCGCTCGCCCGTGGCCGGATCAGGCGCGCGAGAGCGGACGGCTATCGTCTGATCAGGGATCAGATGCAAGGTGCTCCACTGCACGCCAACGGCGCGCGTCTCACGGCGTATCACCTGTTGGGGTAGCTCGCCGGGGGACTCGATCGCACGAATGCATGGCCTTACGAACGCCGAGTGCCAGCGCTCGACCTGGCGCGGTCGCCGACGTAGCGCCCTACCTCACCGGGGGAACGCATGGCCGGGGGAACGTCCGGCCCCGTTCGCTGTACGCATGGAGCGCCGTACGCGCCGCGGTGCGTCCGCGAAGGGATACGCCCGTAGCCCTAAAAGTCGAAGGCGAACTCCGCCTGCGTGCTGGTAGCTGATCCGGCGTCAGCCTCAAGGTTGTACGGAGGGCCGCCGCTGTTACTCGACACGATGACGCGGCCGGCCGTGAAGCCGTTGTCTTTGTTTGCCTGATAGTCGCTCATGCTGCGATAGGCGAAGACGACTGCCCCGCACTTGTTGCCGAGCAGGCCGTTCTGGACGAAGTAGGCGGACAGGTCCGCTTGGAGTGCCCGCCCGGTGACTGCCGGGCTGACCGTGACGTACCTGGTCGGCTGCGGGCATGACGGCAGCCCCTCGCCGACCGACGCGACCTCGTGTACCTGGCTGGCGTCTCCGGTGGCGGCGAAAGCCCGGAAGCCGGCCAGCGTCGCGGGCGGGAGAGCGGGCTTGGTTGCTCCGGGCTTGGCCTTGGCGGCGGCCGTCGCCGCGGGCACGGCGGCCGGGGGCGCGCTGAGGCGGGAATGATTCCACCAAGCGAACCCGAATCCGGCACCGAGGATGACGACAAGCAAGACCGCGGTGACGAGATGGTTCTCCGGCTTCCTCGATTTGACGGCCGGGCCTCCGCTCCGTCCATCCTCCTGTTCCGGGTATTGCCAGCCGCCTTGCGTCATACCGTCTCCCTCGCCCCTAGGTCGTCCGGTGAGTGGACGTTCACGTGGAGTGCGGGGATGGCGCCGTTACGGCGTCGGTGCCAGGTTGAAACCGATTGGTGACGTTAGGCTCTGGCCGTGACAGGCGCCTGCGGGCTACTGGCGCGCGATCTCGCGCCGTTCGTTTTGCTCGGCTTCCATGTCGCCGCGGAGGCTGGCGAGCTTGGCCAGCAACACCGTGTCGGTGATGCGCTCGCCGACTTGACCGCTCAGCAGGTAGTCGGCCGCGGCGAGTGCCCGGTCGAGTTCGAATCCGGTCAGCTCGCCGAGCCGGGCGATTGTCTCTAGGTAAGGGTTGGGGCCGCTCATCGCTGGGTTCCTTTGGCTACGGGTTGAACTCGGTAACGGCAGTCAAGCTGATACGCGGCGTAACCTGTAGACGTTGCCTGTATGGCGCGGATTGGCAAACAGGCAACATCCCCATTCCTCACGCGCGGACGGCACACGCAGCATGAGCGACTTCGGCACGGAACTTGCGAGCCTGATGAGCGCGCGCGGCGTCGGCGTGCGCGAACTCGCCCGCGCGGTCTACGTCAATCCCGGTCACGTCTCGAACCTGCGCAACGGCAAGACCCGCCCGTCGCCGGAACTCGCCCGAAAGCTCGATGATTACCTCTCGGCGGGTGGAGCCCTGGCCGCCCGCGCGGTACCGCAGGGAAAGCCGCCGCGAAGTTCGCGGGTAGCTGAGGCTCTGGCCGTCGCTGCCGGCGGCGAGCATGGCGACACGGTGACGATGGACGGCCTGGCCGATCTCGTCGGTCACTATGCCCACGTGATCGCTGTCGCGCCGTCCGCCGCGGTCTATGACGAGTTGGTCGGCGCAAGGACGTTCGCAAGCACCCTGCTTGATCGCGGGTCGCCGGGGGCGCGGGCTGAGCTTTCGGTTACGGCGGGGTGGTTGTCGAGCCTGCTGGCGATCTCGTCGGCCGATCTCGGCGACCACGCAGCGGCGGTCATCTGGTGCGCCGACGCGGGCCGCAGGGGCGCCGATGCGAAGCACCCGGAGCTAGCGGGATGGGCGGCGCTTACCCGGTCGCTGATCGCGTGGTACCTGGGTGACGCCGCCCGGTCGGCGACAGCGGCAAGCCGCGGGCTGTCGGTCACGTCGAAGGGCACCGCTGCTTATGCTCGGCTCGCGTCCCAGCACATGCGGTGCCTGGCGATGCTCGGCGACACGGCCGGCATGACCGCCGCCCGTCGCCGCGCGGCCGAAGCGCTCGGCGCGCTCGCGCCGAGCGCCGGACGAGCGGGGGTCTACTCGGTGGTGCGTGCCGATGACCCGCCCTACACCGCCACGTCGCTACTCGTCGCCGGGCAGCACAAGCAGGCGGCGGCCATGACTCGTCGGCTCATTGCCACCGCCTACCCGTCGGCACCAGGTGACAAGCCGACGAGCTACGCGCGTACCCTGCTGATCCTCGCGCTCGCGGCGGCCGGTTCCGGGGATGCCGACGAAGCGGCGGCGGCCGGGACTGCGGCGCTGGCGGCCGGGCGGATCGTGTGGCCCACGATGGTTCTCGCCGCCCGGCTCGATAATGCTCTCACCGAACGGGCAGCCGGATCGGCGCACGCCGCGGAGTTCAGAGCCGCGCTCGCGGACGCCGGAACCAGGCTAGCGCTCACGGCCGCCCGCGGGGCCGAGGGCCAGGACCAGTGACCGACGAACTCACCCCCGGGCAGGTCGCCGAGCTGACCGCCAGCGCGGATATCAGCGCGCCCCCGCCGGACGGCGAGCCGGTCGCCCTGGTGCTGTTCGGCACCAACCAGCAGGACGCACCCGTCCGCATCGCGGCCGACCGCTACGCCGCTGGTGCGGCGCCGCTGATCATCGCAACCGGCGGAATCAACCGTCACGACGGCAGCACCGAAGGACAGGAGTTCGCGCGCAAGCTCGCCGCTGCTGGCGTACCCGTCGCCGCTATCCGCGTGGAAGACAAGTCGAAAGACACCTGGCAGAACGTCGAGCTGTCGCTTCCGTTCCTACGCGAAGCGGTCGGCATCGGCTTGCCGCTCGTCGTGGTGTCGAAGTGGCACCACTTGCGCGCGATCTACTGCCTGCTTACCCAGTTGCCCGACGTGGCGCCCGTCTACGCGATCGGGTGGGAACCCGTCTACGACAGTCAGACCGTGACCCGTGAGACCTGGCCGACGATCCCGGACGGCCGACGCCGGGTCGTCCGTGAGACCGCCGAAGTAGTTCGCCGGATCAACGAGGGGAGCTACCGGCCCGCCGAGAAACGCGGCGGCGCCTGGTACTGAGACCGACCGCGTTTGTCAGTTCTCATTGAATCTGTCGGATAGAGGTGCCACTGACCTGCGATCCGACACGCTGCTGCGGTCATGTCGCGGGTCACCCTCGCTCATTGAAAGTGTCGATTTTCGGGTCCGGGGGCCAGGCGGATGCCAGGCCAGTTGACAGCGGATGGGTCCGACGGATCGAATGCGCTCGTGAGTCCCCGCAAGGTCCACGCCGACCAGGTCGACATCGACACGCCGCTCGTCCGCGAGCTGGTGGCCGCGCAGTTCCCGCAGTGGGCCGCGTTGCCGCTGGAGCCGGTCGGCTCCAGCGGACTGGTGAACGCGGTCTACCGCCTCGGTATCGACCTGTCCGTACGGCTGCCCTTCCGGCCCTCGACCACCGACGAAGTCAGACGGGAGCAGGAGAAACTCGCGGCACTCGCGCCGTTCCTGCCTGTGGCCATCCCTTCTGTCGAGGCGATCGGCTCACCCACCGACGCGTTCCCGGGCGAGTGGTCCGTCCACCGCTGGCTCATAGGTACCAGCCCCTCCCCCAGCGCGCTCGCCGACCCGCGCCGGCTGGCGACGGACCTCGCGGCGTTCGTCGGTGCGTTCCGGCGGATCGACCTGCCAGACCGGCCGCCGGCGTATCCGGGCGAGCGCCGGACGCGGGCTTCGATGGCCTCGATGGACTCCTCGACACGGAAGGCGATCGGCGAGCTAGACGGCCTGATCGACACACGCGCAGCGCTGGCGTCGTGGGAGGAGTCGCTCGCGGCGCCATACGACGGGCGCGAGGTGTGGGTGCACTCGGACCTGAAGCCGAACAACTTGCTCGTATCGGCGGAGGGTCGGCTGACCGCGGTGATCGACTTCGAGACGTGCGGGGTCGGCGATCCGGCGTGCGACCTGTTCCCCGTGTGGTACCTGCTGCCCGGATGCGTCCGCGACGAGTTCCGTGCGGCGCTGGACGTGGACGAGGTGACGTGGCTCCGCGGACGCGGGCGCGTGCTGTCCCAGGCCCTGGGCTATTTGCGGGACTACAGGGACACCAACCCGGCGCTCGCGAACTACGCGCGGCACGCCATCGGCGAGGTGCTCGCGGCTTCTCCGTGAGCTGTCTGCGCGCCGCGGTGTAGTGAGAAACCGACACACCTTCACCGACAGCTCGCGCGAGAAACCGACACGTCAACTGCGAACTGACAGCGTTAACTTGGCGAGAGCGCGTTGTGCCGACGCGCGAAGCGCCCCGCACCTACCCAGGTTGCGGGGCGCCGTTGTGCTCGGTGCGCCGGCCGGACGTATCACACACGTCTCACGGACTTCCGAAACCGCGCTGGATTGAGTCGGTCTATGGAGACAGCCAACGGCGCTGACCTGCTAGAGCCGGACCGATCTGGATCGGCCCGATGTGCATGGACAACCAGGATTTCTTTTGCAAGCAGAGGGTCAGGGGTTCGAGTCCCCTAAGCTCCACCGCAGGTCACAGGCCGGTTCCGATGTCGGGAACCGGCCCTTTCCGTGTTCCTACAGCAGATCCCGGGTGCTGGCGGAGACCGTCTCCTCCAGCTGGGCCAGCCAGGCCAGGTGACCCTGCACCGCTTGGCGGCCCTGGGCGGTGAGCCGGAACCAGGTGCGCGGCCGTCGGCCGACCGCGCCCTTGCGGACTTCCACGTAGCCGGCGTCTTCGAGTACGCGGGACTGCTTCGACAGCACCGAGTCGCTGATCCCGGCCGCGTCGCGCAGCGCGGCGAACTCGACCCAGTCCGCGCCGGCCGCCAGCAGCCCGCAGATCGACAGCCGGGTGATCGGGTGGATGAGCGGGTCTGGCTTGGCGGTCACGCCGCCTCTCCGCCGGCTCGCAGTTCCTGCCGGATCCCGCGCAGAGCGGCCTGCACGCTCGCCACCCCCGCCACGACCGCGAGGGCCGCGACTGCGACCGCGGCCACCAGCAGACCGCGATCGATCAGGAAGTGCTCGGTCACGATGGCGGCGAGGCTCACCGCGAGCATCGCGATCCGTGCGGGCCGGCCCGGGCGGTAGGTGAGGTCAGGGAAGCCGACCTTTACGCCGGAGGCCCGGGTCAGGCCCCACTGCAGCAGGCAGGCCACCGCCACTGCGGCGAGCAGGACGGGCCAGGTCGGCACCGCCTGGGGAAGGTACCGCGAGCTGAAGGGGCTCGCGAAGACCAGTGCCCACAAGCTGGCCGCACCGGTCAGGTACCACCACGGTGGCCGCATCCGGTCCGCCAGCCGGGCCCGCTGTACCCGCAGCAGCTCCAGCGCCGCCGGGTCTCTTGCCGCGTCGCGCATTCCGGCTCTCCTCTGGCATGTACTTTCCATTAGGAAAGTACATGCCAGAGGCGCCAGACACAAGCCTGGCGGGCGAGGCGCCGCGGCGAGGTGGCGGGCTAGCGGCTGGACGCGGCTTCAAGCCTGGTGGCAGGCCCTGGCGCCGACGGCGCCAACCCGAGCCAGCCCAGGTAAAGCACCCACCCGCTGACAACTGACCACTGCACGAAGTCGCGTAGCAGCGCAGCCTTGGCAATCACCGGCGCGTTGCCGCGGGCGGTCAGCCAGCGCAGCGGGTAGCCCTCGGACAGGGCCATGCACGGGTCGGACCCGGCCGGCCGGCACCCGGCCACCGGGCCCCAGTCCATGTGCCCCAGGCAGGCCATGGTCACCCCTGCGCCGGCCAGCAGCGCCGACAGCAGCAGCCAGGCCGGCGGGCGGCGCAGCAGCGACGCCCAACTGTCCAGCCGGACCTGGTTGAGCCGCGGCTGGTCAGTGCGCCCGTGGACGGGCGGGCTGAGCAGCAGCGCGAACTTGGCACCCTCAAGGACCAGCAGCGTCACGACGTCGCGGTCCCACGACCGGGCGAGAGACATGGCGGCCACCCCGCAGGCGGCAGCACTGCCAAGCAGCAGCAGCCCGTGCGAAAGCCGCCCGCCGCGCGACACCCGCCAGGTCAGGAAGGCCAGGACAGCGCAGGCCGGCAACGGGTACGGTGCACGGCGGCCGTGCAAGAGCCAGGCCAGGGTGGTGCTGACCGCGGCTAGCACCAGGAAAAGCAGCAGGAGCTCGCTTGCGCCTGGCCGCCGCCACCGGGTCACGCTGATCTCCTTGCTGCCTGTGCCATGGCGCCGCAAAATCGCGCAACTGTGTTATACCGCCCAACGTGTGCGACAGGCAGCCGGACAACCGGGCCCGGCGCCTTTTCCGCGGGCGGCCAGGCGGCCGATCGGCCTGACCGCCGTTAGGCTGCTGTCATGGCCTTCGAGTTCACCGAGCAAGTTGAGAAGCGGTTAAGGAGAGCACCAGTGGCACGAGGCATCCAGGCGGGCGACAAGGCTCCTGATTTCACGCTCCCGGACCAGAACGGCGAACCGGTGCGGCTCAGCGACCGGCTCGGCCAGCGGGTCGTGGTGCTCTACTTTTACCCCAAAGACGAGACCAGCGGCTGCACCGCCGAGGCGTGCGCGTTCCGCGACAGCTACCAGGTGTTCGCCGACGCGGGGGCCGAGGTGATCGGGGTCAGCTCTGACTCGGTCGACAAGCACGCGTCGTTCGCGTCGCACCACCAGCTGCCGTTCACGCTGGTCAGCGACGACAAAGGGCAGCTCCGCAAGGCTTACGGGGTGCCGTCCACGCTGGGCGTGATACCGGGCCGGGTCACCTACGTGATCGACCGGGCCGGCACCGTGCGGCAAGCCTTCAACTCGATGACCAACATCGGGCGGCACGTTAACGACGCGCTCGCCATGGTGAAGAAGCTGCAAGAGGAGCAGCCGGCCTAGCGCTACTCGCCCCGCCGGGCCCGCTGCCGGGACAGCTCCGAGCGGGCCAGGGCGTTCTTGTGCACCTCGTCCGGGCCGTCGGCGAAGCGCAGCGTGCGGACGCCGGCGAACGCGGAGGCGAGCGGGAAGTCCTGGCTCAGGCCGGCCGCGCCGTGCAGCTGGATGGCCTTGTCGAGGATCCACTCGACAGTGGCGGGGGTGGCGATCTTGATGGCCTGAATCTCGGTGTGCGCCGCCTTGTTGCCGACGGTGTCCATCAGCCAGGCTGCCTTGAGCACCAGCAGCCGCAGCTGCTCGAGCCGTACCCGCGACTCCGCGATCCAGTCCCTGATCACCCCCTGCTCGGCCAGCGGCTTACCGAAGGCGACCCGCTCGTCCGCCCGGGCGCACATCAGCTCAATCGCGCGCTCCGCCAGCCCGATCGACCGCATGCAGTGATGGATCCGGCCGGGTCCGAGCCGTGCCTGCGCGATCGCGAACCCGTCGCCCGCGGCGCCGATCAGGTTGTCGGCGGGCACCCGGACGTCGCTGAACTCGATCTCCGCGTGGCCGCCGTGCTCGTGGTCGTCGTAGCCGAAGACCTCCATGCCGCGGACGACCGTCACCCCCGGGGTGTCCCGCGGTACCAGGATCATCGACTGCTGGCGGTGCCGGCTGGCCGACGGGTCGGTCTTGCCCATCACGATGAATATCTCCGCCTGCGGGTTCATCGCCCCGGTGATCCACCACTTGCGGCCATTGATCACGTACTCGCCGCCGTCGCGCACGATCGCGGTGGCGATGTTGGTCGCGTCGGACGACGCCACCTCGGGCTCGGTCATCGCGAAGGAGGAGCGGATCTCCCCGTCGAGCAGCGGCTGCAGCCAGCGCTTGCGCTGTTCGGCGGTGCCGAACGTGGCCAGCACCTCCATGTTGCCGGTATCCGGCGCGGCGCAGTTCAGCGCGGCCGGCGCCAGGTGCAGGCTGCGGCCGGTGACCTCGGCCAGCGGCGCGTACTGCAGGTTGGTCAGCCCGGCCCCGTGCTCGCCCGGCAGGAACAGGTTCCACAAGCCACGCGACCTGGCGTGGCGCCGCAACTCGGCCAGCACCGGGGTGCTGGTCCACGCCCAGCGGTCGCCGAGCGCGGCGAGCTGCTGACGGAACACCGCCTCGGCCGGGTAGACGTGGCCCTTCATGAAGTCGAGCAGCGCGGAGCGCAGCTCCTCGGTCCGTGCGTCGAAGGCGAAGTCCATCAGCTTTCCTCCTGCGAATCCCGCAAAGCGGCCAGACCGGACGCGACCAGCGGCTCGACCAGCGAGCCGATCTCGGCGAACCCGTCGCCGACCGTCTGGCCGCGGGTGTACCGGTAGTGAATGCCCTCAAGGATGACCGCCGCCTTGAACGAGGCGAGGCCGATGTAGAAGCCCAGGCCGGACAGGTCCCGGCCGCTGGCCGCGGCGTACTGGGCCAGTACCTCGGCCTCGGCCGGGTAACCGGGCGCGCTGCTGGCCGTCGGCCCGTCGCCGAGCCGGTCCATCCGCTGGTAGACGATGAGCAGGCCGACGTCGGTCAGCGGGTCGCCGAGGGTGGCCATCTCCCAGTCCACCACCGCCGCCACCTTGTCGTCCGGGCCGACCAGCACGTTGTCGATCCGGTAGTCGCCGTGCACGATCGCGGGCGCGGAGCCGTGCGGAGGGCCGTCGGGCTGGCCGGCCGCCAGCCGCTGGTGCAGCTCGTCGATGCCGGCCAGCGGGCGGCTGCGGGACGCGTCGAGCTGCTTGCGCCACCGCCGGACCTGCCGGGCGAGGAAGCCGTCGGGCCGGCCGAAGTCCGCCAGCCCGGCCTCGGCCGGGTCGACCGCGTGCAGCTGCGCGAGCACGGTGACCATCCGCTCGGCGATGAGCCGCACCCGGGCCGGGCCGAGCGCGCCCAGCTGGTCAGCGGTGCGGTAGGGAATCCCGTCGACCTTCGACATCACGTAGAACGGCGCGCCGAGCACGTCCGGGTCGGCGCACAGCGCGTAGCTCAGCGGGACCGGGACGCCGCTGTTACGCAGCGCGCTGATCACCCGGTACTCACGCGCCATGTCGTGGGCGGTGGCGAGCACGTGGCCGAGGGGCGGGCGGCGCACCACCCAGCGGCGGCGGCCGTCGCTTACCTCGTAGGTCAGGTTGGACCGGCCGCCGGCGATGAGCCGGCCGCTGGGCGGGCCGCTCAGCTCGCCCGGGCAGACCCGGTCGAACCAGGCCGCGAACCGCGTCAGGTCCAGCCCGGGGAGGTCAGTCATGCCAGTAGCCTCCTCATCGCGGTACCGGACCGATCCCTTGCGTTTTACCCCGCCGTCACCCGTCCCGCAACTCCGGTCGCGGCCGGGACCGGCTCCGTTTCCGGCCGCGGGCGGTCCCGGCGGGGCAGCAGCAGCGGCGTGGCCAGCAGCGCGATTCCGGCCACCGCGATCGCGGCCCGGGGGCTGGTGAGGCTGGCGAGGACGCCCCACAGTGCGGTCAACGCGGCCGTGATGAGGGTCTTGGACACCGACCAGGCGGCCAGGATCCGAGCCGCCAGCGCTTTCGGTGCGTGCTCAAGCCGGTAGGCCGCGTAGACCGGGTTGAACACCCCCATGCAGGTCACCAGCCCGAGCTGGACCACGATGACCAGCGCCACCCCGGCCGTTCCGTGGCCGGTGAACGCCAGCCCGACCGGCCAGCACGCCCGCAGTACCCCGAACAGCGTCATCACCCGGTGCCGCCCGAGCCGGTCCGCCAGCGGCCGGGCCAGCCGGGAGCCGACGAAACCGCCGACGCAGGGCAGGCCGAACACCAGCGTGTACTGCCAGGGCGCGAAGCCGAGCTGCCGCAGCATCATCACCGCCAGCGGCGGCTCCGTCGCCAGGATCAGCGCCCCGGTCAGCACCGAGTTCCAGAAGACCGGGCGCAGCGCCGGGCTGAGCAGGAGGTAACGCCACCCGTCGAGGAGATCCCCGGTTTTCAGCCCGAACGAATCGGGCTTCCCCTGGTCCGGCTCATGACCGCGGACGGCGGCGATCCCGCAGGCCGAGAGCAGGTAGCTCACCGCGTCGCCGAGCACGGTCGTCACCGGCCCGAGCAGCCCGACGGCGGCTCCGCCGAGCGACGGCCCGATCACCATCGCGGTCCAGGTCGTCGACTCGAGGCGGCCGCTGGCGGTTAGCAGGTCGGCCGGCTTGACCAGCGCCTTCAGGTTGGCGCCGCTGGCCGCCTCGAACGCGATCTTGGCCGCCGCCACCACCACCGAGACCACCAGCAGCTGCGCGAAGCTGAGCTCGCCGAGCGCGTAGGCGGCCGCCACGGTCAGCAGCGCGGCGAACCGGGTCAGGTCCATCGCCATCATCACCGGGCGCTTGCGCCGGAACTCTACCCACGGGCCGAGCGGTACCGCCAGCACCGCGCCGACCGCCAGCCCGGCCGCCGACAGCGCCGCCACCTGCGCTGGACCCGAGTGCAGTACACGGATCGCGATCAGCGGGAACGCGCCGAACCCGATCCCCGACCCGTAGGCGCTGACCGCGTAGGCGGCCCACAGCCAGCCGAAGTCACGCCCGAGCGGTCGCCTCGTCGCCCCCGGGATACGCACCGGACCATTACAGCCAGGCGGCCACCGCCGGGCAAACAACGGCCGGTGGTTCCGCTACAACCGATGGTTGTGCAGGCCGGGCCGCTGCGGTACCTTGCCGCATGAACAACGGGGCCGCATGAACAACGGGGCCGCATGAACAACGGGGCCGCATGAACACCGACGCGGTCGCGGCCTTTATCGCCGTGGCCGACGAGGGGCAGTTCCAGCGGGCGGCCGACCTGCTCGGCATCAGCCAGCAGGCGACCTCCAAGCGGGTGGCCGCACTCGAGGCCGAGGTCGGCACCGCCCTGTTCAAGCGGGTACCGGCCGGAGCGGTGCTGACCCAGGACGGGCGGGCCTTCCTGCCCCACGCGCGAGCGGTGATGGCCGCGGTTGGGGCCGCCGTCCAGTCGGTACGGCCAGATCGCCGCCCACTCCGGGTGGACGTGCTCGCTCGCGGCAGCGCACCGTTCTACCTGCTGCGCGGGTTCCTCGCGGCCCACCCGGAAGTGCCGGTCACGGTGGTGTCCGGCGGCGGCGCGGCGGCCGCGGTCCGGGCGGCGGCGGCGGGCGAGGTCGACGCGGGCTTCGCCTACCTGCGCGACGTCGCGGGCGAGGTTGACCCGCGGCTGTCGACCGCCTATGCCTGCCTGGAGCCGCTGGAGGTGATCGCCGGGGCCGGGCATCCGCTGGCGCGGGCGGGCCGGGCCCGGCTGGCTGAGCTTGCCCGCTATCCGGCCTGGATACCGGGGATCGTCGCGGGCAGCGAGTGGGAAAGCTACTACCAGGAGCTGAGCGCGGCCTTCGGCCTCGACATCGACCCGACCGGGTACGTGTCGGGCACCGAGTCGGTCTTCGACGCGGTGGCGGCGTCCGAGTCGCTGGTCACCTGGGTCGGCGCGAAGAGCCGGGTCGCGCTGCCGCCAGCCGCGCCGTTGGTGCGGCTGCCGGTGGTCGACCCGGTGCCGCTCTACCCGTGGTCGGTCATCTGGCGACGGCAGGGGCATCCGGGCGCCCGGCGCCTGGTCCGGTACGCCCGGCGCGCGTTCGCGGCGCCCTCGCCGGCCGCCTGCTGGCTGCCCCGCCCGGCCCGGGACGACCTGTGGCCGGGAACTGGCCAGCCGGCCGGGGCTGACCGGGCACCCAGGGTCACCCTGCCGCCGTGACCGCCTTGAGCTCGGCCAGGCAGTCCCGGATGACCTGCCGGAGCGGCTGCTGGCTGGCCTGGTCGGCCCAACTCTGGAAGGCAACCTTGAACACGGCGAGGCCGGCCTCGGCCGCCAGGCTCGCGGCCGGGTCGGCGACGCCCCGGCGGCGCAGCGCGTCCGCCACCGCCAGCGCGAACGTCGACATCTTGATCAGCTCGCGCTCCAGCAGCTCGGGGCTGGCATTCACTACCGCCTGGCGCCGCGCCGCCATGGCGCTGTCGCCGGGAAGCGCGTCGGTGGCGGACTCAAGCGCCGCGCCCACCATGTCAATCGGCGCCATCTCGGCCGGCGCCTCGTCGACTCCGCGCACGAGCAGCTCCCGGAGCTGGTCGGCGCCGTACGACAGCACCTCGCGCTTGTCGGCGTAGTGGCGGAAGAAGGTGCGCTCGGTCAGGCCAGCCCGCTGGGCGATCTCGGCCACCGTCACCTGGTCGTACCCGCGCTCGGCGTAAAGCTCGAGCGCGGCCTGCGCTAGGCGGCCGCGGGCGTTGGGCTCCCAGCGAGACATGCTTCATGGTACCCGATGACAGTTACTGACATTGAGCTGATACTGTTATGACAGTAACTGACATCGCTCGTAGGGAGTCACACATGCGCGTATTCGTCACCGGGGCATCCGGCCACATTGGCTCGGCCCTGGTCCCGGAGCTGCTAGCGAACGGCCACCAGGTGACTGGTCTCGCCCGCTCGGACCGTTCCGCCGCCGCCCTTGAGGCAGCCGGAGCCGGGGTCCGCCGGGGCGACCTGGACGACCTCGACGGCCTGCGCGAAGCCGCTGCCGCCGCCGACGGCGTCGTCCACCTGGCCTTCAAGCACGAGGCGATGATGGCAGGTGACTACCTCACCGCGGTCACCGACGACGTCAAGGCGCTCACCGCGCTGGGGGCCGGCCTCGAAGGCTCCGGCAAGCCCCTGGTGGCGACCGGGGGCACGCTGATGCTCGCTTTCGCCGGCATCACCGGCCGCGACGGCACCGAGCAGGACGTGCTCACCAGCGGCCTCCGCGTCGAGGCGGAGAACCTGGTGATCGGGCTGGCCGAGCGCGGCGTTCGCTCCTCCTACGTCCGGCTCCCGCCGATCGTGCACAGTCCGCTCGACCACGCCGGCTTCACGCACATCCTGATCGCCATCGCCCGCACCGCCGGCGTGGCGGCCTATGTCGGCGACGGCGCCAACCGCTGGCCCGCGGTGCACACCCTCGACGCCGCGCGGCTGTACCAGCTAGCGCTTGAGTCGGCCCCGGCCGGCTCGCGGCTGCACGGCGTCGCCGACGAAGGAGTGCCGTTCCGCGAAATCGCCGAGGTCATCGGCCGCCACCTGAACCTGCCGGTCAAGTCCGTCGACCCGGCCGACGCGGGCGAGCACTTCGGTATGCTCGGCGGGTTCGCCGGGCTCGACAACCCGACGTCAAGCGCGCTGACCCGGCAGCTGCTCGGCTGGCAGCCGACGCAGGACGGCCTGCTCGACGACCTCGAGCGCGGCCACTACTTCGACGGCGTGCCCGGGTAAGCGGAAGCGTCGTCCAGTGCCTGCACCTCATCGGCCGCGAGGTCCAGCGTTGCCGCCGCCAGCAGCGCGCCGAGCTGGTCCGGGGTGCTGGCGCTGGCCAGCGGCGCGGCCACCTGTGGCCGGGTGCGCAGCCAGGCCAGCGCCACCGTGGCGGGCGCGACGCCGTGGCTGGCCGCGACCGTGTCCAGCGCGTCGAGCACCTTGAGGCCGGCCGGGTTCAGGTAGCGGGCGGCGCTCTGCTGCCGCGGCGTGCCCGCGTGGTCCGCCGCCGAGCGGTACTTGCCGGTGAGGAATCCGCTGGCCAGGCCGTAGTAGGGCAGCACGCCGAGCCCGGCCTCGGCCACCACCGGCGCCACCGTGGTCTCGTAGCCCTCCCGATCAACCAGGTTGTACAGCGGCTGCAGGGCGACCGGCGGCGCGAACCCCTCGGCCGCGCTGACCGAGAGCCACTCACGCAGCCGAGGGACGCTGATGTTGGACAGCCCGACGTGCCGGATCTTGCCCGCCTTCTGCAGCTCGCTGAACGCCCCGGCCGTCTCCGCCACCGGCACCTTAGGGTCGTCGTTGTGCACGTAGTAGAGATCGATGTAGTCGCTCTTGAGCCGGGTGAGGGACGCGTCGGCGGCCGCCCGGACGTTGGCCGCGGACAGGCCGGCGAACTGCGGGAGGCTGCCCACCTTGGTCGCGATCGCCACCGAGTCCCGGTTGCCGCGGGCGGCGGTCCACTCGCCGATGATGGTCTCCGACTCGCCGCCGGAGTTGCTGGGAATCCAGAAGGCATAGGCATCGGCCGTGTCGATGAAGTTTCCGCCCCCTGCGGTGAACTCGTCGAGTACCGCGAAGGACGTCTCCTTGTCCGACGTCCAGCCGAACGTGTTGCCGCCGAGCCCGAGCGGGAACACGTCAAGGTCAGAACTCCCGATAACAGTCATGAAAGCCGATTTTATCCCGACGTGCTCGCGACCATCAGGCGGTGTGCCTGCTCTCCCTGATCGCCTGGCTGAGCTTGATGCGCGGCCCGGTCCGCAGGATCGAGTTGGTGTAGATGCGGACCGCGAGCCGGGCCATCCACACGGTGCCCGCGGCGCACAGCACCGCCGACACCGCCACCTGCCAGACCGGGACGTCGCCCGCCGCGTACAGCACCGGCATCGCGATCGGCGCGGTGGGCGGCAGGAAGCCGAGCACGTGGTAGAACTTGTTGGCCCCGTTGGCGTAGATGACCGTGTAGGACAGCGCGTAGGTCACGATCAGCGGGAGCTGGACCGGCATGATGGTCGAGTTCACGTCCGACTGCCTGGACACCAGCGACCCCGCGGCGGCGAAGGCGGTGCAGTAGAACGCGTAGCCGAGCACGATGAACACCCCGCCCGCGATGACGACGCCGAGGGTGGCCCCGTGCACCAGGCTCGACCCGGACGCGAAGCCGGCGATCACGAACACGATGACCATCGCCACCGCCTGGCCGAGCGCGAGCACGCCGATGCCGAGCACCTTGCCGATCAGCAGCTGGACCGGGCGCACCGCCGACAGCAGCACCTCGACCACCCGGCTCGACTTCTCCTCGCCGATGCCCAGCGCGATCTGCGAGCCGTAGACGCTGATCAGCACCCACACGATGATCACGGTGAACAGCCCGGTGAGCCGGGAAGACAGCGAGGTCGACGGCGCCTCGAGGCCGCGCACCGGCAGCGTGACGCCGTGCTCGACGGCGGCCGCCGCCCCCGGCACGGTCTGAATCAGCCGGGACAGCCCGGCCAGCTGGGCCAGCGTCCCGACCGACCCGGACACGCCGCCGAGCGGCACCTGCTTGACGATGATCTCCTTGCCCGGAACGAGCACCGCGCTGACCTCGCCGCCGCGCAGCGCCGCCTCGGCCGCGGCCTGGCTCGGCTCAGTGACCGGGACCGCCTGGCCGCCGGCCAGCTTCCCGGCCTCGGTGACGATGCCGTTGACGGCCGCGTCGCCGCCGACCACGCCGATCCGGTCGGGACCGCTGTGGCCGGACAGGATGGCAGGCAGCGCCACCGCCAGCGCCACCGCGACCAGCATGATCGCGGTGGTGACCACGAACACCCGGGTCTTGGCCCGCAGCCGGATCTCCCGCCGCGCCACCAGCCAGGTGGTGTGCAGCGCACTGCCCGCCTGCGGCGGCGGCGTCATGCCCGCCTGCGGGGCCGCGTCAACCGTGCTCATCGTCCTGCTCCCGTCGTGACGCCGGCCGACCTGGCCGAAGCGTGCTCCGCCTCGGCCTGGCCGACCGACGCGCCGGTCGCCTGGCGGAAGACCTCGGACAGCGACATGTCCTCGTAGGCGAAGTGCTCGACCGGGCCGGCCGCCCGGGCCAGGTCGAGGATGGCCTGCGAGCCGGCCGCGCTGGCGAGCGAGATCTCGGCCGTGCCGTCGGGCCGCACCGACTCGACCGCGCCGAGGCCGGCCGCCAGGCCGGCCGACCAGGCGGCGGCCCGGTCGGCCGCCACCCGGACGGCCAGCCGGGGCTGGTCGCCGCGGCGCAGCTCGGTCACCCGGCCGGCCACCACCAGGCGGCCGCGGTAGATGATCGCCACCGCCTCGCAGATGTTCTCCACCAGGTCGAGCTGGTGGCTGGAGAACAGCACGGTGACGCCGGCCGCGGCCCGCTCGGCCAGGATGGCGCTCATCGCGTCGATGCCGCCGGGGTCAAGGCCGGAGAACGGCTCGTCGAGTACCAGCAGCTCGGGATCGTGCACCAGGGCGACCGCGAGCTGGGCGCGCTGCTGGTTGCCGTGCGACAGCGCGTCGACCCGGGTGCGCTCCCGGCCGCCCAGGCCGAGCCGGCCGACCCAGTACGCGGCGGCCTGGCTGGCCGACCTGGGGTCCATCCCGTGCAGCGTCGCGAAGTACTCGACCTGGTCGAGCAGCTCCATCGCCGGGTAGAGGCCCCGCTCCTCGGGCATGTAGCCGAAGCCGTGGCGCGCGGCCGCGTCGACCGGCCTGCCCCGCCAGCGGATCTCGCCCCCGTCCAGCTTGGTGACGCCGAACACGGCGCGCATGGCGGTGGTCTTGCCGGCGCCGTTCGGGCCGAGGAAGCCGAAAACCTGGCCGGCCGGAACACCGAAGGACAGCCCGTCGAGCGCGGTGACGGCGCCGTACCGGCGCCGCAAGCCGTCAAGCTCAAGCTCAGCCGAAGTCATATCAAAGTGATATCACATATTGAATGACGCGAACAAGACCGCAGAGCCGCATGGTTGCGGGTTTGGGCCGTCTACTGCCCAGTGCGTTGGGTTGGGCGGCCTGGGTTCCACTCGTCGCCGGCCGCACGGTTGTGGCAACCAGAGGCCTGTAGGCCTCTGGTTGTCGCAACCACGGCGTGCTGGCCGCGCCTCGCGGGCTGTTTAGACACGGGCTAGCCGAGGACGACCGTGCGGTTGCCGTTGAGCAGCACCCGGTGCTCGGCGTGCCAGGTGACCGCCCGCGCCAGCACCTGGGCCTCCACGTCGCGGCCCGCCTCGGCCAGCCGCTCCGGCGAGTAGGAGTGGTCAACCCGCAGCAGGCCCTGCTCGATGATCGGTCCCTCGTCCAGGTCCGCGGTCACGTAGTGCGCGGTCGCGCCGACCAGCTTGACGCCCTTGGCATGCGCTTGGTGATAGGGCCTGGCGCCCTTGAAGGACGGCAGGAAGGAGTGGTGGATATTGATCATCCGCCCCTCCAGCCGCGCGCACACCTCGGGCGAGATGACCTGCATGTACCGGGCGAGCACGATCAGCTCGGCGCCGGCCTCGCCGACGAGCGCCAGCAGCCTGGCCTCCGCGGCCGGCTTGGTGGCGACCGTCACCGGGACGTGGTGGAACGGCAGCCGGTAGGACTCGGTCAGGCCGCGGAACACCTGGTGGTTGGAGACCACGCCGGCCACGTCGACCGGCAGCGAGCCCGTCGACCAGCGGAACAGCAGGTCGTTCAGGCAGTGCCCGAGCTGCGAGACCATCAGCAGCGCCTTGATCCTGGTGGACCGGTCGTGCAGCTGCCAGCTCATCTGGAAGGACCCGGCGACCGGGGTGAAGTCGCGTTCCAGGTCGCCGATGGCCCGGCCCGGCGGCGGCACCGAGAACTGGACCCGCATGAAGAACAGGCCGCCGTCCGGCTCGCCGTACTGCTGGCTGTCGAGGATGTTGGCCGAGTGCCGGACCAGGAAGCTCGACACCGCGTAGACGATCCCGGGCTTGTCCGGGCAGGACAGGGTGAGCACGAACTGCAGACCCGTCCCGTACGACGCGCTCATGCGGCCACGATAGCGGTCTTGACAACGCCACCTTGCGCGCCCGGGCGGCCGGGCGGGCCGGGCCGTAATAGGCGCGGGGATAATCGGCAGGGTGCGATTCTTCCGGGTCCGGGTGCTGCGCACGCTGCCGCATCCCGGGCGGGGGTTCACCCAGGGCCTGCTGGCCGAGGGGGACACCGTCTGGGAGTCCGGCGGGCAGTACGGCCAGTCGGTGCTGCGCCGTTACCGGCTGGGCGCGGACACGGTGGCGGCGGAGTCCGGGCTGCCGCCCGAGCTGTACGGCGAGGGCATCTGCCGGGTGGGCGCGAGCATCTGGCAGCTCACCTGGAGGGAGCGGGTGGCGCTGCGCTGGGACGCGGCAACGCTCGAGCTGGCCGAGCGGGTCAGCTTCAACCGTGAGGGTTGGGGGAGCTGCACGGTGCCGGCCGACGCCACCCGGGCGGACGGCGGCGAGGTGGTGACCAGCGACGGGAGCAGCGAGCTGGTCCGCCGGGACCCGGTGACGCTGCAGCCGCGGGCCGTCGTCCACGTACGCTGCCCGGGCAGCGGGGCCCGGGTGCGCTGGCTCAACGACCTGGCCTGGGCGGGCGGCCTGGTCTGGGCGAACGTGCTCGGCACCAGCTTCCTGGCCGGAATCGACCTGGGCACCGGGCTGCTGACCGATGTGGTCGACGCCCGGGCAGCACGGGAGCGGCATGCCCACCCGCAGCTGGTGATGAACGGGATCGCGGCGCTTGACCAGCCGGGCGAGTTCCTGCTGACTGGCAAGGGCTGGCGGTCGGTCCGGCAGGTGCGGCTTACCCGGGACCGGGACCGGGGCCAGCTGGACGGCCTGCTCGCAGGCCCCCGGGAGCTGATGCGGCGCGGCTGAGCACCCGGCCGCGGGCGAGCCTGAGCGCGGTCCACGGACCGGCCACGGCCGGGCGCAGTGCCCGGGCCGTGTTGTAGCCGCCGTCGGCTAGGCCCGCGCCGCGCTCGAAGACGTTCCAGGCCCCGAAGTCGCCCGAGGCCAGCCAGGACACCCCGGCGGCGGCGAAGTAGAGCGGCAGCATCGCCAGGCCGCCGCACCAGGCGTACTGAGTGCAGTGCCGCGCCTCGTGCCGCAGCAGGGGGGTGCCGTAGCCAAGCGCGGCCCGGCGGGTGAGGATCACGTTGCCGAGGGTGAAGGCCGGCGCGGGCGGCACCGGTAGCCGGTAGCCGGTGCCGACGAGCAGGCCGTCGGGGTAGCGGGCGAGGCGGGCACCGCCTGCCGCGCCGACGCCGAGCCCGGCCAGGGTCGACCCGTTGAGCAGGTTGACCGCCAGCCGGACCCGGTGCCGCAGGCGCACCGTCAGGCTTGCCCGCTGCCGGAGTCGTCCGATGAGCCGTCGGCGGGCGGGTCGTAGGTGGGGGCGCCGAGCGGCCCCTGACCCGACCCGTTCCCATTCGACCCGTTCCCATTCGACCCGTTGCCGCCGCCGAACCCGCCGAACTCCATCACCTCGTCGGCGCCGGCCCCGTTCCCGGCGCTGCCGTTCCTGTTGACGTAGGCCTCGGGAATGGTGACCACGTAGGCGGGGGTGGCCGTCGGCAGCTGGAGCTTCGGCTGGCTGTGCTCCTGGTGCGCCCGCTTGGCGGCTAGGTGGTACTCGCGCAGCCGGGCGATGAACCCGTCGTCCGCGTAGCCGGTGCCGTCCACCAGCGGGCCCCGGCCGCCCTCGAACACCGCGGTGACGTCCTCGCCGCTCAGCGTCTTGTGGGTTTCCAGCGCGTGCGCCAGCGCGAGTACGTGCCGCTCGTTGTCGCGCAGGATCTCCTCGGCCCGGCCCAGCAGGACGCCTAGGTTGTCCTCGATCCGGTCCGCGAGCCGGCCGAACGGCGACGGCCCGTGCCCCTCGGCCCCGGCCGCGCCCGGCCCGGCCGCGCGGAAGCCCGCGGCCCCGCCGGGCGTGCCCGCCTCCAGGCGGCGGGCGGACGCGGCGGAGGACACCGTCTTGCCCATGCCCCAGTAGCCCTCCATGAAGGAGGCGACGGTGGTCGCGGAGTCGAGGTCACCGGACACGCCGGACGAGCTGTCGCTGTCGAAGAACATCCGCTCGCCCGCCAGCGAGGCGAGCGCGACCAGGATGTCCGACTCGTACTCGCTTCGCCACCGGGTGAAC
>Ga0265338_10004007_pt1 | contig 20224 bp, 21 predicted proteins | sample 42126metaG_FD_193579 | JGI IMG/M metagenome (GOLD analysis project Ga0265338, IMG submission 193579) | Rhizosphere microbial communities from Carex aquatilis grown in University of Washington, Seatle, WA, United States - 4-21-26 metaG | ecosystem: Host-associated > Plants > Roots > Rhizosphere...
CTTCCTCATCGGGCTGCTGTTCCTGCTGCCGTTCCCGAGCTGGCACTCGCTGGTCGGCCTGATCACCGGGGCCAGCGTGCTGATGTACGCCGGGGCGCCGCTGTCGCTTGGCGCGTTCCGCCTGCAGGTGCCCGACGCGGAGCGGCCCTACCGGCTGCCGGCCGCCCAGATCCTCTCGCCCGTCGCGTTCATCGTGGCCAACCTGCTCATCTACTGGTCGGGCTTCGAGGTCATCTGGAAGCTGGGCATCGTCCTGGTCATCGGCTACGTGGTCATCGGCGTCACCATGGCGTTCGACAAGGAGCGGCCGCCGCTTGACTGGAAGAACGCCATCTGGCTGCCGGCCTGGCTGATCGGCCTCGGCGTCATCTCCTGGCAGGGCCAGTACGGCGGCGGCGCCGAGCTGGCGCCGGTCAACACCAACAACATCCCGTTCTGGTGGGACATCGTGGTGGTGGCCGGCTTCAGCGTCGCCATCTACGCCTGGGCGATGCTCTCCCGGCTGACCAAGGACGACATGCTCGCCCTGGTCAACAAGCAGGCCGCCGTGGCCGACCCCGAGGGCCCGCCCATGGTCGGCTAGTCCCGCAGCTGAACAGCACCAGCCGAGGACCCCGCCCTCGCTCAGGGGGCGGGGTCCTCGGCTGTCCCGGGTCAGCCGGCTAAGTCCCTGACTGCCGTCGCCGGCGGCCGGCCGGCCAGTAGCGCAGCACCACCACCGCCACGATGCCGTCGGCCGGCACCGGGCCGAAGCGGGCGCTGTCGACCGCCCCCGCCGCCGGGTTGTCCGAGGCCAGCCACCAGCCGCCCGGCGCGCCCCCCGCCGCCGGCCTCCCCGCGGCCGGTACCCATCGGGCCGCCCGCTTGACGAGCAGGAAGCCCGGGCGCTGCGGGTGCCAGGCGAGCACCAGCTGACCGGGCCGGACCCGCCGGGTGCGGCGGGCGAGCAGCCAGTCGCCCGGGCGCAGGGCCGGCTCCATCGAGCGCTCGGCCACCGCGACCCGCAGCAGCGGCCAGCGCTTTAGGCGGGCACCCACGTTTAGCTCCTGCCAGGCAGAGTAGTGTCGGGACGAAGACCTTACTGAACTCATGCGGAGAAAGGGAATCGATGAGGCTGCTTACCCGGCTGCTCGCGCCGAAGTCCGTCGCCCACGCCCACTGCGACCTCCCCTGCGGTGTCTACGACCCCGCGCAGGCACTGATCGAGGCGCAGTCGGTCAAGGCCATCGCGGAGAAGTACGCCGCCAACGAGGACCCGGCGTTCCGGGCCCGGGCGATCTTCATCAAGGAGCAGCGGTCCGAGCTTGTCAAGCACCACCTGTGGGTGCTGTGGACCGACTACTTCAAGCCGCCCCACTTCGAGAAGTACCCGCAGCTGAACACGCTGTTCAACGAGGCCACCAAGCTGGCCGGGGCCGGCGGCACCAAGGGCTCGGTCGACGTGGAAACCGCCGACAAGCTGCTCGCCAAGATCGAGGAAATCTCCAAGATCTTCTGGGAGACGAAGCAGGGCTAGCGCTCCCTGCACGTCAGCGCGGCAGCGCCGCCCCAAGACGGGGGGCGGCGCTGCCGCGTTCTGTTGTCGGGACACGGTAAGTTGCAGTCAGTGGCCGGCACGCACCGCCGGCCCCGGGACATGACCACGGAGAGACGTGACCGAAGACACTGCCGCGGCGACGGCGCCCCCCGGGGGCCGCGAGACCGCAGACTACGTGCAGGTAAGGATGCCGGCCGAGAGCGCCTACCTGTCCGTGCTGCGGACCGCCGCCGCCGGGCTCGCTGCCCGCCTCGACTTCACCCTGGACGAGATCGAGGACCTGCGCATCGCGATCGACGAAGCGTGCGCGATGCTGCTCGCACAGGCAATTCCCGGAACTGACCTGGAGTGCGTCTTCGAGCTCGGCCCCGACCTGGTGACCATCACCGTGTCGGTGACCGCGGCGGAGGCCCGGATGCCCGCCCGGGACACGTTCGCGTGGACCGTCTTGTCCGCGCTGGCCGGAACCGTCGACTCGCGGCTCGACTCCGGGGACCGGGTCTCGATCGTCCTCGCCAAGCGCCGGGGCGGATGAGTTGAGCAGCGAATACGAGGTCCAGGTGACTGACGAGTTCGAGGTTGAGGTTGAGGTTACGGTCAGTGAGGAACTGCCGCCGCCGGCGACGACGCGGTCCGAGCATTCCTCGCCCGACCGGACGCAGGCCAGGGAGCTGTTCGAAAAGCTCACCGTGCTGCCCGCCGACGACCCCGAGCGCGCCAGGATCAGGGCCACGCTGGTCGAGCTGCACCTGCCGCTGGTCGAGTACCTGGCCCGTCGGTTCCGTAACCGGGGCGAGTGGCTTGACGACCTCACCCAGGTAGCGACCATCGGGCTGATCAAGTCGATCGACCGGTTCGACCTGGAGCGCGGGGTGGAGTTCTCCACCTACGCCACGCCCACCATCGTCGGCGAGATCAAGCGGCACTTCCGCGACAAGGGCTGGGCGGTCCGGGTGCCGCGGCGGCTGCAGGAGCTGAAGCTCTCGCTGACCAAGGCGGTCGGCGAGCTGGCGCAGCGGGAGGGCCGCGCGCCCACCGTCAGCGAGCTGGCCGTGCACCTGCAGATGACGGAAGAAGAAGTGCTCGAGGGGCTGGAGTCGGCCAACGCCTACTCCACCGTCTCGCTCGACGCGCCCGACTCCGGCGACGAGGACGCGCCCGCGGTGGCCGACTCGCTTGGCATGATCGACGAGGCGCTCGAGGGCGTCGAGTACCGCGAGTCGCTGAAGCCGTTGCTCGAGCGGCTGCCGCCGCGGGAGAAGAAGATCCTGCTGCTGCGGTTCTTCGGAAACATGACCCAGTCACAGATCGCGGCCGAGCTCGGCATTTCCCAGATGCACGTGTCCCGGCTGCTGGCCAGGACGCTCGCTCAGCTGCGGGAAGGGCTCACCGTCGAAGACTGAGCCGCTACCGCTGGCGGTTCAGCGCCCGCAGGCTGGCCGGGGCGAACAGCCCGGCGAAGCCGGCCACGGCCAGCAGCAGTGCGGGCAGGCCCCAGCCGTAGCGGTGCGCCTCGAGCAGCCAGACCGCGATCATCACGGTGAACAGCTGGGTCATCACCGCCGGGGTGCGGCTCCACGGCCGGGAGCGGTACAGGCCCGCCGCCACCCACGCCACGCCGGCCGCGACAATGACCTCGATCACCGTCAGCCCGACCGCGTTGCCGGTCGTCCAGGCCCGGCCGGACGCCCAGTCAACCAGGTTGAAAACGGCCGCCACGCACAGGCCGGCCGCCTCGGCCGCCTGCGCCCCGGCCGCCACCAGCAGCATCGGCGTTCCCGGAGCGCCGGGGGTTGAACGCATACCCATAGTGTCGCATCCCTTTCGGTCCCGTTAACCTGAGCAACGTGCGCGCGCTGCTGATCATCAACCCTCGCGCGACCTCCATGACCGGGCGGGACGCCGGCCTGGTGGTCCGCGCGCTCGGTTCCTTCCTCGACCTGGACACCAGGCAGACACAGTATCGCGGCCACGCGGGCAAGCTGGCCGCCGAGTCCGCCGCCGGAGACTACGACCTGGTCGTCACGTTCAGCGGCGACGGCACCGTCAACGAGGTGGTCAACGGCCTGATGCGGATCGGCGACGCCGACCGGCGGCCGCCCCTCGCCCCGGTCCCTGGCGGCAGCGCGAACGTGTTCGCGCGCACGCTCGGCCTGCCGCCCGACGCGGGCTCGGCGGTGCAGCGCATCCTCGCCGCGCTGCGGGCCGGGGAGCGGCGGAAGATCGGCCTCGGCCTGGCCGGGGACCGCTACTTCACCTTCAGCGCCGGGCTCGGGATTGACGCTGAAGTCATCCGGGACATGGAACGGCAGCGGGCGCACGGCCGCCGCGCCTCGGTGACGGCCTACCTGCGCACCGCCGTGCGCAAGTACTACGGCGCGGACCGCCGCCGCCCGGCCCTGACCCTGCGCGTGCCCGGCCAGCCCCCGGTGAGCGGCCTGTTCTCCGGCGTGGTGACCAACAGCTCGCCGTGGACCTACCTGGGCAGCCACCCGGTCCGCCCGGCGCACGCGGACTTCAGCTCCGGGCTCGACCTGTTCGCGCTGCGCCGCCTGCGTACCCTGACCACGCTGGCCGCACTCGGGCACATGATGCACGCCCGCGACGGCGACCCGCCGACCGGGCGGGACGTGGTGAGCGCGACCGCGCTGACCGAGCTGTCCTTCGAGGCGGCCCGGCCGATCGCGTACCACATCGACGGTGAGTACCTGGGTGAGACTGAGTCGGTCGCGTTCCAGTTTGTGCCCAGTGCACTCTGTGTTATAGCGTGACGCAACTCTCTTACTGTGATCGATCTGACATAAATTTCAGCTTCCCTGTTTGCCCTGCCCCCTTGCGCTCGGCTTGGCCCGGTTGAGAGGCTAGATCCGGTGCCTGGGGAGACGTATCCCGGCGCGTTCGAACATGTCTGACGCGGGTACGTCACCTGCGGAGCACGGCCCGGCTTACCGAGCCCGGTCCGCGGTCCAGCTGGCAACATACGGATCGGGAATATAACGAATATCCCCGACATATCGCATAGCTCGTGAATTACTTCACAAGCACGGAGTGGCGGGTAGCGGCCTCACCGATGACCAGCTGCTACGCCGGAAGGGGACACCATGGACTGGCGCCACGTAGCCGCCTGTCGTGAGGTTGATCCAGAGCTGTTCTTCCCGATCGGAAACAGCGGCCCTGCGCTCCTCCAGATCGAAGAAGCCAAGCAGGTCTGCCGCCGCTGCACGGTGGTCGAAGAGTGCCTGCGCTGGGCCATCGACTCCGGCCAGGACGCCGGCGTCTGGGGCGGCATGAGCGAGGACGAGCGACGCGCGGTCAAGCGCCGCACGCTCCGGCTGCGCGCCCGGGCCGGGGTCTAGCGCCGGCCGCCCTCACTTCGGCTCGTAGCGGACGGGCAGGTCGACCACCGCGGTCGTGCCGCCCCCCGCCCGCGGCCGCAGGCTGATCTGCCCGCCGAGCTCGCCCTCGACCAGGGTCCGCACGATCTGCAGGCCCAGGCTGGTGGTGTTCTCCAGGTCGAAGTCGGGCGGCAGCCCGGCCCCGCTGTCCGTCACCGTGACCGTCAGCAGCTCGGGCGCCCGGGCGGCAACCACCTCGATGATCCCGTCGTCCCCGTCCGGCGGCCGGTGCGACGAGCCGAAGCCGTGCTGCAGCGCGTTCTGCAGCAGCTCGGTCAGCACCATCGCCAGCGGCGTGGCCACCGTCGCCGGGAGCATGCCGAACTGGCCGGTGATCTTCGGGGTAACCCGCACCTCGGGCGAGGATACCTCACCCGCCATCATCGCCACCCGGTCGGCGATGCCGTCGAAGTCCACGATCTCTTCCGGCGCGTGGGAAAGCGTCTCGTGCACGATGGCGATCGAGCCGACCCGGCGCACCGCCTCCTGCAGCGCCGCCCGCGCCTCCGGGGCGGACAGCCGCCGCGCCTGCAGCCGCAGCAGCGCGGCCACCGTCTGCAGGTTGTTCTTGACCCGGTGGTGGATCTCCCGGATCGTCGCCTCCTTGGTCAGCAGCTCACGCTCCCGGCGGCGCAGCTCGGTCACGTCCCTGACCAGGACAAGCGCGCCGGTCCGCTGACCGCCGACCACGAGCGGGATGGAGCGCAGCTGCACCACGGTGCCGTTGACGTCAATCTCCGTCTCCCGGGGGGCCCGGCCCCTGGTCACCAGCATCAGCGACTCGTCCACCGGCGCGCCCGAGGCGGTCAGCTGCGCCGTCGCGGTTCCGAGCTCGGTGCTCATCAGGTCAGCGGCAAGGCCGAGCCTGCGGTAGGCGGACTGGGCGTTGGGGCTGGCGAAGGTGACCCGGCCGGCCGCGTCGAGCCGCAGCATCCCGTCGCCCACCCGCGGCGAGCGCACCAGCGTGGTGTCGTGCCCCGGGTAGGGGAACGTGCCCTCGGACACCATCCGGGCCAGGTCGTCGGCGCCCGCCAGGTAGGTCAGCTCAAGCCGGCTGGGGGTGCGCGCCCCGTTCAGGTTGGTGGACCGCTCGATCACCGCGATCACCTGGCCGTTCCTGGTCACCGGGATCGCCTCGGCCCGCACCGGGACGCCGGAGGTCCAGTCGGGGTCGCTCTCCCGGTGGATGCGCCGCTCCGCCCGCGCGGTATTCAGCAGCGGCCGGTCCCCCGCGGCGACCTGGGTGCCCACCACGTCGTCGGGGAACGAGGTCGGCCCGGTCGTCGGCCGCATCTGCGCCACCGCCACCCAGTCCGCGCCCGGCGAGCCGTCGGGCGCGCGCGTCGGCACCCACAGGATCAGGTCGGCGAACGACAGGTCGGCCAGCAGCTGCCAGTCAGACACCAGGGAGTGCAGCCACTCCAGCTCGGGCGCGGACAGGCTGGTGAGGTTTCTGGCAAGGTCGCTGAGTGTCGGCACCAGTCCATGATGGCACGGGCCAGGACACGGGCGATTTGCCCCGGCTGCCAGCGGCCTGGCAAGATGCGCAAAGCCAAAAAACGCGTCATGTCTACTGGCCGAACTGCGGGAACACTGTCATCATGGCCGGAATACCGCAAAAGCGGGGAGGTGCTGCTGATGACCGCGTTCCCGGTGCCTGCCGAGGACAACGATGCTGTGGCCGGTCCGCCCACGGACGCCGGCTCCGCGCCTGCCCTGCTCCGGCTGCCGAAGTACTACCAGGTGAAAAAGCAGCTGCTTGACTTCACCGCGGCGATGTCGCCGGGCAGCCCGGTCCCGCCCGAGCGCGAGCTCGCCCGGCTCTACGGCACGTCCCGCACCACCGTCCGGCAGGCCCTCGCGGAGCTGGTGATCGAGGGCCGGCTGCTGCGGATGCAGGGCAAGGGCACCTTCGTGGCCAAGCCGAAGGTGGCGCAGCCGCTCGAGCTGGCCAGCTACACCGAGGGCATGCGGCAGCACGGCCTGCACCCGCAGACCAAGATCCTCGACATCGGCTACGTCACCGCCGACGAGCAGCTGGCCGACCTGCTCGACGTGCGGCCGGGCGGGCGGCTGCTGCGCATCCACCGGCTCCGGCTAGCCGACGGCGAGCCGATGTCGATCGACACCTCGCACCTGCCCGCCCGCCGCTTCCCAGGCCTGCGGCGGCAGCTGGAACGGCACGCGTCGCTGTACGAGACGCTGCGCACCGGGTACGGCATCCAGCTGGCCGAGGCCGAGGAGACGATCGAGACCGTGCTGGCCGACCCGCACGATGCCCGGCTGCTCGACGTGGACCCCGGGATCCCGCTGCTCCTGCTGTCCAGGCACGCGATCGACACCACCGGTGAGCCGGTCGAGTGGGCCCAGTCGTGGTACCGCGGCGACCGCTACAAGTTCATCACCCGGCTGCGCAGGAGCCCGCCGGTACGATCGACCCTGTGACCACGCCAGGCCCGCTAGCCGAACCTCGGAACATCCTCGTCATCACCGGCACCGGCACCGGGGTCGGCAAGACCGTCGTCACCGCCGCGCTGGCGGCCCTCGCCGCCGCGGCCGGGCGGCGCACCGCGGTGGTCAAGGTCGCGCAGACCGGGGTGCCCGACGGACCCGGCAGCGACGTTCCTGACCTGGACACCGTCACCCGGCTGAGCGGGGTGACCGACACCCACGAGCTGGCCCGGTTCCCCGACCCGCTGTCCCCCGAGGCGGCCGCCCGGGTAGCGGGCCGACCGCCCGTCAGCCTCAGCCGGGCCCGCAGCTACATCGACGGCCTCGCCGCCGACCGCGACCTGGTGCTGGTCGAGGGCGCCGGCGGTCTGCTGGTCCGCTACGACCCAGCCGGTGCCACCATCGCCGACCTGGCGGCCGCGCTCGACGCCCCGGCCCTGCTGGTCACCACGGCCGGGCTCGGCACGCTCAACCACACCGCGCTCACCCTGGAGGCGCTGCGAGCGCGCAAGGTACGGGCGGCGGGCGTGGTCGTCGGCAGCTGGCCGCGGCACCCGGGCCTGGCTGAACGGGAGAACCTGGCCGACCTGGCCGCGCTGGCGGGCGAGCCGCTGGCAGGCCTGCTGCCCGAGGGCAGCGGCGCGCTGCCGCCCGCGCCGTTCTACGCGGTCGCCCGCGACGGGCTCGCGCCCAGCCTCGGCGGCCAGCGGAAGTAGCGCCCCGGCGGCCCCGGCGCCCCCGGCCGGGCGGGGGCACAGCCAGCCGGGTGAGAGCCAGCTCGCACCCGTTCGGGCTGATCACTAAAGGAGGTACCGAACGGGTGCGGCTGACCCTGGCCGCCGCCCTGGCCCCGGCCGCTGACGGGGAGTAGCGTTTCCCGGAATGACAACTCTCACTGGACAGACGGGCGCGCACGCCGTCGCGGTCGCCCGCCGGTACGGCGTGACCACCATGTTCACCCTGTCCGGGGGACACGTGTTCCCGCTCTACGACGGCGCGGTCAAGGCCACCCCGCCGCTGCGGCTGGTGGACGTCAGGCACGAGCAGACGGCGGTGTTCGCGGCCGAGGGGACCGGGCGGCTGACCAGGACGCCCGGCCTGGCGGTGGTCACCGCCGGCCCGGGGGTGACCAACAGCGTCAGCGCCGTCACCTCGGCCTGGTTCAACGGCACGCCCCTGGTCGTGCTCGGCGGCCGGGCACCCGACTACCTCTGGGGCCAGGGCGCGCTACAGGAACTCGACCACGTCCCGCTGCTCGCCCCGGTCACCAAGCGCGCCTGGACCGAGCACTCGCCGGACCGTGTCGCGGCCAGCGCCGACGAGGCGTTCCGGCTGGCCGCCAGCCCGCACCGCGGCCCGGTGTTCTGCGACTTCCCGCTGGAAACGATCTACGGCGAGGCGACCGCGGAGCTGCCCGACAGCCTCCCGGACCCGCCGCGGGCACCCGACGGCGGCGACGTGGCCGCGATCGCCGTGGCGCTGGCGGCGGCGCAGCGGCCGGTGCTGGTCCTCGGCTCTGACGTCTGGCTGGGCGGGGCCGAGACGGCCGCGCTGCACTGCGCGGAGACGCTGCGGCTGCCGGTGATCAGCAACGGCCAGGCCCGCGGGATCGTCCCCCGCGGTCACTCACTGCTGGTCAGCCGGGCCCGGTCGCTCGCCCTGGACGAAGCCGACCTGGTCATCGCGGCCGGTGTGCCGCTCGACTTCCGGCTCCGGTACGGCCGGCTCGGCCCGGCCGGCGTTCCCGCCAAGGTGGTCCACGTGGCCGACTCGCCGGGCGGCATCGCCCGCCACGCCCGGCTGGCGGCCTCGGCGTCCGGTGACCTCGCCGTCTTCTTCGCCGCCCTCACCGAAGCGGCCGGGTCCCGGCCGGCCGGCGACATGGAATGGCTCGCCCGGCTGCGGGGAACCGCCCGCCGGGCCGCGGCGGCGGACATCCCGCTGCTCGAAGCCGCTGCCACCCCGGTCCACCCGATGCGGGTCTACGGCGAGCTGCTGCGCCAGCTCGACGACGACGCGGTGGTGATCGGCGACGGCGGCGACTTCGTCTCCTTCGCGGGCCGCCTCATCGAGCCGTCGTTCCCCGGCCGCTGGCTCGACCCGGGCCCCTACGGCTGCCTCGGCAGCGGCCTCGGCTACGCCGTCGCCGCCCGCCTCGCCTACCCGTCATCCCAGGTGGTGGTGCTGCTCGGGGACGGCGCGGCCGGGCTGTCGCTGATGGACGCGGACACGCTGGTGCGGCACAACCTGCCGGTGGTGATGATCGTCGGCAACAACTCGGCCTGGGGCCTGGAAAAGGGGCCGATGCGGGCCGTCTACGGCTACGACGTCGCCGCCGACCTGCGGCCGCAGACCCGCTACGACGAGGTGGTGCGGGCCCTCGGCGGGGCGGGCGAGCTGGTCACCAGCCCGGACGAGATCGGCCCGGCCCTGCGCCGCGCGTTCGACGCCGACTGCCCTTACCTGGTCAACGTGCTGACCGACGTGCAGGCCGAGTACCCGCGGACCACGACCGGCGTCTAGGCGGCGGGCGCCACCAGCCGGCCGAGGGCGTCCACCACCCGGGGGTCGTACTCGCAGGCGGTGTCCAGCCGCAGCCGGGCCACCGCCTCGGCCGCCCGGTCCGGGTCAGCCAGGCTGCCGACCAGGTCGTCGTAGGCATTGGCGGCGCGGATGATCCGGCTGGACAACGGCGGCGGCTCGGCCCGGTCGGCCGGGCGGCACGGGTCGGACTGGCGCCGCACGATGTCGGCCACCGAGTCGAGCACCCGGGCCTGCTGTATCACCTCGGCCCCGTACTCGGCGATGCGCCGCTGCTCGTCCCGGGCTACCAGCACGGTGGCACCGCCGGGCACCGGGTCGCGCAGCGACAGCTGGCCGATGTCGTGCATCAGGGCGGCGTACTCCAGCTCGAGCAGCGCCGCCTCCGCCATCCCGAGTTCCCGGCCGATCGCCACCGAGAGCCGGCTCACCCGGGCCGAGTGCCCGGTCTCCACGTAACCGCCGATCTCGGTGACCTTGGCCAGCGCCCGCACCGTCTGCAGGTAGGTGGCCCTGATCCCGGCGTACCGGCGCAGTGCCACCTGGGTCACCAGCAGCGGCGCGGCGAACACGGCCACCGCGGCCAGCCCCATCACCTCAGCCGCGAACGGGATCAGCAGTGCCGAGGCGCCGGTCGCGGCCGCGATCGGCCACTGTACCCGCAGCTCGTCGCCGAACGCCACGGTGAACCTGGCGCGCAGCGCGTCGGTCCGGATGAGCGCCGTCACCACCGACTCAAGCAGCCAGGCGACCACCATCAGCCCCAGCATCACCGGCAGCGCCGACCACCAGCGGCCGCCGATCAGCCCGGCGTTCGCCAGCGGGCGGAAGCTGGCGGCCACGCACGCGGCGGCCAGCAGGCGGGTGGACATCGCGGTGAGCCGGGCGGGCCGGCCGACCGCCAGGTGCGGCAGCGCGCCGACGATCATGGCGAGCGCGGTGACCGCGATCACCTGGTCGGCCCCCGGCCGGGCCGGGTCGTCGCCAACCCGCAGCAGCAGCGCGTAGGCCATCGCGCCCGCGGTAGCGACGGGCGCCGCCTCCCGGTCGCCCGGCAGGTTCAGCCGCAGCAGCTCACCGAACGCGATCAGCGCGCCGAACGCCAGCGCCGCGTGCACCCCGTGCACCCCGCTGACCGCGGTCGACGCGACCGACCAGATCAGCAGCAGCCCGGCGAACGCGACTAGCAGCCAGTGCTCGGAGTCAAGGGCGGGACGCCGGCCACCCGGCTCCGGCCGCCCGCGGCGCGGCTGGTACCAACGGCTCGCCACCGTTGTCACAGGCTCTCGATGGTCCGCAGCGGCTCTTCCGGCTCTTCCGCCGCGGCGGCCTGCGGCGCGGTCCAGCCGTCCCGGTCGATCGCGGCCACGAACGCGTCCACGAAGGCCGGGTCGAACTGCTTACCCGCCCACTTGCGCAGCTCGGCGACCGCCTCGGGGACCGGCCGGGCGCCGCGGTAGGAGCGGTCGGAGGTCATCGCGTCGAACGCGTCGGCCACCGCCAGCACCCGGGCGAACTCCGGGATCTCGTCGCCCGCCAGGCCCATCGGGTAGCCGCGGCCGTCGATCCGCTCATGATGGTGCATGATCCCGGCCAGCGCCTCGTCAAGGAAGCCGATCTCCCGCACCATGTCAAGGCCGCGCATCGGGTGCAGCTGGACCGCCGCGTACTCGTCGTCAGTAAGCGAGCTGCGCTTCTGCAGCACCGACGTGGGGACGCCCATCTTGCCGACGTCGTGCAGCATCCCGGCGTAGCGGATGGCGCCGACCCGTTCCTGGCGCATGCCGATCTCGGTCGCAATCATCACCGCGCCGCGGGAAACCCGCTCGCTGTGACCCCGGGTATAGAAGTCCTTGGTCTCCACCGCCTGGCACAGGGCGCTGACGGTGGCCTCGTAGGCCAGCTGCTGCGCCGCGAACTGTGCCACCGCCCAGCGGGCGACGAACACCGGGATCAGCACCAGGACCGGGGTGAACGGCCCCAGGACCGACCACAAGGCGGCGATCAGCAGGCCGAACGCGCCGTACCCGAGGTCGGTCAGCGCCAGCTTGACGTCCAGCCCGACCCGGCCCGCCCCGCTGCCGTGCTCGCTGGTCAGCCAGAAGACCGCGTTGAGGAGCATGAAGTTGACCGCCACGTGCACCGCCGCCGCCGCCGCGAACGGCCCGATGATGCCGGGGAAGGCGCTCGGCCCGGGGGTGCCCACGTGCCCGCCCGCCGCGACGAAGGCCCGGCCCGCCAGGTAGGCGCTGAGCACGTACATGGCGGTGTTGAACATCCGCTGCGCCAGCGACGGGCCGCGCCGCAGGCCGAACAGCGTGCCGCAGCTAACCAGGGCCGCGCCGACCGGGCCGCACAGCACCACCGCCGCCAGCGATGCCATGGTGTTGGCCGACCAGGCGAGGCCGCGCGCGCTGACCAGCGTTGCGGCCGACTCGCAGGCGATGAGCAGCAGGCCGAGCACGCCGACCTGGCCCCAGTCGAGCGCGCCGAACGGCCCGGCCGTGAGCACGATCACCGCCGCGGCGACAACCGCGCCGATATAAACGCGGCCGACGAGCGAGAGATTGTCCACGCTTCCCCCTCGCAGCCAGCCACCGTTGACCCGAATCGCACCGATCGCCGTCGTTACCCCCAGGAGACCCCGGAAGCCCTCATCGGGACAGTCCTCCCTCGCGCGGAACGCTGACGGCGCTTGCGGGATGCCGTCGGTCTCAGGATAACGTGGTCATGCGGATAAGCGCAGACCTAAAACCTGATCAACGGCTGACCGGAAAAACCCTAATCGGTGATCTCGATCTCGGCCTGCACCTGCCGGATTCGCACCAGCACCTTGCCGCGCAGCTCGCTCGGCACCGGGTCGCACCCGCAGTGCTTGGCGACCAGCCGCTTTACCGCTTCCTCAAGGCCGTACTCGCGCAGGCAGGGGCCGCACTCCTCGAGGTGCTGCCGGATGTGATCGCAGTCGTCGGTTGAGACCTCGCCGTCCAGGTACCAGTAGACCCGGTCAAGTACCTCGCTACACGGCGTCTCGTGGGGCCTTCCGCAGCTCATTGCCCACCCTCCTCGGCATTCGCCCGGACCAGGCCCTGCCCGGCGGCATAGTCCTGGAGCAGCTCCCGAAGCTGCCGGCGGCCACGGTGCAGCCGTGACATCACGGTACCGATCGGGGTACCCATAATGTCGGCAATTTCCTTGTATGCGAACCCCTCGACGTCGGCCAGGTAGACCGCGATCCGGAACTCCTCGGGCAGCGACTGCAGCGCCGTCTTGATATCGGAGTCGGGCAGCCTTTCCAGCGCCTCCGCCTCGGCCGACTTCAGGCCACTGGAAGTGTGCGACGCCGACCGCGCGAGCTGCCAGTCCTCCACCTCGTCGGAGCCCGACCGCTGCGGCTCGCGCTGCCGCTTGCGGTAAGTGTTGATGAAGGTGTTGGTCAGAATCCTGAACAGCCAGGCCTTCAGGTTCGTCCCCGGCTGGAACTGGTGGAAGGACGCGTACGCCTTGGCGAAGGTCTCCTGCACCAGGTCCTCAGCGTCCGCCGGGTTCCTTGTCATGCGGAGGGCGGCCGAATACAGCTGATCTAGGTAAGGCAGGACCTCTGTCTCGAAGCGGCCACTGCGCTCGTCCAGCTTCTCAGGCTCGTCCAGCCTCTCAGGCACGGGCGTTTCTGACACGGAACCCACCCCCTCTCGGTAACCGTAAGAGGATACCTTCCCCGCGGGACGGGGGGCGGGCCGGCTCGGCCGGGCCAGTGTCAATGAGGCTGCTGCCATGACGCGTAAAACACTGTCCCGGTCCCGGCAATTCCGGTTTCCGTGGATGGAACGCCCGGACCGGGGAAGGCTAACGACGTGGGCTGCCGTGGATCAGGCGCCCGGCCAGGAGTAGACCCCGTGCACCCGAAATCTCCCGGGGGGGCGAGTCCCCGAACCAGGCGTGGGCATATCCACCTCGAGGGCGAGGATATGGGTGGCGATGACGGCGTCGGTGCCGTCAACGAAGGGACGCAGACCGCCAGCTACCAGCGCTTCCACGCCGCGGTGGCGCACGCGCAGCTCACCAGCTGGCTCCCCGGCGGCCGCGGGTTCCTGCTCGACATATCGGGCCCGGGCGCCAGGTCGGCCGAGGTGGCGGCCTGCGCTGGGCACAGCGTGCTGCGCGTCATCGGCCCGGAGGCGGCCGCCTCCGCCGCCGGCCTGGCGCCCGCCCGGGCGGATGCGGCCAGCGGCCGCCTGAGTACGGTGACCGCCGAGGGCAACGGCCTTGAGTTCCTGCCCGACGGCTGCGCCGACGGGGTGATCGCGGAGAACCGCACGCTCTCGCTGCGACTGGCGGCCGAGGAACTAGTCGCCGAGATCGCCCGCGTGCTGCGGCCCGGCGGGAAGGTGCTCGCCTGCGTCGACTCGCTCACCTACGGCATGGCGGTGCTGGCCGAGCAGCACCGCTGGCCGCACCTGGTGGACGTGCCCAACGCCGACGTGGTGCTGATCCCCTGGCCCGACGGCACCATCACCCGCTGCTACGCCGCCGAGCAGCTACGCGAGCTGTTCACCGGCGCCGGCCTCGACGTGAGCTGGATCAGGCCGCGCACCGTGCTGTCACCGCAGACGGTCAGCTACCTGCTCGACCGTGACCCGTCGAGCTTCGGTGAGCTGGTCAGCGCGGAGCTGCGGGCGCGCGCCGACGACTCGGTCGGCACCCGCCTGATCGCCTGCTGCGTCAAGCGGTTAGCGCTGGCTGCCGCGGCTGGCTGGCTGACCGCGGTCATCGCCGCCTGCGGTCGCGCCTGGCCTGGCAGGGCACGCAGCGGGCAGTCGCCGGGCGGGCCTCAAGCCGCGGCTCGGGCACCCCGCCGCCGCAGTCCACGCACCGGCCGTAGCTGCCGTCGTCGAGCCGCGCCAGCGCGGCCAGTACCTCGGCCCGCTGCGCCACCGCCGCCTGCACGGAGGCGGCGTTCCTGTCCGCCTCGGTCAGGTTCGCGCCCGCGTCGCCCGGATCCGCGTCGCCGCCGCGGGCCAGGTGGTGTTCACCCAGCAGTACGGAAACCGTCCGGTCCAGGTCGGCGCGCATTTCCTCTAGGCGCTGACGGGCCACGCTGATCTCCACCGGCGCTCCTCAGGGGGATGAAGGAGGGCTAACGAGGCGAGCCGGGTTCGCTGTCACTGAGCGGCTCGATCAAGGCGGCACCGTTGTGCCGCACGGAGTTGACCTCGGTCGACACCTGGTGCGAGGCCAGGCCGCCGGGCCCCGTGGTGGCCGGCTGCATCGCCGCCAGCATCAGCTCTTTGTCGTTATTGGCCGGGTCGAGCCAGTCTGCCCAGCTCTCCGGGGCGATCACCATCGGCGTCCGGTCGTGGATCCGGCCGATGTCGTCGGTCGCCTGGGTGGTGATAATCGACGCGGACCAGAACCACGCGTCCTCGTGGTCCTCGGGCAGTTCCTTGTTCCGCCACAGCTCGTAGATGCCGGCGAAGGCCAGCAACCCGCCGTCCGTCCGGTAGATGTAGTACGGCTGCTTGGCCTTGCCCTCGGTCATCCACTCGTAGTAGCCGTCGGCCGGGATCAGGCAGCGGCGCCGGGCGAACGCCGCCCGGAACGAGGGCTTGACCGCGACTGTCTCCGACCGCGCGTTGATCAGCCGGGCCCCGCCCTTGGTGTCCTTGGCCCAGGTCGGCACCAGCCCCCAGCGCACTAGCCGCAGCTCGCGCTCGTCCTCGGCCTTGTGCTCGAGCACCGTGTAAATCCGCTTGGTCGGCGCCACGTTGTAGTCCGGGTCGCGGTCGGCGCCCACGGCGTCACGCGTGGCGGCGAACTCCTCAAGCAGTTCCAGCCGCTTGCGAGCGGAAACAAACCGACCGCACATGTGACCTTCCCTCATGGCCCGGTACAAGCCGAATTGAAGCTACTTAACCACAAAAAGCCACCGGCAAACCCGGCCTGAGGTCCTGATGGCACCCCAGGCCAGCCGATACCCTCAAGGTTATGGACTCCGGACGCTGGCGCGCCCCTGCGGCGCTTGGACCGGTGCGCGCGACGCTGCGGCTGCCCGGTTCGAAGTCGATCACCAACCGCGCGCTCATCCTGGCGGCGCTGAGCGAGTCGCCGTCGGTTGTCCGCGGCGTGCTGCGGGCCCGCGACACCTCCCTCGCCACCGCGGCGCTGCGCGCACTCGGCTGCACGCTGCACGAGCACGGGGCCGACGTCGGGGTGCACCCCGGCGTGCCCGCTCCCGGCTCGGCCGTCCAGGTCGACGTGGGCAACGCGGGCACGGTGATGCGGTTCCTGCCCGCGGTGGCGGCGCTCACCCCGGCCACGGTCGCGTTCGACGGCGACCCGCGAGCCCGGGAGCGCCCGGTCGGCGCGCTGCTGACCGCGCTGCGCTCGCTCGGGGTGTCCATCGACGACGACGGGCGCGGCGCGCTCCCCTTCACCGTGCACGGCACCGGGTCGGTACCCGGCGGCCCGGTGACGCTGGACGCCTCCGGCTCCTCACAGCTGGTCTCCGGGCTGCTGCTGGCGGCGCCCCGGTTCACCGCGGGCGTGTCGGTGCGGCACTCCGGACCGCCGGTGCCGTCGCTGCCGCACATCGACATGACGGTGCGGATGCTGCGCGGCGCGGGCGCGACGGTGGAAGCCGGCTCGTCCGGTGCCTCCGGCGGACGGCCCGATTCCTGGCACGTGGGGCCGGCCCGGCTGGACCTGGGCGACTTCACGGTCGAGCCCGACCTGTCCAACGCGGGGCCGTTCCTGGCGGCCGCACTGGTCGCCGGCGGCTCGGTGACGATCAGGGACTGGCCCGCCGACTCGCTCCAGGCGGCCGACGCGATCCTCGACGTCATCACCCGGATGGGCGGCTCCGTCTCCCGCGACGCAGACGGGCTGACCGTCACCGGATCGGGGACGGTGCACGGCATCGAGGCCGACCTGCGCGACATCCCCGAGCTGTGCCTGCCGCTGACCGCGGCGGCGGCGCTCGCCGCCGGGCCGTCCACCTTCACCGGGGTCGGGCACACCCGGGCACAGGAGACAGACCGGCTGGCCGCCATCGCCAAGGAGATCAACGCGCTCGGCGGTGACGTAACCGAGCTGCCCGACGGGCTCTCGGTCCGCCCGCGGCCGCTGCGGGTACCCGCCGGGCACGTCTACGAGAGCTACGACGACCACCGGATGGTAATGGCGGGGGCGGTGCTCGGCCTCGGCCTGGACGGCATCGAGGTGCTGAACGTGGCCACCGTCGGCAAGACCTTCCCTGACTTCACCGCGCTGTGGGAAGGGCTGGTCCGGGGGGCGGACAGCTGAGGAAGCAGTCCGCTTACCTCGACGAGGACGACGTCCCGGTCCGGGCCGGGCGCGGCTCCAAGCCGCGCACCCGGCGCCGCCCGGCCCACGAGTCCGCGCCGGGTGCGTTCGTCGTCAGCGTCGACCGCGGCCGCTACGGGTGCGTGCTCGACCACAGCGACGACAGCGCCGATCAGGCGGGCCCGGTTCAGGCTGGAGCCGGAGACGGACGACTGGTCACCGCGATGAAGGCCCGCGAGCTCGGCCGCGGCTCGGTGGTGGTGGGCGACCGGGTGGCGCTGGCGGGCGACACCTCCGGGGAACCCGGCACCCTCGCCCGCATCGTCCGGGTGGAGGAACGGACCAGCGTGCTGCGCCGCTCGCCGGACGACACCGACCCGCTGGAGCGGATCGTGGTCGCCAACGCGGACCAGCTGGTCATCGTCAGCGCGCTGGCCGACCCGGCCCCGAAGACCCGGTTCATCGACCGCTGCCTGGTCGCCGCCTACGACGCGGGCCTCGACCCGCTGCTGGTGCTGACCAAGTCGGACCTGGCGCCGCCGCGGCGGCTGCGGGCGTTCTACCGCCCGCTCGGCATCACCATGCTGACCACCAGGCAGCCGCTGCCCGGGCAAACCCTGGCCCGGCTCCGCAAGGCACTCGACGGCCGGGTCAGCGTGCTCATCGGCCAGTCCGGGGTAGGCAAGTCCTCCCTCGTCAACGCGCTGATCCCGGACGCCGGCCGGGCGGTCGGGGTGGTCAACGCGGTCACCGGCAAGGGCCGCCACACCTCCTCGTCGGCGATCGCGCTGCGGCTGCCCGGCAGCCCGGGACGGCCCGGTGACTCCGGCTGGCTCATCGACACCCCGGGCGTGCGCGGCTTCGGGCTCGGCCACGTGACGGCCGACCGGGTGGTCGAGGCGTTCGGCGACCTGGCCGAGGGCACCGCCGCCTGCCCGGCCGGCTGCGACCACCTGTCACCCGGCTGCGCCCTCGACGAGTGGGCGGCCGCCCACGACGCCGTTCCCCGCTTGGAATCGCTCCGCCGCCTGCTGCGCAGCCGCGAGTCCGCCGACTAGGCCGGGGCTGGGGCAGGCGCCGCCTGGGGAGCCCTAGTCGACCGGGACGGAGCCGCCGGTGCGCCAGTAGGTGCCGTCCGGGGTGCGCGACAGGATGTCCTCGTCGACCAGGTAGCGCCGGAGGGTGGCGTGGTCGTCGTAGAGGGACCTGAGTATCTCGTTGACCGTCAGCTCCGGGTAGCGGCGGCCCGGCTCGAAGGCCTGGGCGACCTGGTCGAGCAGCAGCAGCCGGGGCACCCGGCGGGCGGGGATGGCCGATATCCGCCCCGCGCGCACGTAACGGCGGAGCTCGCCGGGCAGGTCACCAAGCGGGTTCATCACCGCGATTATGCACCCGCCCGCCCCCCGGCCACGCCGGGAAGAGCTCCTAGCTGGTCAGCGAGACGGGACTGGCTGTACCGTTTCCGGCGTGGGCTCCTACGACGACGACCTGCGGTTCGCGCACGTGCTGGCGGACGCCGCCGATGACATCACCACCAAGCGGTTCCGCGCGCTCGACCTGCGCGTCGACACCAAGCCCGACCTGACTCCGGTGTCCGATGCCGACCAGGCCACCGAGGACTCACTGCGCAACATCCTGCGCCGGTCCCGGCCGCGGGACGCCGTGCTCGGCGAGGAGTCGGGGCAGACGGGGACCGGGCCGCGGCGCTGGGTGCTCGACCCGATCGACGCCACTAAGAACTACGTTCGCGGCGTCCCGGCCTGGGCGACGCTGATCGGCCTGATGGACGGGGACGACGTGGTCGCGGGCGTGGTCACCGCGCCCGCGCTCGGCCGCCGCTGGTGGGCGGCGGCCGGCGGCGGCGCGTGGGCCGGCCGGTCACTCACCAAGGCCAGCCGGTGCCGGGTCTCTCAGGTCAGCGAGCTGTCAGACGCTTCGTTCTCCTACTCAGGCATCGGCGGCTGGGCGAAGGCGGGGCGGCTCGACGGCTTCCTCGCGCTCACCCAGGCGGTGTGGCGCACCCGCGCGTTCGGCGACTTCTGGTCGCACATGCTGGTCGCCGAGGGGGCGGTCGACGTGTCGGCTGAGCCAGAGGTCTCGCTCTGGGACCTGGCCGCGCTGCAGGTGATCGTGCAGGAGGCAGGCGGCCGGTTCACCAGCCTCGACGGGGTGGCCAGCCCGGAGGGCGGCAGCGTCGTCTGCACCAACGGCCGCCTGCACGATGAGGTGCTCGCCCAGCTGGCCGGTGACCGCCCGCGAGCCTGATCTCGGCGGAAGCCAGTGCGGCGGGCGCGCTAGGCTGAAAAAGTCAGGCGGCGAGTTCCCGCTCCAACCGCCCGGCCTGCGCCCGGCTGGTTTCCCCGGCCGTCCGGGTGCTGCTGCGCCTGGCCCGGCACACTCCCCCGTCCAACCGGGCCAGGCGCTCCCCCAGCCGGAGCCGGCCAGTACCCGGACCAGGCCGGGTCGGCGCGACCAGCGAGCGCGGGTTTGGCCCTGGTGCTGAGGCGGGTCGAACTCACGGGCGATAATGAGCGGGTGAAAGACCTCGCCGCGGTGCTCGCGGAGGCGGGCGTGCAGCGCGGTGACCTGGTCGGCCTGGCCGTGGGCGCCGCCGGGGGCTTTGTTGTCGCCAGCGGGAACGAGTGGGACGCCAGCGCGGCGGAGGTGGCGGCGGCCGAGCAGCGGCTGCGGCCGCGGTGGGCGGTGTGGTCGCAACAGACCGCGCAGGCGCTCGACCGGGCCGGGGTGCGGCTGGCCACCTGCTGGGACGTGGCGGCGGTGCACCGGCTGCTGTTCGGCGGGTGGCGGGCTGACCCCGGTTACGCGTGGGCCTGCCTGCACGGGCAGCCGCCGCCGGAGGTGCCGCCCGCGGGGGCGCCCGCGGGGGAGCCCGATCTGTTCAGCCTGGCGGATGACCTGGCGGGCGACGCCGCGGGCGGGCCGGGCCTGGCGGGCGCGGCCGGGGCGCCGCCGGGCGCGGCCGGGGCGCTCGAAGCCG
>Ga0265338_10004008_pt1 | contig 20219 bp, 16 predicted proteins | sample 42126metaG_FD_193579 | JGI IMG/M metagenome (GOLD analysis project Ga0265338, IMG submission 193579) | Rhizosphere microbial communities from Carex aquatilis grown in University of Washington, Seatle, WA, United States - 4-21-26 metaG | ecosystem: Host-associated > Plants > Roots > Rhizosphere...
GAGGCGAGCTGCTCTTCCGCGAGACCTCCGATGCCGGCACGGGATGGGTCGTCTACCGGGTGACTCCCGACAAGCTGTGGAAGATGTTTGACAGCTTGAATCCCGAGTAGCTCGTCGCGAGAATGAGCATCTTGTGCCTTACCGGATGTGCCGGCCTCGTCCCCTACGTTCCCTGCCAGCAGGTTAGAATGTAGGCCGTTCTTCGAAGCCGGGTTTCGAACTAGAGCTTCGAACGACAGGCTTCGAAATCAGCTTGAAGAAGATGAGGTCTCCCATGCGCTCCGCTTCGTTTGTCCTAGCCGGTGTTGTGCTTGCGTGCGGCATCGCTGCCGCTCAGGACGAGGACTACAGCAAAGTTCAGATTAAGGTCACGAAGGTTGCTGGTAGCGTGTACATGCTGGAAGGCGCGGGCGGCAACATCGGCGCGTCGGTGGGGGACGACGGGATCGTGATCGTCGACGACCAGTACGCGCCGCTCGCCGACAAGATTCAGGCGGCGCTGAAGGGAGTCACCGACAAGCCGGTGCGCTTCATCATCAACACGCACTACCACGGCGATCACACGGGCGGGAATGCGTATTTCCAGAAGCAAGCACCCATCATCGCGCACGATAACGTGCGCAAGCGGCTGGAGAGCGGCGGCCAGGCGGGAAACGGGTCCTCGGTTCACATGGATTTCAAGCCTGCCGCCAAAGAGGCTTTGCCGATTCTCACCTTCGACCACGACATGACCGTGCATCTCAACGGCGAAGACATCCGCGCCCTGTACTTTCCCGCCGGTCACACCGATGGTGACTCGATCATCTTCTTCCCCAAGTCGAACGTGGTGCACATGGGCGACGATTTCGTGACCTACGGCTTTCCGTTTATTGACGTCGCCAGCGGGGGCAGCATCGACGGCATGATCGATGGCGTTGAAAAGGTCATGGCGCAGGTGCCGGCGGATGTGAAGATTATTCCCGGACACGGGCCGATCTCAAGCGTCGACGATGTGCGAGCTTACCTGACGATGCTGAAGGGCACGCGCGATGTCGTAGCGAAGGCGATCGCAAAGCACAAGACGCTCGATGAGATGAAGGCGGCGAAGATTCTGGATCCCTGGAAGAAGTACTCCGGAGATTTCATCAACGAAGATGCCTTTCTGGAAACGATCTACAATTCGCTGACGGGGCGGAAAGACGGGAAGTTCATCAAGCACAATTGATCGAAGCGGAGAAAATACGGGACGTTGTGCGACACGGGCTGGTGCTGTCGGTCGTTTCTGTCCTGGTGGGCACTTGCGCCGGGCAAGTGAGGTTCGACAGTAGTCCTGGTTTGATTCGCAACGTTCTAGCAACTGACCATGCCTCTGGCTCCATCGTCTACGCGGACACATGCGAGTTCGTAGGTCCACGAATTCCAGTTCCTCCCCACGTTCATCTGCCTCGGAAGGCTAGCCCCGCTGTAGAAATGCTGCAGGACATGTTTTCCGGTGATTCAGCGATGGTCGTCGCGCAAGATGCGAACGGACTCATTCGCATGGTGGAGAAAGATGTTCCGACCGACATCCTGGGTGTCGAGATCCATCACATTGTGTTTGACGCAGCTCATGCCCCATTCCCAAAACTGTTTCACGGACCGAACATGGCATTGATGACGATTCTCTCCAGCCCGGACGTGCTTTCGTTCGAGAAGGAGCACAATATTTCTCCGGCAGACTTTAGGTTGGAAGGCAGTATGGGGCAGGATCTGCCAGCACTCTCTGGAGAGTTGAACGAGGTTACCCTATCCCAGGCGCTGGACTATGTACTGAAGGCTTTTCCGGGATATTGGGTCTATGAGAACTGCACCACGAACGACGGTCGACGCGCCGTACATTTCCGGTTCTACTACTAAGACCGATCAGACTTGATCTGCCGGGTTTCGCTACAAGGAGAATGCGCATAGTTTGGGTCTGACACGCCGCAAGTTTGTCCAATCGGTACTGGCAGCTGGCGCTGCAGCCGGCCTGCCGGCGTGGTTCACCGGGTGTACGGGGTCTTCGAAAGCTACTCCGGCTGCGGTTGGACCGCGCTGGTTGGACGCGCCTGCGGACATTGCGTTTCCCAAAGGATTCTTCTGGGGCACCGCTACCGCGTCCTACCAGATTGAAGGCGCATGGAATGAGGACGGCAAAGGTGAGTCGATCTGGGACCGTTTCGCACACACCGCAGGCAGGATCAAGAACGGCGACACCGGCGACACAGGTTGCGACTCTTATCATCGCTGGCGGGAAGACATTGCGCTGATGCGCGCGATGAATCTCAACAGCTACCGCTTCTCGATTGCGTGGCCTCGGATTCAATCGATGGGATCGGGCGCGGCGAATGCGAAAGGGATCGATTACTACAGCCGCCTCGTGGATGCGTTGCTCGAAGCTAACATCCGGCCATTCGTTACGCTCTTTCACTGGGACCTGCCGCAAGGTCTGGAAGATGGCGGCGGCTGGACGAACCGCGACACGGCAGCCCGCTTCGCCGATTACGTTCAACTGGTTGCGCAGGCGCTGGGCGACCGCGTCTCCGACTGGATGATTTTTAACGAACCTGCAGCCTTTGTGGATCTGGGATATCTGGAAGGCACGCATGCGCCAGGGCGCACCAGCCTGCTCGATTTCTTGCGCGCCACGCATGTGGTCAATCTGGCTCAGGCCGACGGATTTCGCGCGCTCAAGGCCGCCCGCCCGTCAGCGCGCGTGGGCACCGCATTCAGCATGTCGGCGTGCGAGCCAGCGACCGACTCTGAGGCAGACAAGCTCGCAGCCGAACGTGCGCACGCCATCACGAACGTCTGGTTCCTGGAGCCGGCACTGCGCGGACGTTATCCGGAGGCGCTCACGTTTCTGCCCGAGACCGCCATGAAGATCAAATCTGGCGACATGGAAAGGACACGGGCGCCGCTCGATTTCATCGGCATCAATCTGTACTACCGCACCATCGCTTCGGCTCCCGGAGCGCTCGAGCGCACGACCCATGCGCAGGAATGGTTGTTTCCCGTGAAGATGGATGGCGGACAGCAAGGCCCGAAGACCGATATCGGCTGGGAAGTCTGGCCGAAGGCGCTGTACGACATGGTCCTGCGCATCACCCGCGACTACAACCGTCCAGTCATCGAAATCACCGAAAGCGGATGTGCATACAACGATGGACCCGATTCCGCCGGAGTGATTCACGACAGCCGCCGAACTTCGTATCATCGCGAATATCTGGCAGCCGTCGCACGCGCCATCGCCGACGGTGCCGACGTCCGCGGATACCATGCATGGAGCCTGCTGGATAACTTCGAATGGGCGGAAGGTTACAGCCAGCGCTTTGGCCTCGCCTATGTCGACTTCAAAACGCAGAAGAGAATCCTTAAAGAATCAGGCCGATGGTACGGCGACGTTGCGCAAAGGAATGCCGTTCCTGCCCTGCGAAATTCGTCCCATTGCCCTCATCTCTGACGGTGCGTCAGAATTCGGTCAGGGGCTATTTCTGCTGCATCACCAGTTCGCTGTTCTCCACTTTCATGGCACCCACGTTGTCGGGAAGCTTCAGGCGGTCGCGCTCTTCGCTCAATTTTTTCTGCAACGCCGGGTTGACGAGTGAGACCGGCACATTCAGATCGCCGACCTTGAATTCCGTTGGATCGAAGGTCGCGTAGCCGTCCTTCTCGCCGATGTGGCCGGAGATCGTGACCCACACGTCTTTGCCAGCGACTTCGGTGAGGAACTGGCCGTGCACCAGGTCGCCGTCGAAGCTGACTTGCTGGTCTTTAATCGTCGGCGCCGCGCTGCCAATGTTGGAGGTCGGAGAAAGCCCCGCACTTCCGGCAGCGGTGCCGAGAGACTGTGCGATCACGGCGCTGATCTCGTCGGAATTGATATGCACCTCAGCCTTGGAGTTCGACGAAGACGACGCATTCTGGTTAGACGCCGGCTGTATGGCTGCCGGACTGCTGCCCTGTGACTGCTGCGTCGCTTGCTCGAACTGCGCCATCTTCTGGTCGAACGACTGGGCATGCTCCGCGACCGCTGCCGGTGCCTGCGGATGCGCCACCGGGGCAGGCTTCTTCAGGACCAGCACAATGGCCAGCAACGAGGCCACCAGAGTTGCGATGCTGATGATGCGGTCGATTTTGAACTTTTTCATGGCGAATCCCGAACGGTCAGCCCAAGGCAGGCGGGGCCCATGGTCATGGTATAGCGCGGAGGAGCAGGGGATTAGATGACCTTAGTCATAGGGAGGCATGGTACTGCTGCAGGTTTGAAACAGCTATTCCAGCTTCTTCGCCAGCAACTCATTCACAATCTGCGGGCTGGCCTGGCCTTTGGAGGCCTTCATGACCTGGCCCACAAAGAACCCCAGCATTGTTTTCTTGCCGGCGCGGTACTGCTCAAGCTGCCTGGGATTAGCGGCGAGAATTTCGTCGATGATCTTCTCCAGAGCGGAGGTATCGGTCGACTGCTGCGGGCGCCCTTCTTCTTCGTAGACTACGGGGAAATCCTTTCCGCGTTCGAAGCTCAGATCGTAGAGGTCCTTCAGCATCTTGCCTGAAATCGTGCCCGCCTCGACCAAGTCGGCCGATGCCGCCACTCCTCGCATCGATATCGGAGACTGTTCAATCTCAATCCCTTTGGCTTTGAGCCGGCCCATCAACTCACCCTGCACAAGGTTCGCAACGCGTTTGGGATTCTTCGCGGCCTTCGCCGCCTGCTCGAACTGATCGGCCAGGGATTTGGAAAATGTCAGAACCTGCGCGTCGTACTCGGTGATGCCGTAGTCTTTCACCATGCGCGAGCGGCGCGCCTCGGGCAGTTCGGGCAACGCGCGGGCGATCTCGCTCTTCCATTTTGCGTCGACTACCAGCGGCAGCAGGTCAGGTTCGGGGAAGTAGCGGTAGTCGTGTGCCTGCTCTTTCGAACGCATGCTGTACGTCTTGCCCTCGTTGGAGTTGTACAGACGCGTCTCCTGCGTGATTTTGCCGCCGGACTCGATCACGTCGATCTGCCGTCCAATGTCATACTCCAGCGCCTCGCGAATGAAACGGAAGGAATTCACATTCTTGATCTCGGCCTTCGTGCCAAATTCCTTCTGTCCTCGCGGACGCACGCTGACGTTGGCGTCGCAGCGCAGGGAACCTTCCTCCATGTTGCAGTCGCTAACGCCGGTGTAAAGGATGATCTCTTTCAGCCGCGTCAGATATTCATAGGCTTCGTCCGGGGTAGAGATGTCGGGCTCGCTGACAATCTCGATCAGAGGCACGCCGGTGCGGTTGAGGTCGATGGCCGTTTTCTCGTCCGCGTCAGGAAAGCCCTCGTGCAGGCTCTTGCCCGCATCTTCTTCCAGATGCACGCGCGTAATGCCAATCTTCTTCTTGTCGCCAGCCTTGCCGCTGCCCGCCGGGATCTCGATATATCCATGCTCCGCGAGCGGCTTGTCGTACTGCGAAATCTGGTAGCCCTTGGGCAGGTCGGGATAAAAATAGTTCTTGCGCGCGAAGATGGAAGTCTCGTTGATGCGACAGTTGAGCGCCATCGCCGCCAGCGTAGCGAACTCGACTACTTTCTTGTTCAGCACCGGAAGCGCGCCGGGCATGCCCAGGCACACTGGGCAGACGTTGCTATTCGGCGGCGCTCCGAAGCGCGTCGAACAGGAGCAAAAAATCTTGGCTGCCGTCAGAAGGTGAACGTGCACTTCCAGCCCGATGACCGGCTCGAACTTCGGATGGGCGGCGACGGAAGTCTCTGCAGTTGTGGCCATAGAGGAAAGATTATAAAAGCCGCTCGAGTCGCTCTCCGTGCGGGCAGCGGGAAATCACGGGTTCGAAGGCGCGTTCAGGTACTTGTCCATCGAGATTTCAAAATACATCATCTCGTTGCCCTTCGCGTCGTTGACGCCGGTAATATCGACGTTCGCGCCCGCCAGAGGCGCTGAGATTCCGCCCACGTCGAAGAACAGGAATCCCGACTGCGTGCTATGCGGTTCGACCGCCTTGGCTGCGAACAGCGCGGATTCAATCTCGTCCATCTCCTGCTTGCTGAGCGTGCCTTTTACCTTCTTGCGCGGAATGGGGATGGGCAGCGGGTTCGGTCTTGTGTTGGCCTGCGGATTCGAGAGCCGGCGGTATACGTCTTCCGGCGACGTGGGCGTGAGCTTCGAGCGGTTTGCTGTAATCAGTTTGATCTCCATATTGGCAATGGAAACCGGCTGATCTCCATCATTGGTAATTACGAAGAACACGGGAAGGAATCCGTTGTCCTGAAAATCAATGGTGAAGATCTTCTCTTTTTCCGGCGTGTCATAAGGGTCGGCGGCGATCGCAACTTTCTCGTCGCGATGAAAATCGTGCGCCGGATAATTGATGGCCGCACGCGCTACCGGCTTCACGAAATTCTTAGCCGCGAGACAAAGCGGCCACAGCGCAGCGCAGAGCATCAGGACCATTGCGCTCGTGTCTCTCCGCGAGAGTTGCATAACCTTAGATTATAGATGCAACCCTGCTCGCCACTCGAGCGCCGGTTTAGAATGTCTCAGCTTGAGCTATCTTCTCTACAGCCTGGTGCTGGCGGCAGGAATGTTGGTAAGCCTGCCGTACTGGCTCTACCAGATCCTGCGTCACGGCAAGTACCGCACCGGTCTTGGGGCGCGCATGGGCAAGGTCCCAGCGCGACTGCTGGCTGCGAGCACCGGGGCAAAGCCGCGGGTCATCTGGGTTCACGCCGTTTCCGTCGGAGAGGTGCTGGCCATCAGCGGTCTAGTCGAGCAAATGCGAAACAGTTTGCCCGATTACCTGGTGCTGGTTTCGACCACGACCGATACTGGACAGGAACTTGCCCGCAAGCGATTCGGCGAAGAGAACGTATTTTACTTCCCATTGGACTTCGCGTTCGCGATCCGTCCCTACCTGCGGGCATTGCAGCCAGAATTGGTCGTGCTCGCTGAAACCGAATTCTGGCCCAATTTTCTGCACCTCGCGCACGCCAGCGGAGCGCGGATCGCCGTGGTGAACGCGCGCGTGTCCGACCGGTCATGGCCGAGCTATCGCCGTTTTCGATGGGCGCTGCGCCGGGTGCTGATCCACGTTGACCTGTTTCTGGCGCAGACGCAGGAAGATCGTGTGAGACTGCAATCCATTGGCGCGGAAGCCGAGCGCGTGCATGTCACGGGCAATCTGAAGTTCGATGTGAACGCGCCTTCGACCCCGCCGATTGTGGAAGCCCTCCACCGATCGCTCGCGGCAGAACGTGCAGGGCCGGTGCTGGTTTGCGGTAGCACGGTTGAAGATGAAGAAGCTGTGCTGCTCAAGGCTTTTGAGAATGTGCGGGTAGCGCATCCCCGTGCGGTAATGATTCTGGCTCCGCGGCGTCCCGAACGCTTCGACGAGGTAGCGATCCTTATACAACAGCTGGGCATTCCTTCGTGGCGACGTTCGCGTTGGGCGGGGGAGGCACTCGCGGGTGGCGTGCTTCTGGTCGACTCCATCGGAGATCTGGCGGCGCTCTACGCTCTCGCCGACGTTGCCTTCGTCGGGGGAAGCCTGGTGCCGCGGGGCGGGCATAACATTATCGAACCCGCACAACATGGCGTAGCGATCGTGGTGGGAAATCACACGGAGAATTTCCGTGACATTGTCGCACTATTTCAGAGCCGCGATGCGCTACGGATTGCGAGCCTGGCGGAGTTGCCTCTGACTTTGATGCAACTGCTGGCGGATGATGCGGAGCGTCGAGGGCTTGGCCGCCGCGCGCAAGAAACGATGCGATCGCAGATGGGCGCGACCTCACGAACGATTGCTGCGCTGAAGGCGCTGCTGGCCGGGGGCGGCGATTCAGTGACGGTCCCGGCCCAGGCTGTGCACACAAATTGAATCCGCTCTCAGCTATCTACGGCGGTGTGGTCGCGGCGCGGAATGCGCTCTATGACCGTGAACTTGCGCGGACGCATCGTTTACAAGGGCCCGTTGTCAGCGTGGGGAACCTCTCGGCTGGTGGATCGGGAAAAACTCCGTTCGTCCTGCTCCTCGGCGAATTGCTCAAGGCGAGAGGCATCAAGTTCGACGTGCTGTCGCGCGGGTACGGCCGCAAGACTCGTGGCGTGCTGCTGGTCGACCCTGCCGGGCTACCGCACGAGTTCGGCGATGAACCGCTCCTGATCGCCCGCAAGCTGCAGGTGCCGGTGATTGTCGGAGAAGATCGATACGCGGCAGGACTATTCGCAGAGTCCAGGTTCGGTCCTCAGATGCATCTGCTCGATGACGGCTTTCAGCATCGGGCCCTGGCGCGCGACTTCGACATCGTCCTGGTTACACCGCAGGATGCGAGCGACCGGTTACTTCCCGCAGGGAGGTTGCGAGAGCCGCTGCGTGCGTTGGGTCGAGCGGATGCAGTTGCGCTCGCGAGCGGCGCCTCTGCCGAGTCGTTTGCGCTGGATGAAAAGCTGGTTTGGCGCGTGCGCCGCGGAATCTTGCCGAAGAATGTTCCGCCGCGCCCCGTGGTGTTCTGCGGTATCGCGCGACCGCAGAATTTCGTCCTGCAACTGCGGACGGCGAACATCGAACCGGTGGCCGAGGCGTTCTACCGCGACCACCATGCGTACAGCGAAAAGGATATCCGCGAGTTGATTCAGCTCAAACAACGGAGCGAGGCCGGCGGCTTCGTTACCACTGAGAAGGACGCGGTCAATCTGGGAGCGTATCTTTCGGCGCTTGAGCCGCTGGCAGTTGTACCGGTGAAAATGGAACTCTCCGACGCAGCTAACGCGATAGATACCATGCTGTGTAAGATCGAGGAGCGAAGGCACGGCGCATGAGAGAATCGGTTTCGTAGCGCTTACGCTGCATGTCAGACTCGTCTCACTCATGACCAAGCATCCCAAAGAAGCCGACCGGCTGAAGAAGATCGTCGAAGCTTTCCCCAAGATCACCATCACGGTTCTGGGGGATCTGGTGGCCGACGAGTTTGTATTCGGCGAGATTTCGCGCGTGTCGCGCGAGGCCCCGGTGCTGATCCTGAAACATCGCGAGCGGACCGTGGTCCCTGGTGGCGCGGCCAACGCGGCGAATAACCTTGCGGACCTCGGGGTGAATGTTCTTCCCGTTGGCATTGTGGGTGACGACGAACCCGGGCGGATGTTGCTGAAATACTTCCGCCACAAACGGATTGCGGTTAGCGGAGTGCTCAAGGACAAGAGCTATACGACAGTCACGAAGACTCGCATTCTGGCAGGCATGACGCATACCGCGCGCCAGCAGGTGGTGCGCGTCGACCGCGAGCCGCAGGAGTCACCCAACCAGCATCTCACGCGCGAGTTGTACCTGGCGGCGCGGAACTATGCGCATGCTTCGGATGCGCTGCTGGTCTCAGACTATGGATACGGCGCGGCGACTCCCGCGATCGTGAATGCTCTGCGGGAAAAGGGCAAGGTTGGAACGATGCCGATTATCGTTGATTCGCGCTACCGGATGTTGCAATACGCTGGAGTGACGGCGGCGACGCCCAACGAGCCTGAGGTGGAAGAGGCTCTCGGCATTCGCATCGGGCAAGACTGGAACAAGGTCATCTCCGCCGGTGAGCAGGTGATGGCGCATATGAAGCTGCAGTCTCTGGTGATCACGCGCGGGCGCGATGGCATGGTGGCGTTCGACCACAAGCACAAGCCGGTGGACATTCCGATCTTTGGGTCTGACCAGGTCACGGACGTGACCGGGGCGGGCGACACGGTGATCGCTGCCTTCACCGCGGCACTCGCTGCCGGTGCGACTACGGAAGAGGCGGCGCAACTCGCCAACTATGCGGGCGGAATCGTAGTGATGAAACGCGGCACGGCCACGGTTTCCCGGGAAGAGTTGCTGCACGCGATGGAACAAGCGCCGCCGGCCACACGATCTCATTGAAAGCACAAGTCAAAATCCTGAGCCGGGAAGAACTCCGCCAGCGCGTGGAAGAGTGGCGGCACGCGGGCGAACACGTCACGCTGGCCAATGGCGGGTTCGATCTGCTGCACGTCGGCCACGTGCGTTACCTGCGCGGAGCGAAGGCGCTCGGTGGGAAGTTGGTGGTCGCGATCAACTCCGACGCGTCGGTGCGCACTCTCAAGGGCGAAGGCCGGCCGGTCATGCCGGCGGAAGAGCGCGCCGAGATTGTGGCTGCACTCGCTGATGTCGATGCGGTCGTGATCTTTCCCGAGCTCGACGTGCGGGCGATCATCCGCGAGATTCGTCCGGATGTTCAGGCCAAGGGCACCGACTACACCGCGGACTCCGTCCCGGAGCGCGACGCGGTGGCGGAGTATGGCGGACGCGTCGAGATCGTCGGCGATGCCAAAGACCACTCCACCAGCGAGATCGTTGCGCATTTTGAGCGCCGCTCGCGGCTCGAGCCGAGGAAATCTTGAGCGGCGCGTCTGAAACCAAATCAAAGATCGAGCGCCTGCTGATCGTACGCCTGAGCGCGATGGGCGACGTCATCCATACTCTGCCGGCAGCGCAGGCTCTGCGCCAAGCGTTTCCCGAAGCAATGATTGGATGGTTGATCGAGGAGCGATGGGCCGAATTGCTGTGCGCGCCCGGAACGCCGCGGCACGGGCCGTGCTCGGCGCAGCGGCCGCTTGCGGATTGGGTGCACACCGTCAAGCTGCGTGATTGGCCGAAGGCTCTGTTTACGATCTCTACACTGCAGCAGATGGCGAAGGCCTGGAATGACATTCGCAGCGTCGGGTATGACGTTGCGGTCGATCTCCAAGGTGCGATCCGCTCCGCGGTGCTGGCGCGCTGGTCGGGCGCGCGCGTGGTCTATGGCGCGGCTGAGCCACGCGAGTCTCCGGCGAGTCTTTGGTACACGCGCCGCGTGATCGCGAATGGAGTGCACGTGATCGAGCAGAATCTATCGGTTGCTTCCGCGGTTGCGCAGAGGAAGGTGAGCGTGCCGAGCGTAGAGTTGCCGCACGACCCGGACACCGAGCGACGGATTGCGGGCCGCCTGGCGGAGGCCGGCGTTCGCGATTTTGCCATTCTGAATCCGGGCGCAGGTTGGGGAGCGAAGCGCTGGCCCGCGGAACGTTATGGACGCGTGGCTCGCGCTCTGGCTGAGATGGGCGTGCGGTCGATTCTGAACTGCGGGCCGGGGGAAGAGGATCTGGTGCGCGAGGTCGAGGTTGCCAGCGAGGGCGCTGCCAAGGGCATCCAATGCTCGATCAGCGAGTTGATCGAGCTCACGCGGCGGGCGAAGTTGTTCATTGGAGGCGATACGGGGCCGCTGCACCTGGCGGCGGCATTGCAGGTTCCGGTCGTGGCGATCTTCGGGCCGACGGATCCGGCGCGCAACGGGCCTTATGGAACGCGCAGCATCGTCCTGCGCAATCCTGCGAGCCCGACCACACACGCGCGGCGTGCGCAGCCCGACGAGGGATTGCTCGAGATCGGAGTCGATGCTGTTGTCGACGCGGCACGCCGGTTGCTGGCGCCCGGCGAAAATGCGGGACGGAAGGATCTGGCCCGCATCGAAGGTGCGCATGGCTGAGTGGTCGCGGATTGAATGGGCGAAGATCGCGCGGCGCATCCGGGTGCCGCTGGGGTTCGCGTTTGCTGTGCTGTACTTCTGGCTGGCGCGGCCGACCTGGCGATGGCTGGCTTTGGGTGGCCTGCTCATCGTGCCGGGACTTGTCATTCGCGCGCTGGCTTCGGGGCATGTGCGGAAGAACGAGGCGCTGGCCACGTCGGGACCGTATGCTTACACGAGGAATCCGTTGTACCTCGGGTCGCTGCTGATGGGCGTAGGATTTGCCGTCGCGGCGCGGAGTTGGTGGGTGGGCGTTGCGCTGGTCGTGATGTTCTTTGCCATTTACGTTCCGGTGATTCGCGATGAGGAGGCGTTCCTGCGCGGGAAGTTCCCGGAGTTCGAGGAGTATGCGCGGCGGGTGCCGCGGATGTTGCCGAGAATCATTCGACATGCGAGAGCGGATGAGACCACCGGTGGATTCTCTTTCGATCTGTATTTGAAGCATCGCGAGTGGAACGCGCTGCTGGGAACTGTGCTTATGGTTGCCGCGCTCGTCGTCAAGATGAGGTGGTTCTCTTGAAAAGCAGAGTCGTCGAGGGAGTTCCGTTCATCGCCACCGCCGGTACAGGCAGGGTAGGGTCCCTTCGGCAAGCTCAGGGCAGGCTCTTCGACTGCGTTTCCGTCCGCTGATCGCGGACGAAAACTTCGCTCAGGATGACAGACTTGTGGTTCACTTCTTCGCCAGTAATTCCTTCGCGTGGCTCAGCTCTGGGCGCGTGGAGCTTCCGCCTTCGCAGGTCTTCAGCAACGTGGCGTAGTACTCGTTGGCCTCGCTTTGTTGGCCGGCTTGTTCGGCGGCGCGGGCTGCGCCGTAGAGGGCGTTGAAGCGGTTGGGGTTTAGTTTCAGGTCGATCTGGTATTCGGTTAGTGCCTGCTGCGGATGCTTGGCTTCGAGCAGCAGGTCGGCGAGCATTTCGCGGGCGGGGATGCCCTCGGGCTCGTCGCCCAGTTTGTCGTTCTTGTCGGCAATGGTGCGGAGGATGGAAGCGGCTTTGTCGTCTTCGCCTTCGGCGTGGAGGATCCAGGCTTCGGCTTCCTGATAGTCCTGTTGCATGCCTTCTGCGGAGTTCGTCCTCTTTTCCGCCAACATTTTTTGACGCAGGGTTTCGATCTCGCGCAGGTCCTTGTGGGCTTCGGTCAAATCGCCGCTGCGGGCGGCGCCGATGGCACGCGCCCAATACGTAACGTCCAGATCTCCCGGAAGAGCGCCGGAGACGGGCTGCAGCGCGGCCGCGTCGGACCAATGGCGAAGCTCCAATGCGTACATCGCCGGGAAGACGCTGAGCGCGTTGGTTTGCGGATCGAAATCGTGGCCGTACATCGACTCCATCTTGGGCATGGTCTTGATTTCGTCGATCACTTTGGCGGCCTCGGCCTCGCGCCCGGTCTGCAGGTAGGCGTAGACGAGGAAATGCATGGCGTGGAACTGGTGGCCTTCGCCGCCCATGTGCATGGCGGCAGTTTTGCGGGTCGCGGCTACGGAGGCGAGGTTGGAGTTGATGTCGTCTTGCCAGAGGCCGACGCGGGCGAAGATGTGGCTCGGCATGTGCAGCGCGTGCGGTGCGGCGGGCGCAACCTGGGCGTAGCGGCGCGCGGCGGGGATGCCGAGTTGCGCCAGTTGCGGCTTGTCGTAGCTGTGGATCAGGTAGTGCGCCACGCCGGGATGGTCGGGTTCGGTGGCGAAGAGCTTCTCCAGGATCGTGGCGGCTTCTTTGCGGTTGGCGAAGGTTTCGTCGTTGTGGGGCTCGCTGGCAAGGAGCGAGAGAGCGTAGAACGTGGCGGCTTCGTGATCGTCGGGATAAGACTCATACACCTTCTTCATTGCGTCGGAATAAGCCTTGGCGCGGGCGGCGTGGTCGAGCTTCGCGGAATTGCTGTAGAAGGCGCTGATGGCGGCGATGTAGGAGTGCTCGCGTGGAGTGGCTTTTTGGCCGAGCTTTGTCGCGGTGTTCACTTCTTCCAAACCGCGCGCGATCACCTTGGCGTCGGGCTCGTTCCAGAGCTGATGCCAGATGCTCATGGCTACACCCCAGTGGGCCATGGCGCAGTGCGGATCGTCTTTGGCGATCTGGAGGAATTCCTTTTCGGCCTCTTCGTACCAGAACGAGTGCAACAGAGCGACTCCGCGGGCGAAGGGCTTTTGCACCGACGCGGCGCAGGAGATGGGGAAGTGGACGGTGCCGAGTTGCGTCTCGGTGAGGTCTTCGTGGTGGTGATGAGCTTTGTCTTTGTCCTCGTCGTCCGCGAAGGCGGCGAGGTTGAGGAGGCTTAGGAATAGGAGTAGGCACGCGAATCGTTTCATTGGTTGACCCCACCAGCGAAGGTGACGCGATTCTAGTCATGGGTGCGGAGAGGGTCAAACGTTGTAATGGGATGGGGGAGATAGAGGTGACCCAAATCACTGACAAGGGTCGTCTCTTTCTGGTTACATTGCTTTGGCCATTCGCCTCCCGAAGGCCCCGTCCCTCCATTGAGATAAAGCACTCCCTGAGGCCGAAGACCGATTCCCTAACGTACGATTTTCTGTCAAACCACTCAAATCAATGAGGAGGATTGTATGAAACTAAGAATCATCTTCCTGTTTCTGTTGGTGATGTGCGTCGCTGTTCTTGCCTCGGCTCAGAATGGGCCGAACCCGATCATCTACCAGCCAAACGAAAACATCTACGGCCTGTCGTACGGCGACTGGACGGCAGCATGGTGGCAGTACTTGATGCAGTACACGAACGACATCAATCCGTACTTCGATACGACGGGGTCGCTCTGCAACCAGGGCCAGGGTGGACCGGTGTTCTACCTTGTCGGCTCGCCGACGGGTGCGACGTTGACAACCCGCTATTGCACGGTCCCAGCCGGCAAGGCACTTTTGATCCCCCTAGTCGACGCTGAATGCTCGACGATCGAAGCCGGATCTTTCCACATCGACAATGCGTCACAGGGACGTACCTGTGCGGAAAGCTGGGTGGATGGCCTTGGCAGCATCAGAATGACGATTGATGGCTATAAGGTAAAGGACCTAACCAATTATCGTTTCCAGTCGCCGTTCTATTATTTCAATGTTCCACCGGATAACAACTTTACCGGCACGGTTGGCCCGACTGAGGGCCGGTCGGTCTCCGACGGCTACTGGGTGATGGTGAAGCCGCTCAGAACCGGCGTGCATGTGATCCATGTCTACGCGAACATCGCAGAAGGGTTGGCAGCAGGTTCGATTCAGAATTTCACGTACGTGCTGACGATACAGCACTAGAGTGCTGCCGTCTCACATGTTATCTGGCAAAAGCCGCTCTTCGGGGCGGCTTTTTTGTTGATAGCTGTTGCAAGCAGCGTTAGCACGCACTGACGTGGTGTGGGTGGAGTCTGTGTGGCGGCGAGGAAGGCAGAACTCCCTTCGGTCGGAATGACAAGTGAGTGCCGTAGGGGTGCAGGCTGATAAGTCGGGGTGAATGCTTCGGATGGGGTGGCGAGGGTCCCCACCCTTCGACAGGCTCAGGGCAGGCGTTCTCGCGAAGGACGCGCGAAAGAAAGTAACGGCAGCATATTTCGACGTCGACTGTTCGCGGGCCGGGAGCCCGCGCCACATTCCTTGCTTAGAGCTTCTTCTGCGAGCTCAGAGCCAGAACAATGGAGCCAGGCCGGCTACGGCCAGGGCTACGAGGAGCGGGAGGCTTTCGCGGCCGGTCTTTCGGTCGGCGAGGATGTAGGAGTAGATGCCTTTGGCCAGGTTGTTGCTGGCGGCGGCGATGAGGACGCCGCTGGCGGCTACGTTGACGGGAGTGAGCGTGCCGGCGGCCTGGGTCATGCCCATGATGAAGGGATCGACGTCGGCGACGCCCATGACGGCGCCGAGGATGCGGATGCCGGAGCGGCCGAGGTAGGTGACCACCAGTTGGGTGGCGACGAGCATGGCGAGAAAGAGGATGGCGAAGAGGAAGGCGGCCATCAGTTCGAGGGGATTGCCGGGCTCGAATTCGCGCTTGAGCTGAGAGGAGACGGGATCGGGACGGTGGGACCAAAACCATCCGGTGGCGATGGCGGCTGCGGCGAGCGCTAGAAAGGCCGGAGCGAGCGTGGCGGCGAGAGGGCGACTGAAGAGGGTGAGAAGAGCGGCGAGGCGAAGATACATCATGCCGGAGGCGATGAGGATGCCTCCGGCGAAAAGGTGTGGGCGCTCTTCACGGGCGGCGCGGCGGGACATGGCGACAGTGGTGGCGGTGGAAGAGTAGGCTCCGCCGAGGAGGGCGGCGAGCACGACTCCGCCGTGTTCTTTCGTGGCCTTCTGCAGGACGTAGCTGCCGTAGGAGACGGTGCTGACGGCGACGACCACCAGCCAGGTCTTGAAAGGGTTGATGTGGAAGGGACCGATTTCCTGGCGGGGAAGTGCGGGCAGGATCACCGCGGTGAGAAAAAGAAACTTAGCGAAGGTGAGAATCTCCTGCGGTGCGGTGCGTTTGGCAAGAGCCTCGAGGCCCACCTTCAATTCCAGGAGCAAGAGGCTGGCCACGCTGAGGGCGGTGGCGATCCAAAGGTGGTCGTAATAGATGAGAGCTCCGACCAGGTACGTAGTGAGGCCGGACATTTCGGAGGTGACGCCCGCAGCTTCAGAGTGCGAGATCTTGTGCCAGTAGGAGAGCAGGAGGAAGGCGCCGACTACGAGGAAGCCGAGGGTCACTGGCAGGAGTTGAGCACCGGAGAGAAGGGCGATGGAGTAGCCGATGAATCCGATGAGGGGGAAGGTGCGGACTCCGCCGAAGAAATAGGAGGTGGTGGAAGACTTTTGCTCCTCGCGCTCGAGTCCGATGAGGAAGGACAGGAAGAGAACGAGGACGATCTTGACGCCTTCAGGCGGCAACAGACGGTAGAGGTCCACTTGCGGTATGCCTCCGGTTACGGCTAGCAAGTATAGACCGGGCCGAGGCAATCGAGGGACGGGTTAGTCCGTTCGCAGTGCCTTCATGGGGTCCACTTGTGTGGCGTGCATGGCAGGAAGAAACATTGCTGCGAGAGATGCCGCCACGAGCAAGGCGGCCGCGATGGCGTACACCGGCGCGTCGAAGTTTCGCAGCGGAAGCGGAGAGTTCTTGAGCAAACGAGTAAACGTCCATGCCGCGGGTTCAGCAAGCGCGATCCCACACATCAATCCGATTGCGATCTGCCGGCTCCCTCGCAGCAAGATCGAACGTAAGATTGAAACCCGATTCGCGCCCAGCGCCATCCTGATGCCGAACTCGTGTGTACGCTGGCTGATGGCGAACGACAGAACTCCGTAAACGCCGGTTCCGGCCAGCAACACCGCGATTGACGCCATCATGACAACGATGCGCGCCAGGGAACGCATCTGCCCGGCTTCCGCCTCCAGAGACTCCCAAATTGTCCGTGGTGCTTCTAATTGCGTAGGGTCAAGACTCCGTACCACATCTCTCACAGCACTCTTCATGGTGTTGGCACTTCCCGTGAAGCGGATGTACATTTGCCCATCCAGAGCCGCTGGATCGCGCAATGCGTAGAGTCGTGGGCCATCGGTGATGCCGAAACGTTCGGAGCGGGTATCGGCAACCACACCCACCACCACAGATCGTCTGTCGTCGGGAGTCGTGATGACTCTGCCGATTGGATTGTCGCCGGGCCAGAACTCCTCCGCAAAAGCCTGCGAAACCAGGACAACAGAACTTGCACTTGCGGAAGTTTCATCCGAGGGAAGAAAGGATCTTCCGGCAATCACGCGAATGCCAAATGTGCGCAAGAAATCGGTCGAAACGCTATCGAGGGACGCCGGCTTCCCTTGCCCTTTCTCCTGATTTGATAACCGAATCTCGGTCGGTGGCGACTGGCGGAAGGGCTGCAGACTCTCGTAGGCCAGAGACTGCACGCCGGGAATCGTACGGATCCGCGTTTCCAAGGCACGATAAAAACTGAGAGCTGCGGTGCGATTTTCGGGAGAGGTATCGATGTCCAGCGGGACAGCAAGCGTGTGGCGGGTTTCGAATCCAGGGTCCATGCCGGTGACCATGCCCGGGAGGCGCCCAAACAGAACTGCAGCGGAAAGGAGAACAAAGCTCATGGCGATCTGCGCAACGATCAGACCGCTTGTAATTCCGGACCGCATGGTGGTTGAGCCCTCGCGTCCTTTCAACGCAGTAATCAAGTCCAGCTTCCACGAGGCATGCAGGGGAGCGAGTGAAGAAGATACGGTGGCCACCAGGATCAGCACGGCAAGGTAGCCAAACACGCGCCAGTTCGGGTGCATGAGAGGCAGCAACCGGGACTGGCCAGGGTCCACCCCATTCATGATCAGCAATGGGACGCGATACGCGAGCACGATGCTCATTAGCCCGGATATCAAGGCTGCTAAAAGACTCTCCATCAGCAGCATGCGGATGAGCCGGGCTCGCCCGATACCGAGCGCAAGCCGAACCGCAATTTCACCCCGCCTCACAATCGCGCGGGAGAGAAACAACATGGTGACATTGCTGCAAGCCAACAGGAGCACCAGGAACAGCGGTCCCAGAATCAACGCCATAAGCGTCAAGACCAGATCATGAACCGCAGGGTTCTGAATAAACGACCCGTTGGTCAGTACCACCGACGTCTTGCGGTTCAACGGGGAGACCTTGCGCTCAACATAGGCGCGGTCCTGCCGCCGAAGAATGGCAGCCAACTCGGCCTGCGCATCCTGTCGGGAGTACGACTGCCGCAACCGAGCCGCCATTCCGAGCCATGGCGAGTCGGGGCTTGTCGACAGGTTGCGGCTGCGATCCACGATCGGCTGCAACGTGTATGGAATAAAGACTCCACCGGCAAGGAAATTTGCGTCATCCGAGGGCACAATGCCGATCACGGTAAAAGGCAAACCATTCAGATGGATTGTCCCTCCCACCACATGCGGGTCGGAGCCGAGCTGAGTCTTCCAGAACGGCTCACTGAGTACCGCTACCTGGGCGGCGGTGCCGCGGTCGCATTCGTGCGGAGTCAGGAAGCGGCCCAGTAGAGGGCGATCGATTCCGAACACATGGAAGTAATTGCACGTCACCAACAGAGTGGCGATGCGCCTCTGTTCCTGCTCGAGAATTGCGGAGGATTGTTGCCATGCGGCAGCGTCTTCGAGTGCGGTCGATTGCGTTCGAATTGCGTCGTAGTCTTCGGTGGTGAATGAGGAGAATTGTCCGGCTCCTGTGAACCAGCCTTCATACCGCGGATAGAGCTGGATGAAGCTGCCAGGATTCGTCCGTGTCGGCGCACTCAGGAACATCGCATTGAGCAGAGTGAACACACCCGCGTTAAGACCGATACCGAGCGACAAGGCAAGGATGGCAATGATGGAAAGCAGCGGTTCACGGCGTGCCGAACGAATGGTGTAGAGAATATCTTGCCGGTCAATCCACATGTTTGTACTCCCGGAAAGAACCTTGGACCCCAAGAATTCCAAACAACCCCGCGCTTGGCAAGCACGTTACTGGTTTTAGCCCGGCGGTGCAGGGGGACAGGACAGCAGAATCCTCCCTTCGGGCGGGATGACAAAGGTATTTCTCCAGCTGCGGACGCTCACTCCGTGCGGAGGGCGTTCATGGGTTCGATGCTGGCGGCGCGGCGGGCGGGGATGAATCCGGCGATCGCCGCGAATACGGAGAGGACCAGAACGGCTCCCGCCAGCGTTAGGGGATCGTAGGTCCTTACGCCGTAGAGTTGGCTGGACATCAGGCGTCCGCCCAGCAGCGCGACTGGAATGCCGATGACTAGTCCTAATCCTACCTGCCAGAAGGCGCCGCGAAGGATGAGAGCGAGGACGTTTCCGCGGTCGGCGCCAAGAGCCATCCGCAGGCCGATTTCGCTGGTGCGGCGAGCTACCGAGTAGGCCGTGATGCCGTAGAGACCCACCGAGGCCAGGACGAGCGCGAGCAGTCCGAACAGAGAGGTCAGGCGGCTGATGAGGCGTTCCTGACTGAAGTTGCCGGCGACCTGATAGTCGAGCGATCTGAAATCGATGATGGTGAGATTGGGATTGATGTTGGCGAGGGTGCGACGAATCAGGGGTTCGAGGCTGGCAGCGTCACCGGTGTAGCGGAGAGTGATGGAGTTGGGGAACAGGGAACGAGTCTCGCCGGTGATGGCACTGCGTTCTTTGAGCGTCGTATTCAGCTGCGTCATGGGACGGAAGTACATGGGGCGCACCGGCTCGCGCGGGTTGTTGTATTTGGCGTCGGCGACGACGCCGACGATTTCGTAGTTGGTGGAGGACCCGGGACCGTTGGTTCCGAAGTGGCGTCCGATGGGGTCTTCGTTGGGGAAGAATTTCCTGACGAACGTCCGATTGACCACCGAAACCAGGCGCGAGGTTGCGGTGTCCTGGTCGGTGAAGCCGCGGCCACGGACGACGGCTTGGCCGATGGTCTCAAAGAAATGCGGGCTCACGCGATCCCAGGACGAGAAATTGTGCTCGCCTGGGCCAGGTTCCGGCCGTCCTTCGACAGATACGCCCTCGCCCCAGTTATTGCCCTCGAGAGTGCTGTAAAGGGCGAGACCCGCGCTCTGCACACCGGGGAGAGCGGAGAATTCGCGCTCCAGGCGTTCGTTGGCGGCACCGATCGTGGCGGCGGTGTAGCCGGCGCCCGCGGGATCGAAGTGAAAGACATAGCGGTTGGCGGTAGCGATGCCGAAATCCTGATGC
>Ga0265338_10004009_pt1 | contig 20218 bp, 19 predicted proteins | sample 42126metaG_FD_193579 | JGI IMG/M metagenome (GOLD analysis project Ga0265338, IMG submission 193579) | Rhizosphere microbial communities from Carex aquatilis grown in University of Washington, Seatle, WA, United States - 4-21-26 metaG | ecosystem: Host-associated > Plants > Roots > Rhizosphere...
GTCTCGACGACGCCGTCAAGCAGTGCCGCCTTGCCGGATGCGTGCCGGTAGAGGATCATCGGGTCCCGGTCAAGCGCAGCCGCGAGGCGGCGCATCGACAGGGCGCCGGCCCCGTCCCGGTCGATGAGCTCAAGGGCGGTGGCGAGCACCAGCTCACGGGTGATCTTGCCGTCGCTGTTGCCCGCGGCGTTCCTGGCGGCCGACGGCTGGGACATCACGATGACACCTGCTCCCCTTTGGCTTCCTCGATGCTACCAAAGAAAATATAGTGTAGATCTACGCTGTTGACGCCCAATTCGTCAAAGTGTTACTGTAGGTCTACAGTGTAGAGTGTGGCCCATGACCACCGGTGACTACGAGGCCGCCCGGCTCCATACGGCGGAACGGCTCGAGTGTTTCAGGCATCTGACCTCAGCCTGGCGTACGCGGGCGGCTCGCACGATCCGCGGCGGGGCCGCGCCGGGACGGCTGAGTCCATTGTGCGGTTGAGGGGCGCTGTCAGGACGCGGCACGCGCGCCACTGCGAGGCCGATTAGGAGAACCGTAATGCCCATGACGTACGCGCTGCTCAGTACGTACCCGCCCACCCAGTGCGGGCTGGCTACCTTCAGCGCCGCGCTGTTCTCGCACCTTCGTGGACCAGGTGATCACGTGAGCGTAGTGCGTGTCCTGGACGAATCCGGGCCGCAGGGTTCAGCACCTCGGGCTGCGCCCGAGGTTGTATACGACCTAGTGAACGGTTCGCCGCGGAGCGCGGCGGCCGCTGTCGACGTGATCAGCGGCTTCGATGTCGCGATCGTGCAGCACGAGTACGGCATCTATGGCGGGCCCGACGGCGGCGACCTCGTTCCGCTGCTCGATGCCTTGCGCGTGCCGAGCATCGTGGTCCTGCATACCGTCCTGGCCCAGCCCACACCGCGACAGCGCACGATCCTCGACGGGGTCATCGGCGCCGCTAGCGCGGTCGTCACGATGACGCGGACGGCGCGGACGCGGTTGCTTGACATCTACGGAGCGGACCCCCAGAAGGTGGTCGTGATACCGCATGGCGCCGCGGACTACCGGGTCCCCGCGACCCTGCGCAAAGCAGGCCAGCCGCCCGTGGTGCTGACCTGGGGACTGCTGGGGCCAGGTAAAGGCATTGAGCATGCGATCGACGCGATCGCACTGCTGCGGGACCGAGGGCTGCACGTCGCCTACACAGTCGCCGGCGAGACGCACCCGCGGGTGCGGGCCCGCGACGGTGAGGCCTACCGGCGTTCGCTCGAGGTGCGGGCGAACGGTCAGGGGGTAGCGGATCTGGTGCGTTTCGACGCCCGGTTCCTGCCCGCCAGTGCCCTGGGTGATCTGATCGCCGCCGCGAACGTCGTGGTCCTGCCCTACGACTCGCTGGAGCAGGTGACATCGGGGGTGCTGATCGAGGCGATCACCGCGGGAAAGCCAGTGATCTCCACCCGTTTTCCGCACGCGATCGAGGTGCTTGGCGGCGGCACGGGACTCCTGGTCGAGCGGCAGGACCCGGCGGCCATCGCCAGCGCGCTGCACCGGGTGCTCACCGAGCCGGGACTGTCCGCGCGAATGAGCCGCCACGCGGGAGATCTCGCGCCGCAGTTGCTGTGGCCGGCGGTCGCCCGGAGCTACCGGGACCTCGCCCGCACGGTCGCCCGCTCCCGCGACGGAGCCGTGGCGTGAACTGCCCGGATCCGCCCTTCCGGCACCTGCTCAGGCTCACCGATCACATCGGCCTGTTTGAGCACGCCGAGGGCCCCACGCCCCGGCTTGAGCATGGTTACTGTGTCGATGACGTTGCCCGCGGCCTGGTAGTGGTGTGCCGGGAGCCGGAGCCGCGCCATGAGCTAGTCATGCTGGCGCGGCGCTATCTGTACTTCCTCGTGCAGGCGCAGGCACCCGACGGCAGGTTCCGGAACCGCCTTGGCTATGACCGTCGGTGGCAGGGAGACCCGGGAACCCACGATTGCTGGGGCCGCGCGCTGTGGGGACTCGGCACCGCCGCCGCCCGGGGCCCCGCCGCGGCGATCCGGGAAGAGTCGCTCGCCCGGTTCGACTCCGGCGCGCGGGTCAGCTCCGAGTGGCCGCACGCCATGGCGTTCGCTGCGCTCGGCGCCGCCGAGGTGCTCGACCTATCGCCCGGCCACCCGGCCGCGCTCGGCCTGCTCCAGGCCGCTGTCAGCGTTATCGGCGAGCCGCCCGCGAGCGCCGCGTGGCCCTGGCCGGCGCCGCGGCTCAGCTACGCGAACGCGGCGATCGCGGAGGCGGTCATCGTGGCCGGCTCGAGGCTCGGCGAAGACGCCGTTCTCCGCAACGGCCTGCGCATGCTGGAATGGCTGCTGGCCGTGGAAACCAGGAACGGGCACCTGTCGGTGGTGCCCACGGGAGGCTGGGGCCGGGGCGAGCACCGTCCCGGCTTCGACCAGCAGCCGATCGAGGTCGCCGCACTGGCCGACGCGTGCGCGCGGGCGGCGACGGTGACCGGCGACTCGAGCTGGCTGGACGGCATCGGCATGTGCGTGGCGTGGTTCCTCGGCGACAACGACGCCAAGACTCCCCTGCTCGACGCACAGACCGGCGGCGGCCACGACGGCCTCGGTCCCGCGGGTCGTAATCGCAACCAGGGAGCGGAATCGACGCTGGCGATGATCTCCGTGCTCCAGCATGGCTGCCGAGTGAGCACCGTGCGGCGGTGACGGGCGACGATCGTCCCATGCTGACCAGGACGCGGCACCGGCTGCGGCCCGACGCCTCGCGCACGGTGAGCCGGCTCTTCGTGCCTGGCCAGGAAACCCTGATCCAGGGCGACTCCCGGGCCAAGGCGGTCATCGATCGCGTCCTGGCGATGACCGAAGGCGAGGTAGACCATACGATCGCCCGCACGACGGGCAGGTTCGCCGGCCGGTTTCGCGACCTGGACAGCACCCTTGAGCGCAACTTCGCGCTAGTCGCGCACCGGCTCGGCGGCGGTATCACGGTGAGCGCAGCCCGGCGGCGCCTCATCGGCGCGTACTTCACCCAGCAGTACGCGCTGGAGGCCGCGGCTCTGTTCAACCCGTCGATCGTGCCGCATCCCGACCAGGCAGGCTGTGCCCCCGGAGAGCTCAGGTTCGTGATGAGCCTGCGCGCGGTCGGCGAAGGCCACCTGTCAAGCATCGAGTTCAGGACCGGCACGATCAGCGGCGATTCCGTGGTCAGTATCGAAAAGCCAGGACCGTTCCCCGACACCGGGCATTCCCGCCCCGGGGCCGGCGATCGTGGCGTCTTCCAGGAGAAGCTTGCCGAGCTCGGCCATGCCGGCGAGGACGCGCAGTTGCTGTGGAGCCTGCTGCCAGGGCGCTTCGGCCAGGCTGAGCTCGATGCCGCCATCAGCGAGCTTTCCCGGCAGCGAACGACCCGCGGAGACTGCACCGCACTCATCGAGCGAGTGCGATGGGTGGCCGCGTCCAGCTACCAGGTTGAGTTCGATGAGGAGCACGCACTCTCCGAGCGGGTGCTGTGGCCAGCGGGACCGGCCGAGAGCCACGGAATGGAGGACGCGCGGTTCGTGCGCTTCACCGATGGCGAAGACCTGACCTACTATGCGACGTACACCGCGTTCGACGGCAGCGGCGTCGCATCACACCTGCTGGAAACCACCGACTTCCGGACCTTTACCGTCTCACCGCTCGCGGGCCCCGCTACCCAGAACAAGGGCATGGCGCTGTTTCCCCGCCGCATCCGCGGCCGCTACGCCGCGCTGTCTCGCTGGGACAGGGAGAGCAACGCGATCGCGTACTCAGCCGACCGCCATCGCTGGGGCCCGGCCGTCACCATCCACGCGCCCGCGCGCCCCTGGGAGCTGATCCAGCTCGGCAACTGCGGCTCGCCGATCGAGACCCCGGCGGGATGGCTGGTCTTCACCCATGGCGTCGGCCCCGTGAGGGAGTACGCCATCGGTGCCATCCTGCTCGACCTGGACGAGCCCGAGCGGCTGATCGCCGCACTGCCGGAACCGCTCCTCGTGGCCGACGATTCCGAGCGCGACGGATACGTCCCCAACGTCATCTACTCCTGTGGCTCGCTGCTGCACCGCGGGACGATCGTGCTGCCCTACGGCTGCAGCGATTCCTCGGTGCGGGTCGCGACCGTCGACCTCGCCCAACTGCTGGCCGAGCTGACCAGATAAAACGGGACATTCCTAACTGGCCGCGCACGTGCGCTCAGGGCCCGGCTTGGCTCGGTCTGATGAGCTTGTTCTGCTGGGCCGCGCAGGCGGGCTGGTGCCCGGCCGGGAACCGCGTCTGCGCCGCGACGGTGGTGACCATGCCCCGGGCGCACACCTGCGGGCTGGGCGTCATCAGGCTGAGTGTCAGCAACGCCCCCGTGGCCATGGCCAGCCCGACGACGGCCGCTACTCCCGGCCGCATCCACCGCTGCCGCTGCCAAGGCCGAGCCGTGACCCGCTCGGTCAGGGGCATTGCCTCGTGGCTGGTCAGCCTGGTGAAGATGGCGAACAGCGGTCCGAGACTGGGATGATCGTCCGCCAGCGTTTTCTCGATCTGGTTGAGTGCGCGCCGCTGGCTCGTCGGCAAGCTCATCCCGTTATCCTGCTGGGCCGGACCGGCTGCTCTGCGGCGCCCGTCGCGTCTTCCCCGGTCATCCACGCGCTCGCCGTGTCGCGGGACTGCGCGTTGACCCGGCGGCTGATTAGCCGTCCGCGGGCTGCGCGCCGCTCTTCCTGGGTGGTTCCGCCCCAGATGCCCTCCGGCATTGCCTCAAGGGCGTAGGACAGGCAGTTCGCGCGGACGGCGCAAGGACCGCAGACCGCCTTGGCCGCTTCGACCTGGCGAGCCGCCGGGCCCGTTCCTGCCGCGACGGGAAAGAACAGTTCGGGATCCGCCTGCTGGCAGGCACCGCGCGACATCCAGCTCAGGGAGCGCGCTCCGGACGTGACCGGCGGCACCGCAGGCTGCCTGCCTGCCCCCGCGGTGCCAGCCTCGGCCCATGACCTAGGCCATGTCTCAGTATCTGCAACCCGTTTGGACATGTCCGTGCCTCCGGCGGTATGCCTCGATTGGCCGCCGGGGTCTAGAGCAGTTCGGCAGTGCGAGCATAAGGCCGACCCGGGTAAACCGGGCGGTCCAGCGACTGCCCTTTCAGGGTAACGAAACGTCTGGCTTCGTCACAAACGACCTTCGTCTTCCCGCGCAAGGCTTACGTAATCGCCAAACTGGCTGGCGTGAGCCAGCCGAGGCGTTTCGACATGGCCCTGGCGCAGCTGACAACGGCGCGGACGTGGCCGGAGTCGTCGGCGGCGCGCCACAGCACCGACCACGGGTAGTCGGAGGCCGGGCCGGTCAGCGGCCGCCAGGTCGTACCCGGGAGTGCGGCGATGCAGGAGGAGGGAACGCAGTACAGGCAGCGCCCGGCGGCGACCAGGCTGGCGGCCGCCCGGATGCTCTCCACCGTCCCCTGGTAGACGGTCGGGGTGAAGCCGGCCGCCCGGCACATCTCAACGGTGAACTGGTTGAACTCCGGGGCCCAGGCCTCCTCGGCGAGCAGCAGCGCTTCCCGGGCAAGCGCCGCGACCGAGACGCCGTCCAGCTCGGCGAACGGGTGACTAGTCGGCACCAGGACCCCCAGGGGGTCCTGGCGGAACAGCATCGACGCGACCTGCGGCGGGGCGAGCGCCGCGCGGCCGACGCCAACGTCCAGGCGACCGTCGGACAGCAGCTGGTACTGCACGGGCACGCTGGCCTCGACCTGGTGGATCACCAGGCCGGGGTAGCGGGCCTGGACCTCGTGCAGGATCTGCGGCATCGAGTCGTAGCTGGAGTCGATGATGCCGACGCGCAGCGGCGCGGAGGCGCCCGCCGTGTTCCTGGCCGCGTCCGCGGCGCGTTCCGCGTGCGCGAGGATCTGCCGCGCCTCGACCAGGAACACCACCCCGGCAGCGGTCAGCGACACATGATGAGTGCTGCGTTCCAGGAGGCGGACGCCCAGCTCGCGCTCAAGCCGCTGCACCTGCTGGCTCAGCGCCGACTGCACGATATGCTCCCGCTCGGCCGCCCGGCCGAAGTGCAGCTCCTCCGCCAGCGTCACGAAGTAGCGAAGCTGCCGAAGCTCCATGCCCGCCGCCAGGTCCCAGTCCAGTCCATTCCCGGCTCCCTCACCGCAACCGCCCCAGATCGCGACCACGGGGCAATCGCCAGGGCCGTCCAGGGACCGGATCACCGAGCCGGGGTCCGGGGCGTGAGATAGGAGATCCTCCACCAAGCTTACTTTCCCGAGCACTGCGGTGAACACGCCGGGCACATCTCCCCCGGGTGATCGGTTCTGGTGATGGGCCGTGCTCGCATCGCCTCTTTCCGCCTGCGCGCTACGGAAGTTGACTCAAGGATGACCGATCGAGCGTTCCCATCTCGCGGAGGAGGTTGCCATGATCTCCGGTCAGAGCATGATCCAGGGCGGGACGGCCGCAAGCCCGAACGGGACGGCACCGCGATGCGAGCACCTCGACGGCCTCGCGCCGGTCACGCCCCGGTCAGCTGACTGCCGGGACTGCCGGGACGGCCGGGACCGCCAGGCGAGCCTTGTGGTCTGCCTGACCTGCGGCTGGGTCGCCTGTTCCGATGACTCGCCGAACCAGCATGCCAAGGCGCACTACGAGGAGACCGACCATCCGGTCGCTGCCAGTCTTGCGCCGGATCCGATGTGGAGATGGTGCTATGTCCACCAGCGTCCCGTCTGAACCTGCTCCAAGGAATGGAACCATGACGACAACATCAAGCGGCGGGCCGCCGTCCGATACGCCGTGCCCGCCCGATACGCTTTGCCCGCCCGATACGCCGTGCCCGTGCGGGCATGGCGCTGACGAGCATGATTCCCTCGCTTCCCGCTACTGCCAGGCGACGGCCGAGGGTGCTCTGGACCGAGGCTGCATGTGCGTCCCAACATCCGTTCGGTTCTCTTATGACGGCGTGAACCGCTGATCGCCAGCCTGAGGACGCCCCGACGAGGAGCGAGTAGCGATCACACCGCCCGCTTGGCACCACCGGTCCGTGCCTACTTGTCAGTGGTGATGCGTACCGTGCCACGGATGACGTCGCCGGACAATTCGGTGAGAGGGTGGTTGTGGTCGCGGGCGTAGCGGCGCAGTACGACAAATGCCTCGTCGGGGGTAACCCGGAGCCGCTCGGCGAGGACTCCCTTGGCCTGCTCGATCATGACGCGGCTGTTCAGCGCCCGTTGCAGTTGCCCGGCCACGACTTCATGCTGGCGCACGGACCGTTCCTGCAGGATGCCGATGGTGGCCACGTCCACGAGTGCCGTGGCGGCCACCACGACCGCTGGGTCCAGCCCGTCCGGCGCGATCTTAAATAGATTCAGTGTCCCGATGACCTGGTCGCGCAGCCGCATCGGGATGGCATGCACCCCGGCATAGCCCATCTCCCGCGCGGCGGCAGAGAACCGCGGCCACCGCGCCACGGCCCAGTCTGAGCGGATATCGCTGACAATGACCGCCTGCCGGGTGCGGTAGCAGTCCAGGCACGGTCCCTCATCATTCTGGATCTGGAACAGCTCCACAACTCTGGCCTGCTCGGTCGAGGCCGCTACCAGCCGCAGCGTGCCCCGGCTGTCCGCAAGCAGCAGCCCGGCCGCGTCCACCTCCAGCAGATCCACGCACTGGTCGGTGAGCGTCTGCAGGAACTCGATCAGGTCATAGCCGACGACCAGCGTGTCCGCGAGCTTCACGAACGCCTGCGCCAAGCGTTCGTCCACCGTTACTGCCATGGCTGAAAGACTAGCGCCCGCGCCACGTGCTGGCGTCGCGGAAACCACGTTCATGGCCCCGGATCGGGAGCAAACCGCAGCAGGCGCTTAACAACGTCGCCCGCGATGTTGTGCAGCGGCGTGCTGGCGGCGAACGCATGCGCCCGCAGCCGGACGAATGCCTCCTCCAGGCTGACGTCCAGCTGCACCGAGATCATCCCGACCGCCTGGTACACCTCGGCGCGGCTGTCTGACAGGCCGTCAAGCGGATGGTAGCCGGCCAGTCCGCTGATGCCCGATGCCGAGTCGAGCAGCAGCTGCAGCGCGATGTCGGCGAAGACAAGCGCATCCGCCAGCTGTTGCGGCGCGAGCGGGCCCGGCTGCGCCCGGTACAGCGACAGCATGCCTACCCGGATCGCCCCGGCTTGCAGCGGGAACGCGAACAGCGCCCGGGCCCCGGCGGCCACGGCCGCCGGGGCGAAGCCCGGCCACCGCTCCGTCTCCGACTCCAGGTCCGGGATCAGCACCGGTGACCCGAACATGAAATCCTCCACGCCCGGCCCCTCCCCGGTCGTGAGCAGCAGCTCTTCCAGCCAGGTGCTCAGCTCATCGGAGGCGGACAGCGGCTCGCGCACAGCCGGGCCGCCCATCGCGGTCACGCTGGCGCCGTCTACCCCGAGCTGTCCCGCCGCCGCCAGGCACAGCGCGGCCAGTGACGCCGGCGCGCCGCCCTCGCCGGCCGCGGCGATCCACGCCCATACTCGCGCCGCTCGCTCGCCTGCCACGTCACCATCCTCGCCCCCGCGTCACCACCGCGGGCGGCTTACCTGCTAATCGCTCCGGTGGGCGGCGGGCTGGCGCCCGCAAGCCGCCGGAGAGCCGGCCGCTTGTCAGCGGACGCCGCCTCGGAGCATGCGTTCATGGCGATGCGCCGCCAGCGCATCTTAACGGCTGACGCCGGATCGGCGCGGCCGCATGCAGGCAGGCTCCCCGCGCTGGCGGCTGCCTCGGCCACGCTGGCGGGAAAATCGGAACCGCTACCCTCCCAGAGGATCGCGAGAACCCGCTGTACCCACTGCCGCGGCGCGGCTAGCAGCAGGTCGCCCCCGGCACCGCGAGCACACCTACGGCCGCGCGACAATGCCGCGATACCGCTGGCGTCGATGAACTCAAGCCCCGACAAGTCCACGATGATCCGAGGCCCGCGCGCCGCGACAGCCACGAGGGTGTCCGCCACGGCCTGGGCATCTACCAGGTCAAGCTCCCCGTGCAGGGCCACGACCACGTGGCTGCCGGATTCACCAGAACCCCAGTTCATGCTGAACATAGGAGTGCCTTCCTGCATCGCAGCAAGGCGGGGTCCCGGCCCAGCGGCTAGTCTGGCTAGCTTCTTCCCAAAGACTACGCTCAGTACCTACCCATGAGCTATCCGTAGTACCGGCCGACGTGCGGGCAAGGCGTCGAAGAGCAGGCCCGCCCCTGCAAGGCCCGCCTCCGCCACCGCCTGCCCGTCACGGACCGATACTCATGGTGTCCTGCCTTCGCTGATTACTCTGCGCGGACTGATGTGCTAGGAGGGCTATCGGCAGCGGGCTGGCCGTTAACCGGTTGTGACGGCGGGGCGGTGGTCCCGCGCCCGAACAGCTGCCACCGGCCACGTACGCCGTCACCGTGCCCGTTCCCGGCCGAGAGGCGGTCGCCGCCGTCCGGGACGTCGCCGTTCCCCAAGGTGCTCGCGGCGTGGGCGCGGGCGGTCTCGCGCTGGTCGAGCAGGTCGTCGCGGTCCTTGCGGACGGCGGCGGTCTCGCTGCGGGAACTCTTCAGCCCGCGGCGGGCCTCGTGGCCACGCCGGGAAGTGCGGCGGGCGCTGGCCAGCAGGAGGCTCAGGCCAACCAGGGCGACCACCCCGACCACGATGCCGTACAGGAACAGCTCGCCGGTCGACCCGGTCACGTGATAGCCGAACACCGCGAACGGATGAGTGAGCGCGTGGCTACTGCCGTCATTGGACAAGACGCCGACCACGCCGACGACCACTGCCGCAACGAGGACGAGAAGTCCGATAATTATGATCATCACATACTCCGGGAATCTGAGTTACAGACGTCGACGAGGGAAGGTTCCCCGGAGCTCTCACCGTGCTCCAGCAGTGACGTTTCACAGTCACCGGACGGTGTACGCAAAAAACTCCGGAACCTGCCGCAGCCTCCGCGGGAAAACCTGCGGACGCGGCTGCCGGGGTCCGGAGCAACATTTTTATAATACGCGCCTGCTGGCTCCGGTTGGACGGGCCCCCCAGAGCGGGTTACCGCGGCCTGACTCCGCTCTTGGACATTAGGGCTGCGATGGCGTATTATCAGGATATCGCTCCGGATATCTGGCAGCTGCCCCTCGGGAATACGGGGAGGCAGCGCAGTCCCGGAGTTTTCTTTTTAGGTCGGTGCCGTTAAGGCGCAGTGGCCCAGTAAAGGGCAAGAGCCCGCGGGAGCTAATTCCTCCCACCGCGACCTGTCGCGCAGGACCGGCTACCCCGTACGTCAAATTCTTACTGACTGAGGAGTCGGTTATGGGCATCATCGCATGGATCGTTCTCGGCCTGGGAGCAGGCCTGCTGGCAAATATGCTGGTCCCCGGCAGGAGATCGCAGGGACTCTTTCTCACCTGCCTGATCGGGGTAGCCGGGGCGCTGGCCGGCGGCTGGGCCGCCACCGAGCTGTTCCACGTCCACACCCTGCACGGGTTCTTCAACCTCTCGACATGGCTGACCGCCATCGCCGGCGCGGCAGTCCTGCTGCTGATCTTCCACCTGTTCTCCACGCGCGGGTCGACGCGCAGGACCGCCCGCGGACGGCGGCGGACGGGCTGGGCGCACCGGTAACCGGCCCGACCGTAGAGGGCCGGGCCGGGGCCGGGAATGAACTCGGCGTCGGCTCGGCTATACGGAGCGGTCGTAGTTGTTTGTGTGTTCGTGTCATTTGCGCGCTCGCAGGGAACGATGTTGCGGGCGCAGCTCCAGGGACTTAGGGAAGTCGCGTCGAGAACCGACCCCGGGTACCGCATCGTGCGGACCCGAATCCAGCCTCATAAGGAGCGACATGTCACAGGGAACCGTCAAGTGGTTCAACGCGGAAAAGGGCTTCGGCTTCATCGGGCAGTCCGAGGGCCCAGACGTTTTCGTGCATTACTCGGAGATCGAGAACGACAGCCACGGCTTCCGTACCCTCGAGGAGAACCAGCAGGTGGAGTTCGAGGTGACCCAGGGCCCGAAGGGCCCGCAGGCCACCCGCGTCCGCACCGCCTGATACGAGGCAGGCCAAGCCTGCTCAGCGGACAACGGTTAGCCGTGGGCCGACGCCACCTGGTGGCGTCGGCCCACGTCGTGTCCGTCGTCACGGTAATCCGCCGCGACGGAGGCCGGGCTCGAGCCGCTCAGGCGGGGATATCGGCCTGCCGGTGACGTTCTCATAGGCTTGATGCATGCTCGAAGCCGGGAGCCGCAAGCGGAATCAGCCGGCCCCGCCGCACGTACTGTTCGAGGCACTGACTCAGCCCGACCGTGACCCCGCGCGGCCATGGCTAGCACTGCTGGACGACGAGCAACGTCCTCGCCTGCTCAAGACCAGCAAGCCGGGCCTCGTGGTCTGGTCGTCGTTGTGGATCAAGCGGCCCGATGCGATCGTGCGCTTCGACCTGCCTCCCGACCGCAGCGGGTACGGAACCGATCTTCGCTGGACGCTGCTGGTCGAGGAGCCCATGCCGGACGCATCTCTGGTCGGGCACATGCGCAAACGGCTAAATCAGCTGATCAACGCCAACCTGAGATTCACATTCGGCCAGTAGCCACAGGATCGCCATGACGTCCGGGCTCCCAGGAGCGTGACGCGGGGGCGGTGGTCAGTGAGTCAGGGCGGCGGCCACGGCGGTGTAGGCGGGCTTGGGATTGCCGTTGGAGTCGAGCAGGCCGAAGCCCTCCCCGCCGTCCTGGTCGCTCCAGGTGTAGATATAGAAGGCCCCGATCCAGCTGGTGTCCTTGGCGGCGGTGATGGCCTGGGTGAGCTCGGTGGTCTGCTGGGCGTCGGTGACGTTGCCGGTGGGGGCGCCGAACTCGGTGATCCAGATCTTCTTGGCGCCGTCGCCGTGGGCGATCATGAGGCTGCGCAGCGACGGTCTCGTTTGGTCCATCTCGAACCAGGCGCCCTGGGAGTCGTTGTCAGGGTCGGCCGGGAAGGTGTACGGGTGGTCACCGACCGCGTCGAAGCTGCCCTGGGCGCCGGCGGCGTACATGTCCGCGAGGAACGTGACCGGATCGATGACGGTGCTGCTGCCGGGGGCTAGGCCGGCCGATATAACCACCGAGGACGGGTCGGCTGACTTGATCTTGGCGTAGGCGGCCTCCAGGTCGGCGGTGTAGGCGGCCGCGTTCGGGCTGGGGGACCAGAATTGACTGTTGTTGGGCTCGTTCCAGATCTCGAAGTAATCGGCTCCCTTGGAGCCGTACCGGGCGGCGACGGCGCCGGCCCAGGCGCCGAACTGGGCCGGGCTGGCTGGCTGGGCGAACTGGCCGCTCGCGCCGGCGGCCGCGGCCCAGGGCGGGCACCCGTCGATGATCAGGTCGGCGGTCAGGCCGACCTTATGGACTGAGGCCATGATGGCGTCCAGGGCGCTCCAGTCGAAGCTCCCCTGGCTGGGTTCCCCGCCGGCCCAGTTCGCGTCGACCCGGACACTGGTCATCCCCATCGACTTCATCTGCTCCAGCTGATGCACCTGGTCACTCGAGCTACTGTCGAGCAGCTCGGCGGCGGCGAACCCAACCAAGCCAGAGGCCGACAGTGCGGCCGTGGGCCTCTGCGATGCCGGAACAGCTGCGGGCGAGAGGTGAGCGTGCCAAGTCACGGCGGGGCTCGCCTGCGCGCTCACGTGCCCGGAACTACACCCGGAAGTGACCAGCATGACGCTGAGGCCACCCAGCACCGCCACGCCGACCGCACCACTAGCCCGACGCCTTCGAGACTTTCCGCTCATGACCTTCCTGACACTTCTGTTCGCGACGAGATACGGCTGGGACACATGCCTCCAGTAACCGCGACGCGCATGACCCGGAAACACACACTTAGCACCTGTAGAACCTACTATGCCGCGGGCGGTGGACCCGGGGTTTGGGCTCTGTATTTGCTCAGACGTTGACCTGAACTCCACCAGATTCCGTTGCCGATGACCATGGCATCGGACCGGCTCCGGTCAGCGCGCCGGGGCGGCGGTCAGGAGGTCAGGAGGTCAGGAGGTCAGGGCGGCAACGGCGGTGTAGGCGGGCTTGGGATTGCCGTTGGAGTCGAGCAGGCCGAAGCCGGCTCCGCCGTCCTGGTCGCTCCAGGTGTAGATATAGAAGGCCCCGATCCAGCTGGTGTCCTTGGCGGCGGTGATGGCCTGGGTGAGCTCGGTGGTCTGCTGAGCGTCGGTGACGTCGCCGGTGGGGGCGCCGAACTCGGTGATCCAGATCTTCTTGGCGTCGTCGCCGTGGGCGATCATGAGGCTGCGCAGCGACGGGGTCGTCTGGTCCATCTCCCCCCAGGCGCCCTGGGAGTCGGTGTCAGGGTCGGCCGGGAAGGTGTACGGGTGGTCACCGACCGCGTCGAAGCTGCCCTGGGCGCCGTCGGCGTACATGTCCCCGAAGAACGTGACCGGGTCGAAGCTGCTTGAGGTGTTGGCGGCGGGGGACAGGCCGGCCGATATCACCACCGAGGACGGGGCGGTTGCCTTGATCGCGGCGTACGCGGCGACCAGGTCAGCGGTGTACGCGGCCGGGTTCGGGGTGGGGGACCAGAATTGACTGATGTTGGGCTCGTTCCAGATCTCGAAGTAATCGGCTCCCAGGGAGCCGTACCGGGCGGCGACCGCGGCGGCCCAGGCGCCGAACTGAGAGGGGCTGGCTGGCTGGCCGAACTGACCGCTCGCGCCGGCGACCGCGGCCCAGGGCGGGCACCCGTCGATGATCAGGTCGGCGGTCATGCCAGCCTGCTGGACTGACGCCATGACCCGGTCCAGGGCGCTCCAGTCGAAGCTCCCCTGGCTGGGTTCCCCGATGGACCAGTCCGCGTCGACCCGGACAGTGTTCATTCCCATCGACTTCATCTGCTCCAGCTGCTGCAGCTGAACACTCGGGTCATCACCGAGCAGCTCGGCGGCGGCGAACCCAATCAAGCCAGAGGCCGACAACGGGGCCGTGGCCGCCGGCGATGCGGAAACAGACGCACCTGGCGACGGGGGCGTCAGCAGCGCGGGGAAACCCGGAAACGCGGAGAAAGTCGGAAACGCGGAGAAAATCGGAGACGGAGAATCAGCGAGCGGCGGCGGGGAGTCGGACGGCGACGCGGAGGCAGGCGAGGACGACGGCGACCCGGAGCCCGGCAGTGACGAAGGCGAGGGCTGCCCTACTGCGGTGCCCGCGCCATCCTGCTGGTTGCTCGGGTCAGCTGCGGTCGCCGAGGCCGAGGCGTAAAGGTGGCGAGTCGCGGCGGTCATCGACTCAGCGCCCGTGCCCAGCGGACCGCACCCGGGAATGGCTAGCGTGACGCCAAGGCCGCCCAGCAGCGCCGCGCCAACCGCAACGCTAGCCTGACGCCTGCGAGACTTGCTGCTCATGAGGTTCCCGATACTACTGTCCGCAACGACATGTGGGTGGGGCTAAACGGAATTCGCCTCGTCATCCAAACATGCCTCCAGTAGCCGCGACCCACATAACCCGGGAACGCACAATTAACACTTCTCAAACCCGCGATGCGCGGGCGGGCCGTCTTGGCACCAGAGCGGGGTAACCACTCCGCACTGGTTAGACGTTGAAGCGGAACTCGACCACGTCGCCGTCGCGCATGACGTAGTCCTTGCCCTCGATGCGGGCCTTGCCGGCCGACCGGGCCGCCGCGACGGAGCCCGCCGCCATCAGGTCGTCGTAGGAGACGATCTCGGCCTTGATGAAGCCCTTCTGGAAGTCGGTGTGGATGACGCCGGCCGCCTCGGGGGCGGTCGCGCCGATCGGGATCTCCCAGGCGCGGGTCTCCTTGGGGCCGGCCGTGAGGAAGGTCTGCAGGCCGAGGGCGCGGAAGCCCGCCTTGGCGAGCTGGGCGAGGCCTGGCTCGCCAAGGCCCGCCTCCGCCAGCAGCTCGGCGGCCTCCTCGTCGGAGAGCTCGGCCAGGTCGGCCTCGGTCTTCGCGTCGAGGAAGATCGCCTCGGCCGGCGTCACCATCTCGGTGAGCTGTTTCCTGAGCCCCTCGTCCGACACTTCACCGACGTCCATGTTGAACACGTAAAGGAACGGCTTGGCCGTCATCAGGTGCAGCTCCCGCAGCGCGGCGAGCGAGATCCCCGCGGTTGCCGCCCCGGCGAACAGCGTCTTGCCCGCGTCGAGCACCGCTACCGCCGCCTGGGCCGCCGCCGCCGTCTCGAGCTTCTCCGGGTCCTTGGCGAACTTGGTCTCCTTCGCCAGCCGGGGGAGGGCCTTCTCCAGCGTCTGCAGGTCGGCGAGGATCAGCTCGGTGACGACCGTCTCGATGTCGCCCTCCGGCTCCGCTGATCCCTCCACCCGGGTCACGTCGGGGTCGCGGAAAACCCGGACCACCTGGCAGATCGCGTCCGTCTCGCGGATGTGCCCGAGGAACTGGTTACCCAGGCCCTGCCCCTGCGAGGCGCCCTTCACCAGGCCGGCGATATCGGTGAACCGAACGGAGGCGGGCACGATCCGCGCCGAGCTGTACAGCTTCGCCAGCGCGGCGAGCCGCGGGTCGGGCACGCCCACCACGCCGACGTTCGGCTCGATCGTGGCGAACGGGTAGTTCGCGGCGAGGGCACCGGCCTTGGTCAAGGCGTTGAACAGGGTTGACTTGCCGACGTTGGGCAGACCGACGATTCCGATAGACAGGCTCACGGAGGGCGAGTCTAGTGAGCTCCTTGTAAAGCTCAGAATTGCGCCGCGCGGGTTCTTGCCGCGATGGCCACGCTCCGTAACTCTTGTCGTGGGGACCGGTCGTGATGCTGACCTCAGTTGATCGCTGCAAAAGCGACATTTAATCGGTCTGTGGTCGAATCCTGGCAGTCAGGCACGCGGCATCGCCGCGGCGGTGGCGACGCCGTACCGTGTTAGATAGTGATCGGGGGAGCACTATGGGGGACTTTCGGGCTGCGTATCCGGGGTACGCGGCGACGGCGCGGCTCGATGAACTGCGGGCGGTCGAGTACCGGTACCTGGACGAGGGCGGGCACGTCTACCTTGACTACACCGGAGCCGGGCTGCCCGCGCGGTCGCAGCTACGGGCGCACGCGAGCCGGATGCTCGGCGGCGTGTACGGCAACCCGCACTCGGAGAACCCGACGTCGTCCGCGTCCACGGCGCTCGTAGAGCAGGCCAGGGCCGCCGTGCTGCGTTATTTCAACGCCAGCCCGGACGAGTACGCGGTGATCTTCACGCCGAACGCCACGGGCGCCTGTCGCCTGGTCGGCGAGTCGTACCCGTTCGGCAGGCGGAGCAGGCTGGTCCTCACCGCCGACAACCACAACTCGGTTCACGGCCTGCGCGAGTACGCGGCCAGGTGCGGCGCGCGGGTGGCATACGCCAAGGTGAACGGCTCCGACCTGCGGGTCAGCGACCGCGCCCTGCTCGACGCGGCCGGCCACGGTCACGGGTCGCACCCAGGGCTACTCGCCTACCCGGCCCAGTCCAACTTCAGCGGGGTCCGTCATCCCCTGTCCTGGGTGGCCCGCGCGCAGGCCGCCGGGTACGACGTGCTGCTCGACGCGGCCGCCTTCGTACCGACGAGCCAGCTCGACCTGTCGGTGGTACGGCCTGAGTTCGTGGCGCTGAGCTGGTACAAGATGTTCGGCTTCCCGACCGGGGTGGGCTGCCTGCTCGCCCGGCGGGACGCACTCGGCCGGCTGCGGCGACCCTGGTTCTCCGGCGGGACCATCCGCGCGGTCAGCGTCGGTGAGCGCTGGCACCAGCTGCTCGGCGACGAGGCAGCGTTCGAGGACGGCACGGTGAACTTCCTGTCGATCCCCGATGTGGCCGTCGGGCTTGACTGGATATCCGAGATAGGCATCGACCTGATCGGCCAGCGGGTCGCCATGCTCACCGCATGGCTGCTTGAGTGCCTGGGCCGGCTGCGGCACAGCTCGGGCGCGCCGATGGTGCGGGTCTACGGGCCGCGCAACGGAGAGTCCCGCGGCGGCACCGTGGCCCTGAACTTCCTCGACCCGGAAGGCTCGATCATCGACGAGCGCGCGGTGTCGCGGGACGCGAGCGCGGCGGGAATCTCGCTGCGCACCGGGTGCTTCTGCAACCCGGGAGCTGGCGAGGCCGCGTTCGGGCTGCGCCGCCGCGACCTCACCCGGGCGCGGCGGTTCCTCCTGCGGCCCGGGGCGGAAGACGCGCCGATCGATGACTACCTCATCCTCGCGGGCATGGCGACCGGCGGCGCGGTCCGGGTCTCCCTCGGCATCGTCTCGTCCGTCGAGGACGTTGAGGCCTTCCTCGACTTCGCCGAGCGCACCTACCGCGACCGGTACCCCGACCTCACCGGGCTCACCGCCCGCCACGGCTGTTTACTCCCGGGGGGACGACCCCCCGGACCCCCCGGTGCGCGGCCGATGGCTGCCGCCATCGTATCGGCCGCGCGATGTCCTCGGGGGACGCCCCAGTACCTCCGGTTGCGCGGCCGATGGCTGCCGCCATCGTATCGGCCGCGCGGTCACGTAGCCGGCTAAGCGGCGGGCCGCGCGGGCGGGCACCGCGAGCGCGATGGCCAGCCCGGCGAGCGAGGACAGCAGCACGGCGAGGTAGGCAAGGGCGAAGCCCGCGGTCAGACGGTCGTCGATGGCGGGGACCGCCAGGATCAGCGCGTCGGCCAGCGCAAGCAGCGGGAGCAGCACAGTGACCTTCGCCAGGACGAACGCCCCGGTGCGCAGGCCGGCGAACCGCTCACGGCGCAGGATGCCCGCCTCGGCGGCGCGCGCGGGCAGCTGGTATGCCAGGCCGGCCACGACCCCGCCGAGCACCGCCCAGGCCAGCGTCACCGCGCCGCGGCCGTCGAGCGCGCCGCACCCGAGCAGCACGCAGAACGCGAGCAGTATCGCCACGGGAGCGCCCGCAAGCACCACCTGCATGCGCTGGTCGCGGGCCAGCACCTCCGCGCTGCGCCTGGTCAGCACCGCCCACTGGCGGACGGCGGCGGCAGGCCGCTGGTCAGGCAGCCACGCGGGATCCGGCGGCGCCGCGCCCGCCGGCGGCTCCTCCTCGGCGACCGCATGGTCGACCGCCGAGTCGACCGCCGATTCGACGGCGGGCAGGTCGGCGCTGACCCGGCCCGCCGAATGCGGCCCCGCCGCGTCTGGCAGGAGGACGGCTGGCCCGACCGGGGGCGGAGCGGCGGCGGGAACGGTGAAACCAGCCCTCGTTCTGGAGAAATGAAAGAAGCGGCGCGACCATGCGGCGGCCGGGTCGCCGAGGCCGGCCAGCCGCTCAAAGATCTCTTCCAGGCTGTCCGCGCCGAAGTAGCCGAGTGCCGCCGCCGGCGGCCCGTAGAACGCCAGGTGCCCGCCGGCGGCGAGGACGACCACCTTGTCGCAGCGGGCGGCGTCGAGCGGGCTGCTCGTGGTGAGCACCACGGTGATGCCGCCGTCGGCGACGCGCCGCAGCAGGCGCAGCACCTCCGCGCCCTGCGCCGGGTCGAGTGCCGCGGTGGGCTCTTCGAGGAAGAGTTGTGCGGGCCGGGACAGCAGTTCGGCGGCGATGACCGCGCGCTTGCGTTCATCTGGAGTGAGAGCGCCGACTGGCATGAGCCCAAGCGCGGTCAGGCCGGCCAGGTCGAGTGCCTTCGCCACCGGCGGCGGGTAGCCGCCTTCCGGCCGGCGGTCCCCCGGCGTGCTGTCCCCCGGCGCCCGGCCCGCCAGCGCCCCGGTGGAGGCGCCGGCGCGGACCGTTCGCAGCTCGGCGGTGTAGCGCAGTGCCCTGGCCAGCGGAAGCACCGCGGGCAGCGAGTCACCGTCGGGTACGTAGCCGGCCGGCCGGCCGGCTGGCCGGACGATAGTGCCCGAGGTCGGCGGCCGCAGCCCGGACATCGCGTTAAGCAAGGTTGTCTTGCCCGATCCCCGGCCGCCAATGATCGCAACCAGCTCACCATGACCAACAGTGAATGAGATATCACGGACCGCAACTTCCCCTGCGCGCGTGCGGTGGCTGACCGCGCGCGCCTCGATGGCAGCCTGCACGATCTTATTGTGACCGTCGGCCCGCGCGTGTCGCCAAGCGGGGCTGTCGGTGGCCTGCGGATACTGGGAACATGACCACCTTCGCCCTGCTTGCCGGGATCGCGATCGGTATCGCGATCGGCTACCTGCTGGCCCGCAACCGCCTCGGCACCGCCGCCGCGACCGCGGCGGAGCGGGCCCGCGCGGCCGCCGATCGCGCCGCACTGCTCGAGCGCCAGGCCGCGGAGAAGGCCGCGCTCGCCGACGGGCAGCTCGCTCAGCGCTTTGACGTGGAGTCGCTTGTCGCGCCCATGCGCGAGACCCTGGCCCGCGTGGAGCAGCAGCTACGCGATTCCGACCTCGCGCGGACCAGGTCGCACGCCGAGCTGGCGCAGCAGGTCGAGTTCACCAGGCGTGGCGCGGAGCAACTGCGCGAGCAGACGCAGGCGCTGGTGAGCGCGCTGCGGCGGCCCGAGGCCCGCGGCCGGTGGGGTGAGCTTCAGCTGCGCCGGGTGGCTGAGCTCGCGGGCATGGCCGCGCACGTGGACTTCGACGAGCAGGTGATAACCGACGGCGGGCAGCGGCCGGACATGGTGGTCCGGCTGGCCGGGGGAAAGAACGTGGTCGTCGACTCGAAGGTGTCGCTCGCCGCCTACCTGGAGGCCGCCGCCACCGCTGACGATGACAACCGCGAGGCGCGCCTCGCCGCGCACGCCAGGCACCTGCGCGCGCACGTGGAGCAGCTCGGCTCCAAGGCATACTGGTCAGCCTTGCCGGAAACCCCGGAGTTCGTGGTGATGTTCATACCCGGCGAGGCGTTCCTCGCGCCCGCGCTCGAGCACGACCCCGGCCTGCTCGAGCACGCGCTGTCCCGCCGTGTGCACATCGCCACGCCGACCACGCTGGTCTCGATGCTGCGCACCGTCCAGTACGCCTGGCAGCAGCAGGCTCTGTCCGAGAACGCCAGGGCGGTGTTCGACCTCGGCCGGGAGCTTTACGACCGGCTGGCCGGGCTCGGCAGGCACCTGGAGCGCGTCGGCCGGTCACTGACGTCCGCGGTCGGGTCCTACAACCAAGCGGTCGGCGCGCTTGAGAGCCGGGTGCTGGTCAGCGCGCGCAAGCTGTCCGCGCTCGGGGTGGTGGACGGAGAGCTTCCCGCGCCGGGCACGATCGCGGACACGGCACGTCCGCTCGCCGCCCCGGAGTTCGTCGACGGCGACCG